>Ga0265297_10000315_pt1 | contig 157509 bp, 145 predicted proteins | sample Munlanlwell13791_FD_192502 | JGI IMG/M metagenome (GOLD analysis project Ga0265297, IMG submission 192502) | Leachate microbial communities from a municipal landfill in Southern Ontario, Canada - Leachate well 137-91 | ecosystem: Engineered > Solid waste > Landfill > Unclassified | place...
TGGAGTATGCGCCGGAACACGGAGAAAGAAAGAAGCAGTTATTGAGAATGGACGCGGAACAACAGCAGCTTTACAACATTATCCGTCAATAACCACTGGGTGTCCCGTTGGCGAAGTCAGGAGGCGATTCCCCCGAATCCGCCGCCGGACAAGTGAACTCGTAACAAGGGAATTTTTTTATCTGCGGAAATCCGCGTAAATGCATCCGTGTGACAAGGAAATCCTAAAACAGCTTAAGCAGGGCAAAGCCCCGAAGGAAGTTGCCTATGAGATGGACTTAACATCGGTGTGTGTGGTCTATGATATCATGAGATGGGAAAAAACAGATTTACGGAATAAAACCTGATGGAATGCATGAAGAATCAATAATATAAATCGATCTGGAAATAGCCTTTGGAATTTTTGTTTCGAAATCTCTATGCAACACACAAAAAGAACCTTCAGCCTGTGCTATCCCTTCAGAATCGATTTTTAACATTTGCCCGCGAGACACCAATACCCCACCTATGCCATACCCATTACGCCGATAATATGCTGTAAGCAACGAAGCAGCGGACAATGCATCATTGTAAGGTTGTAATTGCGAATTGAACTGCGCATCCTTATACCCCAAATAAATAAGGCCATGCAAACTAGGCACAATATTTGCTCTATCCAGCGATGTTTCACCAATAGAAAAATTGGTACTAGTCATATCAACAGAAATGATGCACGGGTCATAGCTAGGTGATGCCGCTGGGGCAACCTTTTTTACTTTTTCTTTTATAGCATCTACTACCAAGTCCCGCTCTGACTTTATGGCAAGGGGTTCCTTCCTTGTCGCTTCAATATAGTATTTATTACCACCCCCGGCATCGAATTCTATATCTGGAGCTTTTGCTTGTCCAGCAGCAGACCCAAGAAGCTTTGGGGTATACCCGGCTAAAAGCAGTTGGCTGGAGACACCAAACATATGATGCAAATCTAATATCGTTTTCACGGAAGGATTTTGTATAAACACTGCATCCAACTCGTTACGAAAATTCTTTTCGATATTCGCACGTTTGGCCTTGAAGATGGCGGCCCCAATATCTCCGATAACCATGCCGAGTATAAGCTTATGCTGCGTCAGCCATATACCCATATCCCAATGCTCTGAGAGTGTCTTAAGACAATGTCCAAATGGAAGATATATGGGAGATGTCGCAGAATTGTGCCAACTTGTTGTTAATTGGCTCCAATCAGCCAAAAAAGATGGCTGCTGTTTTAAGCCGCCTTTATCTAAATAACCCCAAGCTTTTTTCAAATTTTTTCCAATTATTACTGGGTCAAACGTAGTATAGGAATGGTCGACCAATGAAACAAATTTACGCGCCCACGATGCGACACGAACACCGTTTTCTCGTTCATCGTAAAGTATCTGGTTTAAAAAACGGACTCCGGCAAAATAATAATCAATTGCAGGCTGTCTAGGATTACTTTTGAGAAGTTGATAATTTGCGCTAGGCATGACTTCTACCACAATACGGTTTTATCATCCCTGCTGAATTCGGAGCCGTTCATTTTGCGGGTATAGCGGCGGATTTTGGCTATTGCCGCGCGGATGTCGTCTAAATAAAGCTTTGTGTCCCGCGTCATGCTATGTATCTGACCTCACCAAGGACGGAGCGTCGCGCTGCCGGTTTAAGCGCGGCGGAGGTGGACAGGTCCACCCTGCGTTTCAGAACGGATTTTATATAGCTATTCGTGCGCGCGAAATGGAACAGCCCCACCGGAACGGAAAAAGACACCAGTATGTCAATATCGCTTTTCGCCGTCTGGCTGCCGCGCGCGAATGAGCCGAAAACGCCTATTCGTTTAACATGATACCTGGCGCGCAAAATGTCCATCCGCGCGCGAAGCGCGGTTTCCACATCCGCATAATTTCGGCTTGCCATGACAAATTCTTTATAGCATTTTGCAGCGGATTATCCCAACGCCGTATTGCCGCTTCGCGGATAAATCCGCGAATTGCCACGCGGATTGTAACGGGGCGGAGTTGTTAATCTGCGTCAATCTGCGTAATCTGCGGGTTATCTGCGGTGAAATGCTGTTTCGTCAGAGAACCCGCTTGATGGTTTCTGCGGGCGGGGGAACTGAAAGCATGGGCCACACGCGGCAACGCCGGTTTTGCTTTTTCCGCCGCGCAAGCTGCGCCCGTTTGCTCATTCAACGTTGACGCGGCTGCGGTTAAACGCAGATAACCAGCAGATTACGCATATTTCCGCAGATAAATCGGAATTTCCCTGATAGAACAGCAACCATTGAGGGAGGGGATTTCTGCTGTCCAACTGCAGGTTAATACTCCCGGTAGGGGCCGCGCAGTTTGCCGGTTATGCGGCCCAAGGGGAGAAATATTATCCGCTCGCCGCGGTCGTTTTTCCAGGTCGCGCCGTCAAGGGAGGCGTCCCTGTTGTCGCCCAGCACGAATACGCTGTCCGGCGGCACGGCAACTGCGGGCATGTCGTCGCCGGCAAGACGCTCGTTCAGGCGGATGTGCTGGGCATACGGCTCGTATAGCTCCTTCCCGTTGAGGAAAACTTTTTTCGCTTTTATCTCCACCGTGTCCCCGCCCACGGCTATCACCCGCTTGACGGATTCATGCCCGGCCACTTCCGGCAGGTAAAACGACACTATCTCGCCCCGGCGGGGCGGGCGCAGCCGCAGGGTTACCTTGTCCAGGAAGAAATCGGCGCCGGTGTGCAGGGTGGGCTCCATGGAGCCGCTGGCGATATAGATGGTCTCAAAAACAAACAACCGCGCGGCCAGCGCCGCAAGCGCGGCGCAGGCGGCTATCGCGGCAAGCCTTTTCATGGGGGGGAAAATCAGAAAGTCTCGTCTACAACCTTGGCGATTTCTTCCACAGTGGTCATACCGTCATGGCATTTTTCCAGCCCGTCCAAAAGCAGCGTTTTCATGCCGGTGGAAAGCGCGCATTTGCGCATTTCGGCCACGTCCACGCTGCCTTTGGCGACTATGAAGTTGCGCATAAGGTCGTTGGGGATAAGCAGTTCAAAAAGCCCAGTGCGGCTTCTGTAGCCGCTGTTATGGCAGGCGGGGCAGCCGCGCCCCTTCACGAAGCGCCCGCCGGGACGGTTTATTATCTCCATCACGGCTTTGGTATAGACCGGGTCGTTGCGCTTTAGCAGTGTGTGTATCAGATTGATGTCCGGCGGCACGGGCTGGGCGCAGTCCGGGCAGACCTTGCGCACCAGCCGCTGCGACAGCACGCCGATAAGCGAACTGGCGATGATATACGATTCTATCCCCATGCCCAGCAGCCGGTGGATTACCCCCGTGGTAGAGGAGGCATGCACCGTGGAAAATATCAGATGCCCGGTCATCGCCGCGCGGAAGGCGATTTCCGCCGTCTCGTTGTCGCGGATTTCGCCCAGCATGACCACGTTGGGGTCCTGGCGCAGTATGGTGCGCAGCCCCTCGGCGAAAGTAAATCCGGTTTTGACGTTTATCTGCGAATGGCACACGCGCGGAAGAACGTATTCCACCGGGTCTTCCAGCGTCATTATGTTGATTTCCTCGTTGCGGCGGGCATTGAGAATGGAGCAAAGCGAGGTGGTTTTTCCGCAGCCGGTAAGCCCGCCGACTATGAACATGCCGCTGGGCGCGTAGGTAAGCGCGCGCACCCTGGTGAGCATGTCCGGCATAAAACCCAGCGCGTTGAGATTGAGCGTGTTCTGGCCCATGTCCAGCACGCGCAGCACGAGCTTTTCGCCGAATATGGTCGGAAAAGAGGAAAGCCGGAACTGCACCAGATGCCCGTCCACGTTGACCTGGAATCTGCCGTCTTCCGGCGTATATGTGGTGGTGGCCTGGGGGGAGAAATCCGCCATCACGCGGATGCGCGCGGTTATGGGAAACTCGCGCTTGGGGTAGACCAGCATGTCCTTTAGCTGGCCGTCCAGCCGGAAACGGAGGTTTACCACCGTGTCGGAAGGGTCAAAATGCACGTCGCTTACGCCTTCCTTGACGGCATAGCCCAGAATCAGGGCTGCCAGCCTTGCGGCAAGCTCGTTGACGTCTATGCTGCCACGCTGCTGCACCACGGAGGAGAACAGCTTCACCAGCGACGGATCGCCGGAAATTCTGACACCCTGCTGTTCAACCGCCCTGCTTCCGAATGACATAAGCATCCTCCGCCACCGCCGCGAAATGCTATCTCAGAGCCTGTTCTATGCGGCGGATAAGCTCGCTGGTGGTTACCGGTTTGGCTATGAAACTGCGCCCCGCTATGGTGCCGCCGGCAGCGCTGACCTGCCCCTTGTCGGCCAGCGCGGTAAGGAATATGACCGGAATGCGGTCCGTGTCCGGGGTTTCCAGCAGCTTTTCGGCCACATCGGAACCCTCCATGTGGGGCATCATCAAATCCAGAAGTATCAAATCGGGCTTGTACGAGTGAGCGCGCACGATGCCGTCCCGGGGATCGGTGGCGAAATCAACTTCGTAGATGCCGGTGCTTTCCAGATTGAGCTTGACCAGCCGGCAGAGCGTTTCCTCGTCGTCTATCATCAGTATTTTCTTTTTGGTCTGCATAAACCGTCCCGCGGCGGAAAATTGCCATAACGCCAGGCACGCCCGCCCGCCTGTACTATATTAGGAAATATGTCGGCGGATTTCCACATGGTTTCAACGTTTGCCGGTCAGTCTATGTAGCTCACGACTCCCTCCCTTCTCGGCAGCGGTTTGGGATGCGCCGCGGCTTTGTAGCCCAGCGTTACGAAATAATCCGGCTCATAGCCCGCGGGCAGTTGCAGCCTTGCCGCCAGGTCCGCGCCTTCCGGGGTTTTCAGCACATACCGCGCCAGGCCTATCCAGCAGGAGCCTATGTCCAGACTCTCTGCGGCGAGCAGCATGTTCTGTATGGCCGCGCACACGTCGGCCTGCGGGCTTACCGCGTCTTTTCTGTATGAAACCGCTATCACCGCCGGGGCATTGTAAAACACATGGAACTCCGGGTTTTTGCCCATGGCGGACATCCAGTCCTGCGGCTGCTTCGCCATCCATTCCTTTGTCCTGGAGCTGAGGAGGTCTATAAGCGCCCTGTTGCGGATGACGGTGAAATGCCAGGGCTGGTCGTTATGCCCGCTGGGGGCATAGGCCGCGGCCTCCAGTATGGCGTCAAGATGCTCTTTTATGAGCGGCTCCGTCTTGTATTTCCTGACGCTGCGGCGGTTTTTGATGTTCTCAATGACCGGGTTCATTTTTGTCCTCCGGCGGGAAGTTCGCCAAGCTCCGCCAGCGCCTCTTTAAGCGCGGCATCATGCTTATGGCCCTCAAGCCCGGAAAGCAGGCTGTAAACGCAGGGCACCACAAGCAGGGTAAGCAGCGTTGAAAGTATCACGCCGCCGATGACTACAATGGCCATCGGGATGCGCGTTTCCGCCCCGGCGCCAAGCCCCAGCGCGGGGGGGAGGGCGGCGGTTACGGTGGCGACCGATGTCATAAGTATGGGCCGCAGCCGGATGGGGCAGGCCTCCAGCAGCGCGGCGCGCACATCCATGCCCTCCCGCCTTTTCAGGTTTGTGAAATCCACAAGCAGTATGGAGTTTTTCTTGACTATGCCCATGAGCAGTATTATGCCTATCATGCTGTATATGTTAAGCGTCCGCCCGGATATCGCCAGCGCCAGAAACGCGCCCGTAACGCTGAAAGGCAGCGCCATCAGCACCGTTACCGGATGGAGAAAGCTGTTGAACTGCGACGCCAGCACCATATACGCCACGAAAATCCCCAAAGCCAGCGCGACAGCCAGGCTGTCAAACGATTCCCTGAAAGTGGCCGAGCTGCCGGACATCACGGCGCGGTAGCCGTCCGGCAAAATCTGTCCGGCTATTTTTTCAACTTCGGACAGCGCCTCCGCCTGCGAAGACCCGGGCGCGGGATTGGCGTAAATTGAAATCGCGCGCTCCCTGTTCCTGCGTGATATGGACTGGAGCGAGGGCTTTGTTTCTATGTGAACGACGTCGGAAAGCCGTATGACCTCTCCGTGATTGTTGCGCACCCAGATTTTCTTTATATCCTGGGCGTTTTCGCGGTTCTTGTCCATGACGCGCAGCCGTATGTCGTAGCGCTTGCCGTTTTTGGTGAACTTGCCCACCCGCACGCCGCCCACCATGGCATTGACCGAATCCGCTATGGAGGCGATGCTTACGCCGCGCGCCGCCGCCTTCTCGCGGTCGGGGATGACGCGGGCCTCCGGCATTCCTTCCAGATAATCCGTATCCACATCCAGCATTTTGCCGGAGGCGGTCATCCGGTCCATGAACTGCCGGCTGAAACCGGCCAGCCTGTTCCAGTCGGGGCCGCGTATGGTGAACTCCACCGGAAAACCGCGCTGCGCCGTGAAACCCGCAAGCGAGGGGTCCTGTATCACTGCGCGCTGCATTCCGGGGATTTTTGAGATATCCTTGCGCGCAAGGCGCATCAAATCCTGCTGTGTGGGCCTTTTGCCGCCGGGCGAAAGCGGCTCGCGCCGGTCATAGGGTTTGACGTTAAGCATAAGCGCGCCGGTGTTGACCTGGCTGCCGCCGGGCCCGCCGCCGGCAGTGGCCAGATAGCTGTCCGCAAACTGCCGCTTCATAACCCATTGCTGCACGCGCTGCAAAACGCCGGCGGTGTAATCCAGCGAGGAGCCTATCGGCGTCTGTATCCTGACCATGAACCGGCTCTGGTCCTGCGGCGGCACAAATTCCTTTTTGATTTTGGACAGCGCGGTAAGCGAACCGGCGAATATCAGCGTGGTTGTCAGGACCACCTTCCAGCGGTGATTAAGCGCCGCCGTCAGAACCGCGCGGTAGCCGCCGCGCAGCAGGGAAAGGAGCCCGTCCGTCCGCCTGGCCAGCCAGGAGGAGCGCTCCGTCTCCAGAAACTGCGAGCAGCGCATAGGCGTCAGCGTCAGCGCCTCCAGCAGGGAAAGCATCACGGCCGCCGTCATCGTAACCCCGAACTGGTAGAAAAATTTGCCTATTATCCCCTGCATGAATATAACCGGCACGAATATCGCCAGAATGGCTATGGACGCGGCCACCGCCGCCGAGGTGATTTCCCGCGATCCCAGTATGGCCGAGCGCACCCTTCCCTGTCCCATCTCGTTGTGGCGGACTATATTTTCCAGCACCATGATGGCGTCGTCCACCACAATGCCTATGGCAAGCGACAGGCCCAGCATCGTGAAGGTGTTGATGGTGAACCCCATGAAATACAGCACTATGAACGCGCCCACTATGGAGGTGGGTATGGCAAGAAGCACGTTCAGGGTGGAGGTCCAGGAGCCCAGAAACAGCCAGCACACAAGAGATGTCAGTATCGCCGAGAGTATGAGGGTGAATGTAAGCTCATGCGTTGAATCCTCTATAAAACGGGTGGAGTCGTTTAGCACCTGTATTTTCATTCCGGCGGGGAGGGTTTTCTGCACCTCGGCCAGTCTGGCCTTCACCGCGCGCGCCACGGCCACCGCATTGGAGCCGCGCTGCTTGAGTATTCCCATTCCCACCGCCGGCGTGTCGCCCCAGGAGCGCGCGACGCGCCGTATATCGTTGAGGCCGTCCTCCACCTGCGCAACGTCCTTTATGCGGAAAGTCTTCCAGATCGGCGCGCCGCTGCGCGAGGGGATGACTATATCGGCAAACTCCTGCGGCGTGGCGGCCTCGCCCATGACGCGCACGTTCACCTCGCGCTTGTCGGGGGTGTCTATGTAGCCGGCGGGGGTTTCCTGATGCTCAAGCGAGACGGCGGCTATTATGTCGCTGACGGTAAGCTGGCGCTGGTCCATCTTGTCGGCGTCGGCCCAGATGCGCAGGTTGGGGTCAATGTAACCGCCCATGTTCACGTCGCCCACGCCGGCCACGGTGGTTATCTGGTCCTTGAGATAATCGCTGGTATAGGCCATCAGGTCTTTAAGCGGCCTGTTGCCGGTAAGGGCCACCCAGAGTATCGGCTGGTCCTCCGGGTTGGTTTTGGTTACGACGGGGGGGTCCATCTCGTGCGGGAGATTTTTCTGCGCCTGCGAAAGCTTGGACTGCACCTCCTGCATGGCCACGTCTATATCGCGATCCAGGTTGAACTCTATGGTAACCGACGCCTGCCCCTGCCGCGAAACCGATGAAACTTCCTTTATTCCCTGTATACCCATCACCGCGTCTTCAACGATGTCCACCACCTGGGTTTCCATCACCTCGGGCGCGGCGCCTTCCAGAGTGAGCGAGACGTTTATGACGGGGAAATCCACATCCGGCAGCTGGCTTATGCCCATGCGGCCAAAACCGATTGCGCCGAAGGCGATCAGCCCTATCATCAGCATCCACGCGAACACGTGGTTTTTTATGGAGACGTCGGACAGCGTCATTTCATTCCTGCGGCCACTTCAAGCCGGATTTTGGCAAGCACGGCGGCGGCCTTGGCGGCTTCAAGCTGCAGCCGCGTATCCTCCGCCGAAGACTGGGCGCTCAGGACATCCAGATTTGTAACCAGGCCCAGCCGGTAATCGTCCTCCTGCGCCTTGCTGTTGGCCCTGGCTGCGGAGAATGCGGCCTCCAGCGCGCGCGCCTGATGCAGCGCGGACGCCAGCCCGTCATAGGCGGACTGCACGTCGGTATACGCCTGCCGCATGGCCAGCGTAAGCCCCAGCCGCGCAGAACGCGCCGCGGACTGCGCCGCTTTAACCTGCGCGTCAACGGAACCGGCCAGATACAAAGGCAGGGAAAACGAAAAAGCCGCGTCCCAGTACACATGCTCGGCGGAGCCGGAGGGCCGCTCCAGATAATAGTTGGCGTCCACAGCGGCGGACGGCAGCTTCTGGCGGGACTGGCTGTCGGCAAAAATATCCGCCGCCTCTATGTTCCTGCGCTGCTGCTCCGCGTCCGGGCGCAGGACGCAGGCCGCCAGATAGGGTTTTATGTCCGCATGCTCCGGCTGGGGCATGGACTGGACTTTCGCGTCCGACTCCAGCCCGGTCAGGAAGCGGAACGTCCACTGGTAAACGCGCGCGCTGCCAAGCGCCTGGGCCAGCTGCGCCTCGTTTAGCGCAAGCTGGGACCGCGCCGCCATGACCTCGCTGGCGCGGGAACGGCCTATCTTTTCCCGCGCGGAAAGCTCCGTTATCCGGGAACGGGTTAACTCAATCTGCGCGCGCCGTATCTCCAGTTCCTGCGCGGAAAACAGCAAATTCATGTACGCCTGGGCCGTGTCCTGATAAAGAAGCTGCCTGGCCCGCTCGTATGCCTGCCTGGCCGCGCCTGCCTGCGTTTTGGCGGACTTGACGGACAGCATGTCGCGCATCCCCGAATAAAGCGCATGATGCAGGTTGAATCCGTACTGCGGCTTGGTGGAAGCCATGGGGCCGCTCACATCCGCCGCGCCCGGAGTGTCCTGCCATATCTGCGTGCCGAACAGCGAGACACGGGGGCGCAGATTGGCCTCCATCTCGGCTATTTTCGCTTCCAGCCCGGCGGCGGTCTCGCCCTGCTGCGCCAGCGTTTCGCTTCTTGCCAGCGACATTGAAAATGCCTGCTCCAGCGACAGCGCCTCCCCGTCCGCGGCGAAAGCCGCGCCGGAGAGGCATATAAAAACCGACGCGAAAAAGACCCTCATCTTTTATTCCTCATGCCGTCCAGAAAAAGCGCTATTATCCTGTCCACGCGGTATTTCAGCGAAAGCCGCCTGCCTGTGATGATGCGGTGCATTGTCCCGCTGCGACACAGGCCGAACAGAAGCGAGGCCTCGTAGCGCGCGTCGCGGGATTTTACAAGCCCGCCCGCGGCGCATAATTTGATGATGCGCGTCATCCTGTCCAGATTGGCCGAAATCCTGCCCGCGAAACGCCCGTAACACTTGAAATTCGTCAGCTTGCCGCTGGCCAGCGCGGCGGTGAAATCCCGGTTGCTGTCAAAATGCCCGACGACGGTTTCCACCGTGCAGCGCAGCAGCTCCTCCGGAGGAAGCCCGGCGGCGCACAACTCGCCCAGCCTGCCGCCCAGCTCCTCGTAAAGGCTTTCAAACACGGCAAGCACAAGCTCGTCCTTGTTCTCGAAATAAAGAAACAGCGTGCCTTTGGCTATTTTGGCCCCGCGGGCGACCTCGTCAAGCTGCACGTCGCCAAAGCCGCGCCTTACCATAAGCCGCCGCGCCGCGGCCAGTATGGCCCCGCGCTTTGCGGTCTTGATGACTGACCGGTTAGTCATAATTTCATTATACCACGGCTTTGCGCCGTTGCGGAAAATGGTATCATGGCCCTGTTTCCGGCAAACCGCTGGAGGTGCTGTCATGGAACTGGAACTGAGCTTTCCCGGAGGAAAACAGGTGTCCGCCCGAGTGAGAGGGCATAGCATACTTTCCGACCAGCCGCAGGACAATGGCGGGCAGGACGCGGCCCCCACTCCGCTGGAGCTGTTTGCCGCCTCGCTGGCCAGCTGCTCTTCGCTGTATGCCGTGGCCTTTTTGCAGAGAAAGGGCATAGACACAACCGGAGTATCGGCGCGGGCCACGGCGGTCCGCGACGAACAGACCCATCTTATAACCAAATTCACACTGGAGTTCTCGCTGCCCCCCGGATTTTCGGAGGAGCTTAAGGCCCAGATGGTGCGGGCCGCCCAGGGCTGCCTCGTGGCAAAACATTTCGAGAAGCCGCCGGTTATTGAGGTGAAGTAACCATCTTGTCGCGCGAGAAACCGGACAGCAGCCGGAAAGTCAGGAAATAAAAACAGGGGTGCAGCAGCTTGCCGTCCGGCTGGCGGCGGTTGCCCATCTGGTCCATCGCCAGGTGCAGTCCGGCCCCTATAAGGATTCCGTGCGACACCGGCTCCGCCGGCAGGCGCAGCAGCGCCAGCGCCGCCCCCGCGATGTACAACTCATAGGAATGCAGCAGCAGGGTAACCCGTTTCCAGCGCGCGTCGTCGCACCAGGAAAAAAAGCCGGAGAGGCTTATTTTCTCGCCGGAAAACGCCAGGAAGTCGGCTATGTGGTCCACATCCCAGAATATGCCGCTTGCAAGGCAGGAGACGGCCAGCGGCGCGGATTTGGTCCACATGTAAATCCCGCCGGCGGCGGCTGCGGACGCTGCCGCGTGATAAGATGTTTTCATGCCGGGATTTAATATACAATTTTTGCCAGAGGTGCATTTATGGAAAAACAGCTTTTCGCGAAAATAGATTCCTTCACCGAGTACGCGGCGGAGCTTCAGTCCGGGCTTACCGCCATCCCCGCGGTCTCGCCGGATTCCGGCGGGGAGGGGGAACTCGCCAAGACCGAATACCTTGAGAGGGAAATCAGAAAACTTAAATTTGACGAGTTCCTGCGCGTGGACGCGCCGGACCCGCGCGCCAAAGGCGGCGTGCGCCCCAATCTCATAGCCCGCTACAGGGGCCAAAGCTCCGCCAGAACCATCTGGATAATGGCGCATACCGACATAGTGCCTCCGGGCGAGCTGTCGCTGTGGAGCGGCGACCCCTACACCATGCGCCGCGAAGGCGACAAAATAACCGGACGCGGCGTGGAGGACAACCAGCAGGCGATAGTCTCCGCCGTGGTGCTGGCGCGCGCGATGATGGAGCTTGGCCTCCGCCCCGCCTGCGACCTGGCGCTGCTGTTTAACGCCGACGAGGAAACCAGCAGCAAATACGGCGTGGAATACGTCCTCAAAACAAGGCCGGAGCTTTTCGGCAAAAACGACGTTTTCATAGTTCCCGACGCCGGCGCGCCGGACAGCAGCCTGGTGGAAGTGGCCGAAAAATCCATACTCTGGCTCAAGATAAAAACCACGGGAAAGCAATGCCACGCCTCCACCCCGGACGCGGGCATAAACGCCTTCGCAGCGGGCAGCGAAATGGCGTTCAGGCTAAGCTCGCTCTACCGCAAATTCAATGGCAAGGACAAGCTGTTCGCCCCCAAATGTAGCACTTTCGAGCCGACCAAAAAAGAAGCCAACGTCCCCAACGTAAACACCATCCCCGGCGACGACGTCTTCTATCTGGACTGCCGCGTCCTGCCGGAATACGATCTGGACAAGGTGCTGGCCGAAATCCGCCGCATAGCCGACTCCGTGGAAAAGCGGCGCGGAGTCGCCATCTCGATGGAAACGGTGCAGCGCTCGCAGGCCGCGCCCGCCACGCCGCCGGACTGCGAAATAGCCAAGCTTGTGGTGGAAGGCGTCAAAAAAGTCCACGGCGCAAAGCCCAGGCCCACCGGCATAGGCGGCGGCACGGTAGCCGCGCCGCTGCGCCGGCTGGGATTTCATGTGGTGGTTTACTCAAGGCTGGTGGAGAACGCGCACATGCCGGACGAGTACAGCCTTCTCTCCAACCTGCTGGGCGACGCGAAGGTTTTCGCCCATGCGGCGCTGCACATTCAGCCGTAACACGCCGTCCGCGTTCCGCGCGCGAAATCACTGCGCTTTCCTGCACTGGCATGGGCCTTCCGGCCCATGCGGGGAAAGCCGCTTTGCGCATAAAATATTAAACAGGCTTGCGCCCGCCACGCTTCCCTTGCGAAATGCGTTCTACGGAGAAGGGTTGATGGCTGTCCTCATAAAAAAAACAATAGCGCTGTTCATGGTCTCCGTTTTTTTTCTGCCGGAGGCATTTCCCAGCGACAAATTCCGCTGCAAGGCCCCTTCCACAACCGTCCCGGACAGCGCGAAATCGCTGCGGGATGAACTGAACAGACGCTGGTATGACAGCAAACTGCCTGATTTTCTGGAAAAGCGAAGAAATGAGGAGGCAGTTTTCGCCGGGCCGGAGCTTCCCGCGGAAGAGTATCGCGGCATTTTGCAATCCGACGGCGCAAAACCCGCCGGAAAAATCTCGGAACTGATTGATGCGCGGAAATACTCGTCGCTGCAGCATCAGATGCAAGCAAAATGGCTTGCCGCCGTGCTGCGCGAGGGCCGATTGCTGCCAAGATCGGGAAGCTACTGGAACAACAGCGAGGGCGACTCCCTGCCGGGGGTATATCTTGAACTGCACCGGCATGACGCCCCGAAACCTTTCGCCTGGGGCGACGTGGAGCTGCGCTTTGATTTCTCGCTCCTTGACCGCGGAGATTATCTTATAAACCCTTTCTGGGATTACGGGACATACACTCCGCTGTCGGCAAGCCCGGCGGCCAGCCCCGGCAGAACAGCCTATTATATACAGCATTACCTGCTGCAAAAAGACGAGAATGAGATTGTTTTCACAAATCCCGTGCCGCTTGAAAAGCTTCTAATAATCGTGGTGCCGGCGGGCAGGCGCAAACAGATATTGCAGGTATTGGAAAAAGAGAATATCAGATGTCCCCGCGCCGGCGGATGGGCGGCCATGATTGAAGAGCGCAACTAATATTTCTGAAGCAGGTTCAGGAACTGCCGGTCCAGCTTGTGGCCTTCAAAATCCTCGTAATGCACATCGGAACGGTTGCTGTCCAGTATTCCAAAATCGCCGCGGAACTGCCACAGTGCCCAGCCCCAGCCTGCATCCTGCCAGTTGGCAAGGGAATCTTCCGCCCAGCGCAAAACGACATCATGAGGGGTTTTGCTGATGACTCCCCATTCGCCCACCATCACGCCCACCCCCTGCCGCTGCGCCTCCACCCAGGGCGCTACGCATTTCACCCAAAGCCGGTTGCGCCCGTCGTTTTTAAGCCCGGTAAACGGCGGGTGGCGGCCTGGCTTGTAACCGAAAGGCCGGGGTTTACGCGCTGGATTAAGATCCATTTCAATGACATCCTCTGCCGCGCCTGCGCGGGAAAAACCCATCTCGCTTATCTCCAGCCAGCCGGAAACCGCGCGCAGCCGCACATGCCCGGCTCCGGCTGGGATTGACGCGCGGCAGTCCCGTCCAAAACTGCCAGCGGCAAATGTGCCGGACCAGAGCGTTTTGCCGTCCGCAGATATTTCCAGTTCCGCGCCCGGCGACCCGTTGAGGACATGCAGCCGCAAACCAGTAACCGCTTCAAAAGGACCGTTCACTATGCCGGGACGCGCCGGCGCCAGGCGTCCGGACGGCTTATCGCACAGTGGCCACGAAGGCGTAAAAATATGCTTCCACTTCGTGGTATACTGCGTCAGGTTATGAGGATAATAGCCGCGCGTCGACTGCGCCACGTTGGGCAGAGAGGCCAGTTCCGGCACAGGGATGGTGCCGTATTGAAGTCCGTCGGAGATTATCAGGCGGTCCGGATCTTCCTTATGTATGGCCGCCTCCAGCAGGGACGCCACTTTTATATACGGGCCCGGCTTCACGCCAGCAGGCTCGTTAAGGAGATTGAAAGACAGCCTGTTTGAGGGAATGCCCTTATAGCGTTTTGCGAACATCACCCACTGCAGCGCGCAAAGCCGCTGCGCCTGAGTATCGGTCCACAGGCTGGCGGGCTCCGGCGGCTCCGCCACGGTATAGCCGGGCGCGCGATGAAGGTTGAGGCACACATGTATGCAATACTTCCGGCCCCATTCAATCGCCTGGTCTATTTCTTTAAGCTGCGCCTCGTCGAACTTTTCCGGGTCGCCGTCTTTCAGAAACACGCGGTAATCTATCGGCAGGCGCACAAAATTGAAACCGAGCTTTGATATAAGGCGGAAATCCTCTTCCGAATAAGGCCCGCGCCACATCAGGATATGGAGTTTGTCGGTGAGATTGAACCCACGCCAGCGCGGCAGATGCCGCGCGGTTGGAACGGGAAGCGAACAGGAATTTTCCGCAACAGCCGGTTGTTGAAATATCAGCGCAAGCGCAATCAGGGCCGCCGTTCTCATTGCCGTATTTTAGCATAAGCCGCGCAGCTTTATTTGTTTTGGCAATGTTTGCTACTATCCGCGCATGTACAAAAAACACGCAGTGCGGATTGCAGCGGCAGTGTTTTGCGTTTTTGCGGCCTGCGCGCCGGCGCACGCCTGGGTATCCGCCATTTTCGGCGGCACGGCGGAAGGCCAGTTCAGGGATTATTTCATGGACCGGAACTACTATTCCAACCCGGCGGTGATAAACCAGTCCAACGCAATAGGCGGATATGCGGGCTACCGCTCCCCCGCGTGGAGGGGAATCCGGCTTGGGCTGGGGGGATACACATCCCAGAAATTTTTCCTCTCCCCGGAGGAATGGGACGGCGCCAGCCTGCTGGCCCCGGGCCAGAAAGGGTTTTCCGTGCTGGGACAGAGCTATCTGGAATACTCCGGCGGCGGCGCGGACATTGTGCTGTTCCGCCAGATGATAGACACGCCGTTCATAAACGCGCATGACGCCAAAATGGTCCCCGTCACCTACGAGGCGTATACGGCAAACAAAAGCTTCGCGCCGGGGCTGAAGGTTACGCTGTCGCAGATAACCGGCATCAAGACATGGACGGCGACCAATTTCGTAAGCATGTCGCAGGCGGCGGGGTTTGACAACACGGATTATCAGGTAACCATGGCCGGAGCGGTTTTTACGCCCGCACCCGGATATAAATTCCAGTTCTGGAACTACCAGGCATGGGATTTCATGAACACCACCTATTTCCAGGGCGATATCGGCGGTTCCGCCGGCGGCTGGAAAACGACGCTGTCCGCGCAGGCGCTGGCGCAGGTGGACACGGGCGGCGCAATCGGCGGGCGCATACGCGCGGCGGAGACGGGCATCCGATTCGGCATGTCCCGCGGCGGCTTTGACTGGGCCGCCGGCTACACCCAGGCCGCGCGCAGCCACGATATCGTAAACCCCTGGGGCGGCTATCCCGGATACACCTCCATCATGGAGGAAGACTGCGATATGTCCGGGGAGCGGTCCTGGCTTCTGCACCTGGGATACGACTTCACCGGGATCGGGCTGAACGGATTTTATTCTTATATAGACATGACCCGCGCCTATATACATAGCGGCGATATAACAAGCCCGCAGCAGCGGGAGGGCAATCTGGTGCTGAAATACAATTGCGGCGGGAAATGGGAGGGACTGTCCTTCACCGCCAAGGCGGCGGCGGTTACTCATTCGCACAGCATGGGCGGGATACAATATGACGAGTTCCGCTTCATAGCCGCCTACAACTTCTGAATTCTGCTGGCGCAATGCTGGTCTACGCAGCTTATGCATTGGGACACCGCCGCAGCCGCATATGTTACCGATGTTGACGGCAAGTTCAATGCGAGGGCCGATATTGATTTCCGGCTGGACTTCAGCAAGCCGGTGTCAACTTATACGGTTGCCGCCGCGCTTATGGACGGGGCGACAACGGCATTTTCCATAGGCCGGGACGGCCCGCCGCCGTCCGACAGCCCGAAAACATGGCGCGGGACAATACCCGCCGGGACGCTGGCCGCCGCGCCGGGGCCGAAGCCGTCTTATGCGCTGGCGATTTCCAGCGGCGCGGAACCGGGACAGACCATGTTCAGCGAACCGGTTAAATTCGCGGTGCGCCCGGCTATAGCGGACAGCGTGTATATGCTGGACGGCAGCTCGCTATGCTGGCACGCGCCGATGAGCATCGCAAGCCATACCGTGATAGCAGGGGCCCTGGATCCCAACGTTGTCAGCAGCATGACGATTATCATAACGCTGGCCTCGGACGCCACTTCAACGGCGGAGCTTTTGGAACCCTCGGTAACCGTGCCGGCTGGGACGCATTACGAGCTTTACAGCAATTTGCCGGTCTCATACGAGGTGAGGATGTACAACATGAAGCCGGGGGAATACGGCATTTCGGCGGTGAGCAGCGACACGGAAACAGTGAGCATGTTTGCATAATTAACCGGAATTTCGCTACATAGGTGGATTTGCAATAGTTGACAGGTAGTACCCTAAAAAGATAAGGTATTTGCAGTCGGGGCGCGGAGGGGATTTTTATGAAAACAAACGGACAGGTTTTGGCGGCGGCGTTTGGGACGTTTTTTGCGTTGGCGGCAGCGTTTCCGCCATTCGTATGCGCGGCGGGGAATGCGCGGAAGCAGCAGCAAACGGCGGGCAAAATGGCGGCGAAATCGGCGAAACCGGCGGGGAATGCGGCAACGGCAAAATCCGCCGTGGCGGAGGCTGATAAGCCGGAGGACCCGGAAATTGAAGCGATTATCAGTGAGCAGCTCCCGAAAATTAAAAAAGCCAGAGGCTCGGACAAGATACAGGAATTGGCGAAGCTCCAGATAAATTTACAGTTGGTTGATGGCAGGAGAGGAAAACTTCCGTTACAAAAAACGAAGAAAACACTTTCCAGAGAATTGATAGCTATGTATGAAGGAATAACCGGGGCAGACGATATTTCAACGGGCATAAAAGAAGATATACTCGACTTAATCAGCAAATATGGCGACACCGAATATGCAAAACCATTTCTTATGGGTATGTTGGAACAAACAACATATCAACAACGCGCAATGATTCTAAGATCTGCCGCAGGACGGGCCTTGTCCGGGAAGGATGTCTACGACGAAGTTGAAAGTCTTGCTAAACGCGGAATGATTGATAATGGGTGGCATTACTTTCTCTTGATGGATATAGACAAAGCAAGAGCCTTGCCGATGATAAATGAGGTTGTGGATACCACAAAGGATAAAAATCTGTTTTACTATGCTGCTTGGAGACTTCAAGATACCTGTCGCAATCCGCAGGATTTCAAACGTTTTATTCACCGTGTAAAGGAACTTGGAATGAGCGTGCCAAGACTATCTTGGGTTAATAAAGACCTTCTTGCCGCCTATATTGATTCCAGTCAAGGGGAGGAGCTTTTTTTGGCTCTTGAGTTTCTTGCAAAGGATTGGACAAACACATCGCCGGAAGCGGTGCCCATGCTGGTTCGCAAGCTCAAAAACAAAGACCCCAGAATCAGGATTCTGATAGTGAAAATTCTGAAAGGAATGGCCACTGGAGCTTCCGGAACAGTGAACGTGGCGGATATCAAGGATGTGCTAAAAGACCTGCAAAAAAATGATCCGGACGCTGGTATCAGAATGCAAGCCCAAACATCATTAGCCGCTATTGAGCGGATGGAAAGGTATTTTCCAAAAGAATATCAACGGCGGCCACTGCCCGAAAACACAAAATGAGAATAATATTTCTTGGTGCTGTTTTGTCTGCGTCGTGCATATCCGGGATAGCCCATGCCCAGGAAAAAGCCGATGCCATTTATCGTGATTTGCAATATGCCGGATTTTATGACGAGCATGCGGCAATGCTTTGGGAATATGCGGCGGGGAATCCCGATGATGAAAATAATCATCTTATTCTTGAAATGCTGGGCAATCCACAGAACGGCATATTTGCAAACACGGTTCAGAATTTCAAACATGCCGCGTCATATCGGGGCGCGTGGACAACACATCCAACAAAACCAGATTATTATAAACGAAGGGATATTGCTGAAACTATGAATGACTTGCGGAGAGCTGGCGTTAAATACGTTGGAAGCTGGTATGATGCCATTACGAAATACTTAGAGCGTGATGGTACGGGTTCGCTTCAGCTTGAACAAATAAGGAGAATGCGCTGTGAAGCCGTCGTGGAATACGCATATGCCGCAAATGGTTTCCCGATTTTACGGCTTGGGCCAAGCAGCGGGACAATAATTTCCGATCCGGATGCATTTATTGCCGCGGCTGCCGCAAGGGATATATACCCCTCCACCCAAAGGGCCGCCATGGACCCGTCCATGGTGGCGGTTCCTGTCATCACGATTTTCAATTCCGACGGGCAGATTATTCCCGATGGTGGCGTTTCCAATACGCCAAGCATCAGCGTGAATGTCGCCGATATTGATTCCGGCCCCGGGCGGATTGAGCTCTGGCGGGGCGAAGTGGATACTGGCCAGCTTATAGCCTCAAACACCGGCTTTGACGGTGCGGATTATTATATTGGCACGGACCGGACATTCACCAACGGCGACGCCGGTCTTTTTGCGTTCAATAATTTGCCCGATGGACAATACACAATCCGGGGCGTGGACCAATCGGGGAACTCTTTCACAAAAGCTTTCTATGTCTCTGTTCCATTCAGGTTAAAGACTATCGTCGGCACCCAATCCGGGAACACCGTTTATTCCGTCCATTGGGACACCGCCGCAGCCGCATATATCGCCGACATTGACAATAAATTTAATGCAAGGGCCGATATTGATATCCGGCTGGATTTCAGCAAGCCGGTGTCAACTTATACATTCACCGCCGCGCTTATGGACGGGGCGACAACAGCTTTTTCCGTCAGCAAAGTCGGGCCGCCGCCTTCCGACAGTCCGAAAACATGGCGCGGGGTGATTAAGGCGGGGGCATTATCCGCCGCGCCGGGGCCGAAGCCGTCGTATGCGTTGGTCATATCCACCGGGGCGGAACCGGGACAGACCATGTTCAGCGAACCGGTTAAATTCGCGGTGCGCCCGGCTATAGCGGACAGCGTGTATATGCTGGATGGCAGCTCGCTATGCTGGCACGCGCCGATGAGCATCGCAAGCGCAACCGTTGTAGCAGGGGCCCTGGATCCCAACGTTGTCAGCAGCATGACGATTATCATAACGCTGGCCTCGGACGCCACTTCAACGGCGGAGCTTTTGGAACCCTCTGTAACCGTGCCGGCGGGGACGCATTACGAGCTTTACAGCAATCTGCCGGTCTCATACGAAGTGAGGATGTACAATATGAAGCCGGGGGAATACGGCATTTCCGCGGTCAGCAGCGACACGGAAACGGTGTCCATGTTTGCGTAATTAACCGGCGTTGCGCTATGTAGGGGAATTTGTGATATTGACAAGGAGTACCCTAAAAAGATAAGGTATTTGCAGTCGAGGCGCAGAGGGGATTTTATGAAAACCAACGGACAGGTTTTGGCGGCGGCGTTTGGGACGTTTTTTGCGTTGGCGGCAGCGTTTCCGCCGTTCGTATGCGCGGCGGATAAACGGGCGGCGAACCCGGCGGGAAAGACAGCAATGGCAAAACCCGCCGTGGCGGCGGTTGATGCGCCGGAGGACCCGGAAATTGAAGCGATTATCAGTGGGCAGCTCCCGAAAATAAAGAGAGCCAGAGGCTCGGATAAAATAGAATTGCTGGGTAGATTCCATATAGCCTTGCAATTGGTTGAAGGCAGGAGGGGAAAACTTCCGCTGGAGAAAACGAAAAAGATGCTTTCCCGGGATTTGATAACTCAGTATAACGAAATAAGCGGGACGGGCGATATTGCAAAAGGCATAAAAGCGAACCTTCTCATTTTGATTAGCAGATACGGCGATAGCGGATATGCCAAGCCTTTCCTCATAAATGTTCTTGAGAAAGGGGGCAAAGACGAGCAAGATAGCATTTTGCCCTTTGTTGGTTGCGCGTTATCCGGCGATGATGCCTATGATGAAATAGAAAGTCTGGCAAAGAGGGGAATAATTGAGGAATGCCTGAAGTATTCCCTTTTAGCAAGAATAAACAAGGCAAGAGCCTTGCCGATGATAAGAGAGGTTGTGGATACCACTAACGACCGAACATTGTTTATGCATGCTGCTTCTGAACTCCATGATCCACAAGATTTCAAGCGCATTATACCTCGCATCAGAGAAATTGGATTGAACAAGCTATTCTGGATAGACGCGAACATGCTTTGCGATTACATAGATTCCGTCAACGGAAAGGATGCACAGGCCGCATTGGATTTGATAGCACGAACCGGATTACCCAGGGTTCCTGCGCTTGAAAGACCTGTTGCTATTTTCCAGCGTAAGCTTGCCGACGGCAATCTGGAAACCAGAATATCCGCTGTGAAAGCATTGAAAATGACGGCAGAACATGAAAAAGGCGTGGACCACATACTAGAGATTCTAAAATCTGCGCAGAATAAGGAGACAAATCCGGCAGTTAAAGCCGAAATCCGGGAAACCATTACGTTAATTAACCGGCAAGAGGAACGTTGGAAGAAGCACGTGCAACGTCTTGAAGAAGCAAAAAGGAAGTTGCTAAAAACCACGGACACGAGATGAACCGAATAGTTTCCTTTTTTGTCTTGACATTCCTTTCTGCATTGGGAATTGCGGGGGCAGGCGATGGCAATTTATATCACCAGGAGAAAGCGGATGTTGTATACCGGAACTTACCATGGAAATTACCTAACGTTCATGCCGGAGCTTTCTGGGAATACACAGCGGGAAATCCCGATGCCAAAACCCAAAGCCTTGTGCTGGAAATGCTTGGCAATCCGGAAGATGGTATTGTCCCGAACGCGTTGCAAACTTTCATAGATAAAACAACTTTCCATGGCGCATATAAACATCCAAGCAGTTCTTTGACTAGACGGGAAAGGGGATATGTCATCCAAACCATTAAAGAGTTACGAGAACATAAGGTGCATTACGTCGGCAAATTTTATGATGCCGCCTACGTGTATTTGATTCGTAATGGAACGGGCACCCTTCAAATGGACCAGATAAGGGGAATGCGTTGTGATGCAATGGTAGAGTATGCTTATACTGCCAACAATTTACCTATAGTGCACTTTGATGATAATACCATCATTACGAATCCAGAATTATTTATTGATTATGCTAGTCGCATCCCGTCTTATCTGCTTCCCAGCCATCAGCAGGCCAGACTCATTCCCGCACTGGAGGATTATCCCGTTATAACGGTTAAGGATTCCGACGGGCGCATTATTCTTGACGGCGACACCGTCACCACGCAAGGCATAAGCGTGAATGTGGAGGACGACACTTCTGGTCCCGGTCGGCTTGAGCTTTGGCGGGACGGGGTGAATACCGGCCAACTTGTTGCTTCAAATAACGGCTTTGACAAGGGGGATTACTACGAAGGCACAGACAGGACCTTCACCAACGTAGATAACGGGCTTCGCGTGTTCGGCGATATGGCGGATGGGCAATACGCAATCCGCGCAATAGACCAGGCGGCGAATTATTCAACTACGACATTCAGCGTCGCGATACCGCTGTATATAAGCACAATGACGGCTTCCCAATCCGGGAACACCGTTTATTCCGTTCATTGGGACACCGCCGCAGCCGCATATGTTACCGATGTTGACGGCAAGTTCAACGCAAGGGCCGATATTGATTTCCGGCTGGACTTCAGCAAGCCGGTGTCAACGTATACATTCACCGCCGCTTTGATGGACGGGGCGACAACGGCTTTTGCCGTCAGTAAAGTCGGGCCGCCGCCGTCCGACAGCCCGAAAACATGGCGCGGGACAATACCCGCCGGGACGCTGGCCGCCGCGCCGGGGCCGAAGCCGTCTTATGCGTTGGTCATATCCACCGGGGCGGAACCGGGACAGACCATGTTCAGCGAACCGGTTAAATTCGCGGTGCGTCCGGCTATAGCGGACAGCGTGTATATGCTGGACGGCAGCTCGCTATGCTGGCACGCGCCGATGAGCATCGCCAGCGCAACCGTTGTAGCGGGGGCCGTCGATCCCACCGGTGTCAGCAGCATGACGATTATCATAACGCTGGCCTCGGACGCCACTTCAACGGCGGAGCTTTTGGAACCCTCGGTAACCGTGCCGGCTGGGACGCATTACGAGCTTTACAGCAATTTGCCGGTCTCGTACGAGGTGAGGATGTACAACATGAAGCCGGGGGAATACGGCATTTCCGCGGTCAGCAGCGACACGGAAACAGTGAGCATGTCGTTCGCGCTGGACAGCATGACCATATCGCTGGACACTGCCACATTGTCGTCGCAAATAAATTTGGGGCCGGGCGATATCGTCAAGTTCACCGACTGGTATGACCCGCAAGAGGATCTCCCCGCGCTGAACCCGACGGCATCGGTGCATTTTGAGACGCAGATAAACTCCGCGCTGCCGCTTAACCGCGCGGTATTGCGCGACGACGCGGGAAACACGCTGGATACACAGGAGTTGTATGGCGTTCTGTCCGCCACGGTTCCGTGGGATGTCGGAGGATTGAGCTATTCAACAGTGGCCGCGGGCGGATACAACACGCACAAATATATTGTTGAAGCGGTTGATGTTCACGGCGCGTCGCGGCAAATGCGATATGCATTTACCGCGTCTGACCATACCCATTGGACATATCTCACTCAAGCAGGCAGCATTGCAAGCGGAGAGATTGACCTTCCTTCCGCCTATTTGGATTACCACGGGAATTGGGTGGCGTTTATATCAAAGGGCACGCGAGTAGCCGCTGGCGCGATAACCAGTTCTACAAAAATTCTTGACTGGATACCCGGCGGGCCGGCTCCTGTCATTTCGGCGTCATTGGGTTCCAGCATTACAACTGTGAACGGAACAAATGTCGGCAGCATCAGTTACGAGATAGTAGATGGAAGGATTTTTCTGACATGGGACCCCACGCCCTGTTTTTACCCCGCGAATGTGTATATAAGAGGTCCTCACACATTTTGCAGCATTTCTTTGGACAGCACTGCAAACACCGACCTGATTTGCGATGGGTATGGTTGCCAGTGCGGAAATGGAACAGAAATTATTCCCTATGGAGCGGAATTATGTCAAACCCCGGCCGAATCTACACCCACAAATCCAATTGCGCCCGCCAGGCAATATCTTGAGATAACAGAGTCTACCGGCGCCATTCCTGTAACAGTTACCGGCAATTTGCTGCTTGGCTATCAGTGTGTTGGATTTCCGGATAGACCCGCGTCGGATTGTAATGCGGCATATGAGGTGCATGTGAACATGTCCGGCTTCTATTATTCGCGCCTCCTGGGCCTTGAGGTGAAAGAAGGGGCTGGCGATTTGCCGTCGCGCTCCGTTGGGGCGGGGGTGTATGTGGCGGATTTCAGCGCGTCAACACAGCCGGCGGTGAGTTGCCGGCAGTCAAGCCCCGGCGGGGAACCTGCGGAATTTAATTATGCCTACAGCGCGGGGTACGGCTGCTCGTTTGATTTCGGGGAGGGGCAGCCAAGCGGGGTGCGGCTGGCGTTTCTTAACACGGGCGGGGACCCGGTATCATCCATACATGTTTTCCGGCAGACCGGGGGCGGACTGGTTGACATTACCGGAACCCCGGACGGTTACGGCAATATAAACACGGCCTTGTTCACGCCCGGAGGCAATGAGACCTTTATCATCGCAAGGCAGCAGGGCAGCACGGCGCGGACGGATGAATCCAGCCCGCCGGGCGCGGCGACGCTGCAAAGCGGCGCGGCGGGGATGGTGATAGTAAGACCGTATTCGGTATGGGAAATCCAGGAGGTGTTTTTGCGCGGACAGGGACTGATTGCTCCGACCGGGCAGGACGTGTATGTCTTCGTCCAGGACCATGCCGAGGAGGGCGGAACGCTGAAGATTTATTACACCGCAGAGCAGCTTGCCGCGGCGGGCGTTCAGGCGAATACGCTGGCAATATGGCAACTGGACGCGCAGGGGCTGCCGCAAACCCGGCTGGACAGCCAGGTGTTGCCCAGCGCGGTGCAGGGTGTGCTGCCGGACATCGGCGGGGTGTATGCTTTGCTTGGCTCAACTGCGGCGGTGGCGCTGCCGGTGGCATCAAGCTCGCTGGAGTTTGGCTCCACTTACTATGTGGCGGCGGATTCCACGGTTTATATAAACAATGCGGTGTCGGTAGTGGTATACCCCGATAGTTCGGGAACCGGTTATGTGGTGCTGGATTCCACAAACAGCAAGGTGTTGACGCAGGGCCTTACACCGGAGACTACGCTGTTTTTCAGCATGGGCGCGGTGTCCGCGGCGGATTTGGAGGAAGGGTATCACACGATATCGTATGGCAGCGTCAACACTTATCAGCAGTATGAGCCGCTGAAAACGCTGATGGCGTATGCGGACACGCTGGCGCCGTACACCGTCGCCAGCGCCAGCGACACCGCGATAGAGCCGGGACCGGGGATTCATACCTTTGAGCGCGGAGTGCGGATAACTTTATGGCCGGCGGACTCGCCGTCGGGCGGGTTTTTTTCGGGGATAAAGCGGACGGCGTATCTGGTGGATGTTGCCACCTCCGCCTGCCCCGGGTGGCTTGACGGCGCGGTGTCAACCGCCGCGCCGGCGGGGAGCTGCGCGAACCCGATATATCCGGGCGAATTCGCGCTGTCCGCCGGAACGCATACGGTTTATTACGCGGCCATTGACAATGTGGGCAATACGGAAGCGGTCAATACACTGCACATAGACATAAAGAAAACGCTGTTCTGCGGGCTTTACGACAGCGGAAGTAATGTCTACGGCCAGCCGCTGTATGCGTATCTGTATGCCGAGAATGCGTCAAAATCCTATTACGCGGTGGACCCGTCAACAGCGCTGATTGCCGCAGGGCTGACGGCGGACACTACGGCCCAGTTTGTCGCTTTTGACAGCGCCGCTATCGCGGCAGGCCTTACGGAAGGGCAGCATACGGTGGCCTACGGCAGCGCGGGGTATTACGGGGATTATGAAATTCTGCAATCCACACCGGTATTTGCGGATGCCACATCCCCCGCGGCGGCCGTTCTGGCGGGCGGGGTAACGGTATCCTCGGCTGCGCCGGTTGCGGTAACTACGGGAACGGTCATAACGATTTCGGCGCAGGACCCGCAGTCGCACGGCGGCGCATCGGGCGTGAGGGCGACGTTGTATCTCGTGGACGATACGGCAAGCGGCTGCTATGGCAACGGCACGCTGTATCAGAACCCCTCCGCCCCGGCGGGGACATGCGGCAACCCGTGGTACGGCGGGGGATTCACACTGCCGGCGGGAACGCATGTCGTGGAAGTGGATGTGTCCGACAATGTGTATAACTGGAACTGGGGCAAAATGCGCTGGACTTTCACGGTAACGCAATGAGGAGATATTTATGAAAAAGACGATGACATTTGCCTGCGCGCTACTTTTTTCGGGAACGGCGGCTTTTGCCGATTCCGTTCTTTACACAACGGATTCGGCAACCTATGCCATACCGTATTATATCAGCGCAACGACAGTAACCGCGTCCAATATGTATTTCAGCAGCGCCAAAATAGGCATAGGCATCTCCTCGCCGTCGGAGCGGTTGGAGGTTTCCGGCAATATCAAGGCGGCTTATGGCGTTATAGCGTCTACAGCGGTTTTCAGCGGAGCGGTTAGTGTCGGCTCCATCAACGCGGCAGGCGGGGAGGCGGGCGGCGACCTTGCCGGCACATACCCCAATCCGGCTGTCGCTCCGGCGGTTTATTCCAGCGCCCACACCTGGGGCGCGGCGCAGACTTTTATAAACCCGATAGCCGGAAATGTAACCGGCAACGCGGAGACGGTAACGAATGGAATCTACACAACAACAACGGCGGGAGGGGATTTGTCCGGGACGTATCCTAATCCGGCGTTGGCGGCGACGCAGACCGGCGCGCATACGTGGAGCGGGCAGCAAACTTTTGCAGGGCCGGGGCTGTCTGTAACTTACGGTATTTCCGCCAGCACTGCCGAGTTTAGAGGAGGAATTACTTCCATAGATCCCGATTACGCCGGAGGTTTTCCGGGCGGAATGGGTAGGGGATTAAATTACCAGATTTTTGGAGTTGGACATGGCTATTATTCATACCCGCACCCGATACCCGGCTACGGCGTGGTAGGATGGGCGGATGCGGATACGGGGATATCGGCTGTCGGAGTTTACGGAAAAGCCTCCTCAACTGATGCGACAGGAGTGGTGGGATATGCAAGCGGATCTGGTGTCGTTACGGGCGTGTATGGCTCGGCTTCCGGCGGCACATCAAACCGCGCCGGGTATTTTGACGGAGATGTGGTTTCCACCGGCGTTGTTACAGCGGCTTCGTTTTCCGGTTCCGGCTCGTCCCTGACCGGCGTAATGCTGTCCGGCGCGTCCGCAGGGGGGGATTTAACCGGGACGTATCCGAACCCCGCGCTGTCCGCCACGCAAGGCGGGGCGCACACATGGAGCGCGACGCAGACGTTTTCCACTTCTGCTGACATGCAGGGCAATGTCAGCATAGCCACGACCACACTGAACAGCAACTATAGCCTGCTTGTGGGCGGGAATACCAACCGCAATACCCCGATGCTTTTGATTCAACCCTATGGCACTGGGGATGGGGGAGGAAGTATTGACGCCGGTCTTTTAATTGATTTCCCGCACTCGAATGGCTCAAACAGTCTGCTGAATGTGAAAAAGACGAACTCTTCTTTATTCATCGTCCGAGACAATGGCAATGTCGGTATTGGCACGGCAAACCCGTCATTTCAGCTTGAAACCTGGAAATTCTCAGGCTCATACTGGGCCGGGTTTGCGTTTGACTCCCTGACGCAAACCATAGGCACAAAATACGGAGATAGCGGGAATCTCAACTTAACCGCCGGTTCACCGGCAGACAATCATGGCGGCGGCGTATTCCTCGGAGGATCGTCAAGGGGCGATAACGCCAGAAATGCGGTTATATTCACAATCAACAATACGGGGTATATGAGAATTGACGGAGATTACAGCGGCCACACGCTGGGCAATGTGGGCATAGGAACAATCAACCCCTCGCAGAAACTCTATGTGTATAACGGGAATATTGCCACCAACTACGGCATAATTGCCGCAACGGCCACATTTTCCGCGATATCCTCAACAACCGTAAACGGCACTGTAACCATCGCCAGCCAATCCGAAAATGACAAGAAAAGCCTTCAACTGCTTATGTACGGGAAGGGGCAAAATTGGGTGCACTTTGAGAATAATTATTACGGCGGCTCATGGGTCGCCACGGACACGGCAAAAGGCTTGAGTTTCCAAATGGGCGACACCAGCACCTGGCACATTTGGAATTCCAGAAACGGCGGCGACTGGGGAGGGATTTTGCATATTTCGTCCAGCGCCACCACCTCAGCGGATACCAAGGATGTGGCAAAGTTTTATAGCACAGGGGCGTTTGCCTTGCCTAAACTGCCCAGTTGTTCTCTTGGAATCCAGACGGATGCCAGCGGGATTTTTTCATGCATAACTTCATCCGAGAAAATGAAAGTCAAGGAAGGCGAAATCTACGGCGATATCTGGGCGGTCATAAACGGGCTGGCGCCGAAAACATACCGCTGGAAAGCGCCGCCTCCGCCGCCGGACGAGAAAACGCCGAAGGGCTTTGAACCGGACACCAATATCCATGCCGGGTTTTTCGCCGAGGAGGTGAAGGCGGTTTACCCCGAAGCGGTATCCTCCGCCGGAACAGATTACGACGGCAAGCCGATTGTGGGAGTGGACCCCAATGCCATGAACGCGCTTTGGGCCAAGGCGTTCCAGGATTTGAAAGCGAAGTATGACGCGCTTGAAAAGCGTGTCCAGATGCTGGAAAAAAAGTGATATTTTTTTCGAAAAATTGGCCTGTTGAACTCTTTCGGACAATCAAACATCGCCAGCAAATCCTCCGCGCAGCGCTTCACGCATTCCACGGCACGCGGGCTTATGCACCGCCGTGCGCCGCTCCACTTGCGCGATGCTTTGAGTGACTCAACGTGGCCGCCGTTCCCGTATTACCGGCCTGCGGGAGAATCGGCCTTGTGTTTGAGTGTCTTGCCCGCAATACAACAGAGGTTTGTGGAGCGCCTATGAAAAAATGGGCCAGGTCGTGACGGAAAACTGTTGAAATTGATTTTTTTTTTTTGTATTTTTACCAAATGTGCCGCTGGACGCAACCGGCGGAGAAAGGGGTACTTATGTCAAGCAAACCCGTAAGAAAGACCAAAGCCAGACAGCCGGAAAAGCCGGCCGCCCGCATCGCGAGACCGGAAAGCCGGACGGTTTCCGCCGTAAAACCGCGCGAGGACGACGCGCGCCTGTCCGCGCAGGAGGTAAAGGCCATAAAAGCCTATCTCCAGACCACGCGCGACGAAGTGCTGCGCCGCCTGCAGGAAAAGAAAAGCCTGGACATGCCGGAAGCAGAAGTGGGCGACCCGATAGACCAGGCATCTCAAAGCCTTGACAAGGAAGTCCTCTTCGAGGTGACAGACAAGGACCAGCTCACGCTGGAACAGATAGAAAGCGCCCTGCGCCGCATAGAGAAAAACGTCTACGGCATGTGCGAAAGCTGCCGCTGCATCATCCCGCGGAAACGTCTCAAGGCGCTGCCTTTCGCGCGTTACTGCATACACTGCCAGAGTTCAAACGAGTCCTCCTCAATAGGCATGCCGACGCCGGAATGAAAGCCGTCCTTGTCAACGGCTCGCACAGAACGGCGGGAAATACCGCCGTTCTGCTTGCGGTCATGGGCAAAGAGCTTTCCGCGCGCGGCGCGCGCACGGAAACCGTTTCACTGGCGCGTCTGGATATCGGGCATTGCCGGGCATGCGACAGGTGCAGGGGCAAATCCGCCTGCATCGTAAAAGACGACTTCAACGCACTACTCCGCAAAATCCTCGCCGCAGACACTCTGATTCTGGGCAGCCCGGTGTATGCCGGGATGCCGTCGTCAAGAATGACGGCTTTTTTGCAGCGGCTTGCATACCTGGCGATAAACAACGGGCATCTCCTGAAAAACAAAGTCGGCGGGGCTGTCGTCGTGGCGGGCGAAGCCGGACATTTGACCGCGCTGAACTCCCTGATTGACTTTTTCCTGGTCAACGAAATGATTGTCCCCGGCTCGCGCTACTGGCCTGTAGGCACGGCCACGGACAAAGGAAACGTGGCAAAAGATGTTTCCGCGCTGGAAAATATACGGCATCTGGCCGGGAATATAGCCGCCCTCGGAGACGACAAACAATGAAAGCCGGAGACAGGTATTTTGTGCGCATAGACAGGAAAACCGGCGGGCACAAGGTTGACGCCAAAACCCTGTCCGCGCATATGGAACACATCAGGAAATTCGCGGCGCAAGCGGAGCTTTACGGGGGCGGTTTTGCCGGCATTCCCGGCGGGATGCTGATTTTCAGGGCGGACAGCTTCGCTGCGGCGGTTTCCTTCTGCAAAAACGACCCGGTTATATCCGGCGGATTCTACAGATATGAACTTCTGGAGTGGGAGTTGCTGGTAGCGCCCGCAGAGCGCTGACAACCGTCAGGGGCCTTCGCGCACCAGGCGGGTTTTTCTTCTGTCCTTGGCTTTTACGCTGAAACGGTACCCGTCGGGACGGATGGCCACCACAAAATCCCCCTGGTCCGAGAGGAAAACATCCAGCAGCCTTTGCTGGAAAGTCTGCGTATTGCCGCTAAGCGCTGCGATACGAGACATGTCGTCTGTGTATTGCCCGTACCGGTGCCGGTGCACCTCCTCCAGATAGGCCAGAGTGCCAAGCTCCCGCCGGGCCGCGTTGACGCGCCTTATATCATCAGGAGTGGGCTTGAGGAAAGAGCCGTACAGAAAAGACGCCGCCAGCAGCCCGAACACACCCCATGCCGCGGAAAATATGAAACCGTTCGCAAATTCAGTTTTTTCGCGGACGCGGACGACGCGGCTTGCGGCCAGGCAATCATGCAGCGCCTTCTTTTCCGGCGAGACGAATATGGACAGATAGCCCAGGAAAAGCACCGCGTTGCTGGCGAAATATCCGATGGTCCTGACAAAAGACCGCCACAGCGGCAACGGGGAAACCCCGTCCGCCGCGCGCACGCGGATGCCCAGTATCAGCTTGCCCAGGGTGGCCCGTCCGCCGGCGGAAAGAACGGTTACATATGCAACATACACCACCATCCATACGAGTTTGCAAATCAGCTCTGTCAATGCAAAGGGCGTCATTTGCGATACCCATCCGCATTTGCACACAGACGCCACCCATAGCGGCGAGAAAAGCATGCCGTTTCTGCCCATCATGAAAACCGTGCCGTAAGTGAAAAACAGAAACGGCACGGCGTCTATGGCATAAGCCAGAAATCTTTCCGAAAACGCGGCATACCGCAGGGATTGCGTTTTTGGCTGTTCCGGCGCCGACATACGGGGGATATTGTCTTCCTGACGGACAATATCCTGCTGGCTGGTATTGTCTTCCATCGCTTTAAATTATAGCAAACTTTCGTTGAACACGCGGCGGAAAAATGCTAGTTTTTGTTCATGGCAGAATGTCCGCGCCGCTGTCCTGCTCTCCGGCGGAGAGTTTGTGTTTTCCGGCGCGTTCGGAACGTTTCCCGCCGCCACGGAGCGCGGCCTGCCGTTGAAATCTCGCATATGGGAGACAGCATATGAAGTGGCTTATTCTGACCGTCGTTTTTATCGCCGGCTCGCTTTTTCTGGCAGTCAAGCACCGTCTGGTGTCCAAGAAATCGCTGCCGCCGGCCGTAGCCAGCGTCATAGACACCGCCACCGCAGCCACCGACGCCATCAAGCAGGAAGTCCTGCCGGAGCGAGACCCCAACCGGGCCACCAACCTCACCGTCAGCGCCGAGGCGCGCCAGCGGCTCTACCGTCTTGTGGACGACCCGAGCGACAAAGTCCGCTGGAGTTCGGTGGAACTGCTGTACCGCATAGGCGACACAAATATAGAGCCCGTCGTCAAGCACCGCCTCTCAAAAGAAACGGAAGTATGGGTAAAGCGCAACATAGTGGCGATGCTGGCCACCAACAAGGACAGGGAAAACATGAGGCTGCTGGCTGTGGCGCTCAGTGATTACGAGGACGATGTCCGCCTGGAGGCCGTCAACTCTCTGGCCAGTTACAACTGCATGGAGGTAGTGCCGGCTCTTGAAAAAGCGATAGGCGACACCAATAACGACGTCAAACTGCGCGCTATAGAGGCCATAAGAGACATCAACGCCCGGCTGGAGCAGCACAAACGCGCGCTGGAAGAGGAAATGGCCGCAAAAGCGGCCGCTGCCGCCGCATCTAAAGCCGCCGCCGCCACGCGGCCCCCGGCGCCGTAGGATTTACCGGCCCGCAAAGATTGCGTCAAGGAGAAATGCCATGCAGGATATCCGCTCGCTCAACAAAAAAGTCCAGCAGGAAAGCCTTTTCCTCTCCGACCTGCGGCGCGAAATAGGCCGCGTCATCGTCGGGCAGGAGGAGCTGGTGGACAAAATGCTCGTCGCCCTGCTGGCGGACGGGCACATACTTATAGAAGGTGTGCCCGGCCTTGCCAAAACGCTTGCCGTTAAAACACTGGCGGAAGCGGTGTCCTCCGCGTTCCAGCGCATACAGTTCACGCCCGACCTGCTGCCCGCGGACATAACGGGCACGCTCATATTCAACCCCAAGGACGGAACATTCATCCCCAAAAAGGGGCCGGTGTTTTCCAACCTCGTGCTGGCCGATGAAATCAACCGCGCGCCCGCAAAAGTGCAAAGCGCGCTGCTGGAAGCCATGCAGGAGCGCCAGGTTACAATCGGCGAGCGGACCTATCCGCTGCCGCAGCTTTTCATGGTGCTGGCCACGCAGAACCCGATAGAGCAGGAAGGGACCTACCCGCTGCCCGAGGCGCAGGTGGACCGCTTCATGCTCAAGCTGCTGGTCAGCTACCCCGAAAAAAACGAGGAACGCGAGATACTGGAACGCATGGCCGCGCAGATAAAACCGGCAGTCGCCTCCAAAATTCCCATGGAAATGGTGCTGGCCGCTCGGGAAACGGCGGATTCGGTTTACATAGACGACAAAATCAAGGGCTATATCATAGACCTGATTTTCGCCACGCGCAAGCCGCAGGATTACAGGCTGAACCAGCTTTCCGGCTGGATTTCCTACGGCGCCAGCCCGCGCGCCACCATTTACCTGGCCCAGGCGGCGAAGGCGTACGCTTTTCTTAACGGCAGGGGTTTTGTCTCGCCGGAGGATGTGAAAGCCATAGGCTTCGACGTGCTGCGCCACCGCGTGCTGCTCACCTACGAGGCCGAGGCGGAAAACGTCACCAGCGAGAAAATCATCGGCATGATTTTTGAGACGGTGGAAGTCCCGTGAGCCAGACGGGCCAGTTGCTTACATCGGAGATACTCAGGCAGGTCCGCCGGATAGAGATACGCACCGGCAGGCTTGTGAGCGAGACTTTCGCCGGAGAATACCAGAGCGTGTTCAAGGGCCACGGCATAGAGTTCGCCGAGGTGCGCGAATACGCCCACGGCGACGATGTGCGCTCCATAGACTGGAACGTCACCGCCCGGCTGGGCAAACCCTTCGTGAAACGTTTCGTGGAGGAGCGCGAGCTGACGCTCATGCTGGCCTGCGACATATCAGGTTCCCAGCATTTCGGCACAAAAGACAAGTTCAAAAGCGAAATCGCGGCGGAGCTGTCGGCGCTATTCGCTTTTTCCGCGCTGCAGAACAGCGACAAAATCGGGCTGATGCTTTTCACCCGCCAGACCGAGCTTTACATCCCGCCGCGCAAGGGCAGGCGGCATGTGCTGCGGCTGATACGCGAACTGCTGGCCCATCAGCCGCGCGACAAAGGCACCGACCTGGCCGCCGCGCTGAACTCGCTCAACCGGGTTTTCAAGAGGAGAGGGATTCTCATACTGATTTCCGATTTTATGGACTCCGGCTACGAAAAGCCTTTCTCCATAGCCGCCCGCCGGCACGACCTGATACCGGTTGTCATAGAGGACCCGCTTGAATACCGCATGCCCAGGCTGCCGGTGATACTGGATGTCGCCGACCCCGAGACGGGGGAGCGGCGCTCGCTGGATTTGTCGTCGGAGGAGCTTATAACCTCCTACCGCGACGCGCGGCGCGAGCATGTGGCCGCGTGCAAGAGGCTCTTCGCCGTCAACGGGCTGGACTATATACCGATAACCGCCGGACAATCCGCCACCGAGCCGGTGGTGCAGTTCTTCCGCAACCGCGAGAAGAAATTAAGGCGCTGACAATTGCGCCGCCGGATTGCTCGTTTATATAATGTTGCTATGAAGCTTTGCCGGCTTTTATTCGCGTTCGCAACGTTGTGCGCGGCGCGCGCATTTGCGGAGGATGCCGTTTCCTTCCAAATCGCCAAGCCGGCGGAGGCGGTGCGGCTGGGCTCCGCATTCCGTATTGAGGTGGAAACCTCGTACCCGGAAAACTTCACGCTGCATCCCGACCCGTCCACCGCGAACTCCCAAACCCTCAAGACAACCGCAATCAAACCCGGCAAGGCCGAAAAGCGCGGCGGCGCTGTCTATCAGAAATTCACCTTTGACGTCATACCCTTTGACCTGGGCATAGCCACTTTCCCGGCGGTGTCCTGGTCGCTTTCGGGAAACGGGCAATTGTCGTCCCAGCGCAGCCCGGAGCTGCCGGTGGAAGTGCTTTCCTACGCCAATAACGTAAAAGACCCCGACAAGCTGCGCGACATTCGCCCGCCCTGGAAACCGTTCAACTGGCTGTGGCTGCTGCTTCTGCTGCTTCCCGCGGGGTATTACCTGTGGCGGCGTTTGAGGCGCCGCGCGCAGGCGGAAAGCAAGGCCGGCCCGCCGCCGGATAACCGCCCTCCCGAAGTAATAGCTTACGAGGAGCTGGACCGGCTGCTTATGGATTCGCTGTGGGAGGAGGGCAGGCACAAGCAGTTCTACGAAACGCTGGCCAATATCCTGCGCGACTACCTGGAGCGCAGGACCGGCGTCGCCGCGCGCAATTACAACACCGCGGATTTGTACCGCCGCCTCAGCAAAATAGACGCCGCCAGGCCCGCCGCGCCGGCGATACGGAAATTTTTCATTGACTGCGATTTTGTCAAATTCGCCAAGTACAAGCCGCAGGCGCACGAGAAAAACGGCGACGTGGAGCTTATACGCGCCATAATACAGCAGACCACGCCGCCGCCTCCGGTTCAAACCATGGAAAAGGAGGCCGCGCGATGATTTTCTCAAGCCCCTGGATGCTGCTGTGGCTGATTCCGGCGCTGGCGGCGATGTTCCTGTCGCGCCGGGTTTCAGAGGACGGCGGAGCCGCCGTGTCGCTTCCGATGGAAAAGGGATTCAAGCCGGAGGCGACCTGGTTTTCCGTCATGGCGCGTTTTGCGCCGCGCGCGCTGCGCGCCGCCGCGCTGGTGCTGCTGGCGCTGGCGCTGGCCCGCCCGCAACGCGTGCAGCGCGGCATCATCCCACCCGCTCAGGGCGTTGACATAATGCTGCTGATAGACACCTCCGCCAGCATGGCCGCGCTGGATTTCGACCCGTACAACCGCATGGAGGCCGCCAAGCGCAGCGCAAAGGATTTCATAGAAAAACGCCCCGGCGACCGGATAGGCATCGTGGTGTTTGCCACCAACGCGCTTTTGCAATGCCCGCTTACGCTGGACCACGACGCGCTGTTTGAATACCTGAACAACGTGGACATAGGCATCACCCACACCGACGCCACCGCCATCGGCGACGCCATAGCCACCGCCTCCAACCATCTCAAGGACAGCGCGGCCAAAAGCAAGGTGATAGCGCTGCTGACCGACGGCCGCTCCAACAGCGGCATAATCCAGGACCCGACGCTTGCCGCCAAGGCCGCCGCCAGCTACGGCATAAAGATATACACCATCGGCACCGCGGCCAAGGGCCAGTCCCGCGTGCCGGTGCAGGGGCCGATGGGAATACAGTATGCCGTCATCAGCGACGACCTGGACGAGGGCACTCTTATGGCCATTGCCCAGGCCACCGGCGGCGAATTCTACCGCGCCACCAATTACAACGAACTTAAAGGCATTTATTCGCGCATAGACAAGCTGGAAAAGGTGAAATTCAGCAATATAGTGTCCCTCAGCTATCAGGACAAGTGCGAGGTTTTCCTGCTGCCCGCGCTGCTGCTGCTGATAACCGAGTTCCTGCTGTCCAAGCTTGCTTTCGTGAGGATACCGTGACATTATTCGCCCGTCCGCTGATGCTGCTGTGGGGCGCAATCTGCGCCGGCGCGCTGATTGCCGCGTATTATCTGTGCGAGGCGCGGCGGCGCGGCCTGATGTCCGCCCTGGGCGAGCCGGCGGCGCTGGCCCGGCTGTTCCCGGAAAGCGCGGCGGCGCGGCGCGCGCTTAAAAGCTGGCTTTTCATAGCGGCGGCGGCGCTGATTTTCCTGGCGCTGGCCGGGCCGCAGTGGGGAACCGAAACCGCCCAGTCCGACACGGGCGGGGCCGGACAGGTCGTCATAGCGGTTGACACGTCGCTTTCCATGCTGGCCCGGGACATAAAGCCCAGCCGCATGGAAAACGCCAAGCTGATGCTGAAACTGTTCATAGAGCAGTTTTCCGGCTACCGGATGGGGCTGGTGGCCTTCAGCGGGCAGGCATACGTGCAATGCCCGCTCACCACGGACGCGGACGCGCTGAAGTATTTCCTGGCCTCGGTGCATCCCGGCATGCTGCCGGAACCGGGTACCACCCTGGCCGGCGCGGTGGATATGGGGACCTATATGCTGGCCAGATACCCGGGCCGCAAGGCGCTTGTCCTGCTTACCGACGGGGAGGACCATGCCGGCAGCCTGAACGCCGCCGTCAAGCGCGCTGCCGACAGCGGCGTTACAATACTGGCGGTGGGCATAGGCAGCCCGGAGGGGGACATAATCCCCGCCCAGGGGCAGGATTTCATGAAGGACCGTTCCGGGCGCACCGTGGTCAGCAAGCTGGGAGAGAAAGCCCTTATAGACATGGCCGCCGCCACCGGCGGGGCTTATATCCGCTACACCAGCCCGGAAACCGCGGCGAACGCCATAGCCTCGCAGCTCAGAAAGCTGGAAAAATCGCGCTGGCAGGGCAAAGACGCGACCCGCTACAAGAACCGCTACCAATGGCCGCTGGCTTTGGCTTTGCTGCTGCTTTTGATAGAATCTGTTGTGCCGGAGGGGACATTGTCCCTGCGGCGCATTCTCGCTTTCAGGAAAGGCCAATGAAAAGGCTTCTGCTCGTTTTTATCGCGCTGTCATGCGCGCAGGCCGCGCTGGCGGAATCGGCAAACTCGCTGATACGCAAAGGCAACAGGGCCTACCGGCGCGAAAATTACGACAAGGCGTTTGAAGCCTACGCGCAGGCCGCCGGCAGGGACGGCAAAAACGGCAAAGCCTCCCTCAACGCGGGCGACGCGCTCTACAGAATGGGCAGCTTTGAAAAATCCCGCCGGTTCTACGAGGAGGCCGCGCAGGACAAATCCACGCGGCAGAGCGCCCTCTACAACGCCGGCAACGCCTTCTACAGGGAAAACGATTACGACGGGGCGGTAAAGAGCTACTCCGCCGCCCTGCTGGCCGGCCCGCCGGACGAGGATATAAGGCATAATCTGGAGCTTGCGCTTAATTCCAAAAAAAAGCAGCAGGACAAACAGCAGAACAAGCAGCAACAGCAGAATCAGCAGCAGCAGAACAAAGACAACAGCAACGGCGGAGGAGGCGGCGGCAGCGACGGCAAAAACGGCCCGCAGAACCAGCAGCCGAAACCCCAGATGGCCAAAGAGGACGCCTCCCGCATCATGCAGATGGCAAAGGACAAGGAAGACGCCGCCATGCAGAACCAGCGCATGGCCCCGGTGCAGAAAAACGGGCGGAGCTACGGCTCAAACGAGGACTGGTGATGGCCCTGTTGCGCGCGGCGGCAAAACGCAATTTCCTGTGCGCGGCCCTGTTTTTAATGGCCGCCGCGCCCTGCTGCGCGCAGCTTACAATCAACGCCTCGGTTGACAAGGACGAGGTGCCGCTGGACGAAGCGCTCATTCTCACAGTAACCATAAGCGGCGCAAGCTCGGATGTAGGGGAGCCGCAGCTTCCCTCGCTGCCGAATTTCAACGTGTTCTCCTCCGGCCAGAGCCAGAACATAATGATAATCAACGGCCATATCTCCACCTCGGTAAAATACCAGTTCAGCCTCGCGCCCAGGTTTGTGGGCGCGGCGGTAATCGGCCCCGTGTCGCTGCATTACAACGGCGCGGACTATGCCACCAGGGAAATCCAGGTGCGCGTGCTGCCTCCGGGCGCGGCGCGGCAGAGCGCGCCGCAATCCGCGCCGAGGCAATACGCCCGGCCCGCCCCGGCCCGTCCGCAGCAACAGCAGCGCCGCCGCGCGGCGGATGAAAGGGATGTTTTCGTGGTCGCCAATGCGGACAAGACGTCCGCCTATGTCAACGAGCAGGTAACGCTTACCGTGCGCTTCTACACCGCGGTGCCGCTTATGGGCAACCCGGACTACACGGCCCCGCCCGCCAAGGGCTTTCTCACCGAGGACATGCCGCCCATGCGCAACGGCAACGAGAATCTCAACGGGCGGGAATACATGTTCACCGAGGTTAAAACCGCGCTGTTCGGCGCAACCGCCGGCCAGACCGAAATCGCGCCCGCCGCGGTGCGCTACCAGGTCCGCCAGAACATGGATATGGACCCCTTTGACCCCAATTTCTTCCAGAATTTCTTCTCCGGCGCGACGGGCGGCGGCCCGCAGCAGGAGGCCAGGACCGCGCCGATTCACATAAATCTCAAACCGCTGCCGCAGGCGGGCCGTCCCGCCAACTTCGGCGGCGCGGTCGGCAATTTCAAAATAACCTCCTCCATAGACCGCCGGGAGCTTAAGGCCGGTGAGGCGGCAAACCTCTCCGTCACGATAGAAGGCACAGGCAACCTGAAGGCGATTACCGCGCCCGCGTTGCCGGACATGCCCTCCATGAAGGTTTACGACATGGTGTCCTCGCTGAACATTAAAAAGGACGGAGACGTTGTGCACGGCTCCAAGACATTCAAGGCGGTGGTCATACCCCGCGTCTCCGGCAAGGCCGCGGTACCGGCCATACATTTTTCCTATTTCAACCCGGCTTCCGGAGGGTATGCCACAGTTTCGTCGCTTCCCATCCCGCTTAACGTGCTGGCGGCGGACAACCAGTCCGCGCAGCAGGTGTCCTTCACGGGCAGCCAGCCGGGGGGGGAAGTAACCGCCATCAGCGAGGACATACACTATATCAGCCAGGCCGGGGATTTGAGCGCGCCGTCCCGCGCGCTTTGCGCGCTGGCTGGCGCCGGGCTGTGGAATCTTGCCGGGCCGGTCCTGATGCTGTTTGGCTTTGCCTTCGCCAAATGGCGCGCCGCCGCCAACAGCGACACCGCCCTTTCCCGCAAACGCAAGGCCTATTCCGCAGCCAGAACGCGCATAAAGGAAGCCGAAAAGCTCTTCGCCCAGAACCGGATGGAGCAGGCGATGACCATGCTCTCCGGCGCCCTGGCGGATTATCTGAGCGACAAGCTCGCCACCCCCACCGGCGGGCTGACGCTCAGGAAAATAACCGAGCTTTCCCGCTACGCCTATCCCGGAATAAGAAACGAGACCGTCTCCGCGCTGTCCGAGGTCTGGCAGGAGCTGGACATGCTGCGCTTTGCGCCGACGGCGCATTCCTCGCATAACGGCGACAAGCCGGTATCGGTGAAAACCCTGGAGCTTGTGGAAATGCTGGAAAAGGATATGAGCAAATGACTCGTCTCGCATTAGCCGCGTTTTTTGCCGCAATACCGCTCTGCGCCGCTGCGGCGCCGCCGGATACCGCCAAGGCCGCCGTCCTCTACCGCGAAGGCAAATTCGAAGAGGCGGGGCAGGTTTATTACGCCGTTGCCGCGGCGCAGCCGGGCAACCCGTACGCGCATTACAATCTGGGCAACACATATTTCAAGGCCAGCCGGCTGGGCCGGGCCATCGCCTCCTACCAACGCGCCTACCGCCTGCTTCCGCGCGACGCGGACATAAGATACAACCTTGCGCTGGCCCTTAAGCTCTCCGGGCAGACGCTGACCCCCGCCGGCGTGCCGGACGCGCTGTACCGGGCGTATTATTCCCTTTCCTCCGCGGAACTGGCGGGATTGTTCTGGCTGTTTGTATGGCTGCTGTCGGCTGCGGGGCTGGCGGCGGCGTTTGCAAAGGAGCCGCGCCCCGCCGCCAGGAAAACTCTTGCCGTGTCCGCCATGCTGGCGGCGCTGTTCGGCGGCTGGGCGCTGGCGAGGGCCGCGTCCGGTTATTCCAGCCCCGGCGTCGTGGTTGACGGCACCGCCGAACTGCGCGGCGGGCCCGGGGACAATTTCAACGCCTCGGCCACAGTGCCGGAAGGCCGGATGGTGGATATTATCCAGACCGGCGGCGACTGGCGGGAAATCAGCGTCCGCGCCGAAAACATAAAAGGCTGGGTCAGAAAACCGTCGGTGGAGCCACTATGAAAAACATGCTGCTGATTGCCGCGCTCTGCGCCGCGGCGGGACCCGCCGGCGCGGAGCGGAATATTTTCACTTTCACGCCCTACGGCGCGGAAAAAGCGGTATACACAAGCAACCTTAATTTCACTCCGGACAATGAAGTTTCCGCCTGGAGCAACCGGCTCAAAGCCGGCTTTGACGCGGCGCTGCGCCCCGAAAACCTGCGGCTGGACGCGGGATATTCCATAGAGCAGTTGGTTTTCTCGAGGGACCAGTATATCCAGAACGCCGTGTACCACACCGCGAACCTGGGGCTGGACGCCTCGCTTCCCAAAAACATACGGCTTACCGCGCTGGACAGCTACCGCGCCTCCAACGATGCGGAAAACCCGGAAATGACCTATTACACCGCCAAGCGCGACGAGAACAAATTCTCCGCCGGAATTGAATTCCCGGTTTGCGGCGCGTTCTTTGCGCGGGCGGGGGGGAATGCGGCGTCGCACCGCTATTTTGAGGTGGCCTACGATTCCTACACCCGCACCGAAACCGGACTGGGCGGCGCGCTGGGCATGGAGTTCGCGGGATACTCCGTGCTGGGCGCGTGGCGGCATTCCGAGCTGAAATACGACTCCCCCAATCCCTACGGCGGCGGCTTCACCAACAACGGCAGCTGGAACAATTTCACGCTGGGGGTTGAGGGCAAACTCGGCGAATTATCGGGCAGAATCCATGCCGGGGAGCAGGCGCGCGACTACCCGACTCCGCTCAACGGGGCGGACAATTCCCCCAGAACCTTTATAGCCGACGCCTCCGCGCAGTGGGCGCCGGACGGCGCGTCGCTGGTTGAAATATCGGCATCGCGCTTTAACACCGAATCGCTTTATTTTGACAGCCGCTATTTCACCACCACCCGCGCAGCCGCCTCGCTGCGCGCGGACAGCGCGCCGATGTCGTATTCCGCCTCGTTCTCGTTTGACGATATAAAGTATCCCGAGCCCACCCCCTCCACCGCCGCCAGGCGCAGCGACCAGATAGCCAGGCTCGCGGTTTCGGCGCAGCGGGGAATAGGCCCGGCGGCCCTGACGGCGGAATTCGCCCATACGGAAAAAACCTCCAACGAGACGCAGTGGGGTTACGGCGAGAACACGTTTTCGCTGGAACTGAAAGCCAAATTCTGACGCAGCGGAGAAACCATGCCATCGCCCGCCCTCGCTAAAATCGCGCCTTCGCTGATACGGCAGAGGATTAAATCCGCTCCGCCTCCGGCGGAAACAAACAGGCTGCTGTCCGCCGCATGTTCGGCAAAGCCGGAGGAGGCCCTGACGCTGCTGTCTTCGCGCCGGGAGGGGCTTTCCGCCGAGGAAGCCGCCGCACAGCGCGGGAAATACGGTTTCAACGAGCTGGCCAAAAAAGAAAAAAAAGGATTTATAGCCGATATCGCCCAGCGGCTGCGCAACCCGCTGGTGGTGCAGTTGCTTGTCATCGCGGTCATATCCTTTGCCACGGGCGACGCGCGCGCCGGCTCCATAGTAAGCGGCATGGTGGTCTTAAGCGTCGCGCTTTCCTATATACAGGAGACGCGCTCCGGCAACGCGGTGGAAAAGCTGCGCGCCATGGTGCAAACCGAATCCACCGTGCTGCGCGGCGGCAGGGAAACCGACATTCCCGCCGCTGAAATAGTGCCGGGCGACATCGTGGTGCTGCACGCCGGCTCCGTCATCCCCGCCGATTTGCGGCTTATATCGTCAAAGGACTTTTTCGTCAGCCAGTCCGCCCTCACCGGAGAATCCATGCCGGTGGAAAAAAACGCCGAGCCCTGCGCCTGCGAAGGAAAACCTCCCCTGGAATTCTCCAACGCCTGTTTCCAGGGAAGCCATGCCGTAAGCGGCGCGGCGCTGGGCCTTGTGGTAAACACCGGGGAAAAAACCTATCTCGGCTCCATCTCCAGCCGGCTGGCGCAGCAGGCGCCGCAGACCAGCTTTGACAAGGGCATTTCCGGCTTTACCTGGCTGATGATACGTTTCATGGTGGTGATGGTGGGCATAGTTTTCGTGCTGGTGGGCATCACCAAGCACAACTGGACGGAGGCGCTGCTGTTTGCGCTGGCGGTGGCCGTGGGGCTTACGCCGGAAATGCTGCCGATGATAGTAACCGTCAACCTCGCCAAGGGCGCCATGGCGATGTCAAAGCGCAAGGTCATCGTCAAAAAGCTGGCCTCCATTCAGAATTTCGGCGCCATAGACATTCTCTGCGCCGACAAGACCGGCACCATCACCCAGGACAAAATCGTCCTTGAAAAATATGTGGACGTCGCCAACCGCTCCAGCGATGACGTGCTGCGCTACAGCTACATGAACAGCTATTACCAGACCGGACTGCGCAACCTCATGGACCGCGCCATACTGGCGCACAGCGACCTGCAGGTGGAGAAAACCTGCCCCAAGGTGGACGAGATTCCCTTTGATTTCAACCGCAAACGCATGTCCGTGGTGATAGAGTACGAGGGCGCCAACGTGCTCATCTGCAAGGGCGCGGTGGACGCGGTCTACGGCGCATGCACCCACTATCAGGTGGACGACGAAATCAACCCGCTGATAGACATGATAAAAAACGACCTGATGGAGGATTACGACGCCTTAAGCCGCGACGGCTACCGCGTGCTGGCCATAGCCTACCGCGAATTCCCGAAGGACAAAACCTCTTTTTCGGTGCAGGATGAAAGCGGGCTGGCGCTGCTCGGATACATAGCGTTTTTCGACCCGCCCAAGGAGTCGGCGCCGCAGGCGCTGCAGGCGCTGGCGCGGATGGGGGTTAAAGTCAAAATCCTCACCGGCGACAACGAGCTTGTCACCCAGAAAATATGCCGCGACGTGGGGCTTGACGTCCACAGCGTATTCACCGGCGAGCAGATAGCGGCCATGGACGAGGCGCAGCTCTCCTCCGCCGCGGAGACCGCCACGGTGTTTGCCCGGCTCTCCCCCGCGCAGAAAGAGAGGATAATAACGGTTCTCCAGAAAAACGGGCATGTCGTGGGCTTTATGGGCGACGGCATCAACGACGCCCCCGCGCTGAAAGCCTCCGACGTTGGCATTTCCGTTGACAGCGCCGTGGACGTAGCCAAGGAATCAGCCGACATCGTCCTGCTGGAAAAAAGCCTCACCGTGCTGGAAGACGGCATAGCCGAGGGGCGGCGGGTGTTCGGCAACATAGTCAAATATATCAAGATGGGGGCCAGCTCCAATTTCGGCAACATGTTCAGCGTGGTGGGGGCCAGCTATTTCCTGCCCTTCCTGCCGATGACGCCCGTTCAGATTCTGGCCAACAACCTGCTCTACGACATTTCCCAGGCCAGCATCCCCGCCGACCGCGTGGACGACGAATACATCTCCGCCCCGCGCAAGTGGAACATAGACAGCATCAAAAGGTTTATGATGGTCATAGGCCCCATCAGCTCGCTGTTTGACTACGCCACATTCGGGCTGATGCTGTTTTTCTTCGGCTGCGCCGCCGGCGGCGCGGAAAACGAGCGGCTGTTCCACACCGGCTGGTTTGTGGAATCGCTGCTGACGCAGACGCTTATCGTGCATATCATCCGCACAAAGCGGGTGCCGTTTTTCCAGAGCGCGGCCAGCCCCGCGCTGATTATTACCACCATCGCCGTGATGCTGGCGGGCGGGCTGCTGCCGTATTCGCCTTTCGCGGAGGGGCTGGGGCTGACGCGCCTGCCGTTTTCGTACTGGCTGTGGATAGCGGGATTTTTGCTAACCTACTCCGTTTTAACGCATAATGTGAAAACCTGGTTCTATAAACGGTTCGGAGACGACTGATGAAAAGCATACTTAACGCGCTTCATGACGGACGGCTTATAGAGCTGCCGGAAGGCGACAAGCAGAAATCGCTGCAATACCTTGCCAGCCTGCTGGAAGCCATACCTGAAATAACCCCCGGATTTGACATATACGAGGCCGTCCTAAAGCGCGAACAGACCGCCAACACCGCGCTGGGCATGGGCTGGGCCTGCCCGCATGTCCGCGCCGCCGGCGAGGGAGAGCTGTTTTGCGCCATAGGCTGGAGCCCCAGGGGCATAAACTATGGCGCGCCCGACGGCAAGCCAGTGCATCTGCTGGTGATGTTTTATATCCCCGACAACCACAAAAACGGCTATCTCAAGGAAATTTCCGCGCTGGCCAGGGCGATACAGAAGGAAAACGGCATAGGCAAAATTCTCGCCGCCGCCGGCATAAACGATGTAAGAAACGAACTGCTCAACTGGGTCTCCGCCGCGCTGGAAGGCGCCGCGCCAGACGCCAAAGCGCGCATAATCAAGCTGGAGGCCAGGCAGGCCGCCGCAGAAACAGCCTCCGCGCCGCAGCTTCTGCGGCAGATAATACCGCTTTATATAGTCAGGGTCGCGGGGGGCAAAAACATCATTCTCTCCCAGCAGCGCGAGCTTACCGCGCTGCTGGAATCAGCCGACCTCGCCGGCCTTATGGGCGATAACGGCAAAACCGAGTTTGAGGCCGGCGGCTACCGCGTGGTAATCCGCGCCAAAACCCAGTACCAGCCGGACCGCGCGATGTACGACTGCCTCGCGCTGAAATCCTGAGGAAACCATGAACGCCAACACCTGCATAGACGAGCTTGCCGCCGCGCTGGCCCTGCTTAAAACCGGCATAGCCGGCGATATAGAGGCGCTGGCCGCAAAAACGGCGGACGCGCTTGAAAACGGCAAAAAAATCCTGCTTATGGGCAACGGCGGCAGCGCCTCCGACGCGCAGCATATAGCGGCGGAATTCGTGGGCCGCTACAAGACGCGGCGCGGCGGCCTGCCTGCATACTCCCTGTGCGACAACTGCTGCACTCTCACCGCCGTGGGCAACGATTTCAGCTTTGAGGACGTCTTCGCCCGGCAGATAGAGGCGCTGGCCTGCGAGGGCGACATCGTTGTCGCCATCACCACTTCCGGCAACAGCGGCAACATCATCAAGGCCATGAAGGCCGCCCGTCAGAAGGGCTGCTTCGTGGCGCTTTTAAGCGGCGGCGACGGCGGCCTTGCCAAAGCCCATGCCGACGCCGCGATACTGGCCCCCAGCAAAAACACTCCGCGCATACAGGAGTGCCATATACTCATCGGCCACATAATCTGCGAAATCGCGGAAATGCGGCTTGCGCGGCAATAGCGAGGCGTTATGGCGATACCGGATTACGAAGAACTGATGCTCCCGCTCCTGGAAGCGGCGGCGGAAAGCGATTGCCTCTCGGACCGCGACATGGCGGAGAAGCTGGCGCAGCGCTTTGGCCTCTCGCGCGAGGAACGGATGGTAATGCTGCCCACCGGGCTGCAAACCGTTTTTTACAGCAGGGTGATGTGGGCCAAAACATATCTCAAAAACGCGAAGCTGCTGGAAGCCGGCCCGCGCGGGAGGCACAGACTTTCCGCACGGGGCCGCTCCGAGCTTGAAAAAAAGCCCGCGGCAATCAACCGCCAGTATCTGGCTAAATTTCCCGAATTTGCGGATTTCATAAAGCTCAACGCCACCCCCGCCGCCGACATTGAAGCCGGCATCGCCGCCACCCCGGACGAAAGGCTGGAGCATGCCTACGCCGAAATCCAGCGCGCGCTGGCGGCGGAGCTGCTGGAAAAAATCAAAGCCTGCCCGGCGGAGCTCTTTGAAAAGCTGATAGTGGACCTTCTGGTGAAGATGGGCTACGGCGGCGCGCAGCACGAGGCGGCGGCCTCGTCCGCGCGGGCGCACCGCGCGCTGTGGATGAAAATTTCCAAAACCGGCGAACCCGGGCAGCCTCAGGGCGAGATAGACGGCATAATAAACGAGGACCGCCTCGGACTGGACAAGATATACGTGCAGGCCCGCCGCTGGAACACCCCCGTGCCGGAAGAGGCCGCCCGCGCTTTTGCCCAATCCCTCCTGGCCCAGCGCGCCAAAAAGGGCGTTCTGATAACCACCTCGGTTTTCTCGGACGGGGCCAAAAGTTTTGCGGAATCCGCGGAGCCGCATATGGTGCTTATAGACGGCAGTTCGCTTTCCAGCCTGGCCATAGAGCTGGACGTGGGCGCGGCAGCCGACACGGAGTACAAAATTTCCAAAATAGACGCCGGCTATTTCGGCGAAACCGCGCCGGAGTAAATTTCATATAATCTTGGGGAAATGGACACATACAAAATCGGCCTGATGGTTTTCAGCTACGTTCTGGGGGGAATACCCTCCGGGTATCTTATCGCGCGCGCGGCAAAGGGAATAGACATACGGCAGCACGGCTCCGGCAATCCGGGCGCGGCGAATGTGTACCGCGTCGTGGGCAAATGGGCCGGCTGGGCCACCCTGCTGGCCGACGCGGCCAAAGGCTTTATCCCCGTGCAGCTGGTGTTCTACCTGTATCCGCACCAGAGCAGCTACAAGCTGGCGGTTGTCTGCGGCTCGCTGGCGATATTCGGGCATATGTGGACGGTTTTCCTGAAATTCAAGGGCGGCAAGGGCGTGGCCACCTCGCTGGGCGTGTTCAGCGCGATGCTGCCGTTTCCGACCATGATTGCGTTCTGCGTTTTCGCGCTGGCCGTCGCCTTAAGCGGGCATATCTCTGTCGGCTCCATCGCGGCGGCGGCGGTGCTGCCGGCGGCCAGCTTCATTATAAAAGACCGCAATTACGACATCTCGTTTTCGGTGCTGGTATCGCTGGTGTCGCTGCTTATAATATACAAGCATCTGCCCAACATGAAGCGGCTGCTGGCGAAAAAAGAGCTGGCATTCTCCGACGGTTCCAAGGCCGATGACAAAAAACCCTAAAGTTACCGTGTTCGGCGCGGGAGTATGGGGCAGCGTGCTGGCCCAGCATCTGGCGAAAAAAGGCTGCCCCGTAACGCTCTGGGAGCATTTCCCGCATCTGCTGCACGAGATAGAAAAGCACGGACGCCAGCACCCGCACATCCCGCATTTCAAATTTGAGCCGGAAATAACGCTGACCAGTTCGCTGGAAGAGGCCGCCTCCGCCGAGTTTTTCGTGCTGGCAATATCCTCCAAAGCCGCGCGGCATTTCGCGCAATCGCTGGAGCGGCATCTGAAAACAGCTATCCCCCTGGCCAGCGCCTCCAAAGGACTGGAGGAGGAAACCGGCTTCACCGTCTGCGAAATCATAGAGGACGCCGCCCCGAAACTGCGCGGGATGACGATGGCGCTGTCCGGCCCCAGTTTCGCGCTGGAGGTGGCGCGCGGCGTGCCAACCAAACTTTTGCTGGCGGGTCCCGATAATTCGCTGCTGGAGCAGGCCTGTTCCGTGCTGGACGGCTTTCCGCTGCGCGTGGAAACCTCTCCCGACAGGCGCGGCGTTGAATGGGCCGGCGCGGCAAAAAACGTTTTCGCCATCGCCTGCGGCATGGCGGACGGCAACCCCCGGCTGGGCGCAAACACCCGCGCCGCGCTGCTGACGCAGGCGGTAAAAGAGATGTCGCTTATAATAACCGCCGCCGGCGGCAGGGCGGAAACGGCGCAGAGCCTTGCCAGCCTGGGCGACCTGATGCTAACCGGCACTAACGAGATTTCGCGCAACCACAAGCTTGGCGTCAAGCTGGCGCAGGGCAAGGCGCTGGCGCAGGCCCGCGGCGAGATAGACACCGTAACCGAAGGCGCCGACGCCGCCGAAGCCGTGTTCCGTCTGGCACAAGCCAAACGGCTGGACGCTCCGCTTGCCGCCGCAATGCGGAAAATACTCAGGGAGGCCGCCCCGCCCGAAACCCTGCTAAAGGCGCTGGGGTTCTAATCTATGGAAGAACACGCAAAACCGCAGAAAGAAGTGCGCATATACTCCCTGGCCACCACCGCCTCGGACGCGATAGTGTTTCTGGAGGAAGTGGGGGGAATACGGCTGCTGCCCATCTGGATAGGCCCGATAGAAGGCCAGGCCATAGCGATTAAATTCTCCGGCATACCGCTGCCGCGCCCGTTCACGCACGATTTGCTGCTGTCTATAATCAAGCAGACCGGCTATACGGTGGAAAAAATCACCATAGACAGCCTGCGCGAAAGCACCTTCTACGCCACCATACACATAAAAAAAGACGGCGACGCCAAAGATATAGATTCCCGCCCCTCCGACGCCATAGCGCTGGCCGTGCGCGCCGGCGCGCCGATATTCGTGGCCGAGGAAGTCTTCGCCCAGTCGCAGGTGCTCAACAAACCCATTTCCGAGGACGAAGTAAAGCAGTTCAAGGACCAGCTTAAAGACATAAAGCCCAAGGACATCTTCGGCACTCTTAAATCCGGCGGGGAGCCGCCTCCCCCGCCCGAAAAACCCGGCGAGCCGGGCAAGCCGTAACCCGGAGCAAACCCCATGAACCGCAGCCAACTGGTGAAAGAAGTGGCAACTATCATGGCCGACAAGTCGGACGCCGAGCGCGCCGTGAGAAAGGCTTTTGACGCCATGACCGCCGCGCTCAACGGCGGCGAGAAGGTGGTCATCACGGGCTTCGGCGCTTTTTCGGTGAAGCTGCGCTCCGCCCGGACCGGCCGCAATCCTAAAACGGGCGAAACAGTAACCGTAGGCCCAAGAAAATCCATCCGCTTCAAACCGTCGGGAGCGCTGCTTTCCTGAACCAGGATTGCCGCAACTTTTTCAATTTAACGGCGTTTGCAGATTAACCCGGAAATCGCAGTTGGATAGCGGAATTCGGCGGCGGCTGGCGGGACACTCCTGTGCAGAATTTTCCTTACATACCTGGCGGACATGCTCGTCAAATTCTGCGCCGGATTGTCTCCGCCATCCGCCGCCTCGGTTCTCGCTACCAACTGCGATTTCCGGGTTAACACAGGTGTTAAAACGATATTCCTGCGGATATTTCCAAACCAAAGCGTCTGTTATACGTTCGGGAGGCATTGCCGCGCATGTCTCCGATTCCGGCGGCAACGCTGAACCGCCGCGTTACATGCCATCTCACCGCCAAAGCCGCGCACACTTCGGCCCCGCTGCCGCCGCTCTCTGAATAAACGCCCGCGCCAACCGTCAGTTCCGGCGTAAGCGAACCATGAGGCAACAATACCGCCCGCAGCAAAACTCTCGCCCCATATAAGGTGTCCGCATGCGAAAGGCCGATTCCGGCTTTGAAATGTTCTTCCGCAAAACGTAAATAATTCAAGCCCAAACCGGAGCGCGAAATGACAGTTTCCATTAAGTCCCGCCCACGCCAGCCTTTCAACGCCATCACCGTGCCATGCCGCAGTTTCCTGCCGGACCGGATATGTTCCGGCAGAGACCATGTTTGAAAACCATCGGACGAGTCGCTGTATGAAATGCCGTTTGTATCGCGGCAGGCAATCGGATTGTCGTAATAAATGCGCCAGACACCCGCATTGCACGGGATAAGGGTTTCACCTTCCTTATCCGCGCCAAAACCGGCCCAGTCCTCTGTTTTGACGGACTGGTAATTTCCGGTCAGGCTGGTTGAGGTGGAATAGCCTATTCCGTCGGCGATTCCGCCGGAAGCCATCCGGCGATACCACAAATAATAATACGGCGGCCTGAACACGACAAACGGGTCTATATATATCCCGCCATCCGGCGGCAGAACATTCGCCGGTTCCGACCATGCCGAGAAATCGCCGGACAGCGGATGGGTTTCCCAAATCCCGTACGATTTCTGCGCTGCATCGGTTGACACGGACACAAACAGGTGAACGCTGCCGTCAACATCCGAAAACCATTCCGGCGCGACGGCTTTCACAGTATTTTCCGGCATGGGAATATCCGGCAGGGCGTTCCAGTTCTCCATATCGCGCGACATGGCAAGCCCCGCCGTTACGGGCGCTGAAGCGCAGCCCCTGGCAGGAGTATATGCCAGCAAAAACCTGCCGTCGCGGTCTCTGAATATGGACGGGTCTCTCAACCCGCTTTGCGGAGAAAACACCGGACCGTTTTTCATGGCGGACCACGAAATGCCGTCAGAGCTTTGGTATATGCGCAGGCTTTCATCCTCGCTGAAAAATGTCGCGTAGATGAACGGCCCGCCCTCCGGCAGTACGCCGGCAAGCGCACCCCGCGCAAATGCAGCGAGCGCAATTACCGCCACACAAATACTACACGTTCCCGCCACTGTCCCCTCCCGTGTAACGCGCAATACAATTCCGGGAAGGAAGACGGCAAGCCAGTAATGCAGTATGGTTTTGCGTTTGGAGTTTTGGCAAAAAACTGGCGGCTATCAATTCCCAGCCACGATCATAACCGAGAATGATAAGCCGCCATCACTTGGCCCGAAAGCCAAGCTATCAGACGGCCTCAATCCAGTTGATCGTGTGCCCCTTCTTTTCGGAAGTGAGCGCACCATGCTCTTACGCATGGTCCCGGTGAAGCCTAAACTTCTCAAATTGTGTTGTGCTTAGAATCTATCCGCTATGTGATGCCTCCTTTCCTGCAAGAAAATTCTACAAAATATGACAGCCATACCGGCTTGTGGGGGGGAGGGGGTTTTTGTTACCCTGATTGCAGGGCTTCCCCGATGGAAGAGAAGAAATATTACACCATAAGCGAAATAAGCCGCGCAGCCGGGGTGCCGGAGCATTCCATACGGTACTGGGAACGGCGGTTCCAGTTGCTGCGCCCAGTGCGCAAGGAAAGCGGACACCGCCGCTACACCGCGCGCGACCTGGAACTGCTCTCCGAAATAAAAGACATGGTCTACCGCCGGAAAATGACGCTGGCCGGGGCTAAAAAAGCGCTCTCCCGCGCAGGGGGGCAGGAGCCGCGCGACGCCGCCGCAGGCCGGGAAACCCTGCGGCTGCTGACGGAAATCCGCAAAGAGCTTGAGGATATCGCAAATTCATGAAACGCAACTATTTCATAGCCGGGCTGGTGATGCTGGTGTTTTTTGTCATTTCTTTTCTGACCAACATACTCGGCCCGGTAATACCGGAAATCATAAGCGGGTTTGGGCTGAACCTGACGCTGGCCGCCGTGCTGCCGTTCTCGTTTTTTATCGCCTACGGGGTGATGTCGGTGCCGGCGGGGATGCTGGTGGAGAAATACAAGGAAAAATCCGTCATGCTGGCCTCTTTCGCGCTGGCGTTTGCGGGCGCGCTGCTGTTTGCGCTGCTGCCGCGCTACGGGGTGGCGATAGTGTCGCTTTTCCTGATAGGCGCGGGGATGGCCGCGCTTCAGGTGGCTATCAACCCGCTGCTGCGCGTCGCCGGAGGAGAGGAACATTTCGCATTCAACTCCGTGCTGGCGCAGCTTATATTCGGCGCGGCGTCTTTCATGAGCCCGCACGTGTATTCATACCTTACCGCCCATGTCGGGACGGGGGAGGGGGGAATCATAGTGCGCGCGCTATCGGCTGTAACGCCGCGGGGGCTGGCATGGGCATCGCTTTACTGGGTGTTTGCCGCAGCGGCGGCGGCGATGGTGGTTATAATCGCGCTGTCCAAATTCCCGGAGGTGGAGCGCAAAGAGGACGAAAAGACCGGCACATGGGCCGTCCACGCGGAACTGCTGCGCGACAAGACCGTCCTGCTGTTTTTCGCCGGTATATTCTGCTATGTCGCCACCGAGCAGGGGATTGCCAACTGGATTTCCCAATTCCTGAAAGTCTATCACAACTGCGACCCGCAGACCGCCGGGGCAAGCGGCGTCTCCTGGTTCTGGGGGCTGATGACGCTTGGCTGCCTGCTGGGAATGCTGCTGCTGAAGTTTTTTGACAGCCGCCGCATCCTTGTCGCTTTTGCCGCGGCGGCGTTCTGCTGCCTTACGGCGGCTTTGTGGGGGCCGGCGGAGGTTTCAAAACTGGCCTTCCCTGCGCTGGGGTTTGCGCTGTCGGTGATGTGGTCTATTATATTTTCGCTGGCGCTTAACTCGGTTTCAAAACATCACGGCGCGTTTTCCGGGATACTCTGCACGGCAATCATGGGCGGCGCGTTTTATCCGCTGCTAATCGGCTGGGCGGGGGACCGCTTCGGGCTGCGGGCCGGGATGTCGCTGCTGTACCTGACGCTGGCTTACATTTTCAGCATAGGGATATGGGCGAAACCCATCATACTCAACGAAACTTTCGCGCGGCGCAGACAGAAGGAACAGGGAGCCTGATTATGGACATAGTGGGCGCGGATTTGGGCGGAACCAATTTCAGGGCCGGGCTGGTGCGCGATGGCAAAACAATCAAAACCGCCGTCAAGGCCATCAACGCGGCGGCGGGGCAGGACGAACTGCTGTCGGATTTTTTCGCGCTGACAGATTCGGTCATCACCCCGCAGGCCAGGGGCATAGGCGTAGGCGTCCCCACCATAGTGGACACGGAGCGCGGGATTATATACGAGACCGTCAATATCCCCGCCTGGAAAGACGTGCCGCTGAAAAAGCTGCTGGAAGAAAGATACAAAATCCCCGCCCGCATAAATAACGACGCCAACTGCTTCGCGGCGGGCGAAAAGTATTTCGGCAAGGCGCGGGAGTTCAAGTCTGCGGTCGGCATGGTCATGGGAACCGGCCTGGGCGCGGGGCTGATTATAGACGGGCGGCTCTACAACGGGCGCAACTGCGGCGCGGGCGAGTTCGGCGAAATCGCCTATCTGGACAAAAATTACGAGCATTATTGCAGCGGCAAATTCTTCAAAGCCAAAGGCACAACCGGCAAAGAGGCGTTCGCAAAAGCCGCCTGCGGCGACAAGGCCGCGCTGGAACTGTTTGAAGAGTTCGGCTCGCATGTGGGCGAGGCGGTAAAGACCGTCATGCTGGCGGTGGACCCGGAGATAATCGTTTTCGGCGGCTCGGTGAGCGCGGCGTTCGGGTTTTTTGAGCCGGCGCTGCGGAAATCGCTGCAATCGTTTTCGTACAAACGCTCCGCCGAAAATCTCAAAATCGCCGTCTCGGAAACCGCGGATATGGCGATACTGGGCGCCGCCGCGCTGATTTTTAACGCCAAAGAATGCTAAAATAGTATTTCGCGCCGCGATACCGGGGAGTGGCTCAATGGTAGAGCGCTCGCTTGGGGTGCGAGAGATTCCGGGTTCAATTCCCGGCTCCCCGATATCGCGGCGCGGCTTTTCATGCAAAAGAAAATAGCCATACTCTACGCCAGGGAACCCTCCGGCCATGTAAGCGCGGCCCGCGCCGTGCAGGAAAGCCTGGCCGCGCGCGGCGCGCAGGCCGTGCGGGTGAACCTGTCGCACGATTTATACCGGCTGCCGGGCCGGCTCACCGGCGCGCTGTATGTGGAAATGCTGCGCTACACCCCCTTTGTCTGGGAACTGCTCTACGACGACGCGCTGGTGCGCGCGTTCGCCATTCCGGTAAAAAAACTGTTTTTTCACAAAAGCGCGCGCAAGCTCAGCGCCCTGCTGGCGGAGCACGGCTTTGACGCGGCGGTATGCACGCATTCGCTGCCGTGCTTTGTGCTCTCGCGCGCGAGAATGGACATTCCGGTGTTTGCCGTGCTGACAGATTTCAGCGCGCATCATTTCTGGCCGGAAAAAGGCGTGGCGGGATATTTCGTGCACGAGGAAAGCGCGCGGCGGGACCTTATCTCCCGCGGCATCGCGCCGGAGCGGGTGGCGGCCACCGGCATTCCCGTGCGCGGAGCGTATCTGAACGCCCCGCCGCGCCAGCATGCGCTGCACCAGCTGGATTTAGACCCGTCCCTTCCCTGCGCGCTTTTATGCGGCGGCAGCAAGGGGCTGGGGCATATGGAGGAAGGGCTTGCCGCGCTGGGCAGGGTCCCCGGGCTTCAGATAATAGCCTCCTGCGGCGCCAACGAGCCGCTGCGCAAAAAACTATCAGACGCGGCGCGCGGCGCGCGGCATATCCGCGTGCTGGGCGAGACCGACACTCTTGACGCCGCCATGGGCGCGGCGGATTTTATCGCCGGAAAGACCGGGGGAATCACCTGCTCAGAGGCGCTGGCCATGGGCAAGCCGCTGCTGATATTTGCGCCGCTGCCCGGGCAGGAGGCGCGCAACGCCCGGTTCCTTATTTCGCGCGGCGCGGCCTTCCATGCCGCAAACGCCGCGCAATTGCGCGATGTGGCGGAAAAACTGACGCGGGACGCCGCATACCGAGGCGGCATTCTGCCTGCGATGTCCGCGCTGGCGCGCCCCCGCGCCGCGGACGAGATTGCCGAGACTGTGCTTTCCTCGCTATGCGCGTAGCAGCCAGGCAGGTTTCCGCGCTGGACGGCACAACAAAACTGCTGCTCCGCTGCGCCGACGGCGCATTGTCCGAGGCCGTGGTTTTATTCAACAAAAACAGGGTGTCGGCCTGCCTGTCGTCCCAGTCCGGCTGCGCATGCGGCTGCGCCTTCTGCGCCACCGGGCGGCTGGGATTTGCGCGCAACCTCACGGCGGAAGAGATAATAACCCAATACGAGCAATGCCGCCTCGTCGCCCCGCCGGAGAGCATTGTCTTTATGGGGATGGGCGAGCCGCTGCTGAACTGGGAAAACCTCAAACAGGCCATACTCGCGCTTTGCGACCAGCGGGGCGTCAATTTCCCGCAAAGCAGAATTACGGTCTCAACCGTCGGGATAACGCCCGTCATGCGCGAACTGGCGCATTCGGAGCTTAAGGTGCGGCTGGCGGTGTCGCTTGTTACGGCGGACGAAAATGAAAGGGCGAAACTTGTGCCTGTAAGCGCGCGCTATCCGCTGGGAGAAATAATCGCCGCCGCGCGCCATTACTGCGAGGAAAGGAAAAGGCAGGTGTTTTTTGAATACATTCTCTTAGGCGGATTAAACGATTCGCCGGAGGACGCGCGGAAACTGCTGTCCCTGATTGACGGCGTTGACTGCAAAATCAACCTCATCCCGTATAATGCCGCCGGAGGGGGGGATTTCGCCCCGCCGTCCGCGGAAAAGGCAATGGAATTCCAAAAAACAATAATGGCCGCCGGAATAAGGGCCTATCTGCGCCGGGAAAAAGGCTCGGACATCAAAGCCGCCTGCGGCCAGCTTGCGGGGGCAGCATGAAAACCGCGCTCATAACCGGCGCCTCGTCCGGGCTGGGGCTGGAGTTCGCACGCAGGCTGTCGCGGGACGGGTTTGCCGTCGCGCTTGGCGGCAGGCGCAAAGACGCGCTTGAAGCGGCGGCAAATGAAATCGCGTCCACCGGAGGCGCGGCGCTGGCCTGCCCCGGAAACATAACCTCGCCGGAGGATTTAAGCCGCTCCGCCGCCGCCGTAAAAGAGCGGTTCGGCGGCATTGATTTTCTGATACTCAACGCCGGGGTAGCACACATAAGCCTGCTTGCCGATTATGACGATTTTTCAAAGATGAAAGAGGACATTGAAACCGATTTGTGGGGAACGATCCTCTCCGCGCGGATATTCCTGCCGCTTATGCGGCCCAATTCCAGGATACTTTTTGTCGCCTCGGCTTTCGGGCTTGTCGGCGGGGCGGGATATTCCACTTACTGCGCCGCCAAGGCGGGGATGATAAATTTCGCCCAGTCGCTGCGGCGGGAGCTGCTGTGCAAAGGCATAGCCGTGCATGTGGCCTGCCCCGCCGACATAGCCACGCCCATGTATTACGGCGAACTCAGGGACCTGCCGGCATGGATGGGAAAATTCCCCGGCAAACGCCGCCCCCTGCCGGCAGACAAAACGGCGGACAGAATTCTTGCAAAATGCAGGGGGGGCAATTTTATCATCACCAGCGATTTCACGACCTTCCTGCTCCGCCTGGCGGCCAGGGTTCTGCCGGAAAGCGTCATGCTGCGCGTCGTTGACCGCGCGCTGCCGCTGCCGGGAAAATAGCCCGCCGGCAACTCTCAACACATCTTACGCAGTTGAGTCAATAAGGCGATTTGGGGCGTTTGAAGCGGCGGGCAAGCTCGCCGCTTTCCAGGGTTATCATGGTGGGGCGGCCATGCGGGCAGATGAGGCCCTCGCGGCAGGATTTCAAATCGTAAATCAGGCGCATTGCCTCCGGCGGAGACAGCCTGTCGCCGGCCTTGACGGCGCGTTTGCAGGCCGCCATGGCCACGGCCTCGCGGCGGGCCTGCTCCTGCGGCTGCGGCTCCGGCGCGGTCTGGGCGAAACGGGTTATAAAATCCCCGATATCCGCGTCGGAAAAATGAAACACCGACGGGACCGAGCGCACCATAAGCTCCGCCGGGCCGGACTGCTCTATTTCAAAACCCGCCTCGCAAAGATACTGCTGCCAGGACATGACGGCCTCCGCCACGCTGGCGGACACGTCCACTATCACCGGCAGCATAAGCCGCTGCACCACCGGCATTCTGGCCGAAAGCTGGCGCAGATACTCCTCGTAAAAAACGCGCTCCTGCGCGGCATGCTGGTCCACTACTATCATGCCGTCCGCGCACTCGTAAACCAGATAGCTGCCGTGTATCTGGCCCAGATGGCGGTACGGCGGCTTCCACCAGTCCGGGTCCTGCTCCGATTGCGAAAACCCCTCTATGACAACGCCATGCTCCGTCTCGCGTACGGAAGGCGCGGCTTCCCGCGCAGCGCCGCCCATGAGCATGGATATTTCCTCAAGCGAAACACGGGAAGGGGGCGTTTCCTCCTCAAGCCGAGGGGGGGCCGCGCGCCCGGCGGCCTCCGGAGGCAAAGCCGGCGGCGGGGCAGCCCCGCCTATCACCGCGCCGGAAACCGCGTTGGCCACGGACTTGAAAATGCGGCTCTCGTTTTTGAAGCGGACATCCCGCTTCTGTGGATGGATATTGACGTCAAACTCGGACGGCGGCAATTCAATGAACAGCACGCAGGCCGGATGCTGGGTTTTGGGCCTGTAGCCCTCGTAAGCCCTGTAAAGCGCCTGGGAAAGCGTTTTGCAGTTCACCGGCCTTCTGTTGACGAAAAAATATTGCAGCGCGCGCGTGGCGGGCATTTTATCCGGCGCGCTTACAAGCGCCGCAATCCCGGCGGCCCCGTCATCGGCGCAAATCATGCCGGAGGAAACAGCCTCGCCAAGCACTATGGCGGCGCGCTCGGCCAGCGCGGCGCCGGCGGGGACGCAGTAAATGTCGCTGCCGTCGGCGCGGACATTGAAGGCAATGCCCGCGTTGGCCAGTATGCATTCCTCCGCCGCGCGCAGCAGGTGGGAACGCTCGGTCCCGGCGCTTTTGAGAAATTTCAGCCGGGCGGGGACGTTGAAAAACAAATCCCGCACCTCAACAGTGGTCCCCGGAACCGGCGGGGCCTCGGTCCGGGAGAGCAGTTTGCCGCCCTCCACGGTTATCCGGGCGCCGCGCATGTTTTCCCCGCGCGCGCAGGTTGAAACGGCCAGGCGCGAAACCGCGGCTGTGGCATACAGCGCCTCGCCGCGAAAGCCGAAAGTGCAAAGGCTGTCCAAATCCTCGTAGGCGCTGATTTTGCTTGTGGCATGGCGCAGGACGGCGCGCTCCAAATCGCCGGCTTCCATGCCGCAGCCATCGTCGTTGACGCGGATGAGGGCGCGCCCCGCGTCCTCAAAATCTATATTGATTGTTTTTGCGCCGGCGTCAACCGCGTTTTCCAGCAGTTCCTTAAGGACGCTGGCGGGACGCTCCACCACCTCGCCCGCGGCGATTTTCTCTATTATTTCCGGCGCGAGAACATGTATTTTTCCCATAAATCAGGAAAGGCGCTTTTTCCACTCCGCTATCACATGCAGCGCCTCAAGCGGGGTGAGTTTTTCCGGCTCGCAGCTTCGGATTTCGCCCAGCACCGGATTTTCCGCCTCAAACATCGGCAGTTGCGGCGGGCCGGAGGAAACGACTCCAGCCTTGCTTTCCAGTTCCTCCAGCATTTTCCTGGCGCGCATTATGCAGGAGGGGGGAAGGCCGGCCAGTTCCGCCACATGTATGCCGTAGGACTTGTCGGCGGGGCCGGGGGCGATTTTGTGCAGGAACACTATCTCGGTTTTGCCGGAGGAGTTCGCAAATTCTCGCACGTCCACGTTGAAGTTCTTTATGCCGGGGTATTTCTCCTCCAGCGCGGTGAGCTCAAAATAATGCGTGGCAAAAAGCGTTTTGGGGCCGCCTTTGGGGTTGCGCAGGCCTTCCACCACCGCCCAGGCGATGGAAATGCCGTCAAAGGTGGAGGTGCCGCGCCCCACCTCGTCCAGAAGCACCAGGCTGCGGTCCGTGGCGGTTTTGAGTATGACGGCAGTCTCGCGCATTTCAACCATGAAAGTGGATTCGCCGCGGTTGAGCGCGTCATGCGCGCCGATGCGGGTCATTATCCTGTCCACCAGTCCCACCCGCGCCGAGGCCGCGGGAACAAACCCGCCCATCTGGGCCATCACGGCTATCAGCGCGTTCTGGCGCAGATATACGCTTTTGCCGCTCATGTTGGGGCCGGTGATTATCATTATCTGCGGCTCTTTGTCGCCGATGCTGATGCTGTTGGGGACAAAGCTGCCGGCGGGCAGCGCGGCCTCCACCACGGGGTGGCGTCCGTCGCATATCTCAAGGTCGCGGCTGAGATCCACTTCCGGGCGGCGCCAGCCGCCGCGCCGGGCGGCTTTGGCAAGGGAAATGTATACGTCTATCTCCGCCGCCGCGCGCGCAAAGGAGCGGAAATCCGAGATGCGCTCCGCCAGCGCGGCGCGCAGCTGGTCAAAAAGATGTTTTTCCAGCTTTGCAATCCTGTCTTCGGCGCCAAGTATTTTAGACTCCAGCGTCTTAAGCTCCTCGGTTATGAAACGCTCGGCGTTTACGAGGGTCTGCTTGCGGACATAATCAAAAGGCGCGCGGGAGACATTGGCCTTGGTGATTTCAATATAGTAGCCGAAAACCGAATTATAGCCCACTTTAAGCGTGTTTATCTGGGTGCGCTCGCGCTCGCGCTTTTCTATGCCGGCGAGGCTGGCGCGGGCGTTTTTTTTGAAGCCGCGCGCCTCGTCCAGCTCCGCGTTATAGCCGTCGCGTATCGCGCCGCCGTCGGAAACGCGCTGCGGCGGATTGTCGCTCAGCGACTGGTCCAGCAGCGCGCGCATTTCGCAGAGGGGGGGATAGGCCGCTTCAAAGCGCGTCCACAGCCGGGGCGCCACTGCCGCGCCGCCTTTGTCAAACCAGGCTTTGAACCCGTCCAGCGAATGCAGCGAGCGGCGCAGCCCGCCCATATCGCGCGGAGAGGCCCCCGCCGCCGCGACCCTGCTTATGGCGCGCTCTATATCGCACATCTCGCGCAGCATTTGCTCAAGCTGCTGGCGGGACTGGGCATTTTCGCAGAATTCTGACACGCAGTTCTGGCGGGCCTGTATGGAAGGCAAATCTATAAGCGGCTGCAATATCCATTCCCGCAGCAGCCGCGCGCCCATCGGCGTGGCGGCGTGGTTGAGGACGCCGAAAAGCGAATGTTTCCTGCCGCCGCCGGAGGAGGATTCCACAAGCTCCAGCGTGCGCACGGCGCTCTCGTCCATCTGAAGGCAGGAGGCGGGCTCCCGCAGCGAGGGGACCAGCGCGTCTTTAAGCCGCGGCTCGTTTTCCGACACGTAGCGCGCGGCGCGCAGCGCGGCCTTTAGCGCAAGCTGGCGGTTGGCCCAGATTTCGCGCGAGGGCCAGTTCTGCGGCGCGGCAGTATCGCCGGAATAGGGGGGCAGTATTGTGAGCGCCGCGCCGCCCTTTACGGCCTCCAGCGCGGCGGCGGTTTTGCGCTCCGCCGCGATTTCGGAGGGGGAAATCCTGGCCAGCACCGAGACCAGCGCCTTGAAATCCGAATCCCCGATTTTCTGGGCGGCCCAGAACTCTCCGGTGGAAACCTCCACGCAGGCCAGCCCCCAGCCGATAACATCGGCCTCCACGCAGGCCAGATAGTTTGAACTGGACGCTTCCAGCAGCTCGTCCTCAATGACCGTGCCGGGGGTGATAAGGCGCACCACCTCGCGCTTGAAAAGCTTGGAGCGCCCGTCCGCGGAATCGCCGGAGACCTGCTCGCACACGGCGATTTTATGCCCGGCTTTCAGAAGTTTGGCTATATAGGACGGACTGGAGTGGTAAGGGATGCCGCACATCGGCACGTTCTGGCGGGCGGTAAGCGTCAGGCCCAGCGCCGCGCTGGCGGTTCTGGCGTCGTCGTTGAACATCTCGTAGAAATCGCCCAGCCGGAAAAAAACAATGGCATGGGGGTATGACGCCTTTATCGCCTGATACTGCTTCATCAGGGGGGTCTCCGCCAGTGTCTCGTTCTGCATGGAATTATTTTAGCAAAAGCGCGGCGGCGATTGCGGCGGCCAGCGCGCCTGCCGCCAGCGCCGCCGCCAGCGCAAGGCCGGGTGTGGAATACTCCAGAGAAAATTCTCCGGCTCCCTCTTTGACATGAACCAGCGTCTGCCAGGATTTGTATTCGCTCAATTCAAGCGGTTCGCCGTTTGCGTCCCAAGCCCTGAAATGCGGGTTGTAAAGGATATTGACCACATAATTTCCGCCGGCGGACGGGGAACGGAGGCGCACTTTAAGCCTGTTGGCGGAAAACGCGCAGTCCCCGGCGGGGGCGGTTTCGCCCTCGCGGAAAACCATGGGCAGGGCGCGGGCGTCCTCGTATATAAGCCGCCGCCCGTCCCGCGCGGCGGGCCTGATGCCGTGTTCCGCGAAAAACCTCCCGTAGCGGCCAAGCGCGGTGTCCGGCAGCACATACCAGCGCACGCCCCAGACGCGCAGCACCAGCAGCCGTTGTTCAGACAGCGGCTCCTCCCAGTAGGAGGAGACATTCAGGCCGAAGCATATCCAGTCGTTTTTCAGGGCGCGCAGGGTGTCATAGCCCGCGAAATGATAAAGGCCGAAAAGCGTGGCATAATCAAAACCCAGAGGCGGCATTGCGTCGGTCTCGCAAGGCCGGTAGCCCAGGGTGAGTATTCGCCCCGTGGAAAGCATGGCCGCGCGCGGCTCCCGCGCCGGAATTTTATCCGTATAAAGTCTGAACGACGCATAAGGCCCGGCGCCGAAAAAGACAGCCATGTTAAGCAAATGCAACGCAAGCGCGGCGTGCGCGGCCCGCCGGGACAGAAATTCCAGCCCGAAAGCCGCCAGCACGCAGATGAATAAATTTGCGAAAATCAGCGCGCGGAAATGGCAGTGCAGCAGCCGCAGCCCGGGCAGCCGCCACTCGTAGAAATTAAACGCCCCGGCGGACCACAGCAGGCAGCCCAGCGCCAGCGCGCCGAAAACGGCGCAAACCGCCGCCGCGCCGTTTCTGCGCGCGCGGACCAGCGCAAGAACAGCAAGCGGGGGAATTATATAGCCCAGATAGGACATGGCGTCCATGCTGTAAGTCTCTCTCCAGCCGGGGAAATGGCGCGACCAGGGCCAGACAATGCCTTTTAGCCACTGCGCGGCGGGAAGGCTGTTTTTGGCGAATTCGGGCAAAGACATGCCGTGCGCGCGGCTTCCGGCAAGGCTTATCTTTTCAAGAAGAAGCAAAAAATTCGGCGCGGCGGACAAAACGCCAAGCGCGGCGGCGCAAACGCAAAGCAGCAATGTCCCCCGGTGGCGGCATGCAAGGAAAACCAGCGCGCGCCACGCATCCTCCGCAATCCGGCGTGCCCCGCCGCCGCGCCAGGCCAGCAGTGCGGCGGAGTTGGCGGAAATCTCATCGGCCAGAATAACAGCAGCCATAAAAACCGGCAGCACCGCGAAGCTGCGCAGCAGGTATTCCGGATTGTCAACCCAGGCAAGCGCGGCGCTGGCGCAGAACAGCGCGAAAAAACCCTTCCCGTCTCCGCGCGAGTATATCCTGTACGCGCCGTATGCCATGAACGGGAAAAAAGCCGCCGCCGGGCCGACCATCCACCAGCAGGTCTGGGTCAGTATCACAAAGGGGCATGTCATCCACGCCGCCGCGCCGAAAGCCGCAGGCCACAACCCCAGCCCCATAGACGAGGCGAAAACAAAAAACCCCATGCCGGACAGATACATCCAGGCAAAAGCCAGCAGGTCCACCGCGCCCCAGAAATGGCCCAGCAGAGCATTGCTGAGCCACACCGCCGGCAGGCCGGCGGGGCAGGGCATCATCGCGGCGGGCGCGCCCAGAAACTGGTGGAAATTGAACTGCGCCAGTTCCCCGGCGCGCAGCGCGCGGAAAGCATGAACAAAATAAGGAAGCGAAATATCGCGGTTATCGTCCTGAAGGAAATAATACGGGATGCGGCTTTCCAGAATGAAAGCGAAAAGCGCGGTTATTGCGGCGCAGACAAGCGCGAACGCCAAAAGCCTGCGCATTCGGATTTTGGCAAACCTTTCACGGAAAGTCATGCTATGCATTTAGGCGGATTTGCGCATGCAAACATCCCCGCTCACTCAACACGGCGGATGGATAATTGGCGGCTGATGATTTTTTTGGAATCGTGCGCGAAAATATGCTCCTGCAGTTCGCCGCCAAAAAGCAGGCCTTTGCGCGGACCATCCAGTGAAACATGGAAGGTATATTGATAGTTGGTGTCCATGCTGCTGTTAGCAGTTTTATAGTAATTGCCCATTGTCATTACTTTGAAATAAGCCTGCGGCGCACCGTTTATCGTATCAACACGTTGGAACAGCATTACCGGATTGCGATTGTGGAATACTCCGTCTTTCAGCGGAATATCCCGCGAAGGCCTTATTTGCATGAACCCCAAAGACTGCGGCTCAAGCCTGGCGACCGTGGGACCGAAGGTGTGGACATCCATCAGCTTGTAATACAAGAACAAGCCAATCGGATTACCCATATACGTCTGATAGGCTTTGAGTATGGCCGAAGTGAAATCGCCCTCGTCCAGCCGGCAGGTGTATGCGAGCGTTTGCGGATAGCCGGCGATAAGCTCCGGCAGCGGCGTCATGCCCGGCGAAGATATCTTATCCTTGTCGTTTGCGATTTTGCGGTATTGCGCGCCGGTTATTTCAAATTTCTTGCGCTTTTCGCCGTTTTCCTCAACAACGGTTTCGTTCACGCGGACCCGTATTTCCTCCGCTTGCAGGAAATCCTTAACTGTCTCAAAACCACCGCGCATGTCCAACGAATAAATGTAATCCACATCCTCAAAATCATAAGAGATTTTTTCACCGGTTTTATAATCGTGCGTGAACGAATACAAGACGGGTTTTTCCTGCGCGGGCGCCGCCGTGCCGGAAAAAGCAGCCAGCGCGATTACCGCAATCATTTTCATATCCGTTTTCCTCCTATGCGGATTTGCGCGGCGGGCCGCCTGTCCGCAGGCGGGCCTGCTTGTCCAGCATGATGCCCACTATGGTCGGGTCAACCATGTGCATGCCGGCGGTGGAGATTTTGGCAAGGTTGCGTATGCTTTCTTCCGCGGTTTCGCCGACAAAGCCCTCCCGCTCGCTTATGCCGTAGCCGTGCATTCCCATGTAGGCCGAGCGTATGGCGCAGTCGGCGGAACTGACCACTTTAAGCGCGCAGCCGCTTTTGGCCCCGTCGCAGAGCATTCCGCCCAGATCGCTGACGACATTGTTTACCGCAAGGCCAAGCGCCTTCGCGTCCGGCCCGCGCCGCTGATAAACTATCGCCGCCGCCGCGCCGACGCCTGCGGCGATGGCGCAGCCGCATATCGGCGCAAGCCCGCCGGTGAATAGTTTCACGTATCCGTTTAACAGATGCGACAGGCAGATGCTTTTGTAAATTTTCCGCTCCGGCACGCCGAAGGCCCTGCCGACGTTATAAGGAATCAGCGCGGCCACTATGCCCTGATTGCCGCTTTCGCCGCTGGACATTACCGGAAGGGCGATGCCGTCCATGCGCGCGTCCGCCGCGCAGGCCGCCAGTATTTTGGACGAGGAGAAAACATCGTTCTGCAAAAAACCCCTGCGGCGCAAATCCATCAGGTAATAGCCCACTTTTTTGAGCTTCATGCCGGCATTGGAGGCGGCCAGATTCATCTCCACGCCGCTGCGGATATAATCCAGCTCCTCTTTGCCCGCCTTGTCCGCCAGCCGGGCCATGTCCTCTATGGTGAGCTTTGCCATGGCGGCTTTGTAGGCCGCCGGTTTGGAATGCTCCGCGCGCGAGCTTATTATGGCGCGGGAATTTTTCTCAAGGCGGGACACATGGGTGTGCGCGCCGGAAATGACGCACGCCGCCCTGTCCTTGCCGGCGCGCAGGCGGGCCTCTATGTAAATATCGCTTTTGCCGGAGGCCACGCTCATGCGCGCCGCGCCGGAGGAGATATAGCGGCCCGCGCGCCTTGCCAGCGCGGGGTCCGCGGCCTTGAGTATTTCCATCCCGCGCTCCGGCGCGGCCAGCAGCGCGCCCATGACGCCGGCCAGCAGATTGCCCTTCTCTCCGCCGGTGTTTGGCAGGTTGACGCCCATGCCGTTTTTATACGTCCCCGAATCAAGCGTGAACTGCATCGTTTGCGGGGTTTTGCCCAACGCTTTGGCCGCATGGGCCGCGCACAGCGCGACCGACACCGGCTCCGTGCATCCCATGGCGGGGTAAACCTGATGCTCCAGCAATTCCTTTAATATGTTCACGGCAATTTCTCCTTGTCCAGCAGGCCGCTGCTTTTGAAGCTGAAATACCCGCCCTTGCCCACGATTATATGGTCGTGCACCCGCAACCCCAGCGTGGAGGCGGCCTTGATAAGCTCGTGAGTGAGATTTACATCCTCGTGGGAAGGCGTCGGGTCGCCGGAGGGATGGTTATGCACGAATATCATCGCCGCCGCCCGGCGGGAGATGGCGTATTCCACCACCTTGCGCGGGGAAATGGCGGCGCGGTCTATGGTGCCTTCGGCTATGCGGTCGCAGGCGATGACGGTATTGCGGGTGGTGAGATAGATGACTTCAAAAATCTCGTCGCGCTCGCCTTCCAGCGAGGCGCGGCAGTAGCCGGCGGCGTCCTCAGGGGTGGTGATGCTGGGTTTTTCCTTTACCTCGTCCAGAAAATAGCGGCGCACCAGGCCGCGCAGCCGCTGCCGGTGCTGGAGATGGGGGGGGCGCTCAGGCTGCATGCGGCCTCGTCGCCAGCAGCGCCGCGGCGGCGGCTGCCGCGCAGCCCGCGCCCAGCAGGAAAGGCGCGGCAGGGCCGATTTTATCCCACAAAATCCCCGCGGCCAGACTGGCCGCAAACGCCAGAATTCCTGAAACGCCCTGGAATACGCCCATGGCCGCGCCCCTGTTATGCTCGCCGCTGAAATCAGCCACCATCGCCTTTGCGACACCCTCGTTGAAAGCGCCGTAGAAACCGTAGGCCGCAAACAGCAGCCATACAAGCCGCGCGTCCCGCGCCGCGCCGAAACCCAGATACACGGCGGAGAAAACGGCAAGCCCGAAAATCATGGTATTCCTGCGCCCGATTTTGTCGGACAGCCAGCCCGCCGGCGCGGCGCACAGCGCATAAACGATATTGTAGCCGATATAGGCCATTATCACGTGCGCGGCGGTAAAGCCCATGCTTTTCGCCTTGAGCAGCAAAAACACGTCGCTGGAATTGCCCAGCGAGAAAATGCCGTATGCCAGCAGAAAGCCCCAGAACCGAGGCGAAAGAGATTTCACGCTTTCCCAAAACGGGATTGTCCGCGCGGACGCCGGTGCGGAGGGGACTGCCTCTCCCACTCTCCTGACCAGCACAAGCACGCCCAGCGCCGCCGGGATGAATGCAATGGCGAATACGGCCCTGTAAACAGCCTCGTCCGAGCGCAGCCCCATTTTCGGCAGAAGCGCAAGCAATGCCAGCGATATGGCCGGGCCCAGGGCCGCCCCCGCCGTGTCCATCGCGCGGTGGAAGCCGAAAGCCTTGCCCCAATGCTCCCGCGGGGCGGAGGAGGCCACCAGCGCATCCCGCGCCGGAGTGCGCACCCCCTTGCCCGCCCGGTCAACAATCCTGGCAAACAGCACGAAAGGCCACGATGCCGCCAGCGCCAGCAGCGGCTTGCTCAGCGCGGACAGGCCGTAGCCGAAAACGACAAAAGGCTTGCGCCGCCCGGCACGGTCGGACCAGAAGCCGCCGCCGGCCTTGAGCAGGCTGGCAACAGCCTCCGCGCAGCCCTCTATCAGGCCGACGACGCTCATAGGCGCGCCCAGCACGCCGCGCAGGAAAAGCGGCATCAGCGGATACAGCATTTCGCTGGAAATGTCGGTGAGCCCGCTCACTATGCCCAGGCTGATGATATTGGGAGTCAGACCTTTTTTCAACTTTTCAAACATGCTTCATTCGCCGCAGGAAGGGCATTGCTCCTGCCTGTCCTGCTGGCCGTAGGGATTTAACAGACGCTCCACATTCCAGTATATGCAGTATGCCGACATAATCATTATCGCGATGAAAACCCACAAAAACCAGACCGGCAGCCTGCCCAGCTGCTCAATCTGCTTTTGCACAAGCCTTTGTATAAACCCTTTCATAAGCGGAGTTATGGAATTATACGTTTTTTGGCCCGGTTTTCAGCGTTTGGCGGCAAGTCCGCGCAGCATCTCCAGCCCGGAGGCAAAGCCGGGGGCTTCAAGCAGCCGGGCATAGACCTGCGCGCCAAGTTCCTTGCCGGCGGCTATGTCGGAGGGATGATGCACGCCGGAGATAACGCGGTAAAGCGCGGCCTCGTCCGCGCGGGCCATGAACTGCTCCCTCCGTTCCGGCGCGACATCGCAAAGCAGCAACGCGAACACCCGCGACAACGTGGCATGGCCGCTGGGATAGGCGTAGCCGCCCACCCAGCCTATGCAGGAATGCGGCCCGCCCGGCCTGTTGAAAGGCCGCGGGCGCTTGTAGCGCTGCTTGAAATTTTCCGCCGCAAGGCCGGCGTCCCAGCCCACGCGGTTCAGAAACTCCGCCGCCTGCGGGGTGAGCGGGAAGGGGCTTATGTCGCCGAACATCTGTTCAAACGTGCCGTCATACTGCGACTTCGCGGCGGCGCACTGCGCGGCGGTGCGCCTGTTCTGCCATTGCAGCAGGACTTCCATATCGGCCTTGTCCTCTGCGGAACCCTGAAGCGGCGCGGGCGCGATTGCGGCGGCGCGTTCCGCGCCGCGGGCCATATAATGATAGCGAGGAATTGAGGAACAGCCGCATAAAAGCGCCGCGGCAAAGATGACGAGAATATTCACAAGAACTCCTTTCCGGCGAATGCGCGCAGCCGCGCGGTTTCCTCCGGGGCCAGCGGACGCCAGCGGCCCGGCTCCAGCCCGGCGGCATCCAGCGGGCCGATTTTGCAGCGGAACAGCCGCAGCACCGGATGGCCGGCGGCTGCCAGCATGCGCCTGGCCTGGCGGTTGCGGCCCTCGCGCAATTCAATTTCCACCCAGGCGGTGGGCACGGTTTTCCTGAAACGCACCGGCGGGTCGCGGGGGGGAAGGCCCGGGTCCGCAATCAGGCGGGCGCGGGCAGGGCGGCAGGGGCCGTCTGAAAGGGTTATGCCGCGCGCCAGTTTCTCAAAAACCTCCGGGGCGGGAACCCGCTCCACCTGCGCCCAGTAGACGCGCGGATGCGCGAATTTCGGATTGCAAAGCCTGTGCTGCAACATCCCGTCCGAGGTGAGCAGCAGCAGCCCCTCGCTGTCATGGTCCAGCCGGCCCGCGGGGTAGACGCCCTTCGGAAAACCGAACTCCGCTAGGGATTTATGCCCCGCCAGCGGCCTAAACTGCGACACCGCGCCGTAAGGCTTGTTGAACAATATGCAGGTCATAGGCGCGAAAGCGCGGCTCCAAGCCATATCAGAGCAAACGGCAAAATCAGCAGCAATCCAAGCGCGGTATGGGCGAACAGGCGCAGCAGCATTGCGTTGAGCCTGAACGCGGCCAGCGCGCCGCCCGCCACCGCCATTCTGCCGGCAAAAACCGCGGCGGGCCGGATGACGCCCGCAACAGCGGCGCGCCGTATGCGCGAGAAAAGCTCCTCTTTAAGCGCGGCGGCGGACAGCAGAAAAGCCATGGCCGCAAGCAAAGGCAAGCCGCCGCGCGCCGCGACGCGGACGCGCAGCAGGACCTCCGCTACGGCAGCGTACAAATCCTCCGCCCGCGCGCACTGCGCAATACGGCCCAGCACAGCCTCGGCAACGATATCATAGACGGCGGCTATAATCTCCTCAGCCTTTGCGGCGAGGGCGCCCAGGCTTTCCAGCCCTGCGGCAAATGCCGCATACGCCGCCGCAGCCAGCGCGTAAATCCCGAACAGCGGCGCGGCGGCCAGCCATTTCCACACGGGCGGCCAGTGCCGCCACGCGATTTCCGACTGCCACACAAGCCACGCCGTCCCGCCGCAGAGCAAAAACGCGCCCGCGCCGTATGCCGCCAGCGCCAGCAGCGAGTATTTCAGCGACCGCCGCAGCGCGCGCATTATGGTTTCACGCAAATCCATACAACAACCTTAATATATGCTCTGCGGTTTTGCAACCGCGCGCAGAATAGCTACAATTGCAATAATGGCTGTTGATAAATTCCGCGCCCCCAAACCGCTTGTACTGGCGCTATGCGCATTGTCGGCGCTGCTGGGGCTTTTCTTTGTCTACGACCACTGGGTTTACCAGAAACGGACGGGCGGCGGCAGCTGGGTGTTCAAAGTGCTGCCCGCTCCGGCGCAGTATCTGGACAACGTAATCTCCGACAACGCCACGTTTTTCATCGGCGGGATAGAGCCGGACAAGAGAATCTCCATCGCCGCCATTGATGACGACACCCTGGGCCGGCTGGGCTTTCCTTTCCAGCGGCGCTACCACGCGCGGCTGATAGACCGCCTGAGCGCGCTGGGCGCAAAGGTGATTGTTTTTGATGTGATGTTTCTGGAAGCCGACAAGCTAAACCCTGAAGACGACAGGCAACTGCTGCAATCGGTCGGGAAAGCCGGCAATGTGGCGCTGGCCGGGCTGATGGAGAAAACCGCCACCATGCAGGGAGAGGGAATGGACGCGGTTACCGGCGAAACGGTGCGCTTCCGCTTTCCCTTCGGCGGGCTGAGGGAGGCCGCCCTGCTGTGCGCGTTTCCAAACACCGAGGCTTTCGTTGACAGGGACGGGCATCTGCGCAGGATGATGATATTTGACAACCGCGCCGGCTACAGCGCCGCGCCCGGCTCCGGCTACGGCTACTGGCAGGGAAAGCCCATAGCCTCGCTGGCGGCGGGAGCCTACAGCGCGCTGACCGGAACGAAACTGGAAGACGTGCAGTCGCTTTTCCCCGAAAACATTTACCGGCTGAACCTGGCGCAGGTGATGCTGCGCAAAAAATCCCCCGGCAGGCCCGGCGCGGCAGAAGACGCCAAACAGGTCAAATCGCTTTACCCGCAGATTTCAATAGTGGACATACTGGACGGCGCGCTCTCCGACGGGGAAAAGGCGCTTATAAAAGACGGCGCGGTCTTCGTGGCCTCCACCAGCATGGGCGCATACGACCATTACTCCGGTCCCTACGGCGACAAGGTGCCCGGGGTGATGTTCCACGCCAATCTGCTGGACAACATGCTCAACAAAAACTGGATGCGCCCCGCGCCGGCTTATGTCTCCTTCGCGGCGATGATTGCGCTTTTGTGGGCGTCGCTTGTCGCATTCAACCTGCCGCTGATATGGGGCGCGGTTTTTACGGTTGCGCTGGCGGCATTGTGGGCCGTGATTTATGCCGTAGTTTTCATGGGCGGCGGGCTGCTGGCCATGGTTATGCCGGAGACCGGTATTGCGGCGGGGTTTGCGGCGGTTACATTCTACCGCGTGGTGGTGGAAGGCAAGGAAAAACGCTGGATAAAGGGCACCTTCGGGCAATACCTCTCGCCCAAGGTGGTGGAAATCATCATCAAGGACCCGGCCAGGCTCAAGCTGGGCGGCGAAAAGCGCGAGATGACGATTTTCTTTCTGGACATAGCGCATTTCACCTCCATATCAGAGAAAATGGACCCGGAGGCGCTGCCGGTTTTCCTCAACCGCTATCTGTCTGCATTCACGGATATAATCCTGGAAAACGACGGCGTGGTGGATAAATACATAGGCGACTGCATCATGGCCTTCTGGAACGCGCCGCTGGACCTGCCGCAGCACCAGTACTACGGCTGCCTGTCCGCGGTGCAGTGCATAAAGGCCATAGAGGAACTCAATAAAAACCTGCCCCCCGGCCTGCCGGAGACGCCAGCCATCAGAATCGGCCTCAACTCCGGCTTTGTGAAGGTGGGAAATTTCGGCTCCAGCACCAGATTTTCATACACGGTGATAGGCGACGAGGTGAACCTGGCCTCGCGGCTGGAGGGGGCCAACAAATTTTTCTCCAGCCGGATTCTGGTCAGCGAGGCTACGTATCTGCCAGCCAAAGACCGCATAGTGGCGCGCGAACTGGGGCGGGTGCGCGTGGTGGGCAAAAACGCGCCGATACGGGTCTACGAGCCGCTGGCCACCGCCAAAGAGCAAACGCCGGACATTGTTTCTCTGGCCGAGGCATGCAACCTGGGCGCGGAGAAATTCGCTGCAGGGAATTTCGGCGCGGCGGCCAAGTCTTATCTGGACGCGCTGGCCATAGCGCCGCACGACGCCGCAGCCAAACGGCAGATGGAGCGCGCGCTGGATTACAAAAAAAGCGGCCCGCCCCCGGACTGGGACGGGGTGTTCAACCTGACCTCCAAATAAAGAGGTGCGTATGATTATATTCTGGCGGCTGATGCTGGCGCACATGCTGGGGGATTTCACCCTCCAGTTTGACGCCGTGGCCGAGGCAAAGCGCAAAACCTGGTGGGGGATGTTCATACACACCGGCACGCATTTCGTGCTGGCGCTGGCGTTGTCTTGGAATTATCTGGGACAGGACTGGGTCAGCTTCGGCGGGGTGAAGCTGGGCGGCTGGGCGGCGCTGGGCTGCATGTTCCTCATCCACCATCTGCAGGACGAATGGCGCATATTCGCCATACGCAACTACAAAACCGCAGACGGGACCATTCATTTCCTGTGGGACCAGTTCGTGCACACGGCGGCAATATTCGTGTTTTCGCCCGTCATAGGCTTTTATACCGACGGCAGCATTTTCCCCGAGAAATGGGTGATATTGGGCATACTGGCGGTGTTTGTAACGCATTTTGCCACGGTGCTGGTGTATTTCGTGGAGAAGGATTTCTACAACTCGCAGTTTCCGGGCTTTGACGAGAAATACTTCACCATGCTCCAGCGCTTTGTGCTGTGCATGTTTTTCCTTATCCCCGGCTGGCAGTGGCTGCCGTATTTCGGGCTGTGGGGCGGCTACATGGTCTATCTGTGGCGGCAGCGGTTTATAGATTTCGGAAAGGCGGGCGTCTATGTGGGCACCGCGCTGGCGCTGGCGGCTGGAATTATGGCAAGGCGGGTTTTCCATGTCTGACATGCCGGCGGGCAGGGCGGTTTTCGCCTTCGTTGACATAGAAACCACCGGCTGCGTCTACACCCGGGGCGACAGAATATGCGAGGTCGCCGTGCTGCTGTGGCAGAACGGCAGGGAGCTGGACTCCTACAACCCGCTGATAAACCCCGCAAGGTCCATACCGCCGGATGTTACCGCCAAATGCCACGGCATAACAGACGACATGGTGCGCGCCATGCCGCGTTTTGAGGCGGTGGCCCAACGGCTGGAGCAGATGATTTCCGGCGCGGACGCCGTGGTCTGCCACAACGCGGATTTTGATGTGCCGTTTATGGCGTACGAGTTCCTGCGCGCGGGGCTGCGGTTTCCGCCCGTGGCGATTCTGGACACGCTCAAACTCGCGCGCAAGCACGGAAATTTCAAAAGCAACCGGCTGGGCAATATCGCGCTGGAACTGGGATATTCGCCCGAAGGCTGGCACCGCGCGCTAAACGACGTTAAAATGACGCAGCGGGTCTTTGCGCATTTCGTGAAGCAGTTTTCGGCGGAAAAGGAAGTAACTTTAGCGGAGCTGGCGCAATACCAGACCGGCGGGAGAAAACATGCCAAAACCCTTTGAGCTCGGCGGCGAATGCAGCCTGATGGATTTATACGAAGTGGCGGCGGGGGGGAGAAAAACAACCCTCCCCCGCGCCGCGGCGGAAAAAATGGGCGCCACCCGCAAAGCGATGATGGATTATGTCGCCAAGGCCGGCGCGGTATACGGCGTCAACACCGGCTTTGGCGAGCTGGCCGCGCGCCGCATCCCCGGCGAGCGGTGCAGGCAGCTTCAGCTTAATCTGATCCGCAGCCACGCCTGCGGCGCGGGCGAACCCATGCGCGACGACGAAATCCGCGGCCTGATGTTTTTGCGCGCCAACGAGCTGGCGCGCGGGCGCAGCGGCACAAGGCCGGACGCGGCGCGGCAGCTGGCGGAATTTCTCAACAGGGGAATCATCCCGTATGTGCCGTCGCGCGGCTCGGTGGGCGCGTCGGGGGATTTGGCGCCTTCGGCGCATATCGCGCTTGCGCTTATAGGCGAGGGAACCGCCAAAACCGGGCCCAACGGCAAATGGGCCGACACGGCGGGCATTCTCTCCAAAGCCGGAATATCGCCGCTGCGGCTTGAGGAAAAAGAGGGGCTTGCGCTTATAAACGGCACGCAGGCCATGCAGTCTGTGGGCGGCATCGCGCTGCTTGAGTCGCTAAACGTCTGGCACGCCGCCACGGGGGCCGCCGCGCTTTCCGCGGAGGCGCTCAAGGCCACGCCCGCGCCTTTTGACGAAGATGTTGTCGCGCTGAAACCCTATCCGGGCCAGTCGGAAACCGCCGCCATTCTGCGCGCCCTGATGGACGGCAGCGAAATACGCAAATCCCATCTTACCGGCGACCCGCGCGTGCAGGACCCATACAGCATCCGCTGCATCCCGCAGGTGCACGGCGCCGCGCTGGACGCGCTTGTCCATGCCTGCTCAATCACCGAAACCGAGATGAAATCGGCCACCGACAATCCCGTGCTTATATGGAAGGATGAAAAGGATTTCTCGGACCTGCGGCTTGCCAGCGGCGGCAATTTCCACGGCGAGCCGCTGTCTTTGGCCTTTGATTACGCCTGCTGCGCGATGACCGCGCTTGGCAATATCTGCGAGCGCAGGATTTTCCAGCTTGTAAGCGACCCCAACCGCATACTGCCGCCTTTTCTGGCAAAAGATTCCGGCGTGGAATCCGGCTGGATGATAACGCAGTACACGGCGGCCAGCCTGGCCTCGGAAAACAAGACGCTGGCGCACCCGGCCTCTGCCGATTCCATACCGACCTCCGGCAGCAAGGAGGATTTCGTCAGCATGGGCATGTGGGCGGCCATAAAGCTGGGCAAAGTAACGGAAAACGCGGCGCGCATCGCCGCCATAGAGCTGTTGGCCGCGGCGCAGGCGCTGGAATTCCACAAACCGCTGAAACCCGGCAAAGGCGCGCAGGAACTCTACGCCGCAATCCGCGAAACCGCTCCCGCGCTTGAATGCGACGCCCCGCTGGGCGACGCCATAGAAACGCTGGCAAACGTCATTCTGGACGGCGAAGTTGCCGGGAATTAACGGAGATTACGATGAAAAATACCTCATCAGCGCCATCGCCCAACCAGGCCGGCGACTCTGTTTTCATAGAACGTGTCGCCCTGAAAAATTACAAAAGCATCAAAGAATGCGACGTAAAACTCGGCCCGCTGACTTTTCTCATCGGCCCCAACGGCGCGGGCAAAAGCAATTTCATAGACGCCATCGGCTTCGTCGCCGACTCGCTGAAACATACGTTGGAACACGCACTACGCGACCGCGGCGGCATAACCGGAGTAAAACGCATATCCATTGGACATCCAACCTATTTTGGGATCCGGTTGGATTGGAAATTGCCCAACTCATCCGGTAAATACTCATTTCTCATAAGCACGAGCAAGAAAACCGGGTTTTCTGTACAGCGTGAAGAGTGTCACATTGAACATAGCGAACCTTTTTTTGGCTCTACCGCAACCTTCTATAGGATTGAAGATGGCAAGCTCATAGACCACAGCAGCGATCTAAAGGTATTGCCCATTGCTGTTGATGACCGGCTATATCTGATGTCAGCATCAGGTCTGCCAGAGTTCAGACCGATTTACAATGCTTTATCCAACATGGGTTTTTACAATCTAAATCCTGACGAAATACGAGAATTTCAGCCGCCAGATGTCGGGGAAATTCTAAAACGCGACGGCGCCAACCTTGCCAGCGTCTTGGATACTTTGCACAGAGAAAACAAAGACGCGCATGACCAAATAATTGAATTCCTGTCCAAAGTAGTGCCTGGTATCACAGCCGTTTCAGTAAAACGCATGGGGAAAAAAGAAATTCTGGAATTTTCTCAATCTGTGGGGAAAAAAGTAAATCCGTGGAAATTTCTGGCAGAAAACATGTCGGATGGGACATTGCGCGCGCTGGGTATATTGACCGCTCTGTTTCAAACTTCCAAATCCACAAAAGTTCCTTTCATCGGTATTGAGGAGCCGGAGGTCGCATTGCATCCCGGCGCGGCGGGAGTCTTGCGCGACAGTCTCCGTGCGGCATCACGAAGTACTCAAATCGCAGTTACAAGCCACAGCCCTGATTTGCTGGACGACAAAGACATTTCCGATTCCCAGATATTGGCGGTCTCCAATAATAATGGAGAAACCGCAATAGGTCCAATGGGGCAGGCAGATAGAGAAAGTGTTAGAAAACGCCTCTATACAGTGGGAGAACTCATGCGTATTAGCCCAATTGAACCTGATATGTCTGAACATGAAACTATCAAGCAACTCGATTTATTCACGGACATCAAACCATGATAAAAATAGCCGCATTAGTGGAAGGGCATGGGGAATGCGATGCTGTTCCTGTTCTAATCCGAAGAATAGCGTTAGGAATTGATCCCGGCTTTGTGCCTAAAATATTTCCGCTGAAATTCCCCTCCAATCAGTTGCGCAATGCAATTGAACGATCTGTTGAGCTTGCCGCCCGCAAGTTGCAGCGTCAAGGCGGCATTGTCATAATCATAGATTGCGACGACGGTTGTCCAAGGAATGAAGGTCCTGCATTGCTGAGCCGAGCGCAGAAAGCTTGCTCCGATATGCCAATTTCCGTTATCCTGGCAAAAAAAGAATTTGAAGCATGGTTTATTGCGTCGGCAGAATCGCTTCGCGGAAAACGCGGACTTTCGCAACACATGAAAGCGCCCGAATCACCAGAAGAAATCAGAGGGGCAAAGGAGTGGCTCAGTGCTGAAATGCCGCGCAATAAGCCATACAGTGAAACCACTCACCAATCAGCATTCGCCGAATGTTTTGATATGCAACTCGCGCGGCGGCGTTCCGATTCTTTTGACAAATGCTACAGAGATATTGAAGGAATGTTGCGCCGGTTAGGAGGATACTGACATGGCACCAACCACCATCATTCGCGCGCCGCGCGGGAACAAGCTTTCATGCAAAGGCTGGCAGCAGGAAGCGGCCATGCGCATGCTGATGAACAATCTGGACCCCGACGTGGCCGAGCGGCCCTCGGAGCTGATTGTCTACGGCGGGCGCGGAAAAGCCGCCCGGAACTGGGACTGCTATCACGCCATAGTGCGGTCGCTGCAAAATCTTGAAAATGACGAAACATTGCTCGTGCAATCGGGCAAGCCGGTGGCGGTATTCCGCACGCATGAGTATTCGCCGCGCGTCATCATCGCCAATTCCAACCTCGTAGGGCACTGGGCAAACTGGGAGGTGTTCGGCGATTTGGAGAGAAAGGGCCTCATCATGTACGGCCAGATGACCGCGGGAAGCTGGATTTATATCGGCACGCAGGGCATACTTCAGGGCACTTACGAAACTTTCGCCGAGGCCGGGCGCAAACATTTCGGCGGCGACTTGTCGGGGCGGCTGGTCGTTACCGGCGGCTTGGGCGGCATGGGCGGCGCGCAGCCGCTGGCGGCAACCATGTGCGGCGGCGTGATGATAGCGGTGGAAGCCGACCGCTCGCGCATCAAGCGCCGGCTGGAAACGCGCTATCTGGACAAATCCGCCGAGACGCTGGACGAAGCCCTCGCCCTTGCGGAAGACGCCATAAAGCGCAAAGAGCCGCTGTCCATCGGCTTGTTCGGCAACTGCGCCGAAATTCTGCCGGAAATGGCCAGGCGCGGCGTCAAAATAGACCTGCTTACCGACCAGACCTCCGCCCACGACCCGCTCAACGGCTATATCCCGCTGGGCGTCTCCGCCGAGGATGCGCCGGAGCTGCGCCGCAGGGACCCGTCCGGCTATTTGCAACGCGCGCTGGAATCCATCGCCATCCATGTGCGCGCGATGCTGGACATCAAAAAAGGCGGCGCAGCGGTTTTTGACTACGGCAACAACATCCGCACCATGGCCTTCAAAATGGGCGTGGACAACGCTTATGATTTTCCCGGTTTCGTGCCGGCCTATATCCGCCCGCTGTTCTGCGAGGGGAAAGGGCCGTTCCGCTGGGCCGCGCTGTCCGGCGACCCGGAGGATATAGCGGTTACCGACAAGCTGGTTCTGGAACTGTTTCCCGCGGATACGCAGTTGCGCCGCTGGATAAAAATGGCCGAGGAGAAGGTGCAGTTCCAGGGCCTGCCCGCCAGAATCTGCTGGCTGGGATACGGCGAGCGGCACAAATTCGGACTTGCGCTCAACGAATACGTGCGGCGCGGGAAAATAAGCGCGCCGGTTGTAATAGGCAGGGACCATCTGGACTGCGGCTCCGTCGCCAGCCCGTTCAGGGAAACCGAATCCATGAAGGACGGCTCCGACGCGATAGCGGACTGGGCAATACTAAACGCCCTGCTCAACACCGCCTCCGGCGCGAGCTGGGTGTCTTTCCACCACGGCGGCGGGGTGGGGATGGGGTATTCGCTGCACGCCGGCCAGGTTACAGTGGCCGACGGCACCTCCGCCATGGACGCGCGGATAGAGCGCGTCCTGACCAACGACCCGGGCATAGGCGTGGCCCGCCACGCCGACGCGGGCTACCCGGAAGCGATAAGCTGCGCCCGCGAGAAAAGCATAAAAATCCCGATGATGGAGAAATAAAATGGCAGAAGAATTCAGTTTTGACGCGGTTTCAAAAGTGGACATGAACGCGGTGGCGGACTCTGTCAATATCGCCATGAAAGAGATAGTCAACCGCTACGACTTCAAGGGAAGCAATTCCACCATAGAGCTGGACCAGAAGGGCATGGCGCTAAAGCTGGCCTCCTCCGACGACTTCAAGATAAAGGCGCTCTACGACGTGCTGCTGACCCGCATGGCCAAGCGCGGCATCCCGCTTAAAAATTTGCAGCCGCAGAAAATAGAATCGTCGCTGGGCGGCACGGCGCGCCAGGAAATCAAAATACAGGCGGGAATCCCCGTGGAAAAAGCCAAAGAGATGGCGCGGCTTGTAAAAGACTCCAAGCTCAAGGCCAACGCCTCAATACAGGGCGACCAGCTGCGCGTAACCTCCCGCTCCAAGGACGATTTGCAGAAAGTAATCGCCCTGCTGCGCGGCGGGAATTTCGGGCTGGAACTGCAATTTACCAATTACCGGTAGGCGGACGGCGGAATCCGGCGGCGGACGCCACCCCGGTTCCGTACGCTGCGGGGAACGGGTTACTGGAATTTGACGTCAAACACGAAATCGGGGGGGGAAGCAGGGGAAAGCGGCGCGGCGCGCCAGAACAGCAGCCGCGCAGCCGCCGGCAGTTTGGCGATACGCACGCCGCTTAATTCCGGCTCCAGCGGACTGATATTGTTGCAGCCACCGGAATAGCCGCAGGTGCCTCCCGTGTGTATATAACTGCGGGTGCGGATGGCGGCGTTCTTCCAGCCGGGGTGCGCAAGATTGCTGGAATTGCGCATGTCAAAGTAGACATACTCAAACCCCCAGTCCCGCGCATTGGTAACGCGAAAATGAAGCGCCATCTCCCCGGGTGAAAATGTCCGCTTCGCGTATTTCCCGATAAATTTGGCAAAATCCGAAACCAGATATGTAACCTCGGCTTTTTTCTGCGCCGGATGCCATAGCAACCGAGAAAGATGCGGGAAATAGCTGAAATCCCTGTCCGAAGTCCGCGCAGCAAACAGCCTGCCGGCCGGCAAACCGTGCAGCGGCGCGAAAGGCCCTTCTGCCTCCTCGCAATCCACAAGCAGAAACGGATTTACCACCACGCGGGAACGCTCGGAACGGCCTTGTATGCTCCACTTGGGATCTTCGGCATAGAAAAACAACCCGTCCTCGCCCCACCAGGGCCTGCCGCTTTGCATTTGCCCGAACATGGCTTCGGAAGGGGAATAGCGCCCGTCGCTCAAAAGCGGCTGCGCGGCAACCGCCGCGCTTCGCAGGGCGAATATCTCCTCACGGGTTTTGAAATTAAGGTATACAGGTTCGGATATCGGGATTTCAACCGCGCCCGCCGCGCGGCTCGCGCCGCCAAGCGCCAGGGAATTGGCAAAAGCCGCGCCCGGCGCCAGCAGCCATAAAATCGCGGACAAAGCGGCGCGCATCACACGCCCGCGCCTGCGGCAGGCAGCACGGGGGCGCCGCCCTTGTTGTTCTCCCTTAACAGGTACGCGCTGGCCGGAACGAAAAGCGCGCCGAACACTATATAGAGCTGCCAGTAGTTGTGATGCAGTTCATACCAGAAATTGCCGGCGGACGCCGCCCCGGACAGATGCCACGCGGTCATGGAAACCGTAAACGTCAGCAGAGTGGGGAACAGCATCATGGGCAGGATTTTCCTGGGCGAGAGTTTCCAGTCGGTCATTATGGTAACGCAAAAAATGCCCAGCAGCGGCCCGTAGGTGAACGAAATAAGCCGGAATGCCAGCCAAAGCAGGCTGTCCAGATTTCTCAGACACAGCGCGAACACCATGAACAGCAGCCCGAAACCGACAAAAGAAAGCTTGGAAACCTTCACAAGCTCCGGCTGCGTCTTGCCCTTGCCGAAATAAGGGATGTAAAAATCCATGGTAAAGGCGGTGGAAAGAGAGGCCAGCGCCGAATCCGCGCTGCCCATCGCCGCCGAGGCCACCGCCGCCAGCATCAGCCCGCGCAAACCTTCCGGCATGGTGCTTATGATAAAGCGCGGGAAAATATGATCCGGGTCCGCCATGCCGGCCACAAGCTCCGGATGGAAATGCGCGTAGGCGTACAACCCGACGCCTATGCTCAGGAACAGAAACGATATCGGTATGCCCAGCAGGCCGGTAAGAATCAGGCTCCAGCGGGCCCTGACGTTGTTGTTGCAGGCCAGAAGCCGCTGCGCCATGTCCTGGTCCGTGCCGTAGGCCGCCGACGAGTTGAAAAATCCCCACACCGTCATAAGCGCCAGAAGCGACAAATTCTGCGGCTTGAACATCTCCATAAAGTTGAACTTGTTGTATTCCGTGCCGTCCGGCCTGACGGCGTGCTTGCCAATCTCCACAATGGCCGGCACACCTCCGGGGACATGGGTTACTATGTATACCAGCGCGGTTACCGCCGCGGAAATAAGCAGTGTGAATTGCAGAGTGTCCGTCCACGCGATGGCGCGCCCGCCGCCTATGGTAGTATAGGCCAGTATAAGCGCTATGACCACTATAACGCAGCCCTGATAGGACAAGGCGCCGTTTGTCACCACTTCAAGCACCTTGGCTATGGCCACAATGCGCACGGTGGAAGCCATAATTCTGGTTATAAGGAAGTAGCCGGAGCATGTGGTGCGCGCCGACTGGCCGAACCGCTCCGCCACCGCCTGGTATATGGAGGTTACGCGCAGCCGCTGGAAATGCGGCAGAAAAACCAGCGCGATGAAAAACACCGCCATTATATCGCCCGGATTGCTGAGGAGATAGCGGTAGTCGGACCTGAACCCTTCCGCCGGGGTGCCGATAAAGGTAAGCGCGCTTATGCAGGTCGCCATGAAGCTGGCGGCGGTAACCAGCCAGGGGATGGAGCGGCTGGCCAGGAAATAATCGTCGGTATTTTTAGCCGTGCGCCGCGCGGCCCACCAGCCGATTGAACCGAGCACAACCACGTACCCGAGCAGAACCGCGCTGTCCAGAAAACCCAGTCTGAAGGAAGTTGTCATGTGTCTCTCCAAAAGCAAAAGCAATGGTGAATTCTACAACAGTTGCGCCGTTGGGGCAATGACCGGAAATCGCTCCGGGCAATTCTAAATTGGGAAACGGCTGTCTCTGAAAAATGGATGATATCGTGCTGCAAAACCCTCTTGACAAAATTTGCCGGAAGGCTATACTATTGGTGAGAGGATAGGCTGAAAGATCGGGCCGGGGTTGGTTTTTGGAAGCTCCTTATGTGCGCTGTCGGGTATTATTCCGGTATGCGTGCCTAAGGCGGTTGTTTTTTCCAGGAACCGGGCCGTGATTTTTCAGAGGGTTTTTGTGCGGGCGGCGGCAAAGCCGCCAAGTTAAGGAGGAGTTATGAACCGGAAAGGAACTTCGCTGGTGGAACTGGTCGTGGCCGTAGCACTGGTCGCAACCATGACCCTGTCAATCGGGGCTATGTCAGGCATGATAGCCACGTCAAACGCGGCAATGGAAAAAAGCACGCTCAAAATGAGCAAGGCTAACATCGCTCTTGAAACCATAGTGGAAGGCATAAAGCACGCATCGCCGATGGTAGACAGCCAGGGCGCCAAAATGTGTTTTCTGATAACCGGCGGCGGCTCCAGCGTGCAGTTCAAGGGCATCAACGGCAAAATACAGCAGGTCAGCCAGTCCGGCAATCAGATCATTCATACGCCGGATGTGTCCAACCCCGCCAACACGCAGATAGTGGCAGACGAGGTGAATAAGCTGACCTTCTCCAAGGCCTCAGGCGACAACAGGCTCGTAATAGAAGTCTCTATGAAAAGTTCAGGCAACGCAACCACGGTAGCGTCAGCGGTATCGTCATCTTCCGGCAAATCGCTGTCCGGCGCCTCCGGCAAATCGCTGTCCGGCGCATCGCTGGGAGATTTGCTCAGTTCATGGCTGGCAGCGCTCGGCCTTTCCAACAATAACGCCAACAATGCCGGCGGCAACAACACCAGCAACAGCGCCAGCAACACGGCCAGCAGCAATGGCAGCAGTTCTGACCAGAGCGTGACCAGCAGCGGCGAGCAAACTGCCATGCACACATCGGTATTTGCGCAGAACTCGTTTACATCCAGGTCAACCGTAAACTAGGGCAGGCGGTTCCTTCCGGTTTTGGGCGGGCGCGGCGGATACACTCCGCCGAGCGCCCGCCCGCAGTATTTTCAGGCGGTTTCCACAAGCCAGGAATTGCGGCCAAGCAGTTTCTCTATATCGTCCAGCAGAAGGGGAGTTACGTCCACCAGCGCGTCCGCCTCCACCAGCGTCCTCGCGCCGGAGGGGGAATGGACGCTCATGTAAACCTGAGTGCCGCCTTTGTGCTTCAAAAGCGCCTTATGCAGCGCCTTGAGTGTTTCCTCCTCAATTCCGGCGGGGATGTCCAGCATGATGTTACGCCCGTAGCGCGACATCGCGGTCATAAGCGGCACCACATCGTCGGCAAAAATCTCCGGCTGCGCGTTTTCCGTTTCCGCGTCTATATTCACCTTGCCGGAAATCACCACTATGCCGTTTGCCGCTATATTGCCCGCCAGCTGCTGATACTTTTTAGGGAAAACGTTGACTCGGATGGAGGCGGTCAAATCCTCCAGCTCAAACTGCGCCCAGGGCTCCTTGGTGCGCTTGGACTGTTTTTTGGACAGCCGGTCTATAAGCCCCGCCACGCGGACCGGGCCCGGCGTCTTTTTTTCAAGTATCTGCGCCACGGTGAGCGGGCCGGCCATTCTGAGCTGGTTTTTATAGCGCACAAGCGGATGGCCGCTTACATAAAACCCCAGCATCTCTTTTTCTGAGGCGAGCAGGTCATGCTCGGTCAGCGGCTTTGACTGGGGCGCGTCCGCGGGCGAGGCCGCAATGCAGGAGGCCATATGCTCCGCACCGAACAAGCTCGCCTGGCCGGACTGCTCTTCTTCGCGGCGGTCGGCGGCGGCTTCAAGCGCGGCATCCAGCAAGGCCAGCGCGCAGGCGCGGCCTGCTTCCGGCTTGATTCCGGGGTAGAGGCTGTCCAGCGCGCCAGCTCTGGCAAGGGATTCAAAGGTCTTCTTGTTGGCCGCGCGGCAGCTTATGCGCGAGAGGAAATCGTCCAGGCTTTTGAACTCCCCGCCGGAACGCGCCGCCGTTATGGCCAGAGCCGCCTCGTCGCCGACATTTTTGACGGCCCTCAGCCCCACGCGGATGGCGTCTTTGCCGTCTGATTTTTCTATGCTGAAATCCGGCTGGGATTTGGACACATCCGGCGCGAGCACGGCTATGCCCATGTCGCGCGCGTCGTCAAGATAGTTGACAAGCCGGTTCTCCTTGTCCTCGGAGCCGATGGCGTTATGGCCTATCTCGCTGGTGAGGGCGGAAGCCATGAACTCCGTCGGATAATTGGCTTTAAGATACGCCGTGTGGTATGCCACCAGCGCATACGCCACGGAATGCGACTTGTTGAACCCGTAGCCCGCGAATTCAGCCATCTGGTCAAAGATTTTTCCGGCCAGCTTGTCAGGGATATGCCGGGCATGGCAGCCTTTTAGGAATTTCTCTCGCATCTTGAGCATGGCGTCCACGTTTTTCTTGCCCATGGCCTTGCGCAGCCCGTCGGCCTCGCCGGGGGTAAATCCGGCCATGCTCTTGGCGACTTCCATCACCTGCTCCTGATAAATCAGAGTGCCGTAGGTTTCCTTCAGTATCGGCTCCAGCAGCGGATGGTCGTAGACGATTTTTTTCCTGCCGTGCTTCCTATCAACGAAAGCCTCCAGCATCCCGCTCTGCATCGGGCCGGGGCGGTAAAGCGCGACAAGGGCCGATATCTCGCTGAACTGGTGGGGTTTGAGCGCGCGCACAAGGTCGCGCATGCCACGGCTTTCAAGCTGGAACACGCAGGTGGTGCGGGCCGAGCACAGCAATTCGTATGTCTTCGCGTCGTCCAGCGGGATTTTCTGCAGGTCTATTTCAACGCCGCGCAGCGACCGGACCATTTCAACCGTTTTTTCTATGACGGTAAGCGTGCGCAGGCCCAGAAAATCTATCTTAAGAAGCCCCAGTTTGGAAAGCGTCTCGCCCTCGTACTGGGTTGTAACCACCTCGCGCGAGCCTTTGGCCAGCGGGGTGTATTTCATGGCCGCCTCGCGCGTAACCACCACTCCGGCGGCATGCACGCCGGTATGCCGCTTGAGGCCCTCCAGTTTTTGCGCAAAATCAAGCAGCACTTTGACACGCGGCTCCGAGGCAGCTTTTTGCAGTTCCGGCACGGTCTGCAGCGCGCTGTAAACGGTGGCGTCCAGCGCATTGGGAATAAGCTTGGAGAGGGCGTTTGCCTCCTGCGGGGTGAAATCCATGACGCGCGCCACGTCTTTTACAGCCAGCTTGGCCTTGATGGTGCCGAAGGTGATTATCTGCGCCACGTTCTGCGCGCCGTATTTGTTGCGGACGTATTCAATGACCCTGCCGCGCCCCTCGTCGGAAAAATCTATATCCAGGTCCGGCATGGAAATGCGGTCCGGGTTCAGGAAACGCTCAAAGAGCAGGCCGTTCACTATGGGGTCCACACGGGTTATGTCCAGCGAATAGGCCACAAGCGAGCCGGCCCCGCTTCCCCTGCCCGGCCCCACGGGAACGCCGGCCCCGCGCGCATAGTTTATGAAATCGCTCACTATCAGAAAGTAGCTGGGGAATTTCATCCGGTTGATGATGTCCAGCTCAAAGCGCAGCCGCTTGTCATACTCCGCCGGAATGTCTCCGCCCAGCTTGCGCCTAAGCCCGGACAGACAGAGCTTTTCCAGATATTTTTCATCGCTGCCCTCGCCCTCGGGGACGTCGAAAACAGGCAGTATGAACTTGTCGTGCGGGATTTCGACGCTGCAACGCTCGGCTATAACCAGTGTGTTTTTCACAGCGTCCGGCGTGTGGGAGAAAAGCTGCGCCATCTCCTCGGCGGATTTGAAATAAAGCTCATGCGTGGTCATGCGCAGCCGCTGCGGGTCGTTGAGCTTGCTGCCGGTGGAGATGCACAAATGCACGTCGTGGGCTTCCCAGTCCTCTTTGCGCGGGTAATGGCAGTCGTTTGTGGCCACAAGCGGAATGCCGGTCTTGCGCGCCACTTCCAGCAGTCCGCGCATGGCCTGCTGCTCCTCCGGGATATTGTGGTCCATCAGCTCTATATAGAAATTGCCCTCGCCCATGATGTCGCGCAGCTTCAGCGCGAGCGCGCAGGCCGCGTCTGTATCCTCGGCAAGGCAATGCTGCGACAAATGCGATTTCAGGCAGCCCGACAACGCGATAACGCCCCTGGAGTGTTTCTCCAGCAGCTCCAGGTCTATGCGGGGGGAATAATGGAAGCCTTCCAGAAAAGCCGAAGACACCATCGCCATCAGATTCTGATAGCCTTCAAAATCCCGCGCCAGCAGCGTCATATGCCCGTTGAGCTTGGGCTCGTTTTTTTCGGTGCGGGCCGCTTTGGCGACATACACCTCGCAGCCGATAAGCGGCCTGACCCCAGCCTCGCGCGCGGCGAAATAGAAATCCGCCGCGCCGTACATGTTGCCGTGGTCGGTAACGGCGACGGCATTCATCCCCTTTGCCGGCAGCGATTTCAAAAATTCCGAGGGGCCGCCCTTGCCGTTGGTGATTTTGAGCATTCCGTCCAGCAGCGAATATTCGGAATGGTTATGCAAATGCGCGAATTCAGCAGAAGCCATAAAATTGGTATCCTTGCACTATGACTGTCCATATTAAACTAATAGAGAAGCGAATTTGCAAAAGGCGGCTATACAAAGGCAGCGCGGTCAACTTCAATGTGGACACAATCCGCCTGCCCAACGGCAAGGCCGCCACGCGGGAATATCTGGACCATCCGGGCGCGGTGGCCGTGCTGCCCGTGCTGGAAAACGGCGACATCGTGCTGGTCCGCCAGTACCGCTATCCCATAGAGGAAGTAACCTGGGAAATCCCCGCCGGCAAAATGCACGGCAGGGGCGACAATCCGCTAAAACGCGCCGCCGCCGAACTGGCCGAGGAGACCGGCTACCGCGGACGGCTCAAGAAAATGCTGGATTTCTGGCCCTGCTGCACCTTCTCCAACGAGCGGCTGCATATATACTCCTGCACGGACATGCGCCGCGGCAGCTCCTGCCCGGACGAGGACGAATTCCTCTGCGTCAAAAGCGTTCCCTTCGCAAAAGCGTTTGCGATGGTCAAAAGCGGCGCCATACGGGACGCAAAAACCGTCATCGCGCTGCTGGCCTGGCAATGCAAGTATAAATGAAAATACTGGTCCTGGGCGGCACACGGTTTTTCGGCATGGAGTTCGCGCGCCAGCGCGCGGCGGGGGGGGACCGCGTAACCGTGTTTTCGCGCCGCGCGCCCGTGGAAGACCTGCCGCCGTCAATCACCCAGCTTTGCGGCGAGCGGCGCAACGCCGGCGAGCTGCGCGAGCTTGCGCTGACCCGCTGGGACGCGGTGGTGGACAACCTGTGCTTCACCGGGCAGGATGCGTCCGCCGCGCTGGAGGCTTTCGCCGGCAGGACCGGCATTTACGTGATGGTCAGTTCCGGCGATGTTCATCTGGCGCTCAAAAACGCGCAATCCCCTTTTGACGAGGATATGGCCGGGCGTCTGCCCGAAAACCCCGCCGCGCGGGAAACGCAGCCCTACGGCTGGGGCAAGCGCGAGGCGGAAAAGATTTTCAGGCAGGCCGCCATCGCGGCGGATTTTCCGGCCTGCGCCGTCCGTTTCCCCATAGTAATCGGCCCCGGCGAACCGAAGCTGCGCGCCTATTCCTACTGGCTGCGGCTGGCCGACGGCGGCCCCGTCGTCGCGCCGGACGGAGGCCTCAATTACCGCCGGTATATCTACAGCGGCGACGCGGCGCGCGCGTTGTCGCTGCTTGTTGACCATCCCGGAAAATCCGCGGGCGAGACTTTTCATTTCGGCGACACCGTGCCGGTTACTCTGCGCGAATGGCTGGAGATGTCGGCTGACATTCTGGAAACCAGAGCGGACATAGCCGCCGTCCCGGCGGGCTGGCTGGAACGAAACGGCTTTGACATCGCCGCCGCCTCGCCGTTTTCGCATCCTGAAAATTACGTGCTGGGCATAAGCAAGGCCGAAGACCTGTTCGGCTGGCAGTCAACGCCGCGCCGCAAATGGCTGGAGCAGACCATACACTGGTATTTTCACGATTACCACGGCCCCAGGCCGGAAAACTACGCCGCCCGCGCCGCCGAAACGGCGCTGGTGAAAAAATTCAACGGAGAATAACCATGAAAAAGCAAACCATCGCAAACCGCGCTTCAAAAATCAAACTGCTGCTGATGGACGTAGACGGCGTATTAACCGACGGGAGGATGTATTTTCTGCCCGACGGCAGCACCGACGAGGTGAAGGGCTTCAACGCGCTGGACGGCATAGGCCTGCGGCTGCTGCGCAATTTCGGCATCACCACCGGCATGATAACCGGCAGAAGCAGCGGCTCCACGGAGGAGCGCGCCAGAACCCTTGCCATGAGATATGTTTACATGGGCTTTCTCTCAAAACTGGCCCCGCTTGAGGAGATACTGAAAGAGACCGGAATAAAAGCCGAGGAGACCGCCTATATCGGCGACGATTTGACGGATATTCCGGTCATGCGCCGGGTGGGGCTGGCCTGCTCGCCCGCCAACGCGGTGCCGGAGGTCAAGCGCTGCGCGCATTACATAGCCAAACGCTCCGGCGGCGACGGCGCGGCCCGCGAAATCTGCGAGCTGATACTAAAATCGCAGGGCCTGTGGGACAAAGTGCTGCAAATGGCCGAAACCGCCCGCTGGGACAAACTGCCCCCCGGCAAAACCATCGTCAAGAAATGTGAACATTGACGGCGCTTTCCGGCGGGGAATTTTAACCGCGGATAACCGCAGATAACGGCAAAGCATCTATGGATAATTTGAAGCTCTCAGCCGCCGCAAGCATTTTTGCGACATTGCCGGTAGCCGTGATGACGGCGCTGTTTATTTTCAAAACCGCGCCCGGCGGCGGCGCGGCGGCGCTGGCCGGTTCGCTGGCGGCGTTCGGCCTGCTTAATTTCTGCTTTTACCGTATGCTCCGCACGGGAAAAACAGACGCATACCGCGCGCCGGTTTTCATATTTTACGCGCTGATGTTCGCCGTCTCCTTTATCTCCAACCTGATAGAGGCCCGCGGCAGCATGGCCCTGCACGAATCCACAATTCTTGAAGGCGGCACGCCGTTTTGCCACATAGTGATACCGTTCACGCTTGTCCCGTTCGCGCTCACGCGGACGATAATATTCCCCGGCACCATAACCGGCGTCCACGCCGCGATAGCGTCAATGTTCGTGCTGTGGATAGGGGCGTCGCTTGCCATCGGGCGCGGCTGGTGCGGCTGGATATGTTTTTTCGGCGGGTGGGATGATATGTTCTCGCGCCTTCGCAAAACCGCGCGCGTCGCGCTGGCGGACCCGCGCTGGCGCGACATCTCCGCCGCCGTGCTTGTCACGGGGGTATTATTGTCGGCGGCGTCGCTGTCCCCGTTCTACTGCGAATGGCTCTGTCCGTATAAATGCGTTACCGAATTCGTGGCCGTAACCTCGGCAAAAATACTGTTTCAGACTCTGATTTTCATCTCGCTTTTTATCGCGCTGGTCATCGCGCTGCCTGTGCTTACAAAGCGGCGGACGCAGTGCGGTTTTTTCTGCCCGTTCGGGGCGTTGCAGTCGCTGACCAATAAAATAAACCCGTTTGAGATTAAAGCGGACGCCTCGCGCTGCTCCGATTGCGGCGCATGCGCGCGGGCCTGCCCGGTAATTGCGATAACCGCCCAATCCATCGCGCGGGGCGGAACGCTTTTAAACTGCATCAAATGCGGGAAATGCGTTGATGTCTGCCCGCGGGGCGCGCTGGGCTTTGATATCAAGCTGACCGCCGGCGGCCCGTCTCCGCTCAAGCGGCTGCTGTTTCTGTACCCGGCCTTCATTTTTCTGTCGGCAATGGCAAGCGGGACAATTGCGGACGGGCTGCGCCGTCTGCTGCATTTTATGGCCACGGGGAGTTTTCTGTGACCGGCTGGCTCTGGGCTGTCCTGTGCGCGCTGCTTGCGCCGGCGGTTTTTTTCAGTTTTGAGAAAACCCCGCAGTTGCTGGCGGATATCACCGGCATGAAAATCTCGCCCAGATTCAGCGGAGGCGAGGCTGCGGAAACAATCGCCGGCACAGGCTACAAGGCGGTTGTGCGCAGGCCGGTTTTTGACGGCCTGTTTTCCGAGAGAAAAGACGGCTTCATCCAGATTGATTTTGAACCGGACGGGCAATTCCCGCCGGTAATCGCGCGGAAATTTTCCTACAATAAAAACGGAATCGTCCACGGCTTCACCTTGACTTTGGACACCGCAAAACCCGCCGCGTCTTTATCCGGCGGCGACAGCGCGATTTTATCGGTAGCCGCAGTGGCGCGGACGCGCAATGCGATAATAGTGCGCGTGGCGCTCAGGCAGTAAATTTTGCAAACGAACTCTGGAGGAATTATGGGAATATATCACTTCGCGTCGGCTTTTGCGGGGGGGGTGCTGTCGTTTTTCACGCCCTGCGTGTTTCCGCTTCTGCCGGGATACATATCAATGATTTCCGGAGTCTCGGCAGCGGAGGCGGAAGCCGGCGGCAATGCCGCGCGGCGGGCGGGGCTGGCCTCGCTGATGTTCGTGGCAGGGTTTGCGGCGGTGTTTTCCGCGCTGGGCGCGTCCGCGTCGGCCATAGGAGGTTTCCTCAGCGACAACACGCGGCTCATCTCCGTCCTGGCCGGCATTGCGCTGGTTTTCTTCGGGCTGGCGGCGATGGGCGCATTCCGGCTGGGATTCATGCAGCGGGAAATGCGGTTTTCCCCGGCGAAAATAAAGCCGGGGCCCGGGGGAGCTTTCGCCATGGGCGTGGTATTCGCGCTGGGCTGGTCGCCCTGCATAGGCCCCATACTGGCGGGATTTCTGACCATGGCCGCCTCGCAGGACACCGCGCTGGAAGGCTGCGCGCTTTTGTTTGCCTTCTCGCTCGGGCTGGGACTGCCTTTTGTAATGGCGGGATTTGCCGTCGGCAAGCTGTTCGCGCTTATGGCTAAATACCGTAGGTTTGTCCGCTTTGCGGAAATAACCGCAGGGGCGCTGCTGGCGGTCATAGGCATAATGCTGATTGTCTCCGCCAAGCCGGAATTCGTGCGCAGGCTGCTGCCGCTTTAATATAATGAAGGAAAGGAGAAACCATGAAAAAACTAATCATGCTGTTATGCCTGCCGCTGCTGTGCGCGACGGCAATCGCAAACGACACAGACGAACTCGCGGCGTTTTTCAAGAAGAATGATTTCAAGCGCGCCGTCATCAAGCCGGCAAACGGAATTCTGAAGCACGAATACGTAGTCCCCGACGGGCCGTATACCCATCTGTTTGACTGGGACATGTATTTCATGGGCGTGGCCTTCAGCTATGACAAAATGGGAACGCCGATAGTAAACTCGGTCAAATCCTTCCTGGAATTTGTCAACGAAACCGCCAACTGGCCCGGCTACGCGCCGCGCGAAATCGCGCCGGACGCGCTGTGGGCGCTGCCGGAGATGTGCAAGCCTTTCCTGGCGCAGGCGGCGCAGCTTGCCTCCCGCGTTACGGGCGACGCCTCCTGGCTGCTGGAAAAAGACACCGGCTCCAAAACCGCCTCCAATTACGAGAAACTGGCGGCCATGCTCTCCTTCTGGGAGAACAACCGCAAATCCGCCGACGGGCTGTTCCGCTGGTACAACGGCGTGGAAAGCGGGGTGGACAACAACCCCGCCGTTTCCGACAACCCCTCGCTTGTAACCGAAGGCGTGGACCTGCAATGCTATCTCTACCGCGAATATCTGGCCATGGCCGCGCTGGCGGGCAAGCTCGGCAAAGCCGATGACGCCGCCGCTTACACGAAAAAGGCGCAGGACCTCAAAGCGCTGACCCTCGCCAAAATGTGGTCCGAAAAAGACGGCATGTTCTACAATATAGACTCCCGCACCGGGGAGATGGTTAAAATCAACACCTGGACGGGGTTTACCCCGCTGTGGGTCGGCATAGCCTCGCCGGAACAGGCCAAACGGCTTGTGGAGGAGCACCTGCTTAACTCCAAAGAATTCTGGTCGCCCAACGGCGTGCGCACCATAGCCATCACGGAGCCGCTTTACAACCCCAAATCCGGCTACTGGCGCGGGCCGGTGTGGATAATATCCAACTATCTGGTGATGCACGGCCTGCTGAATTACGGCTACAAAAAAGAGGCGCTTGAGCTGGCGGAGAAAACCGTCAGCCGCCTCACCGCCGACCTGCGCGCCACCGGCGGCATGAACGAAAACTACAACCCCGAAACCGGCGAGCCTACCGCCGGCGGGCATTTCCTGAGCTGGAACCTGCTGGCCGAGCATATGGTGGAGGAAGCCAAAAAAGGCTACGACCCCGCCGCGCTGGTTTGGTAACGATTGAAATCCCGCATCAATGGCCGGAAGTCTTAAATAGGACTTCCGGCCCATGTTTTCAAGCGCGTCCGAAGCTAAACTGTTATATCTGACAATGAGCAAACATGCGTTTATCTTTAATATCCTGGCTTTGACCGCGACGCTGTGCGCGGCGCCCTCGCACGCGGAGGACGCGAAGCTCAACGCCCTGATTTCCAAAGCCCGGGAAATGACCGTGCCGCCGCCGTCCGCGCCGCAGGCGGCGCAGCAGGATTCCCGCGGCTCCGGCGTGATGGGCTATGCAAAAAGCCTGCTGGGCGGCAGCGCGAAAGAATGGACCGTCATGGTTTACATGAACGGCAAAAACGACCTTGAACCGGCGGAATTTTACAATCTCAACCAGATGGAGATAGCAGGCTCCACCGCCAAAATCAGTATCGTGGCGGAGATGGGCCGCAAGCGCGGCGAAAACGACGCGGACCTGCCCGCAGACAAGAACTGGACCGGCGTGCGCCGCTATTTCGTGGAAAACGATTACGCCCCTCCCGAAGGCCTTTCGCCCGAACAGCAAAGGCAGCTCTACCGCCAGTCCATGGACAGGGTGAACTCCAAACCGATATGGTCCGCGCCAAGCTCGGACCCGGCCTCCGACATGGGCAATTACGAAAGCGTCATCTCCTTCGTGCAATGGGCCAGGGAAAAATATCCGGCGAAAAAATACATGCTCATACTCTGGGACCACGGCACCGGCTGGATGGACCCGAAGCTTAAACGCGGCGCCAGCATCACCACCGCCGCGATATCGTGGGATACTGAAACCAACAATATCATCGGCACCGCCGATATAGGCAAAATCCTCCGTAAAACCGGCGCCGTGGACGTGCTGGGCTTTGACGCCTGCCTGATGCAGATGGCGGAAGTGGCCTTTGAAATCAAAGACGGCGCCGGATATATTTTCGGCTCCGAGGAACTGCTGCCGGGCGCGGGGATAGATTACACGTATCTTCTGTCCAGCCTCGCCAAATCGCCGGAGGCTTCGCCGGAAGCCGCCGCAGGCTTTGCCGTGGACGCGGTGGAACAGTTCTATAAAAAACTGGGCCGGGAGACCGCAATGCTGTCGGTCATCAAAACATCGGCGCTGGGGGGCTTTGCCTCCGCCCTGGACGACTGGGGCGCGGCGGCGTTTGCATCAAAAGACACGGAAGCGCTTAAATTTGCGCGGGACAATGTGCTGCGCTTTGCGGAATTCGGGCGCAAGGACCCCAAGCGCGAGATTTCCACTTACGGCGACATCTATCATTTCGCGGAGCTTGCCGGACAGAAAAACCAGCGTCTCAAGGAGGCGGCGGCTCCGCTGCTCAAATACATCTCCGGCGAGCTGGTGGTAAAAAACGCCGTCGTCTCCGCCGGCGGATTCCCGGATTACGGGAACGCGCGCGGCATTTCGCTGGACATACCGCGCCCCCGCTCCGACATCAAGGACAGCGATATGGAGGATAAATTTTTCTCCAACAAGCATTCCGATTTCGCCTTCGCCAAAGCCGTGCCGCGCTGGGAGTTGCTGTGCCAGTGGATAAAGCAGTCTTTCCCCGCGAAAGTGGATATTTCCAAAAAAGACGAGCCTATGGCGGTATCGTCCCAGGCGGACCGCCGCGCGGACCTGCCCTGACGCGCGGACGGGCATATCTTTTTTGGGGAAAAGCCTGCCGTAGCCTGATTCCGGCAAAAATAGGACCTTTGGCCCTTATACGAAAACCTATCCTCTGATAGACTATACAGCATGAGAATACTGGCACTGATGGCAGCCATGCTTGCGGCATCGCCGGCGCTCGCGCAGTCGGACTGGCGCGCGGAAATAGCCGGCCTCTCCGCGTCGTCTGCGGAAGTTCCTGACACCCCGGAGGCGGCGGACTCGCGCGAGGCCAAGCCCTCCCCGGAAGAACTTGCGCCCATGATGGCCAGGGATTTCGGCATCCCGCTTTCCGAGGCCAAAATCATCATAGCGGAAAGCGAAGATGAAATGAGAATGGAGACCGACAGCCAGTATGCCGAGGCCAAGGCTGGCAAAAGCGGCAAAAAACCCGGCAAAACTCCCGCCAAACAAAAAGGGAAGTGCAGCGTCTCCGGTAAAACGCAGGGCATACTGCCGGGCGTCAAGAATTTGCTGTGCGTGATAAGCGGACATTTCCACAGCCAAGTGTATGTAAGCAGCGGCCTGCGCACCAGACAACACAACGAATGGCTGCGGGCGCATGGCTACGGCGCGGCCAAGGAGAGCCTGCATCTCCGAGGCATGGCGGCGGACATAGGGGTGTCCGGAGTTTCGCCTTCAAAAGTGCAGGCATACGCGAAATCGCTCGGCGCGGGCGGGGTCGGCTCGTATCCCACATTCACGCACGTAGATATAGGCCCGGTCCGATACTGGTAAACACAGCTCAACCCAGCGCAAAAAGAGCCGCCGGATGATTCCGGCGGCTCTTTCTCTGGCAGCTCGGATCCCTGCGGGCTGCCAAGCTTCCCCACCCCGCAGTATCATCTTGTGAATTATGTGAAGCTCAGTAATTAACCTGAAATTCCGATGAATATTATTCCGGTTGTCCGCCGAATTCGGGCTGCATGTTTGGAGGGGGGGGGAAACGCGCTACAATCCGCGTTTGGGGCAAAAAGCGGACAGCGCGCAATTTGCGCAATCCGGGCCGCGGGCTTTGCAGGTTTTTCTGCCGTGCAGCACCAGCGCGTGGGCAAACCAAATCCAGTCTTTCCTGCTGATTAAGCGCATAAGGTCCTGCTCTATCTTTTCGGGGGCGGTGTTGTCCGAAAGGCCGAGCCGGAATGCCAGCCGTTTCACATGAGTGTCCACCACTATGCCCTCGGCCTTGCCGAAGGCGCTGCCCAAAACGACGTTGGCCGTCTTGCGCGCCACGCCGCGCAGCGACAAAAGCCCGTCCATGGTATCCGGAACTTTGCCGCCGAATTTTTCAACTATGGCGGCGGAGGCGGAGATTATGGCGCGGGCCTTGTTCTTGTAAAAACCGGTGGAGTACATCAGGGCCTCCACATCCGTCTCTTTTGCGGCGGCGAAAGCCGCGGGCGAGGGGTATCTGGCAAACAACGCGGGCGTTACCCTGTTGACGCGCTCGTCGGTGCATTGGGCCGAAAGTATTGTCGCGGCCAGCAGCTCAAAGGGGTTTGAATGCCTCAGCGCGGTTTCGGCCTTCGGAAATTCCCGCCGCAGGGCCGCCAGGATTTTTTTAATGTCTGTGCCGGGCATAGCTTGCCGCTATAAGCAGGAACAGGGAGGAGGCCTCCTGCGTGTCCTGCAGCGGCTCCCCCGTTACGGTTGTCATCAGAAACCCGGCGGCGGCGGCAGCGGCTGCCAGGCTGTACGGGTCCCCGGAGCCGCGCGCCAGCCTGAACACGCAATACAGCAGAGCGCCCCAAACCGCCAGCAAAGCGGCCAAACCGGTAAATCCGCGTTCCGCCGCCTGATTGAGATACAGATTGTGCGCCGTCCACCCGCCGCGCAAATTATTGTCTATAGCCCTGGGATGATAAAACCGGAAAATCTGAGTCATGTTATCGGGACCGACGCCAAAGACCGGATACTCATGCGCCACTTTCGCGGACACGGCCCACTGCTCCCGGCGGTTCTGTACCGCCTGGTCCACCCGCACAGGGGAACGTGGGTCCGACATGGTGAACATGGCATGCGGGATTGCGCGCATTCTGTTTGAGAATTCGCTGCTGACGGAGGCAATTGCCACAAGCAGTACGCCGCCAAGCGCGACAACGGCCAGCAGCGGCTTGCGCGAGGTTTTCTCGCAAACCGCCAGAACGGCCATTGCGCCGGCAAGAGACATCAGCGCGCTGCGCGTCTGGCTGAAGGCGGTTATGATTATCAGAAAGACCGCCGCCGCGGAATACCAGCACCTGCCGCCGTTTTCGGGACGCAGCGCCGCGGCTGCCGCATAGCAGAAAGCCAGCGGCACAATCTCGCGCGCGCCGCCGGTGAACTTGGCGCGGACCAGTTTTCCCGTATCCAGCCAGAAAAATGCCGTACGAACCGAGCATTTGAGCGAAAAAAACACGACCCCGCCCAGGAATGAAAGCAGCACGGGAACAAGCATTCTCCTGTCCAGCGCGGCCAGCAGGAACACGCAGAAAACCGGCTTGAGGAAATCCGACGCCAGAAACCGCAAGCTGCGCGCCGGATATATCGCAAAAACCGCCGACACAACGGCAACCGCCATGTAAAACAGCCAGGCCTGGATGATGAACTCCCCGCCGAACAATTCTCGGAAGCGGGCGCGCAAATCAATCTCGCCCCGGAACGCGGCCAGCGCGGCGCAAACCATGGCCGCAGACATACCTATTTCCGTCAGCGATATGGATGTCGCCAGCCCGAAGGCGAAAACGCACAGTCCGGCCATGGCGGCTTTTTCAAACGGCTTCATCTGACATCATCCCAGTCCACCGCGCGGCGGACTCTGCATGGATAAGGCGACATGTTATAGAACAGCTTCGCCGCCTGCGCTATTTTTGTGGAGGCGGAGGTTATGCAAACGCCGTCGGCCCGCATTCTTGTGAAAAACGCGATATTGCTCGTCTGGTCCTGGGAATCCTCCTTATGCCAGCCGCTTTTGAAAACAATCATGGGCCGCGCGCGCGGCGAATACAGTTCCCGCAGCAGAATGCCCGATGACAGCGCAAAACACGCCAGCACAAACGCCCGCGTCTTCATGCCGGAGCGCGCAAAATGCTCCGGCACGAAAGCCGCCGCCCCGAACGCAAACATCACAAACGGTATCAGATAATAGCGCGGTATATTGGTATTGCGCAGCAATGTGAATGAAGCGAAATACCCCAGCAGCATAACCGCCATAACGCGCTTTTCAGCCGGGGCGCCGCCGTCCGCCGCGACCCGCCAGGCTCCGGAAAAAACCCAGCCGGCTATCAATCCCGCGCATATCAGCAGCGGCGCGCCCGCCCAAAACCCGGCATCAAGCGAGAAGAAATATTTGAACACATTGAAACCGGACAGCATGCCCAGAAACGCCGTGGCATGGAACCATAGAAAAGCCAGCAGCCCCGCCAGCGCCGCATATCTGACAAAACCGCGCAGCCGGGTATCTGAGCCGAATGCCACCGCAAGACCGGACAGCCGCGCGGCGAAAATTTCCTGCCATTTCCAGAAAACCGCCGCCGCTACCGCCGGTAAAGCCAGGGTTGCAGACACTATGGCGGTCTTATGCTCCATCCAGAACGCCAGCGACTGGGCCGCGGCAGGCGAAAATCCGCATTTGGACTCCATGCTGGCGCCCATCGTATAAAAAGCGGGAACGGATATCTTTCTTATTATGACGACCGCCGCGCAGGAGAACAAAGCCGCCCAGGAAAGCGCGCACAAGCCGCCGTATCCGCTGTCTTTACGCTCAACCATATGCGCGAAAAACCCTACGGACAAGCCCAGCGGCACGGAAACAGCCATGAGATGGTTTAACGTTCCCATATAACACGCCAGCACGAAAACCAGCGCGGCGGGCAGACTGACGCTCCCGCGCCGAGCCGCCCCCAGCATTGACACCAGCGCGCAGACCGTCAATGTATTCTGCAATCCGCAAACCTCGTAGGCATGGCGGGAAAACAGCGCGTAAAACGGTAAAACCATGAAAACAGACATCGCCAGCGCGGCCGCGCGCCCGAAAAACAAACCCGCAAAATATACCGCCAGCGCGGCGGCGGCTGTGTTCTGCGCCGCGCCCGCAAAGCGAAGAGCGAACACGGACGGGGGGAAATGCGCGAATACTTTGGATATCAGCCAGGGATAGAGCGTGGAAGTGTACCAGTTGGAAGCGTATGGCGAAAACAGGCCGTGCACCCTCATGTCAAGCGCTTCTATGCCGAACCAGGCCTCGTCGGCGCTTATGCCCGGCAGCACGGCCAGCCGCGCAAATATCAGAATTCCCGCCACCGTTCCGCCGGCGATGGCCGGAATCAGGAATTTTCTGGAAATCATCCGTCAGAACCTTATGCCCAACGTATACTCCATGCCGATTTTTGAGGGGACGATGTTGGCTGCCGCGCTTAAATACATAAAGCGCCAGGGCTTGAAGTTAAGCCCCGCCGCGCACACCGGCTGGATTACGGCTGTCTGGGAGCCGATAAGACCGGGCTGCGCGGAAGCCTCTTTGACCGTAAGCTCCGTGCGCGAAAGCGCCGCCGAGAAAAACGGCTCCACCGCCTCGCCCTGCACCGAACCGGCGATTCCGGCGACGGCATTGGTGACGGAAAACCCCTCGTGTATCCCCACATGGCCCGCGGCGTAAACCAGCCCCCTAAACGAGTGCGGCCTGTCGGATGTGGAGAACCCCCATTTGATTCCGCCTCCGGTAACGGCGAACCCTTCCCAGCTGAAACCTCTTATGAACCCGTCAAAGCCCAGCGGCATCCCTATTTCGCCCTGGATGACCGGGACATATATCGCGCAAAGGCCGGTGGTGTCGGGTATGGTGTTGGCGGCGCGCGGCCTGGTTATCATGGCGACATGCGTTCCGACATCAAAGCCGGCTATGCCCAGGCTGCGGCCCGTATGGTTGATGGCGGAAGACATGAGAAATCCCAGATCGGCGGTGAAGGGCTTTATATTGTCCGCGGTGACGTTTTGGGCAAAATCGGCAAAGGGATCGCGCATCGCATAAGCGCAGGACGCTGAGAACAGCATACAAACGGCCAAGAGGATTTTGGTTTTCATGCGGGCAGCTCCAGTCCCAGGTTTCTGGCCAGGGCGGCGTCGCTTTCGCGCTGAACCGCCGACATGACAAGCATCAGTATGACAAGCGGTATAAGCACCGCGCAGAAATACCACTCCGGCCTGCCCAGCGCAAACGCCAAGGCGATAAGCAGGAAACGGGTATTGTCTCCGAGCAGATTCCAGAAGCGGATGTTGCGGCGGTTGGCGGCAAGGTAGCGCGCGCGAATTTCCAGCGGGACCGCGCCGCCGAATTTGCCGCGCAGCGCCGCCAGCAGCCCGCAATGCCCCGCCGCCAGAAAACGCTGGTACCAGCCGTAGAGCGCATACACGGACCCGAAAGCGCCGCCGGCGTCCGCCCCCAGTTCGTCCGGCAGCTCGCCGCGGGAGACTATGGCCGCAAAAGCCGTCCGGTGGAAATCATACATGCTGGCTTCCAGCGCGGTGGCCGCGCCCGCAGCCAGTATAAGCGCGGCGACAGGGAAAATCCCAGCGCCCGCCCCGGTTATGGCGGCCCCCATCCCCAGATACGCCGCCGTGAATGAAAAATACCCTATCAGCCCGTCCAATATCCTGCCGCGCAGGGTGCCGCCGCCGCGCATTCTGGCGAGCTGTCCGTCAGCGCTGTCCAGCACGCTGGACAGGACAAGCAGCCACCAGCCCCAGAAAACCAGCCCGCGCCAGGCCAGCATGGCCCCGCCGGCGACGCCCAGCGCGATGCTGGCGTAGCTGATATGGTCCGGCAGCAGCCCCGCGCCATGCGACCATTTGGCGATGCGGTAGCCCAGCGGGTGGAAAAACCAGATGTCCAGCCGCTCCTCCATCTCTATGGCTTTGTAAAGGGGTTTTGCTTCGGCTGAGGCGGGGGCGGCTATATCTCCCATATCTGCTCGCTCTCGCCCAGCAACTGGATGAACGCCTCTGCCGCGCGCGGGTCAAAAAGCGTGCCCGCGCCGTCGCGTGCTTCCTTGATGGCGCGGACGCGCAGCTCGTCCCCGCGCAGCCCGCCGGTCATGCGCAGCTCCTCCATGGCTTCCACGAGGCGCAGTATGCGCGCGCCCGGAACGATATTATTCCCCGAAAGCCTGTCCGGGAAGCCGGAGCCGTCAAAATTTTCGTGATGCTGGCGGATGACGGGCAGCGCGCCCTGCAAAATCGTTATCCCCTCCAGCATCTGCACGGACATGAGGACATGCAGTTCCTCCTCCGGCACATTGGGCAGCAGGCCCAGCCCGTCCACCAGCCGCGCGTTTTTCATGCCCACATACCCGATGTCGTGCAGCAGGCCTGCGTAGTAAAGGTAGCGGTACTCGGTGTCTGTTATGCCCAGCTTGCGCCCCACCGCGCAGGACAGGTACGCGCTGTGGTTGGGGTGGGATTCCATGCCGGGCCTGGTAGTCTCTATGGTGGCCGACAAAAGCTCCAGCACATGCGAGAAGAAATTCTTGTGGTCCCGTATAAGCCTGGTGTTGGACACCGCCACCGCCGCCGAGGCGGACAGCGCCTTGAATAAATCCACGTCGTAGTCCGAAAACGGGGTGTTGTCCCTGCGATTGACAACCTCGGCCACGCCTATTATCTCGCCTTTGAACATCATCGGGGTGGCAAGAAGCTGGCGGGTCACAAAGCCGGTGTTTTTGTCAAACTGTTTTGCAAAACGCGGGTCCGAGGCGGCGTCGTTTACCACCACGGTCTCGCCGCGCTGGGCGACCCAGCCGGCTATGCCCTCGCCCACCGGAAGGGTCATTTTTTTGAGTATTCCGCCCTTGTCGCCGGTGGCGACGCGGAAGTAAAGGAACTTGCGCGTCTCATCCAGCAGCATGATGGAGCCGGCCTCGCAGTTAAGCAGGGTTTCCGCCGTGTCGCCTATTTTCTGCAAAAGCGCGTCCAGGTCCACTATGGCGTTGACGCTGGCCGCCATATTGAAAATTTCCAGAGGTTTCAATGCGGCGCGGGGGCCGCCGGTTTTTGCGCCGGTATCCATATTATTTCACCTCGTCGGAACCGCCCAGCACCTCGCGTATGGTGGTGTAACCTTTAAGCACCTTCATAAGCCCGTCCTGGGTAAGCGACATCATGCCCTGCTGCATGGCGAAATCCCGCAGCGGCCCGGAAGCCATCTGTTTGAGCGCGAAAGCCTTTACGGGGTCTGTCATCACCAGCAGTTCGTGCATGCCTATGCGTCCGCGGTAGCCGATGTCCTTGCATTCCTTGCAGCCTGCGGGCTTGTAGATTTTGGTTCCGGCGGGTATTTCTATGCCGTTTTCCTTGAAAACCGCTATCTCCTCAGGCGACGGGTCGTCGGGGCGCTTGCACTTGTCGCAAAGTTTCCGGGCAAGGCGCTGGGCCAGCACCGCCTTGAGCGTGGCGATTACCACATACGGCGGCAGCCCCATTTCCACAAGCCGGGTAACAGCGGAGGACGCATCGTTTGTGTGTATGGTGGAAAAAACCAGATGCCCCGTCATCGCCGCTTCCATGGCGATGTGGGCGGTTTCCTCGTCGCGGATTTCGCCGACCATGATTACATCCGGGTCCAGCCGCAGGAAGGAGCGCAGCGCCAGCGCGAAGTCAAACTTCTTGTTCTCGCCCAGCCTGATGTCGGGATTGACGGGAACCTGCACTATGCCGTCTATGTTGTATTCCACCGGGTTTTCCGCGGTGAGGATTTTTATGTCGGGCCGGTTGACATGGTTTAGCGCAGCGTAAAGAGTGGTGGACTTGCCCGAACCGGTGGGCCCGCAGACTATGATGAGGCCGAAATTCTTCTTGCCGCCTATGCCTTTTAGCAGTCCCAGAAATTTTTCCAGCGTTTCCGGCATAAACATCAGGCGGTTTATATCCACCTGCACGGCCTTACGGTCCAGTATGCGCATGACGGTGGATTCGCCGTAGACGGTGGGCACCACCTCCACGCGGAATTCTATGGGGCTGCCCTTGGCGAGAATTTGTATGCGCCCGCTCTGGGGGATGCGCCGCTCGGTTATATCCATCGCGTTGGTCAGAATCTTGATTTTGGCTATGACCGCGGCGCGGTACGACCAGGGTATTGAAAAATTAGCCTCGCGCAGCATTCCGTCCACCCGGTAGCGGATGACGACCTTGCTGTTTTTGCCGGTGGGGTCTTCAAACGGCTCTATGTGGATGTCGGAGGCTTTGAGATTAAGCGCGCCCAGAATGATGGCGTTGACGAATTTTTCAACTTCCGGCGCGCTGGCGTCTATGTCGGTGATGTCGGCTTTTTCCTCTTTCTGGACTTCTATGTTGCCGCCCTCGTCGGGGGGGAGCTGCTCCTTGGCCTTTTCCTGCTCCTGGACGGAGGCCAGCAGCTTGTCCATCACCGCGCTTTCGTTCTTACCGTAGACCACGTCCAGCAGCGACAGAATGTCCTGCGGCAGCGATAGATATGGCGTTATCTCCAGGCCGGTGCGCAGATTGATGTCTTCCAGTACGAAAAAATCGCGCGGGTCCGACATCGCCACCGACAGGGACGAGTCCGTCTTTGCAAAAGGCACTGCAATGTGCCTGCGCGCGGCGGATTCGGGGACAAGCTGGACTATCTCTTTTTCCGGCGCGGCGGGCAGCCGGCTTAAATCTATGGATTTGACTTCCCAAGCCAGCGCCAGCGCCTCAAGCATCTTGGCGCGGTCCACAAGGTTCTGCTCGGTCAGCAACTGCTGGAGCGGCTTTTTTTCGCGGCGCGCGCTTTCCTCCGCCGTCTCCGCGGCGGCGGCTTCTATGAGATGCGCGTCAACCAGCACCTCTTTTACGGATTTCCGCCTTGAACCCTGTGTTCCCATTGTCAATAGAATAGCTATAAAGGCCCGCTATTGTCAAAACCTTTCCCAGAGCGCCGCCGCCAGTTCCCGCGCGCGGCGGGAAACCCACTCCAAATCAATGTCCAGCGCCAGCCGCCGGTTCTCCATCAGGACCTTGCCGGAGGCGATTGTGGTGTCCACATCCGCCTGCGCTATGCCGAAGCATAAATGCCCCAGGAAATTTTCCGCCGAAAACGGCGTCGGCGCGAGGTAATCCATGATTACGATGTCCGCCGCGCAGCCCTCGCGCAGCTCGCCAAGCGGCATGTCAAAGCACCGGGCTGCTATTTTCGGATTGTTGAACGGCAGGGTTGAGAGGGTTTCAACAAAAGCCGCGCACGGGTCTTTTGCGCGCAAATGCTGCGCCCAGAGCGCGGCGCGCATTTCCTCCGGCATGTTGACTGTCATCGCGTCGGTGCCAAGCCCCACCAGAACGCCGCGCCGCGTCATTTCCGGGATATCGGCTATGCCGACGGCGTTGTTCATGTTGGACTGCGGGTTGTGCGCCACGGCGGTTTTGGTTCCGGCGAGAATATCCATCTCTCCGGCGTCAACATGCACGCAGTGCGCCGCTATGCTGCGCGGGCCGAGTATGCCGAATTTCTCCAGCCGCCGCGCGACGCGCATCCCGTGATGCCTGACGCTGTGTTCCTCGTCCGAGGCCGCCTCCGCGCAGTGGATATGAAAACCCGCGCCCAGCTCATGTCCCGCGCGGGCGGCTTTTTCCATGGTTTCGTCGCCGATAGTGAACGCCGCGTGCAGCCCGAACATGGCGGAAAGCCGCGGGTCCTTCTCCGCCTTGCAGCGTTTGATGAAATCTATATTTTCGTTTATGCCGTCTTCGGCAATTTTGGCGCCGTCCCGGTCGGAAACCTCGTAGCAAAGGCAGGCCCTGAGGCCGGTTTCCTTAACCGCTTTGGCGATAATGTCCAGCGAGCCGCGCGCCGCGAAAGGACTGGCGTGATGGTCTATCAGCGTCGTGGTCCCGCGCCGCACCGCGTCAATAAGCGGAATCAGCGCGCTGTAATAGCAGTCCTCAAGCAGCAGTTTTTTGTCCAGCCGCCACCAGAGGTTTTCCAGCACCTCGTTGAAATTCTTTGACGGCGCGGCTTTGCCAAGCCCGCGCACAAGGGTGCTGTAAAAGTGCATATGCGCGTTGATAAACCCCGGCAGGACAAGCCTGCCGCGCGCGTCTATCACCTTATCGTAGCTGCCCGTAAATTCCGCGTCCGGCGCGATTTTGGAGATTTTATCTCCCTCGCACATCACGGAATGCCCAGGCAGCACCCGGTTATTGCCGCCCAGAGTGGCGGCAACGGCGTTTTTTATGAGCAGAGTGGATGCTTTCATTTTAATCCTCTTTAAGGGCGGTTTTTTCCCTGGCTGTGCGCTGGCGCATGAACAGTGCGCCGGAGAAGCATTTCTGAACGCATATGGAGCAGCCGACGCAGCGCGCGGCGTCCGTGCGGGGGACTTTGTTTTTGTCCAGCTCTATCGCCATATACGAGCAGCGCGAGCAGTTGCCGCAATGCTGGCACAGGTCCGCGTTTACGTCGGAGATTTTCTTTTCCGGCGAAAGTTCCATAAAGCCCGTTACCGGATTGGGCAGCGCCCGCCCCACAAGTTCCGCTACGGATTTGATGCCGCGCTCTTTCATAAGAAAGCTGAGCCCGGAATGCAGCTCGTCTATGACGCCGCAGCCGTGCTTCACCGCCACGGTGCAGAACTGCACGGTGCGCGCGCCCAGCGCCAGGAAATCGGCGGCCTGCCTGTAATTCATCGGCCCGCCGTTGCCGGATACCGCCATCCCCATGCGCGAGACATTCGCCAAAGTCAGATTGCTTATCGGCGCCACGCCCTCGCCGCTCATGCCCACGACTATGCCCTCTTCCCAGTTTTTTTTGGCGCCCTTGCGCAAGGCCAGCGCGGGGAAGGTGTTTGCCAGCGTAACCCCCGCCTTTTTCCCCGGATATTTTGCGAACGCCTCTTTTATCGCCGCCATTATCGGATATATGGAAGTAACCGCAGCCGTCAGCTTGAATAATTTCGGAATTTCCGGGTCGGAGACTTCCATGACCCAGCCGATTATTTTCGCGGTCAGTTCCGCGTCCTGGGAGACGATATCGCCCTTGGTGCCGTCGCCGCCCTGCGGGCAGGAGAGGCTGTATTCAATTCCCAAAGCTCCGGCGGCTTCCAGTTTTTTCGTGTTGGACTGCCAGACTTTTTTGTCGGCCTCGTCGTTGCCGGTTACCGGCCCGCCGGTGGAGGCCATGGTCAGCCTGTCTGGAAATTCGCGCCGCAGCCGCCCTATTTCGCCGCACACCCGGTCCAGATGATGGCCGGAGACATTGTCGCAGTTGCCGTAGGTGTTTTGGGTGAAAGCCACCATATATTCCGACGGGATGTGTATGGGGATATTGTCAAACGAGGTTTTCATCACCCCGCCTGCCCAGCCGGCCTGATAGGCTTTGCGCATCTGTTCGTAACCGTCGCTGGGCGGCGCGGCGGAAAGCAGGAAAGGCGACAGTATTTTTCTGCCGAAAAATTCCGCCTCCAGCGGAACCGGCAGCAGATTCCGCCCCGCCAGCACGGCGCGGCTTTTGGCGGGGGCGGCCTTTTCAACCCGCTTTTTCTCGCCGGAAAGCCACTTGTCAACCGCAATGGCGACGTTTTTGCCGCTGGCGGCGGCCTCCACCACGGTGGACGGCCCCGCCGCCGCATCGCCTGCCACAAACACCTTTTCAGTGGGCGCAAACAACTGCGAGCTGCGCGCGCCCACCGCCACTATCACAAAGTCAAACCCCGCCAGCTCCTGCGCGGAATTTTTGGCGTCTTTTACCGCCGAGGGCGAGAATTTCCGGCCCGACAGCTCCACGCGGACGGTTTTCAGCCCGGTTATTTTGCCTTTGGCGGAGATTATCTCCGCAATCCTGGTCCTGCCGCTTACGGCGATGCCCGCATCCAAAAGGCCGCGCAATTCCCCCTGCTCCAGCGGCATTTCGGAAAGTTTCTCCAGGCAGAACATCTCCACGCGCGCCGCGCCGCGGCGGGCGGCGGTTTCGGCGCAGTCGGCGGCGACTGCGCCGCCACCTATCACGGCCACCCGGTGGTTTTTAACATGGAATTTTCCCGGATGCCTTAGATACTCAACCCAGGAAACCGCCAAATTCTCCCCGGGTATGCCCAGCTTGAACGGCATGTCCAGCCCGGCGGCTATTATCACCGCGTCGTATTTGCCGGAGGGAGACAATTTTACGCCGGTTTTGAATGTTATTCTGCCAAGCGATTTGATGAAATCAATATCGCCTCTAAGCATCGCCTTGTCCAGCCGGAAATCCGGTACCAGCCCCGCCATGCCGCCGGCGGTTTTTTCGCGCTCGTAAACGTCAACGGCATAGCCTTTTTGCGCCAGCACGGCGGCGGCGGCCAGCCCCGCCGGCCCCGCGCCCGCCACCGCCACTTTTTTGCCGTTGGGTTTTGCGGCGGCAAACTCCGGCAGCGCGCCCAGTTCGCGCGCTTTGGCTATTATCGCCGCCTGCGCGGCGGGGATATTGACCGGCGCGTCAAATGTTTTGCGCGCACAGGCGGCCATGCAGTGCTTTTCCGGGCAGACAAGCCCGCAAACCCCGCCCAGCGGATTATTGCCCAGGATAAGCGCGGCGGCGCGCCCGTAATCGCTTTTGCCGCCCACGGCGGCGGCCATCAGGAAGTCTGCGGGCGAGCAGTCCGCCGGGCAGGCTTCTTTGCAGGGTTTTTCCTCGCAATACTGGCATCTGGCGATTTCGTTTTTAAGCTGAGCTTCGGTCAATGTCATAACACACCCGCTGTTTTGTTGAATTTGACGATGAGCTTGTCCCACTCGTCCGCGAGCGCGAATGTCTCGTCCCAGAAACCCGGCTCCCAGAGGCGGCGCAGTTCATCCGATGTCCGGCCCTGCTGTTCCACCCAGGTGAAATACTTCAGGTTGTGCAGCGCCTTGCGGTCGGTAAACGAAAGCTCGCGCATATAATCAACCGTCGCGCCCAGCAGCCGCCGCTCCATGTCGGCGACGGCATTGTCATGGGTGTATCTGCCGCGCCCGGCTGCAAGTTCGGCCAGACGGGATTTGTAGAGGTCCATGGAATCCGTAAACACGGTGAAAACCACATCCCTCTCGCCAAGCTCGTAATATTTAGCCAGCTTGATAGCCGACAGCGTGTTTGAAATGCCGGAAATCCCCAGCAGCGGCAGCTTGTCTATCACGGAGGCGGGAACGCCGGATGCCGCCAGCGTCTTTTTGCCCTCCGGCTCGTTGAAAAGCCGCAGCAGGCGCATGCAATTCTCATCGTCTACGGCGACGACCATGTCCGTGTTGCGGACATTATGCACCCAGGGGATATGCTTGTCGCCGATGCCTTCAATGCGGTGCTCGCCGAAACCGTTAAGCAGCAGGGTGGGGCATTGCAAAGCCTCGGAGGCGGCGACTTTCATGCCGGGGAATTTTTTCTTGAGATAATCGCCCGCCGCGATAGTCCCCGCAGAGCCGGTGGCAGACACATACCCCGCCATAGCGGCCCCTTTAAGCGAGGAGAACACCTCCTCAATCGCCGGGCCGGTGACGTGATAATGCCATATCGGATTGCCGAACTCCTCAAACTGGTTGAAAATAACGCAGTCCTTGCGCGTCTTTTTTATCTCCCAGCACTTGTCGTAGATTTCCTTGACGTTGGATTCGGTTCCCGGCGTGGCAATCACCTCCGCGCCGATGGATTTAAGCCATTCAAACCGCTCCCTGCTCATCCCTTCGGGCAGAATGGCGACGGCGGGCGCGCCCAGCAGCGCGCTGTCAAAGGCTCCGCCGCGGCAGTAATTGCCGGTGGAGGGCCAGACGGCCTTTTGCGACGCGGGGTTGAACTCGCCGCTTACAAGCCGCGGGACAAGGCAGCCGAAGGCCGCTCCCACTTTATGCGCCCCCGTCGGGAAATACTTGCCGATAAGTCCGATAATCCGGGCCTTTACGCCGGTAAGCGAAGAAGGCAGCTCAAGATAATTGACCCCGCCGTAAAGCCCGGTTTCAATGTCGTTATGCCAGCCGATGCGGAACAGATTGACGGGGTCCACCGCCCACAAATCGGTTTTTTTAAGCCGGGCCTTGATTTTATCCGGCACCAGCCCCGGCTCGCGCAGTTGGCGAAAAGTAGGGATGATAATTCCGCGCTCCCTGCACCGCCGCGCGGTCTTTTCCAGAACAGCAGCATTGATTTTAATTTTAGCCATGCCACACAATACAAAAATCCCGCCCCCTCCGTCATGCGCTTTAAGCAATTTGATAGAATGCGTCTGTTGCGATTCTCATTTGGGAGGAATAATATGCCAATTCCCGATTATCAATCAATAATGCTGCCTTTGCTGAAATTCTGCGCGGACGGACAGGAGCATTCCATAAAATCAGCAAGCGAACATGTCGCCAACGCTTTTAAGCTTACGGAGCAGGAAAAGAAAGAACTACTGCCGTCACAAACACAAACTGTGATATACAGCCGCACTTCGTGGGCGAGAACGTACTTGAGCAAAGCTGGATTATTAGCGGCACCGAAGAAGGCTCATCTCATCATCACTACCGAAGGGGTTGAAGTCTTGGGACAGAACCCCGAAAAAATAGATAACAAGTTTTTAACCCGGTTTCCACAATTTGCTGAATTCAAAAAAGCACAGACTAAAAACCTCAACAACACGCGCAAGAAAGAGGACTTGCTAGAGAACCCTGTCACGCCCAACGAATCTCTTTACAATAGCTACCAGGAAATACGCCAGCAATTGTCCCAAGAGGTGCTATCAACAGTCAAAAAAAGCTCCCCCGCATTTTTTGAAAGATTGGTGCTTGATGTGCTGTTAAAGATGGGATACGGCGGCTCGCTTGCAGACGCGGGAGAAGCCGTTGGCAGAACAGGCGACGGCGGCATAGATGGAATAATTAAGGAAGACAAATTAGGACTGGACGTGATTTATGTGCAGGCGAAAAGATGGGATGGTTCGGTCGGCTCAAAAGAAATCAGGGATTTTGTCGGCGCACTGGAGGGGAAAAGAGCGAATAAGGGCGTTTTCATCACAACATCCGCGTTTACCGACGAGTCAGGGGAATACGTAAAGACAATCGGGAAAAAAGTGGTTCTTATAGACGGAGCCAAACTCGTTGAACTGATGATAGACAACGACGTCGGCGTATCCACTGTCAGCAGTTACTTTATCAAAAAAATTGACAGCGACTATTTTGAGGAAGAATGAAACCACGCATTGACGGCGCCATTGAAAAGGGCGGGACCCCACTATTTCCCCTTGCCTTGCCGCATTCTGAAAATTGATACAATTGGCGAATGAAGATACTCAAAGCCACAATGGTTGCCGCAACCACCGTTGCCGGTTGCTTTGCCGGCGCTTGCGCCGCGGCGGACGGCGCAAAAACCGCGGAACCGCCCGCCGTCAAAAACGGCTCAGCCGGTCGGAATACCAATTTTTCGCTTGCAACCTGCGACGGGAAAACCGTTTCGCTGGATAATTACGCCGGCAAGCCCGTGCTGGTCATTTTCATGAGTTCCACCTGCATTGACTGCAAAAACGCCGCCCCGACCATGAAAAAACTCGCCGAAACCTACGGCCCCAAGGGAATAGCCGTCGTCGGCCTGGCGATGGACACCGCAGCCGCGCCTATGCGCGAGTTCGCGCAGAAATACCAACTGGCCTTCCCCATCGGCCTCAACGGGAAACCCGTCGCTAAAAATTACCGCTCGCGCGGAGTGCCTAATTTTTACCTGCTGGACAAAACCCATTCCATCGCCAAATTCTGGTACGGCGCGGACGGCGGCAGCGCATACGAGAAAGACATGTTCAACACCCTGGACGAAATGGCGGCAAGGCTGGCCGCGAAATAAATGAAGCGGTATTCGCTTAAACTGGACCAATTGTTTGCCGCGCTGGCGCGCGCGGGATACGCGGTTAAAGGCCCGCGCCTCAAAGACGGCGATATTGTGCTGGGCGATATTGCCTCGCCGGCGGATTTGCCTGCCGGGTATAAAGACGAGCAGTCGCCGGGGCGGTACCGTCTCACGAGCGGCGGGGGGGAGTATTTCGGCGCGGTAAACTATCAGCCGTCCTGGAAAGAACTTTTGTTTTTGCAGCGCGAGACAATCTGGCGCGCGCAGAAAGGCGCGGGCGGGTTTTCCGCAGAACCGGAGAAAATCTCCGCGCCGAAGACAGCTTTTCTCGGTGTGCGGCCATGCGATATGGCGGCAATCAAAATTCAGGACAGGGTTTTCTCCGGCGGGGAATATGCGGACGCGCGCTACCGCGCGCGGCGCGATAACGTCCTTATAATAGCGGCCAACTGTACGCGGGCCTGCGCAAACTGCTTTTGCGCCTCAATGGGAACGGGGCCGGACGCCGGGGACGGCTGCGACATCGCGCTGACCGAGACGGGGGAATCTTTTGTCGCGCAGGCCGGTTCCGCCGCGGGGGAATCGCTGCTTAAGAAATGCGCCGCCGCCTCAAAAAAGCAAATCGCGCAGGCGGATGCGCTGGTGGCGGCGGCGCGCGCCGCGATAACAAAGCAGCTTGACGCCAAAAACATAAAACGGCTTTTGCAGGACAATCAGGAGCATCCCCGCTGGAAAGAAACCGGCAAACGCTGCCTCAACTGCGCCAACTGCACCATGGTATGCCCGACGTGTTTCTGCTCGGTCATGGAGGATTACACCTCGCTTGACGGCAAACAATCCTGGCGGACGCGGCGGGCGGATTCGTGCTTTACTATGGATTTTTCGCATATTCACGGCTGCGGCAGCGTCAGATATTCCGCCAAATCGCGCTACCGGCAGTGGATGACGCACAAACTGGCGCACTGGCATGACCAGTTCGGCTCGTCCGGCTGCGTGGGCTGCGGACGGTGCATAACCTGGTGCCCCGTCGGGATAGATATAACGGAGGAGGCGGCGGCTATTGCCGGAAAGCCATGAAAGAACAGTTGCTGCCGCGCAATTTCGTAATCACCCAAACCGCGCGGGAAACGGCGGATATTTTTACGTGGAAGCTAAAGCCGCAGGACGGGAAAAAATTTGTTTTCAAGCCGGGGCAGTATAACATGATTTACGTCTACGGCGTTGGCGAAGCCCCTATTTCAATAAGCGGCGGACCGGATGAACTGGTTCACACCACGCGCGCGGTGGGCCGCGTTACCAACGCGATGGCCGCTTTGAAAAAAGGCGCGGTTGTCGGCGTGCGCGGGCCTTTCGGAACCACCTGGCCGATGGACAAGCTGGAAGGCAAGGATATTATTTTCGCGGCGGGCGGAATCGGGCTTGCGCCGCTGCGCCCGGCAATTTATCATGTCTTGAACAACCGCGAAAAATACGGGCGGTGTTCGCTGCTAATCGGCGCGAAAAAGCCGGAGGAGCTTATTTACCGGCGGGAAATTTCGCAATGGCGCGCCCGCATGGATATTGAGGTCATGGTTACAGTGGACTCCGCCGGAAAAGACTGGCGCGGCAACACCGGCGTGGTGACAACGCTCATCCCGCGCGCGGCTTTTGACCCGGCCAAAACCGCCGCCCTTGTCTGCGGGCCGGAAATCATGATGCGCTTTGCGGTAAAAGAGCTTTGCGCGCGCGGCGTTTCCGAGGAGAATATCCACGTTACGCTGGAGCGCAATATGAAATGCGGGCTTGGCCTGTGCGGCCACTGCCAGTTGGGGCCGGTGTTTGTGTGCAAGGACGGGCCGGTGTTCCGGTACGACGGGATAAAACAATGGTTTCTTCAAAAAGAGGCGTAAAACCGAAACTGGCCGTCTATAAACTGGCGTCCTGCGATGGCTGCCAGCTCAGCCTGCTGGATTGCGAGGACGAGATTCTGCCGATAGCGGAGCTTGTCCACATAGCCAATTTCCCGGAGGCGACGCGCGCATTCGCAAAGGGGCCCTACGAACTCGCCCTGGTGGAAGGCTCCGTCTGCCGGCAGCATGAACTGGAACTGGTAAAGCAAATCCGCGCGGAGGCTAAATTTCTGGTCGCCATCGGCGCATGCGCGACGGCGGGGGGGATACAGGGGCTGCGCAATTTCGCGGATATAAATGAGTACGTCTCTTTTGTCTACGCCAAGCCGGAATATATCAAAACCCTGGCGGTGTCCACGCCGGTGTCGGCGCATATAAAGGTGGATTTTGAGCTGCGCGGCTGCCCGGTGAACAAAGAGCAACTGGTGGAGGTCGTGAACGCATTCCTCAACAGGCGCGTGCCCAATGTAACGGCGCGCAGCGTCTGCATGGAATGCAAGGCGCGCAAAACGGTGTGCGTTCAGGTCGCAAACGGGACGCCGTGCATGGGGCCGGTAACGCATTCCGGCTGCGGCGCGATTTGCCCGGCATACGGCAGGGGCTGCTACGGCTGCTTCGGCCCCAAGGAAACGGCCTCGCCCGCCTCGCTGTCGGCATGGTGGAAGGATAAGCTGGGCGCGGATTCGGATTTTGTCAAACGCTCGTTTCGGACATACAATGCCTGCTCGCCGGAATTCCTGGCAGAGAGCGAAAAACATGAAAGCTAAAATCAAAGTCGGCTATCTGGCGCGGGTGGAGGGGGAAGGCTCGCTTTCGGTTGACATCTCCGGCGGGAAGGTTACAAACGCCAGCTTTTCCATATTTGAGCCGCCGCGGCTCTTTGAAGCCTTCCTGCGCGGACGGCATTACGGCGAGACGCCCGACATCACCGCGCGCATCTGCGGCATTTGCCCGATAGCCTATCAGATGAGCGCGGTGCACGCCGTTGAAAAAATCCTCGGCGTGAAAATTGAGGGGCAGCTGCGCGAGCTGCGCCGGCTGATTTACTGCGGCGAATGGCTGGAAAGCCACCTGCTGCATATCTATTTCCTGCACCTGCCGGATTTTCTGGGCTGCCAGGACGCCATTGAACTGGGCCGGAAAAACCCCGCGCTGGTAAAATCCGCGCTGCGCATGAAAAAAGCGGGCAACGCGATAGTCTCGCTTTTGGGCGGGCGGGAAATTCATCCGGTGAACGTAAAAGTCTGCGGGTTCTACCGCGTCCCGGAAAAAGCGGAGCTGGAAACGCTCGCGGACGAGCTTAAACACGGCAGGGACGCCGCGCTTAAAGCGATAAAGATTCTGGCGAAGCTGGATTTTCCCGACGTGGAGCGCGATTACGAATTTGTTTCGCTTTACCACCCGAAGGAATATCCGTTCAACGAGGGGACGGTGGCAGACAATGCGGGCCTCAATATCCCCGTTGAGCAGTTTGAGGATAATTTCCGGGAAGTCCACCGGCCCAATTCCACGGCGTATTATTCCGTCTCAAAACGCACGGGCGGCGGTTATCTGACCGGGCCGCTGGCGCGGTTTAATCTCAACTACGGCACACTCTCTCCGCTGGCAAAAGAGGCGGCCAAAGCCGCCGGCATAAAACCGGGCTGCAAAAACCAGTTCAAAAGCATACTGGCGCGCGCGGTGGAAGTGGTCTACGCTTTTGACGAGGCGCTGCGGATTATCGCGCAATACGAGCGTCCGCCCAAACCTGCGGTTGACATTGCCGCGCCCAAAGCCGGAACCGGCTGCGCGCTGACCGAGGCGCCGCGCGGCAGCCTCTACCACCGCTACAGCATAGACGCCAGGGGCAAAATCACATTCGCCAAAATAGTGCCGCCCACGGCGCAGAACCAGCATGTCATGGAAGACGATCTCAAAGCCACGGCGCAGCGGTACATAAACCTTCCTCGGAAAAAACTGACCTGGAAGTGCGAGCAGGCCATACGCAACTACGACCCGTGCATTTCCTGCTCGGTGCATTTCATAAAACTGAAAATCAACCGGCGGCCCTAGCCCGGCGGCCCGAATGCAAAACGAAGCCCCAAGAAAATTTCACATCACCTTCTACACGCAAAATCCCGCGCGCCTGGCAGGCTTCTGGGCCTATGCGCTGAAATATACGCAGAAACCGCCCCCTGCCGGTTTCAATTCATGGGAGGAGTTCGCCGCCGAAACCGGAACCGCGGAACAGCGGGTTCTGGTCCATCCGGCGGGAGCGATGCCCCCTTTTCTTTTCTGGAAAGTCAAAACCCCCAAGCGGGCGAAAAACTACATGCATCTGGATGTGGACGCAGGCGGCGGCCCCGGAGTTCCGCTGGCGGAGCGTAAAAAGCGCGTCCGCGCCGAGGCGGAACGGCTGGCCGCGCATGGCGCAACCCGCATCCGCGAGGTTGAATGCGGAGACTGGTTCTGGATTCCCATGCGCGACCCCGACGGCAACGAATTCTGCCTTCAGTAAAGGTGCGTTTATCTGGAAGGACCGGGCGATGACGCCTTTTGCAGCTCCGCGGACGCCGGCGGCAGTCTGTACCGCACATCGCTCACGGCGCAGGGTTGGCGGCCGTTTTTGAATTTGGCGATGCAGTGTTTCATAAGCCGGTAATAAAAATCCCCATAGCCGTCGGCGGCAGGCTCCAGATCCTTGTTGTAGTCGGCATTATATTCGTCCACAAATCCCCTGTTGTTTTCGCCGTCCGGCACGATATCGGTCTTGCAGCCGGCAGCAGACTGCTGTATCGGCGAGTAGCAGAACCTTATGGCAAGCCATTCATTCCACGTAGAAAGCAGCGCTATGGGCACATCGGGATATTTCAGCAGGGTTTTGAATTGCTGCACGAAAGTGCGCCCGCCCAGTTTGGGGACGCCGTATCTCCTGTCGCTTATGAAACCGTCGGGCGAACCGTAACCCTGATAGGCGCTTGAAACGGATATCGCTTCCCCGTTATAGCCGGTCCAGTAAAGCTGGTTGCACTCCCGCGCTCCCGCCGAGGCGAGAAAGGCGTGAGAATACGGGCTTGGCTCGTAGCACCATTGCTGAAAAGACCAGTTAGAGGTTTTTTGCGTTATGTCGGCCCACATTTTGCGGACGGTGTATTTTTTCTCCAGCGCGGCTATCCGGGCGGAATCCGGGACAAACACGGAATTATCCACCACCAGTATCAGCGGCTTGCCCTTGAACATAAACCGCATGCCGGGATATTTTTCCATACGGGCAAGCACGGCGTCCGGCACATCGGCATTAGCGGTAAGCGGAAACCAGGGAACCACCTTCGGCGCGCCGGGAACCTTGCTCCATACCGGCAGCAACCGCTCAAGCGGCTGGAGTATCATTTCGTTCACGCGGTCTGAGGCGGCAACGACACCCCAATTGGTGATATCCAGATACACGAAATCAATGCCGGCGTCGCGCAGCATTTCGGCATGCTTGCTCAAAACAGAGTCATCCTTGGACAGGCAGTAATACCCCAATGCAGGCTTGCCATGCCAATGCCATGCGCCAACGGGCCCCCAGTCGCCTTTCCCGGAGAGTATCTTTGTGACGTCATACGGATCATGCCCCAGATTTACCCTGGATTCCGGGCAATGCCACAACGCGTAGTAAATGCCGAATTGAGTCGCATAAACAGCGGGAGCGGAAAAACCCAGGGCCGCCGCCAGAACTATTGCCGCGCGAATTCCGTGAATATACTTTTTCGCCACACACTATCCCTCGTCTGATGAATTACAGACGGCACAAATTTTTGCCGCCTTGAAAGATTTTACTTTTTTCATTGCCTCAAAGATTGAGCGATTTGCGGGCAAGGCAGAGATTCCAAAACCCGCTTCAAGTAAAAACCCGGATTATCCTTACGGATAATCCGGGTAAAGTGGTGGTTGGGGAAGGATTCGGTCACGAGTTTCAGTCTCGCCGCCGCGAGCCTGAACTCGCGACCCCGCCTCGCGGCCTCGCCTGCTGGCTCGGCATCGCTCCGGCCTTACTGAGCTTCACATAATTCCTTGACATGCTGGCTGGCCGATTTTGAGGCGAGGCAAGGCGCAAAGAGCGCGGCATACCACCGGTATGCAAGTGATTTGCAACGCAGCCGCAGCCCAAAAGCGGCCAGCCCCTTCGGGGAGGCCCATATTCGCCCGCAGTCGTCGTTGCGTCCGCTTGGAGTGCGCACGGCACGCCTGCGCGTCCGCGCCTAGACTGCGGGCGAATATGGGCCTCCAGCATGTCAAGGAATTATGTGAAGCTCAGTAATCCTTGCGCGGGCCAGGCAGCTGGCCCGCTCCCCAATCCAAATCAAAACCCGGATTATCCTTGCGGATAACCCGGGTAAAGTGGTGGTTGGGGAAGGATTCGAACCTTCGAAGGGCGAAGCCCGCCGGTTTTACAGACCGGTGCTTTTGTCCACTCAGCCACCCAACCATGCGCGCTTTCGCGGCACCTGACTATTCTAACAAATATCAGCCCAGAAATTCTTTCAGCCCGATTTTTCTGGAATTTGAAAAATATACCGACTCATCGCCTCCGGCTTGCACGACACCGGAAAGGCCAAGCGCATCAATCATGCCTGCGGCCCGGGCTGGAAGATTCAAAACAATCCTTTCAATCAGGCGGGGGGAAACCGCCGTCACGGCCGCTTCATGAACTTCAATCAACGCCGGGATTCCGGGGCGGGCCGGATAGGCGGTCTTCAGCTTCCTGATGGTTTGCAGACTCTTCGGATGCAGAAACCAGCCGGAGCCGGAAAGGCCGTCAATATAAGACTCCAAATCGGGAACATCCACCGCGATATGGTGCAGCCCCGGCCCCCGTTTTTTCATGGCCCGCAAATAGGCGCCCTCTTTGACCGGCTCCATCAAAAGTACGCTGGCCGAGCAATCCGCAGCCCCGATATATATCTCGCGCGTTCCCTCTCCGTCCCAGATTTCGGCGGGGCCGACAAACAAATCCAGCTTTCCAAACGCCGCCGCCGCTTTCTCCACGAAGGAGACGAGAAACGCTATGTGGTTTAACCTGAAAGTTTCAGTTGGCGCGAGGACCGAGGCGAAAAAGCGCGAAATAATGCCGAACAAAATTATCCGCGCGTGCCTCACTGCACGAAAGGATAATTTTGTGAAGGCAGTATGAAGCGATTTTTCGCCGAATCCCGCGGCCAACTGAAATTTTCAGGTTAACTTTACACTCATTAAATCGTTTCCGCGATAGCCCCATTCGCTGATTGCATTTTTATTACCACCCTAAACACCTCTGGATAACGGATATTTTTGGGCGCGCGCGGTGGAAATCAGGAATAGCGTATACTGATTGACAGAGACGCCCTCCTCCAAAGCTTCTTCTTTCAAGCTGCGCTGCAGGGTCTTTGGTATGCGCAAAAGAAATCTTCCGCCTAATTTTTGCCCCGACAAAGCAGGGGGAATCGGCAGTTTGTTCTCCGCCCTGATGCGGAAATTAAGTTTTATCGCGGCATCCAACTCTTTTAACGCATCCGTGTCGGTATCGCCGAAAGCGGAACAGCCGGGTATTTCCGGCGCGACGGCAACCCAGCATTTATCCTCGCTGCTGTAAAACACCTTGCGGGTATAACCATCATCGCCGGATTTTTTCAGTATTTTGCGCATAGCTTTACCTCATCCTGAGATTATAGGCGTCCGCCATCTTGAGGAATTGGGTTATCTGATACGGCTTGGCCTCGCCGTCTTTTTCCTGCAAAGTAAGCACGGCCCCGCAGGGATGACGGTAACCCTTATGGCTTCCCGTTTGTCCGGCAAACACAAAACCATATGCCTCAACAAGCCTTATGAAATCGGCAAACCGAACATTGTGCTTAGCCCCCTGCCGTATCCGCCGGAGCAAAATTTCGCTTCTCACAATAATATAATATCACCGGCAATATCATTTGTCAAGGATCACCTTCGCAGGTTCAAAAATCCGGCGCAAAGCGCGCGGGATGTGCTATACTTATATTAGGGGATGGCATTGTTGTTACTATGAAAAAATACGTTTTCACGCTGGCTGTGATTGCCGCCGCCGTCGGAGCGGCGAAGCTGGGGTATCCGGCGTTCATGCGCTCGGCCTTTTGTATTTCGGGGGAGGTGAATGTGTCCCGCCGGCTGGCTAAACTCACCCGGGCGCCGAACACGATGTGTTATCTGATTCTCAAAAACCAGGGCGACGTGCCGGTGGCGATAAAACAGTTCGTGAACCCCGTATTCCCGCTGAAATTCCGCCTCACCGCCGGCGACCTGCTGCTGGCCGATTCATGGCGCGACCCTCTTAACCTTGAAGTGCGGATAAACGATCACGGCTACATAGGCGAGTTGCAAGCGGGAGATATTTTCGCGAAATACGACAAGCCTGTGCGCCTGCGCGCCAGTGTTTACATCACCGCGGACAAGATGCTGGGAGTTCCCACCCTTGTCGCCCACGGCGAGTCTGACAAGGGACAGTATCTGTTTTCCAGCCCGGCCAGATAGAGAGCTCAGATTTTTTTTTCCGCAAAAGAACGCCCCGCAGCCTGCCGGCTGCGGGGCGTTTCGTTTGGGGGAGGGAGAGACTACCAAGGCTCTGCTTCGCCGGTAATCTCATCCAAACGCTTTGAGACAAGGTCCGATTTTTGTGATTTGCGCTTTTCAATGCGGGACTTGAGCTTGGCAAGCTCCCCGCTGAGGTTGTCAACGCGCGCCTGGTCCAGCGCCAATTTTGCGTCAAACTGCTGGGCGAGCTTGGCCTCCATTTTCTTTTTAATCGCGGTTTTGTCCGCCGAGGAAGCCTCCCTGTAGGACTGGGACAACTCCAGAATGTCCGCATCCAGACTCACCACGGCGATGGCTTTGACGCGGGCCTCTTTGTCGCTTGCCGCGAAAAAGAACATTTTGGGGCCGATATTGCGCAGCAGCGCGTGGAAAAGATTGGGAGCGTCCTTGCGCATTTTCTCCAGCCTGTCGGCGAAGGCGGCATCCGTCTGCCGCACCTGTTCCGCTATCTTGTCCATGCCGGGGAATCCGCCACCGAAGCCGCCGCCCATCATGCCGCGCTTGCCATCTTCCATCGGGCATTGCTTGCACCCCATCATGCCGCCGTGGGGCGCCTTGCCGCGCATACCGCCGCGCATTTCGCCGCCGTGCATTCTGCCGCCGCGCATTCCTTTAATATCGCCGCGCTTCATGTCTCCGGGACCGGGCCTGGGCGAGTCCTCGTCATCATCTATATCGTAGACGCCGCCGGGCGGGCCTGCCGCATCCATATCCGGGCCGGAGGCATCCGGCGCGGCCTGACCGCCGCCGGCAACCGGCGGCTGAGGCGCAGCGTCATACGCGAGAAGCGGCGCATATGCCAGCGCAATCACTGCCAGAACTGCCAATGCTGTTTTCATCACATTCCTCCTGTCATACGATTTTATCAACCGTGAGGGCATCACTCATTACCGCCGGAACCGGCGTTTCCGCTCACCGTTCCCTGCTGAAATTCCTGTCCGCTTTTTAGCATATTGCCGCCGCGCCGGTGCCCCATGCCGCGGCGCATGCCCCGGCCCTCCGGCTTTTTACCGACAGCCCCGTCGTCCACGCCGCCGGACGCATAAGAACCCGGATCATCATCTCCGCCGGAGGGCGGAGGCGGCCTGCGCATATGACCCTTGCCAAAGCCGTTACCGGACGCTTCGCCCCCGCCGCCCATAGACCCGCCCCGTTCGTCGCCGCCCGGAGGAGGCGGCCTGCGCATATTCCCCTTGCGGGTTCCGCTGCTGACGGCGACATCTCCACCGCCGCGACGCTGCATTCCGTCCTTATGCGCGGCGGTGCTGGCGCGCACGCTGTTATCCTCATTCTCGTTGCCCGCTTCGGAATCCACGGGCAGATTCTCTATGTCCGGGTCAAATTCCGTATCACCCGGAGTCTGGCTGGAATATACAGTATCTGCCGATTTTGCCTGCGGGCATACCGCCAAAAACGCTGCGGCAAAACCCAAAATAGCAACCGCCGCACACCGCCCAAACAGCGATTTCACACCCGTGCCATCACATTTTCCCGCTGCCGCCTTTTCCAATTGAAAGGACTTCATCTCACCCTCCGATATACTGGTCCGTCCTGCTGCCGAAATCCTCCAGCATGCTGGTCCTGTAGTCATATATGTCCGATTCATAGCCGGTCTTCATGCCTGCCGCCTCCGCCGAGACCGAGACGGCCACCGCATTGAAATCGTCGTCCCATTTATCGGCCACTATGGCGGAGGAGGCCTTTCTTGCCGCGCTGAAAGCCAACAGGGCAATCAGCACCGCCGCGGCCGCCATGGCCGGGCGCAGCAGCGAGAACATGTATTGCACCGCAGTCTGTCCTCCCAGCACGGCGCCGCGTATATTCCCGTAAACCTCCGCCGGGGGCCGGGTCTTATGGCAGGCCGCGCCCAGAGCGGCCAGAATATCAAGACGGTCGCGGCAATAAGCGCACCCTGTCAAATGGCCCCTGTAGGCGGCAGATTGCGCGGCGTCCATTTCGCCGTAATGGAAGAGAATGGCATTTTCGTCGCAACCGATCATAGCGGCAGCCTCTCACCTTTTTCCAGCGCGGCCCGCATTTTGCGTACCGCCCTGCTCATCCGCGCAAGCACCGTGCCCAGCGGCGCGCCGGTGGCCTGCGCTATTTCCTTGAAAGACATTCCCGAATATTCCCGCATCAAAACCACTTCTTTCTGCTCCGGCGGCAGCGCGTCCAGCGCCTTTGCCACGGCCTCCCCGTCCGAGAGGCGGTCCAGCAAAATTTCCGGCTCCTCGCCGCGGGCGGACGGCTCGCGCTGCGGCGCCTCTTCATCTTCCCCGTCCGGCAGGAAACTCCCAAGCCGCGACGCCCGCCGGAAATGGTCCATCGCCAGATTGGACGCCGTCCGGTACAGCCAGCCCTTGAACTTGCCCTCCTCGGAATACTTGTCTATATTGCGGAAAACCCTTATAAAGGTCTCCTGGAATATATCCGAGGCGGCGGCCTCGTCTTTGACCATCGCCAACACAAATGAATACAGCCCGGCCTCATGCCTGCGATAGAGGGCTTCGAAAGCCTCCGCGTCGCCATCGCGGAAAGCCGCCACAAGAACCGCGTCTGTCACACTATTCATAACGGAACGCTCCCGTTTTTTATTGCAATCATGGTATCATATAGGAATGGAACTGCGCGTTGAAAAAGACTCGCTCGGCGGGATAAATGTGCCGGAACACGCCTATTGGGGCGCGCATACCCAGCGCGCGCTGGACAATTTCCGGTTAAGCGGCCAGAAGGTCAGCCCCGCGCTGATTAAAGCGCTGGCCATGGTCAAGAAAGCGGCGGCGCAGGCCAACAAGGAGCTGGAATTTTTGGACGCGGAAAAGGCCGGCGCAATAATCACGGCCTGCGGCGAAATCATAGACGGCAAATTCGCCAATCAGTTTCCGCTGGACGCTTTGCAGGGCGGGGCGGGAACCTCCGCGAACATGAACGTCAACGAGGTAATCGCCAACCGGGGTATAGAGCTGCTGGGGGGGAAAAGGGGCGATTACGCGGTAATTCATCCGCTTGAGCATGTCAATCTGCACCAGAGCACCAACGATGTTTACCCCACCGCGCTGAAAATAGCCTGCGTTTACAAGGTGCGCGCGCTGAGCGAGGCGGCAGCCAGATTGCAGGGCGCGTTCCAGTCGGGCGAGGCTAAATTCGCCCGCGTGGTCAAGACGGGCCGCACCGAAATGCAGCCCGCCGTGCCGATGACGCTGGGCGCGGAATTTTCCGCCTGGGCCGAGGCCCTCTCGCGCGACCGCTGGCGCGCCTTCAAATGCGAGGAACGGCTGCGCGTGGTCAATCTGGGCGGAACGGCCATAGGAACGGGGCTTGGCGCGCCCAGAGATTATATTTTTCTGGTGCTTGAAAAATTGCGCCAGACCGCGGGACTTGGCCTCAGCCGGGGCGAAAATCTGCCGGGCGAAACAGCCAATTCCGACGTGTTCGTGGAAGTTTCCGGCATACTCAAAGCCCATGCGACCACTCTGGCCAAAATCTGCGGCGATTTGCGGCTGCTGAATCTGCTTGGCGAAATAAAGCTGCCTCCGGTGCAGGTCGGCTCCAGCATAATGCCGGGGAAATACAATCCCGTCATATGCGAGGCCGCCACGCAGTGCGCGCTCAAGGCCATGGCAAACGATGCTCTGGTGGCGGAATGCGCCTCCCGCGCCAGCCTGCAAATCAACGAATTCCTGCCGCTGCTGGCGCACTCAATTTTGGAATCGCTGGATATTCTGTCCGCCGCCGATACCGCGCTGGAACCGCATGTGAAAGCCATCTCCGCGGACGAAAAAACCTGCCTCGCCAACTGCTCTTCGCCGACCGCGCTGATAACTCCGTTTCTTCCGCATGTCGGCTACCGGAAAGCGCTTGAGCTTTTGCAGGGTTTTGAGGCCGAAGGCGGCGGCGATTTCCGCGGCTATCTGGCTAAAAAGCTCGGCGCAGAGCTTGTGGAGCGCGTCCTCTCCCCGGAATCGCTTACCGCGCTGGGGCACAAGAATGCAAAAAACACCTAGGTCTTTGCGGCTGCATATCGGGATTTTCGGGCGGACCAATGTCGGCAAATCAAGTTTCCTGAACCTGATTTGCGGGCAGGAAGCCGCCATCACCTCGCCCGTCCCCGGCACCACCACCGACGTTGTGGAAAAAGCCATGGAACTGCTGCCGGTGGGGCCTGTCGTTTTTCTGGACACGGCGGGATTTGACGATTCCTCGGAGCTGGGCAGGCTGCGCGTGCAGAAGACAAAACGCGCGCTGGAACGCGCCGACGTCGCCGTGCTGGTGTCCGAAACCGGCAAATGGGGGGAATACGAACTGCTTATTTCCCGCGAGGCAAAAGCGCGCGGCATACCGCTGATTACGGTATTAAACAAAGCCGACCTCGCGCCGGTTTCCGAAGATTTCATCGCACAGGTAAAAGCCGAAACGGCGCATTATTTTTCCTGCATCAGCGCCGGCGCGGCAGACCGCGAGGCATACCGCAACCAGTTCAAGCGGCTGCTGCTGGCCGCCTGCCCGGACGAATTCCTTAACCCGCCGCCGCTTATCGGCGATTTGCTGCGGCCCGGCGGGGTGGCCGCGCTTGTGGTGCCGATAGATTTGCAGGCGCCCAAAGGCCGGCTTATTCTGCCGCAGGTTCAGGCCATACGGGACGCGCTGGACAGCGACGCGCTTTGCCTGGTGGTCAAGGAGCGCGAATACGCGCATGCGCTTTCGCTTCTGAAAGAACCGCCCTGCATAACCGTCTGCGATTCCCAGGCCGTGCAGAAAGTTATGGCCGACACGCCGGAGAATATCCCCTGCACCACGTTTTCAATACTCTTTGCAAGGCTTAAAGGCGACCTGCCCGCCTTTGCGGCGGCTGCGGCGGCGATAGACAGCCTCAAATCCGGCGACAGGGTGCTTATAGCAGAATCCTGCGCGCACCACCCGCTGGAGGACGATATAGGCCGCGTCAAAATACCGCGCTGGCTGCGCCAGCACACGGGCGCGGCACTGGATATTCAAACCACCTGCGGGCTGGATTTCCCGGACGATATTTCAAGCTACAAGCTGGTAATACACTGCGGCGGCTGCATGACAAACCGGCGCGACATGCTCTATAAGATGGAGCGTGCGCGCCAGGCCGCCGTGCCGATGACAAACTACGGGGTGGCTATCTCGTTTTTGCAGGGAGTGTTAAAGCGCGCGCTGGCGCCGTTTCCGGCGGCGCTGGCGGCTTACGAGAGGGAAAAAGCGCCCTGATTTTTTTGGGGGTCGCTTTCACCCGCAATCCCGCCGTATGGCGGGACTGCGGGAAGCGGAAACGGCGGTTCGCTATTTGGCGTCCGGCTGCTGCGAGCAGCCCGCCCTTGCCGATATAACCGAAGTTACCAGCATAAACAACGCGAAAACGCCCATCATCAGGCCGGAGACGACGTTCAGGTTCATCTCCGCGTCCGGCTTGAGCGGCAGCACCATCCCGGAAATCACCAGGATGACGCTGAATATCAGAAACAGCAGCCCTATCGGAAAACGCAAATCGTCAAGCAGTCTGTCCAGCATATTGCCCCCTTAGTGGAAAAGATAGTTCAGCGCCAGCGTCAGCGCCAGCACGCAGGCCGCAAGCGGCATGGGCCGCATGTACCAGCGCGTCTCGGTTTCCGCGGGACGCTCGGTCAGGCTGTAGACCAGGCCGCGCATCTCCTCGTCCGGTTTAGGCTTGGTAAGCAGGCTTACCACCATTGTAACCACAAAGCAGACCACCCATGCCGTTATGGCGATTGCGAAAGCCTGGCCCATGGTGGAATGGAACTGGTGCACCGAAGACAGATTGCAGGGTATCAGCCAGCCGCCCTTGCCTTCCGCCGTGGTCAGGCCGTGGACGGCGGCAGCCGCCGCGGTGCCGGAAAGCAGGCCGGTGAATGCGCCGTGGCCGGTGGTGCGCTTCCAGAACATGCCCAGCAGGAAGGTGGCAAACAGCGGCGCGTTCACGAAACCGAATACCAGCTGCAGCAGGTCCATGATATTGTTGAAGCTGCGCGCCAGATAAGCCGTGGCGATTGAAATCGCTATGCCCACCACCGTCGCTATGCGGCCCATGCGCAGATAATGCTCGTCCGTGGCGTCCTTGCGGATATGGGCCTGATAGATGTCGTAAGTCCACACGGTGTTGAAGGCGGTTACATTGCCCGCCATGCCGGACATGAAAGAAGCCATCAGCGCGGTAAGCCCCACGCCCAGCAGCCCCGCCGGATAGAAATGCGCCAGCATGGTGGGCAGCGTCATGTCAAAATCCGTGGTGTGGCCGTCCGGCTTGAAGGGAAGCGAGAAGCCGCTTCCCATCTGGGACAGCGTAATGGCTATAAGCCCGGGCAGTATGACAACAAACGGCATCATCATCTTCGGGAAGGCGGCGATAAGCGGCGTGCGCTGCGCGGCGGACATATTCCTGGCGGCCATGGCGCGCTGCACCAGCAGGAAGTCCGTGCACCAGTAGCCGAACGAAAGCACAAACCCCAGTCCCATCAGCATCCCGAACAGGCCTATGCCCATCGGATTGTCGCTGGCGGAGCCCATGTACTGCCACGTGTGAGTCATGACCGGCTGCAGCCGGGCCTGCATTCCGCTCCAGCCGCCGACGCGGTGCATTCCCGCGTAGACCAGCGGCGCTATGCCCAGCACTATAAGGAAGAACTGAAGCACCTCGTTGTAAATCGCGCTGCGCAGCCCGCCGGTGAAAGTATACACCGCCACAATGCCCGCCGACAGCAGCACCGAAACCCCGAAGTCCCAGCCCAGCAGCACCTTAAGCAGTATGGCCAGCGCGTAGAGCGATATGCCGGAGGAGAAAACCGTCATCGTCGCAAACGAAAATGCGTTGAGCAGGCGGGTTTTTTCGTCAAAGCGCAGGCTCAAATATTCCGGCACCGAGCGCGCGCGGCTGCCGTAGTAAAACGGCATCATGAACAGCCCCAGGAACACCATCGCCGGTATGGCGCCCACCCAGTAAAAATGCGCGGTCATTATGCCGTATTTCGCGCCGGAGGCGGCCATGCCCAGCACTTCCTGCGCGCCCAGATTGGCGGAGATGAAAGCAAGGCTGGTTATCCACAGCGGGATGGCATTCTTGCCGCCATGCCCGCCCAGAAAATCGGCGCTGGAATGCACCTTGCGCTTGAGAATTATTCCTATGGAAATGACAAACAGGAAGTAGATGGAAATTACCAGGTAGTCTATGGGACTGAGTTGCATTGTTCACTCTCCGTTGGCAGAGCCCGCCTTCGCGGCAAGCCTGCGGATGGCCGGCCTGCCCGGCGCCTTCGCATGGAATAATCCGACAGTCCGCTGTCGCTGCGGATACTGTTGTAAGTTTAGCAACTTTAGCGGACATGTTCATGGGCATTTGGACCTATTTTTATCCGGGGCAAAAAACGCGGAAAATTAGATATACTGTTTCTCATCGGAGGAACCTATGAAAAAAATTTTCTGTGCCGCTGTATTTTTATGCTGCGTCCGGGCCGCCGGGGCCGATGAGTACATTCCCTTCCAGCGCCAGACGCTCAACAGCGGCCCCTCCTGGGCCACGTTCCATGTCCAGGCATCCGCCGCTACAAGGCTTAAAAGCGATTTCACAAACACCGCCACCGGCGGCGAGGCGGGGCTGGTGGTCCTCTACGACAAAAACGCTCCGTCGCTGGGGCTTTTCGTTGGATACTTCCCGGTGGAAGACAGGTTCGCCGACCTCAACTACGTGATAGTGCCTATAACTCTGCGCGCCTCCTATGATATGCAGATGACCGAAGGCGGCGTCTACTTCACCATGGCCGCAGAGGGCGGCGGGGCCATAAACAGTTTCAAGGACGTCGTGCCGCAGCAAAGCGACGTGCGCAACTCTTATGTAATCGGCGGGCAGGCGGGGTTCAAGTTCATACCCAACGGCGGCGGGCCGTCCATGCTGTTTGTGCTGGGATACCAGTACCTCAACCCGCAGGTGCTTTTCGCCATACCCGGCGGATATTCCAACGAAAACCGCAACCTCGGCGCGCCGTACATCAAACTGGGGCTGGAGTTTTGACCTCCAAACTGGAAATAGCCCGCTCGCAAAAAAAACCGGTTAAATTCCTGGCTTCGCGGCTGCTTATGCGCAGCGGGCTGTGCCGGCTGATTACCATGGACATGGGGGGGTTCCGGCTGCGTTTTTTTCCGTCGGCGCTTTCCGCCCAGTACTGGATTGACAGGCAGGACCGTTCCTGCGACACAGATTTCATCGCCCGCTACGTAAAACCCGGAGACAACATAATAGACATCGGCGCCAATATCGGCGCGCTGGCCTTGGCAGCCGCCGCGGCGGCGGGCAGGCAGGGGCATGTCCTGGCGGCGGAGCCGCACCCGCGCATTTACGGCTATCTTGTCTCAAATATAGAACTAAACGGCTTTGTGAACATAACCCCGGTAAACGCCGCTGCCGCAGCCAACGGAACCGGAGTGCGCATTTCGGATTCCAACGCCGACGACGAAAACCGCCTCTCGGACGAAGGAATAGACGTGCCCGCCCGCGCACTGGACGATATGGCCCGGCTGCTCTACGGCGAAATAGCGCTGCTTAAAATAGACACCGAGGGCTGCGAGAAGTTCGTTCTGGACGGCGGGGCAAAAACCCTGGCCCGGACATCCTGCGTTTACTTTGAATCCTGCCAGAGCCAGTTCGCCCGCTATGGCTACACCTGCGCTGAACTGTTCAATTCGCTGGAGGCGGCGGAATTTTCAGTCTACCGAAAAACCGGCGATACCGTTCTGGAGCGGCTGCCGGAAGGCTATATCTCCAGCAAATGCGAGAACCTGTTCGCGCTGAAAAACGAGGAAATGTTCTCCTCCCGCACCGGCTGGACCACCCGGTTTTACAAATAGCCCGCTATTCACTGACAAGATTGGAAATCCGCTCCCAGTTGCCGTCGGTGGCAAGCAGCTCCAGCTCCGTGTTCCCGGCGGGATCCTGGCGGCGGGCGATAACCATGCAGCTTTCGTAAATCTGGTTCAGCAGCGCGCCCCTGCCCGCCGCGACAACCAGCCGACGCGGCTTCCAGACGGCAGACAGCACCCGCTCCACCGCCAGCAGCATCTCGTCCAGCCCCCGGCCTTCAAGCGCGCTGATAAATATGGAGTCCGGGTTTTCGCGCCGCAGCGCGGACATGCGCCGCGCATCCAGCAGGTCCGCCTTGTTGAAAACCTCCACCACAGGGATATGCGCGGCGTCCAGCTCTGCCAGAGTGGCAAGCACGGTGGCCTTCTGCTCGCGGCACAGCGGGGAGGCGCCGTCGCGCACATGCACCACGCAGTCGGCGGCGGCGATTTCCTCCATAGTGGCGCGGAAGGCGGCTACCAGCCCGTGCGGCAGCTTCTGGATGAAACCGACGGTGTCCGTAAACAGCGCGGCGGCCCCGCTTTTGAGCCGGACGCGGCGGGTGGTGGTGTCCAGCGTAGCAAACAGCTTATTGTCTGCGTAAACATCGCGCTTTCCCGAAAGCGCGTTAAGCAGGGTGGATTTTCCGGCGTTGGTGTATCCGGCTATGGCTATCTGAGCCAGCGGGACGGAGGCGCGCCGCCCCCTGCGGTTGAGCCTTTCGGCGCGGACGGCTTCTATCTCCCGCTCCAGCGCGACAATCCTTTCGCGCAGACGGCGGCGGTCGTATTCCAGCCGCCGTTCTCCGGGGCCGCGCGTGCCTATGCCGCCGGTCTGCTGCATCATCTCGCCGCCGCGCCCGGTAAGGCGCGGCAGCATGTAGTTTAGCTGGGCAAGCTCCACCTGCAGCCTGCCTTCGCGCGTCCTGGCGCGCAGGGCGAAAATATCCAGTATCAGCCGGGTGCGGTCTATGATTTTGGCGTGTATTATGCTCTCCAGATTGCGCTGCTGCGCGGGGGAAAGTTCCTCGTCAAAAATAACGGTGTCCACCTCCAGCCGGCGGACGGCGGCGGCCAGCTCCTCCGCCTTGCCGGAGCCGACCAACGTGGCGGGGTGGAAAGACGAGAGCCTTATGGAAAACGCCTCTACCGGACATGCGCCGGCGGTTTCGCAGAGCCGGCGCAGCTCGTCCAGCGACGATTGCGCCGCCTCCGCGCCCGCGCGGCGGGGGCGTTTGAGCTCAACTCCGGCCAGTATGGCTTTTTCGGTCATAAAGCGCGCGCGTTGTCCAGCGCTATGCCGGAGACTTCCTCCGGCGTCCAGTCCCGCGAATCCGACAGCGAAATCCAGCGTATGTTCTTGTAGCGGCGCAACCAGGTGATCTGCCGCTTGGCGTAGGCCTGGGTGAGGGTGATAATGCGGTGAATAGTGTCCGTCCGGGCGGCTTTGGCGCGCAGATAATCCACGGCCTGCGGGTATCCCAGGCTTTTAAGCGCGGGGCAGTCCTCCGGGTAGCCGGATTGCAGAAGGGCGTCCGTCTCGGAGGCCATGGCGTCAAAAATTTTATGGGTTCTGGCGGCGATGCGCTCGCGCAGCACGTCGCGGCTCCAGTCCAGCACGAAAAATACCGCCTTGTGCGTGGGCAGCGCGTCGTAAAACCGGCCCGACCATAATTGCGAGATGGGTATGCCCGTAAGCTCGCGCACTTCCATGGCGCGTATGACGCGCTGTATGTTGCCGGCCGGAATTTTTTCCGCCGCCTGCGGGTCAAGCCCGCGCAGCCGCGCGTGCATCCCCTCCGGCCCCAGTTCCCGCGCAAGGCGCGCAAGCGCAAGCCGCAGCTGGCTGTCGCCTTTGGGCAGCGCGTCCATCCCGTTCCAGTAGGCCTGCAGGTAAAGCCCGGTGCCGCCCGCAAATACCGGCCTTGCGCCGCGCGCGCGGATGGCGGCCTCCGCCGCGGCTGCCGCGGCGGCGAAGCTGCCCGCGTCATAAGAACTGCGCGGGTCCAGAAAATCCACCAGATGATACGGCACCCCGCCGGACAGGTACATCCGCGCGCCGTCTTTTTCAACCCACTGCCCCGGCGGCTTGGCCGTTCCGGCGGAAAGTTTTGCGTAAATCTGCCGGGAATCGGCGGAGATTATCTCGCCGCCGCAGGCTTTTGCCAGCGCGATGGCGATATCGGTTTTGCCGGAGGCCGTCGGCCCCATCAGCACTATGGGTTTTTCCACACCGCTATTAAACATTTTTTGAGGGCTTGACGGGAACCGCCGCCGCGCTTTCGGGCCGGAGGCTGCCGCCCGCGCGGCAGCCTCCGCTCGCGGCTACCAGACTTGGGACGGGGCCGGGTTGACCATGGGCGCATTGGCCCCGCAGGAAAACGCCTTCTTGAATTCCGGCATATTTGACACGGTGCCGTTTACGCGGAACTTGGTCAGCGGATGCGGGTCGCCCAGCAATTGCATCCGGGCGGCCTTTTCGGTCTGGTTGTTGCACCATATCTGGCCGAAACCCATGAAGAAACGCTGCTCCGGCGAGAATCCGTCCATATTGCCCGACGGATGCTGCGCCTGCGTTTTCATATAGGCCTCGTAGGCCAGGTGCATGCCGCCGTTGTCGGCTATGATTTCGCCCAGCGCGAACTGCCCGGCCTGTTTTGCGTCGCTGCCGGGATAATTCCGCGCCACAAATTGCGCGTACTGCTCCACGAAGCCGCCGGCGCGCTTTTTGAAATTTCCGGCGTCCTGCTGCGTCCACCATTCGTTCATGTTGCCGTCGCCGTCGTAACGGCGGCCCTGGTCATCAAAGCCGTGGATAAGCTCGTGGGCTTCCACCGCGCCTATGCCGCCGTAGCTGACCGCCAGGTCCGCGCCGGAATTGTAGAACGGCGGCTGCAAAATCCCGGCGGGGAAGTTGATGTCGTTGTTGTCAGGGCTGTAATAGGCGTTTACGGTGGGCGGGGACATGAACCACTCCTTCCTGTCCGTGGGCCTGCCTATTTTCGCCAGGTCGCGCGCCGTTTCAAAGGCCGAGGCGCGGGCTGCGTTGCCGGCCAGGTCGCCGCGCGCTATGCTCAGCGCGGAATAGTCGCGCCATTTGTCGGGATAGCCGATTTTGTTGCCCACCTTATCCAGCTTGGCAAATGCCTTGCGCTTTGTCTCGCCGCCCATCCAGTCCACGCGGCCTATATTCTGGCGCATGGCTTCCTCCACCTGGGCTATCATGCGCAGGGCGGTATCCTTGTCGTCGGCGTTGAAATGCCGCTCCACGAATTTCTTTCCCAGAATCTCGCCCAACGTTTTATCAACGCGGCTGACGCAGCGTTTCCAGCGCGGGGCAAGCTCCTCCTGGCCCGACAGCCGCCGCCCGAAGAACGCGAAATTTTCGTCGGCAAAGGCCGAAGACAGCGCCCCTGCCCGTCCGTGCGCTACCTGCCAGCGCAGATACGCCTTCCACGCGCCGGGCGGCAGGGCCGCCATTGTCTTTCCCAGCTGGGAGAAAAATTTCATGTCATTGACGTCTATCTGCCCCATTTTGCCGACGGGCGCGCCTATTTCTGAGAGATAGCCGTCCCAGTCAAAAGACGGTGTCATGGCCTTGAAATCGGACAGGCTCATCTTGTGATGAACATTGGCCGGGTCGCGCCGGCTGACCCTGTCCATGGAGATTGAGGCCAGTTTTGTTTCCACCTCAACCGCCTGCCTAGCCTCGGCTGCGGCCTGACCGGGCGCGGCGCCGGAGAGTTCCAGCATTTTGGCGATATGGGCTTGGTAGGCTTTCATGTCGTCTTCGTATTTGGGGTCAATATAGTACTCCCTCGGAAGGGTGATGCCGCCCTGGTCCATCGCGGCTATCATGGACGACGAATCGCCGAAATCCTGCTGCGAGCCGAAGGAAAACAGCGCGCCTATGCCGGATTTCTGGAGCCGCGCCATCTCCCGGCCCAGGTCTTTTGCGCCGCCCAGTTTCGCTATGCGGTCCAGGTCCGGCTTGATGGGGGCGGCGCCTTTTTTGTCGGCGGCTTTTTCGTCCATGCAGGAACTGTAGAGATCGCTCAGCTTCCTGTCGTCGGCGGTTTTGCGGCGTTTGCGCGCGGTTTCGGCCAGGATGTCGCGCAGCTGGCCCTTGATGCGCTCATCCAGCTCGCTGAAGCGTCCCCATCGGGACTGGTCCGGCGGGATGGGGTTGTTTTTGAGCCAACTGCCGCAGGCATGCTGGTAGAAATCGGCGCACGGGTTGGCGCCTTTGTCTACGGCCTTGAGGTCCACGCCCGACGGTATCGCCCGCGCGGCGCGCGCCGCCGCGGCGCGCTCGTCGGGGGAGGCGGCGCGCGGCTGCAATTCCTCGTCGGCGGCGCTGGAGTTGCGGTCAAACATCGCGTTCAGCGCGGCAGCGGCTTTAAGCCCCCCGCCGGATTCGGAAAGCGGCTTCCCGGCGGCGTCAAGTTTTTTGGAAAGCTTGTCCATGCGTTGCGCCGAGGCCGCGCGCGAGCGCGGTTTCCCGGCAGCCTCGTCCCCGGCTTCCCGGTTCAATTCCTTATAAATGCAATCGCTGGAGGAGGAGCCTTTCTCTCGCGCAATACGCAGACTGCCGCTGCCCAGGGTAATGGTGCGGAACTCGTCAAAAGCGTCGCAGCTCTGTCCCGGCTGATCGCTGAAACAGCGCCCGCTGCGGTACTGCACGGCCCCGTCAACTTTCCTGCTGGCCGACAGCGAGCATTCCATGCCTGGCGCGCCGCGCCTGTCCGCGCAGACAAGGCCTTTGTTCAAATTCGTTACGGCTGTTTTTTTGCCGCCGGACATCAGCGTTATCTCCGAATCGCCGGCTTTGAGGGCAACCTGCCGCGCGCAGGAATTCCGCCCGGAGGCCTGTTCGTCCAGAACAAAGCGCCGCGCTTCCGGGGAGGGGGAAGCGGATTCATCAGCCTCTTGTCCGGACGCCGCGCCGGAGAAATCGTCTTCCGCGAATGACGGCAGGCCGGCGACAATGGAGAAAATCAGCAATGCGGCAAGTTTCATAACAGTCTCCTTAAAAGGGCGCAAAAAACGCCTATACTTAGGCTATCAGGAATTCGGGAAAATCGCAAGTGCCGGGCCGGCGCGCGCTTCCCGGGTTAGAGCCTGTCTAAAGTCTCTCTTTCGTTGCGAAAGCGACGATTTTGCTGCTGAGACGCAGCGGGCTGAGGCGAGCAGGCCCGCAGGCCTGTAAGCCGAAGACCGCGAAGTATCAGCAGCAAAAGCGGCGCTTGCAGCAGAATACGGAGATTTTAGACAGGCTCTTAGAGTCTGAACCTGCCGCGCATCGGATGAGGCGGTTTGACGGGATGGCCCATGAAACGGTTGAACGCATCCAAAAATCCGATATATTCGTCCAGCGTCATTGCGGGGCGGCGGCGCAGCTTCCTGAAGTCCGCTTTCGCGCGGGCCGGGTCCGCCATGATGGAGCGTTTTCTATTTTTTCGCATATTTTGCCTTCAGGGCTTTGAATTTGCCGGACATGCCGAACATCCCGAAATACTTTTCAAGCCGCGGCCATGACACTGTTCCAGCGCAGGCGCAGAGTATCTCCTCTATATCGGCAGAGTCGCGCGCCGCGCGCTGCGCGTCATTGGACATGGCCTGCACCTTCAGGCCGATAATATCCTCCGGCAGCAGAACCCGCACGCCGCTGCCGCCGAAAATTTTCAGCGAAACGGCGTCCTTTAGCATCTGCATGGACACGGGCCTGGCGGCATGTATTATGTCCACGGAACCGAAAACCTTAAAATCCGACTGATACTGCGATACATTGCCGCTGAAATACACGCGCCGGTAGCCCAGGTCAAGCATTATCAGGTGCGCCGAGGGCATGTCGGATTTCAATATCAGAAAATCCAAGTCTATGGTGGCCCTCGCTATTCCCAAAGCGCCCATGCCAAAACCACCGATAAGGGCATAGCTGACTTCATGCTCCTCAAACCTGGAAATAAGCGCTTTAAGCGCGGGTTCGAATTCCATATATCACATTCTAAAGTAAAGCGCAGGCCTGGGCAAGCCGCTCGTGCAGTTTGTCCACTTCCGCGCCGGAGACGGAGTAGTTGTTGATAATGAAAGCGAAGGCGATTGTCCTGCCGGATTTGGCCTTTATATAACCCGCGTAGCTGCGCACCCCGGACAGCGAGCCGGATTTGACCCGTATCCGCCCCTGCGCGGCGGTGCCGTCGCAGAAAGTTTTTATGTGTCCGGTACTGAACCTGTCCCCGGGGCAGGGCAGCGAGGCGGCGAAGGCCTCCGCGCCCCGTGCGGTTCTCATGTAAATAAGCAGTTTCGCCAGCGCGCGCGCGGTGGCGGCGTTGTTTTTGGAAAGGCCGCATGCGTCGGCCAGCCGTGCCATGTCCGGGGTTATGCCTATGCCGGAGAGATATTTTCTAAGCGCGGCAAGCCCCCTCTCCTCCGAGCCTCTGTCCCCGGAGTTCACGGCCAGCGCGCGCAGCAGCATTTCGGCATAGAAATTGAAGCTGCGCTTGTTGGTGACAAAGACAATGTCTTTGACCGGGTAGGATTCCGTCCGGGCCAGCAGCCTTTGCCTGGGAAGGGGAGAGGCGGACACGCGCGGCTCCCTTGCCACGCGAATTCCCTTTTCGCGCAATGCGCCGGTGAATGCCTCCGCCGCAAACAGCGCCGGGTCCGGCATGGAGCCTTTGATGGCGAATTCCTCCGGCCCGGCGGGAACTGTGCCGCGCAGCTGCGCCTCCCTCTGGCCGGGGGCGCGGAAAATATAGCCGTTGTCGCCGGAGCCGGGCGCGCCGGTAAGCATGAAATTATCCCAGCGGATTTGCTGGTCCGGCTCGGAGCGCAGGACGGCGGCAGGCGCGCCCTCCCTCCCCGGCCTGAAATAGAGCTTGTAGAGATTGTCGTTTATAGAAAGCGCGCTGGCGCCGGCGGCGTAATAATTGCCCAAATCCGCGTAAGGCCAGCTGTCGGGCACGGGCAGCCCGTCAAAAAGCGACACATCGGCGGCCACCCCGCCGGAAATTTCCCTTATCCCTGCGCTTTTTACGGCGTCGGCCCAGGAGTTGATTACGGCCCGGTAATCCCGCGCGCCCTCTATGACGGTGGAGCCCAGCGACGGGTCCCCGCCGCCAACGACCACGATATCCCCGTCCAGCGTTCCGTTTGAGACGCCGGAGGAGGCGCAGACATCCGTTTTGAATTTGTAATCCGGCCCCAGCACGGAAACCGCCGCCGCGGTAACAAACAGTTTCAGCGTGGAGGCGGGAATAAGCCTGCTGCCGGCGTTATGGTCAAGAAGGACTTTGCCGGTATCGGCGTCGGCGGCGTAAACGGCCCACTGCGCGCCGCTTGCCGCCGGGCTTTGCGCCAGCGCGCGGTATTGCGCCTCAAGCGGGCCGGACTGCGCAAGAACCGGCGCCTGCGCGAGCGCGACAAGCAAGCATGTGGTAAAGCCGCGCATAAGCCGCGCGGTTATTTGGGTTTGGCGGCGGCCTTGAAAAGCGTTTCGTCCTTCTGCTGCTTGTTGCACAGGAAATGCGCGCGGCAGTTGGGAACGCAGGCCTCCGGCAGTTTCAGCTCCACCCGGGTTTCGCAATCCTCGTAATCCTCGGCCATAAGCTCTATCTTGTGCGTGGCCTGATTGCTTATTTCGGTGAAGGCTATGCCGGTCATGTAGACGCCGCCCTTGCCGTGTATCCAGGAGATTTTGCCGCGCACCGGCACCGCGCCCAGGCCGGGCAGGTCCAGCCGCATTTCCAGCAGGCGGCCCTTGGGCGGCTCCAGAAAAGTCATCAGCCGCATTCCGCCGGCGGACAGGTCCGCCAGTATGGCCGGCTGCGCCGCGCTTTTGCCCGAACCGGAAGGCAGCTCGTAGGCGACATCCACCGGTTCCAGCACGCCGTGCATTATTGGAAGCCGGGCGTGTTTACGCCTTTCCTTGAATTGGCCGTCCTGCGCTTTATTTTCCATGGCTATATCCTCTCAGCAAGCAGCGTGTTGCCGCGCGCGCCGCGCACTACCGCGTTTACTTCGGACCCCGGTTCCGCGCCGCCGGCCAGCTCCGCTATGAAATTCTGCGACGTCCGCCCGAATTCGGCGGACTCCATCAAAAGCCCGACCCGCCGTCCGCGAAGCGAGTCCAGATATTTGCGGCCCCTGTCCTTTACCGCCTCCAGCAGACGGGCAAGCCGCTCTTCAACCTCCGCCTGGGGGGGGCGGTCCTTCATATCCCATGCCGCTGTCGACTGGCGCGGCGAAAACTTGAAGCAGTAGGCGGCGGTTATATCCGCCTCGCCGACAAGGGAAAGCGTCTGGCGGAAATCCTCCTCCGTTTCCCCGGGAAATCCTACTATAAAATCGCTTGAAACGGCAATGTCCGGCGCCGCCCTGCGCAGCATGTCCAGCTTGTCCAGGAAAACCCTGCGGCAGTAACCCCGGCGCATCAGCTCCAGTATTTTGTCCGAGCCGGACTGCGCGGGGAGATGTATATGCCGCTCCAGCCTGGGCAGTTCCGCGTATGCGCGGGCCAGGCTTTCCCCCGCGAAAACCGGATGCGCGCTCATAAACCGGATACGCGAGACGCCCTCCGTCCCGTGAACCGCGCCCAGCAGCGCGGCGAAATCGCCGCAGGCGGGGTGGCGGTAGCTGTTTACCGTCTGGCCCAGAAGAATTATCTCTTTCGCGCCGGCTTTAACCCTGCCGCGGGCCTGCTCCAGCACCGCGGACGGTTCCAGCGAAACCGCCGGTCCCCGCACCGACGGCACTATGCAGTACGCGCAGCCGCAGCCGCAGCCGCGCATTATCGTTACATAGGCGCGCAGCCCGGCCCGCGCGCCGGCGACGCCCTGCCCGCAGCCGATTGCGGCGCGGTCCAGCAGTTCCGAAAACGAGTCTATGGATTTTGCGCCGGCGGCCAGGTCTATATGCGGAAATTGGCGGGCGATGTCCTGTTCCAGCCGCTGCACGGCGCAGCCGGCCACGATGACACTGCGCCCGGGGCGGGCGCGTTTCCAACTCTCCAGCCTGCCTATATAGGACAGGGCGCGGTGCTCGGCATGGGCGCGCACGGTGCAGGTGTTGACCAGCGCGATATCGGCCTCCTCCATGCTGCCGGCGGGAACGCAGCCGCGCGACATGAGGGCGGAGAGCATCTCCTCCGAGTCGGCCTCGTTCATCTGGCAGCCGAAGGTTTTCACAAACACTTTCTTCACAAACCTCCATGCTCCCGCGCGGGACTGCTTTCCCGCAGGCCTGACAACACCTGACTCTATGCCGCAGACAAGGCAGACACTCCTGCGCGCGCGATACCGCGCCCAGGCAAGCGGCGTTTGCGGCTGAGAGCTTATCCCCTAGGACGTTTTGAATCTGCGCCGGCGGGAAACGAGAGTGTCGGTCCCCTTGTGCAGCCGCGCCACTATCTGATGCGTTCCGGTCGTGTCAAAATACCAGTCATGCCACCAGTAGCCCACGGAATGGCGGCAGGGCTTCCAGGTCTGGTCGTCCACGGATATTTCCACGCGGTCGCAGTTGCTGGCGCCGATGCGGAAGCAATAATGCCCCCGTGTCAGCGTCTCGTGATGCTTGGGATGGTCTATGGTCACATACTCGTTGTCGCAGTCCCAGGCGGTGGCCGTTTTTGTGGCCGTTCCGGTCTTGTAGGTGGTGGCCGTGGTTGTCGTCCTGGCGGTCACCATCGGTTTTTTTGTCGTTGTTTTCGGCATACTTCCTCCTGATATGGCTTCCGAAACAGATTTGGCGGCGTCCGCGCCCAGATGCGCCCAGACGACGCGGCGGCCTTTGGCCTCAAGCGCGGCGAAATCGCCGCGCGCCTGCGCGTATTCAAGCTGCGAAAATGTGTAATTCTCGCCGGGCACCTGCGCGTCCAGCGCGGGGACGGCGGTGAGCAGCAGGAACACGCCGTTGTCCTCGCCGCCCTTGTGCAGCTGGCCGGTGGAGTGCAGGTATCTGGGGCCGTAGCCCAACGTGGCCGCCGCGCCGATTGCGCGGCGCAGCGCGGACAATGCCTTGTCTGTTTCCGCGCCGCCGTCCAGATATGCCAGCACAGCCGCGTAATCGCCGTCTCCGGCAAGGCCGGAGACAAGCCTGTCCAGCTCCCTGGGCTGAACCGGCAGCGCCGCCTGCGCTGCTTTTGACAGGCGCAACTGCGGCTGGCGCGGCGCGCCCTCGCCGGAGGCGATGTCTTTGAGCGCGGCCAGCGCCAGCAGCTTGGCTTCCTGCACATTGGGCTGGTCAAAAGGATTTATCCCCGTTACCGCGCCGGCAGCGGCGGTGGCCGTTTCCCAGATGAAATAAAGCGCACCCAAATCGTAGCCGTCGCGCATCTCAAGAGAAAAAACGGGCATGCCCGCCTTCTCCAGCTTGCGGGCGCGCGCGCGCGCCTTTTCCGCGCCGCGCATGAGCGGCGCATGAATATGCACGAAAAACCTGTCCTTGCCTCCGATGTCCGATTCGTCGCCGATAACCGGCACAATGCCCCGGCCTTCCTTGCCGGTGCTTTCGGCCACCAACTGTTCCGTCCACAGGCCGAACACGTCCAGCCGGCGGGGGCAGAGCAAAATCATCTTGTCCCTGCCGGACAGCGCGCAGCCGCCCATGAAAGCGCCCAGCTCAAGGCCGGGATTGCCGCCGCTTTTCCGGCAGGCCAGTTCCGCGTCCGCCGCGCGGGAAAGCAGTTTTTTCACATCCACGCCCGCGACCGCCGCCGGCACCAGCCCGAAAAGCGACAACGCGGAAAACCGCCCGCCTATATCGGAAGGGTTGATGAACACCTTTCTGAAATTTCTGGCAAGCGCCAACTGTTCCAGCGATGTCCCCTTGTCGGTTATCGCGATGAAGTTGGGGGCCGGGTTTACGGACAGCTTTTCCAGCTCGCGCCAGAAATACTTGAAAAACGAATTCGGCTCCACCGTGCCGCCGCTTTTGCTTGAGACTATAAAGAGCGTGTTTTTAAGGTCTATCTCGCCTGCCAGGCGCAGAACCCAGCCCGGGTCGGTGCTGTCCAGCACATGCAGTTTCGGCCAGCCGGCGCGGCGCGGGAACAGCCGCGCAAAAACCTCCGGCGCGAGGCTGGAGCCGCCCATTCCAAGAACCACGCAATCCGAAAAAGACCGGGCCTGCCGGGCAAAGCTGTTTATCTCGCCCAGCCTGGCGGGCATGGCGCGCGGCATATCCAGCCAGCCCAGCGATTTGTTTATGATATCGCGGTGGGCCTGCTCTTTTTTCCAGAGCGAGGCGTCTTTTTTCCACAGTCTGGCGGTGAAAGACACGGCCTCCAGCTTGCTGAGGCCGGCGTTCAGAAACGGCTGCGCGGACGAGGAAGCGGCGTATGCGGGTTTCATAATCATTTCATGTTGCGGCTTTCTATGGCCTTGAGCTTTTCAAGCCGGCGCGCGTGGCGCGGCTCGTTGGAAAAAACGGTATTCAGGAAGGTGTCGGTTATGGAGCAGGCCAGTGATTCGCCTATGACGCGCCCGCCCATGCAAAGGATATTCATATCCTCGTGCGCCACGCCCTGCCCCGCCGAATAAGTGTCATGGCAGAGGCCGGCCCGGACACCCTTGTGCTTGTTCGCCGTTATTGAAACGCCTATGCCGCTGCCACAGAGCAGTATTCCCCGCCAGGCCTTGCCGGAGGAGACGGCCTCGGCCACGCGGGCCGCGAAATCGGGATAGTCAACCGATGTCTGCGGATTATCGGTCCCCATGTCCATGAAAGTGTGTCCGTTGCGCTTGACGCGCTCTATCACCGTGTTTTTAAGCACAAAGCCCGCATGGTCGCAGCCTATCGCTATTATCATTGTAAGTTACCCCGCAGAGCGAACAGAATGCCTGTCATTGCGTATACGGTATTTTAGCTTTTCCCTAGCTTTAAGGCAATGACAAACCGTACTGGCGGATGCTGGGTCTTCCGGCCCATGCGCAATGCGGGTCCAGGGGATATGCTGAATGCGGTGCCAAATGCAAGGAGGAAGTCTATGAGGAAACTGTCAATACTGATGACTGCCGTTGCTGCCATTGCCGCAACCGGTTATGCCGGCGAAAACGATAAAACATTCACTGCGGGCGACTTTCATTATGCTATGGCGGATGATTTCGCTGACGAAATGGAAATAGAATCCGTCGCCATGGCAAATGCCGATGAAATAACCGCCGCAGACATTGACACGATTGCTGACGAAAGCTATGAAACCGCTTCGGCCAACTCCAACAGGAACTGGCTTATCCAACTCGGCGTGGCCATGCAGAATATGCCGGGAGGCAAGCAATGCATGGCGGAATACAAACGCACCGGTCGCGTTTCCCAATCCTGCGCCCAGAGGGCGACCGCCTACGCGCGCAAACACCCAGCCAATATTTACAAGGAAGGGGTCTGTCGCCACGGCTGGGTCCGCGTGGCAAAAGGCCGCTGCTGCCCCAAAGGCGCCACATTTTCCGGCGGCAAATGCGTCACTCATAACGGCAGCGGCCATTCCGGCGGAGGAGGCCATGACGGCCCCATATTCCATGGAGGCCACAACTCCTGCCACGGGGACACCTGCACGACTTGCAACTCCCACGGCTGCTGGACTTTCCCCAACACTACAGGCAGCGGCACGGCCTGCTCATCCTCCGCCGAATGCCACAACGGAGAAAGCTGCATACGCGGCCGGTGCAGAGGCCAATAGCTCCGAATCATAACACAACCCCGGTGTTCCACCCAAAAGCCCTGCCGTGTGAACGGCAGGGCTTTTTCGTCGCGCAGTTGTCCTTGCCGCAAAACTATCGTAGAATATGAAAGCACGGGGCGTAGCGCAGATGGTAGCGCGCACGGTTCGGGACCGTGAGGTCGTGGGTTCGATCCCCACCGCCCCGATGTTTCCCGCCCGAAGATTGCCGTAATTCTTTCCTTTATAGTATTATTTGCCATGCTGGTTTTGCGGAGGCGCTATGTCGCGCGCGGGCTTGTGCAGGGAATAGGCTACCGCTGGTTTGTAAGCGATGCGGCAGACAAGCTCGCTGTAACCGGCTGGGTCCGCAACCTGCCCGACGGCGCGGTGGAGATAGAGGCGCAGTCGGATTCCAAAACGCTGTCCGGGTTCGAGGCGGAACTGCGCTGCGGCCACCCGGCGGCGAAGGTGCGCGCGCTGCAGGCGCAGGAAATGCCGCCCGCTGAGGGCGAGAAAAATTTCAGGATACTAGCATAGGGGTAAATATGACAGCAGACACCACCGATTCAGTGGTCCAGTACTTCAAAAGCATGCACGACGTGATAACCGACGTCAGCCGCGAGGACATGCACGAGCTGTGGCTGCGCGCCAAGCGCGGCGACCGGCGCGCAAAAAAGCGGCTTATGGAGCTGAACATGCGCTTGGTCATCCCCACGGCCAAACGCTACAACCGCCCCGGCACCGACCTGATGGACCTTGTGGAAGAAGGCAATCTGGGCCTGATACACGCGATAGACAAATTTGACCCGGACCGGGGATACCGCTTCTCCACCTACGCCACCTACTGGATAGAACAGTACGTACGCCGCGCGGTTGAGGAGCAGACCGGCACCATCCGCATCCCGCCCCATGCCTGGGAGAGCCTGCGCCAGTGGCTCAAGCGCTGGGACAAAATGCAGCACAAACTGGGCCGCGAACCCACCATGGCCGAAATGGCCAAGGAGATGGGCTGGACCGCGCGCCAGGTGAAAGCCGTCATGGAAGCCGCCGAGGCGGCGCGGGGCGTAGGCTCGCTTGGCGCGGCGATAGACAGTTCCGAGGAAGGCGACATAACGGTGGAAGACACCATCGTGGACGACGAGGCCAACACGCCGGACAACCTGCTTTCCTCGCTGAAAATGCGCGACGAGCTTAACGCCGCCATACTGCAAATCGGCGACAGGGAACGTTCCATACTGGAAATGCGCTATGGCCTCACCGGCAAAAAACCGATGACGCTGGACGAGATAGGCCGGAAACTGCGCCTCTCGCGCGAGCGCGTGCGGCAGATAGAGGAGCGCGCCATACTGCGCCTGCGCCGCGTTACCCAGCGCATGGGCATAGTGGAAAGCGGCGATCTGCGCCGCCCCGCCCCTAACCTGCATCAGGGCAGCCTTGTGATAAAAGGCCCCACCAACGTGCTGGGCCAGCCGGTCGGCAATCATCCGCTCAAGAATCTCATTATAAAGGTGCCGGGGCTCAAGATGGGGACAAAATGAGCGCGGAAGCCATAAAACAACTCGTCCGCGATGTGCCGGATTTCCCCAAAAAGGGAATCACATTCAGGGACATCACCCCGCTGCTGGACAACCATCAGGCATTTGCGGAAACGATGCGCCTGCTGTCCGCCCCGTTCAAGGGGAAGGCAATAACCAAGGTGCTGGGGGTGGAATCGCGCGGATTTCTGCTGTGCGCGCCCGTCGCACTGGAGCTGGGCGCGGGCATTGTCCCGATACGGAAGAAAGGCAAGCTCCCGCGCAAGACCGTCAGCGCCTCGTATGCGCTGGAATACGGCTCCGACACTCTGGAAATGCACGCCGACGCACTGAAGGGGGGGGACAAAATCATCATAGTGGATGATGTCCTGGCAACGGGCGGCACCTGCGCCGCCGTGGCGGAAATGGCACGCGGGCTGGGGGCGCGGGTGGAAGCCGCGGCATTCCTTATAGAACTGGATTTCCTTGGCGGCAGAAGCAAACTCAAGGACATTCCGGTCCATAGTTTGATACACTATTAGCAGCAAGACACCGAGGCCCCCGTAGCTCAACTGGATAGAGCTGCTCCGTCCTAAGGAGAGGGTTGGTGGTTCAAGTCCGCCCGGGGGCGCCATTTTTACTATGGAGACACCATGAGCAAGAAATGGGTAAAAGAAGAGCTTCACCACGGTTTCATGTCGCGCCATGCGGACGCCTGCCTCACCTGGATAGTGCATCACCGCGACCATATGCTGGGCAGCGCGATAGCTGTCGCGGCGGCGGGGCTGCTGGTTGTCTATCTGGCGATGCGCCACAACCGCATTGCCGAGGCGGCGGAACAGAAATTCTTCGTGGCGCAGCAGACTGCGGCGGGAGGGGGAGTGGACGCCGCCATAAAGCAGCTGGACTCGCTGGCGACGGAATACCCGCGCGCGGACGCCGCCTCATACGGCTCCCTGCTGAAGGCCGACCTGCTTTTTGAAACCGGAAGATTCAAGGAAGCGGCGGACACCTTCTCCGCGGTTGAAAAATCCGGCCCGGCGCGACTGACGCCGTTTGCAATGTCGGCGCTGGCGTCTTCAAAACAGGCCATGGGGGACTACATGGGCTCCGTCGCCGAGGCGAACCGCTTTCTGGACAGGTATTCGGACCATTTCCTGGCCCAGCAGGTTTACACCACGCTGGCCGTCTCTCAGGAGCTGGCGGGCAGAAAGGCCGACGCTGAAGCGACCTATAAAAAGCTGGAAGGGCTGTTCCCCGGCAGCTATGGCGCGGAAACCGCCAAAGCCAAATTGACAGCAAAAAAATAAAACGCTAACATTTTGTGTACGCGGATTGGATGCAGCAACGCGCAGTAAGTGTCAACAAGCGGGCCGGTGCCCGCTAAAACTAAGGAGGAGCAAAGCACAGATGAAAAAACTAATGGCAGCAACCTTGGTCGGCGCGCTTATGGCGGTTGCGCTTCCGGCAAAGGCCGAAGTACTCAAGAACTTCAAAACCAGCGGCGAGGTGGCGGTTTCCGGCGTCATGGCGCAGAACGCCCAGACGCTCAGCCCGGTTACCGGCAGCTATAACGATTCCTACCGGAACACGCTGAGCCGCATCATATACGGGATGAGCTTCGACCTGCTTGACGACTTGCATGCAAACCTCACCCTCACCAAGAACGACCGTTACTACGGCGACGCGGCGCAAAACCTGGCCGGCATAGAGAACACCGTCTATGTCCAGGAAGCCAACGTCGTGCTGGACAAGCTGTTCGGCCTTCAGGCCAAAATCGGCCGCCAGTTCTACGGCGACGAAAAAGACATGGTCATCTATTACGGCCCGACGCACGGCACCGAAAAGCTGGACGTCAGCGCCCTGGATGCGATGCGTTTTGACTGGAACACCGACAAAAACGCCCTCCAGGTCGTCTGGGCCAAGGCCGCGCGCGGCACCGTCTACACGGACGGCGACACCGCCATCCTCGGCGCGCGCGACATGTATAAGTTCAACGACATGCTCAATGTCGGCGGCTATGTCTACAACCGGCGCATCGGACAGACACAGGATGTGACGGCTGTTACCGCCCCGAACATGAGCAGCGACAACCTCTATGTGTTCGGCGCCAAAGCCACCGGCAAAGTCAGCGGCGTGGACTATTACGCCGAAGCGGCGGGCAACCTCGGACACAACCACAACGTGGGCAGCATCGGCACCCCCGGCAACGACGCAGATTACAACGGCTACGCCTTTCTGGCGAAAGCCGCCTACAACCTGAAAGTCGACGCCGTCGGCGCCATCAACCCGCGCGCGCAGCTCTTCTACGGCTCGGGCAACCAGGAAGGCACCAACTCCCATGTGACCGACGGGATGAAGAACTCCAACTTCACCGCCATACATCCCGACCTGCGCATGGGCCTCATCTACGGCAACGCGGACGGCGGCAGCTTCAACAGCGCCAATTACGCGCAGCCCGCCTCCCTGGCCAACCGCAATATCATCAACGTCGGTGTTGACTACACGCCCGAAAAACTGGCGAAACTTACCGCCAGCCTGGACTACTTCATGTTCGGCGTGAACACCACCTCCGTTAGCGCCAAGGATCTCGGCACGGAAGCCGACCTCGGCCTTGCCTACAAGTACGCAGAAAACGTCACGCTGGGCCTTACCGGCGGCATTTTCTGGGGCGGCTCGTACTACGGCAAGAAACTCGGGACCGACGGCATCACGCTCAACCCGCAGGCCCCGGCCTACATGGCGATGTCCAACATCACAGTCAAGTTCTAAACCGAAACATCGGCAGAAACAGCCCCCGTGCAAACGGGGGCTGTTTTTTTTGATAGAATTTCAGGCAATGGTACGGAGACTACTGCCGCTGGCTGCGGCCCTTGTTTTATCCGCGGTTATGCCGCTTCGCGCGGCGAAGCTTGACCTGTCGGCAAACGCCTCGCTGGAGGCAGCGTCCTGGGCCAATCTGGATTTCGCCTCGGCGGACCGTTCCAATCGCGCGTATTTCAACCAGAACGCCACACTGGGACTTATACTCAAGGATATACGCTACCGCTCCACCGACCCGGACGCCAAGATGACCATAGGCGTCATATTCGGCGCGGTGGGGTTTAACACGAAGGGCCCGCTGCCGCAGCCTTTTGCCACGATGGCAGATTTCTATCCGAATTCCGATTTCACGCCCTGGCTAAAGGGCGCGTATGTAAACGCCAACGGCCTGTTCGGGCGGGACATCTCGCTTACGGCGGGCCGCCAGCAGTTCAACCTGGCCACCGGCATGACGCTCTCCGACAACGATATAGGCATGCCCGGGTTCAACATCAGATACGACAACGCGCTAACCGAGGGGCTGGCATTCGGCGCCTTCGCCTTCCAGCCCAAGGCCAGCGACACACAGTCCGGCGACATAAACGTGGCGGGCGGGATGGCGCAATACTCGTCGCAGGGGCTGTGGCAGATATACTCCTTCTGTGAGCTGGACCAGCAGACAACCGCCGTGATGTCCACTCCGGTGGACGGCGTAATCCGCAATTTCACCGGCATAAGCTACAGCATGAGGTACAAGCAGCTCAGCTTTGACGCGGAAGCCGCGCTGGAAAAGGGAACCGCCAAAGGCGCCGCCGGGGCGGGCGACATAACATTCAACAGCAACGCGCTGATGTTTGCCGGCAAGTGGAATCAGCCCATGGGCCGTTTCGGAATGGGCGCGGCCAGAATTACCGCGGGCCGCGCCAGCGGCGACGACGGCTCCTCCCCCGGAACCGACAGGGCGTTTTTTCCCTCTTTCGGCAGGCGCTATAATGGCTTTAAGCGGGCGGGTTTCGGCGAAGTGTTCGGCGCGTCGCTCTACGACGCCTTCGGGGGGGACAGTTCCACAAAAACCGGAATGCCGGCGGGGCTTAGCGGCATTCAGGTTATAAGCCTGGGCGCTTCGCTTTCGCCGTTTGCGGGGCTGAATTTTGACGCGGACGTGTTTTTCTTTGAAGCCGCCGCTTCGGCTTCGGGGCAGAAACAGCTGGGCTCGGAATGGGATTTCAAGCTTTACACGCCGATGAGCAGCCACCTGGACATACGGCTGGTCTACGGCGTGTTCAGCCCCGGCGCCGCCTATCCGGCAAACACACCCTCTCCGTCAAAACTCGCCTTTGAAGTCTCCGCAAAATTCTAAGAACCGTCTGCCGGACATCCGCCGCATATTTTTCCGGGACCTTTGGCCATTTTTTCCATATGCGCCTGCTGCTAGCCTGAAAATTTCAGTTGGCCGCGGGATTCGGCAAAAAATAGCTTCATACTGCCTTCACAAAATTATCCTTTCGTGCAGTGAGGAGCGCGCGGATAATTTTGTTCGGCATTATTTCGCACTTTTTCGCCTCGGTCCTCGCGCCAACTGAAACATTCAGGCCAGACTATAGCCATGCGAACCATTGCGCTCGTAACAATTATTCTCGCAACCAAGCCGCGTTCGCGCAATCCGGCTGGGAGGCGGCTATATCGGGTTTTTCTCCGGCGGCGGAGAGCGAGATATTCTTGCATAATTTTCCTTGCATACCGGACGGGTCGGGCTATCCTCGCCGGTCGCCGCCCCGGTTCTCGCTGCCAACTGCAATTTCCGGGATAAGGCGCACACCGCCCACCCCGACATAAAAAGAGCCGCCGGATGATTCCGGCGGCTCTTTCTCTGGTATCTCAGATCTTGCGGGGGCCGGATTTGAACCGGCGATCTCAAGGTTATGGGCCTTGCGGGATACCAAGCTTCCCCACCCCGCAGTATTAGTATAGCATAACCGCCGCGAACTTGCAAAATCCCCGAATCGCGCCAGCTATAATCTAACCATAGGGCAATACATCTTGCCAACCCAAATCGTACCGAAATCGTCGGGGCGTCGCGGTGTTGCAAAATATAGCCATGACGCATGGATTCAAAATGGCATATCTGGACAAAATACGAAACCGTTACCACAAATGCGGCAAACGCGCCAAGAAAGCGATACTCGACGAGTTCTGCCGCGTCTGCGGTTACAGCCGCAAACACGCCATAAACCTGCTCAACAAGCCCGATAGCGGCTCCGATACGCCGCGTCGCAAACGCGGCAGCGGCTATGACCCCATAGCCGATATAGCGCGCAGGATATGGGAATCAGCCGGCTACCCGTGGTCGCTGCGACTCAAGGAAATACTGCGGCTTTGGCTGCCAGCGATACGCAAGCGTTTCAAGTTGTCGGCGAACGATGAACAATTGCTGTTATCCGTCAGTCCCAGAACGCTGGACCGGCTGCTTTCCCCGCATAAACGCAGGTTAAAGCGGCGCCTTTACGGCAGGACCAAGCCCGGCACGCTGCTCAAACACAATATTCCCGTACGCACCGACTTCTGGGATGTCAAAGGCCCCGGTTACCTTGAGCTGGACACGGTTTCGCACAGCGGCGCAAACGCCTGCGGCAACTTTATCTACACGCTCAACGTGACGGATATTTTCACGGGTTGGGTGGAAAGCCGCGCCGTTATGGGCAAAGGCGAACAAGGCATACGCGCCGCGCTGGAGGAAATACTGGCGGCGTTACCGTTCGCAGCGCGCGCCATAGATTCCGACAACGGCGGCGAATTCATAAACCATCATTTGTGGCGTTATTGCTTTGCCAACGGGTTGGAATTCACGCGCTCGCGCCCGTACAAGAAAGACGACAACGCGCATATAGAGCAAAAGAACTGGACGCATGTGCGCAAGCTTATCGGCTGGGACCGCTACGACAGCGAACCGGCGCGCGCGCTTATGAACCGGCTCTATAAAGAGCCGCTGCGGTTGTGGATGAACTTGTTTCAGCCGTCGGTAAAACTGGTGAAGGCCGAGCGGCGCGGCAGCCGGTTGCTGCGCAAGTACGACAAACCGCAAACGCCGCTGGACAGGCTGGCAGCGCACGACAAAAAACTGGGCGAAACGTTGACGGCGCTGAGGGCAAAGCTGGACCCGTTCTAACTGGGCGAAAAGGTCAGCGCGCTGCTTGACGACCTTTACAAGACAGCCAACCGCAAACCGGTGTTGAGCAAGGCCGCCAAAGCGGAAAACGACCTTTTGGAGGAGGCTTTGAGGATAGTCAGGCGCAAACTGGAAACCGAAGGCGGTATTGAGACGGAAAAAGAAAACTCGCACCGACGATTACGGTACGATTCTTATTTGGCTTGACAGGATCCCTACGAGGGGGGGTAATGTACAATTCGTTGTGTAATTTTTGACAAGGCGAGAAGAAGGGGCTATCCTCCGAAGTGATAAGCCAAGGAGGGATAGCCCATGAACAGTATACCCGAAGCAATAGCGGCAAGTAAATATGACAGCGCGGACATTGCGCCGTTTCTTCATTCATTGCGCGAAGAATTCAGCAATGATTATCGGCCCGCGCTGCCACCGCGCTCAAGACGCTGAGGGTTCGCATTGTTTATGAAATGCTTAAACTGGCGAGGGCCTCACCAGTCAAATGCCAGAAGTTTTTCAGGCATACCAGCCGTAACGCGGCAACCCAATGTGCTGTCCTTTTCCCTGTCCGCAGGGTTCACCAGAACAGGTCATATTTCCCGCCTATTACGACTCTCAACATCGGCCCTTACCGCCAGACAGGACTCAAGCATCCGTTGTTGGCGAACATCCAAAGCGCGGCAGGCCGTGCAACAAGTCTGGCGGTTTTGTGAATTATTTTGCAGTTTCGCCATCTATTTTCTCCTAGCAGGCAAGTATCTCAATGCGGCAAAACAGTTTTGCCAACACCTTGGACATATTGAGACATAAAAACAGCCTTATGTTGACATAAAAAAAATTAAGGGCTATCATATACCCGGAGGTGTTGACAAGCTATGGATACTGCAAAGCTGCGCCTGAGACTGCAAAACGGCATGGAATTTGAAGCCGAGGGAGACAGAAATTTTATTCAAACGCAGAAAGAAGCCTTTCTGGAGCTAGCCAAAACAGCGCCTTCCCGGACAGAACAATATCCGGCCAGGCAGCATACCGGAAACACCCAGTGGAATAATCTTATAGACACAAGCGGCGGGATACCGTTTCTGAAAGCCAAACCAGCGCAGCTAACAGCCGCAAACGCCGCGCTTTTGATACTTGCCGCATGGGCAGAAACCATAACCGACAGCCCCATGGAAGCGCTAAAACTGGCCAAAGCCATGAAAAAATCCGGCTACACCAAGGGTCGACTGGACAGAATTTTGGCAGATGAAATAGCACACCGGCTAGCACTATCAGCAGGCACAAAGAGAGCCCGGAACTATACCCTTTCACCGGAAGGCCTTGCCAGAGCAACGGCAATCGCATCAGGCCTGAAATAACCGGAGAAGCACCCCCGAAACACCGAAAAGGCAGCCAGAACCCCATTTGTTCCTATTGTCCCGTAACTTACGATAAGATACATTATGTTAACTTACATGGAACAACGCAATCATGCCCCGACCCATCAACCCATTTCACATAAAGCAGAATTTCGCTTATAGCACAATAAGAATTTCATGTTTTATGATAAGTATTATTAGATTTTCATAATTAGCAATGGGATGAAATGAAATGTTTTGACAATTTTGGCTATAATTTCATGAAATCCATTTTTTTTTAGTTTTGAGAATTTCGCAACAGTACCGCAAACCACCCGACAAAGCAAATTCCGCTTAAAATGCGCCAGGAGCATTTTCACCATGTAACGATATGGTTAGAAATTATCCCGAAATTTGGAATTTTTTAAAATTCCTAAAATGCAGACCCACTAAATGCTGACACCCCAACCCTCACGAAAAACCCATCAAAGGCATTTTGATAGGGCACCCGTGCAATATCATAAAAAGTTGTATTTTCTCAAAAGACTGTTTTGCACTCACAAAACCGCCACAAAACCATATTCCCCGCAACACCACAAAAAAAATTAAGGCATAAAAAAATTGTTTCACAAAAAAACCATCAAAAGCACTTCTGCCCCAAATGTCGCATCTTTCAAAAATTGTCTAATTTATGATTTCACAAAAAACTTCATAAAACAGCGTTAGGGCAATCTGCCGATGAAAACACACTCCATATGTTTGGCTCGATTGGCAAAACGTTTTAAGGAAATACTGTTGCGCACCGCTCTCAAACACCATAAAGCCCAACTTGTGCCAGAAACGCTAAAATATGCCGTTTTTTCCAGTTTTTATGTCCCCCCCTCGGTATAATAGCTCTTCGGCAAAGTAAGCAGGGTTCGGCGCACACACTCTTACTGACCTTTCCCTGTTAGCCTCAATGCCAGGAACTTAAGAGCCGTTTGTATTGGAGGAATAGGCGTTTTGATGTGTTGTATGAAATGGTGAAAGCTGCCCCGATGCGATAATTGTGTTTTCACTGCCCGTCGGACACGGCAATCGCCGATATTGCTGGCGTGGTAAATGTAAAATGGGCAGTTCCGTCTGTCACGACGAGAAATCGGCTTAAGTTCCTGGCATTGCTGTTAGCCTGAATGTTTCAGTTGGATTGCGGAATTCGGCGAAAAATCGCTTCATCCTGCCTTCACAAAATTATCCTTTCGTGCAATACAGTGGTCGGGTTTGTCTAGACCAATTTCAGGCGCTTGTTAAGGTGATGAATTTCTCCCGTCCTGCGAACCTGCTTTCCTCCGTGTTGTGTGTCATCCCGAAATAGACCTCCTCCGGTTTCCTGTACCCCAATCCCTGATGATACCGCGCGGTGTTGTAAAATTCTAAATACCGTGTAAGCCCCTCCTTGTCCTCCGGTATCGTCCGGTAGCCGTTCAAAAATATATCCTCGTACTTCACCAACCGCCACAGCCGCTCGACGAACACATTGTCCAGCGCGCGCCCTCTGCCGTCCATGCTTATCGATATGCCGCGCCGCGTCAGCGCGCCGATAAATTCCGCGCTTGTGAACTGCGCGCCCTGGTCGCTGTTGAATATCTCCGGCGCGCCGTAGCGCCCTAACGCCTCCTCCAGCGCGTCGATGCAAAACCCGCACTCCAAAGTGTTCTAGAGCCGCCAACTCAGCACGAACCGGCTGTGCCAGTCGATAACCGCCGTCAGATACGCGAATCCATGCGCCAGACGGACATATATGATATCCGCGGTCCAGACCTGATTGGGCCGCGTTATCTCAAGGCCGCGCAGCAGGTATGGATATATTCTGTGCGCGGGATTGGGCATGGACAAGTTCCTCGTCGGGAAAATGGCCGTTATCCCCATGCGGCGCAGCAGCGCGCGCGTATGGTCCCGCCCGACGGCATAGCCGCAGCCCTTCAAATGCTCCGTCATCCGGCGCACACCGTAGAACGGGGTGTCGGTATACTGCTCGTCGAGAAGCCGCATCAGCGTAATGTCGCGCGGCTTCGGTTCCGCCGGTTTGTAATGCAGCGTCGACCAGCTTATGCCCAAAAGCCGCGCCTGCTGGCGCATGCTCAGCGGACCGTCGTCGTCAAAGAGCTTTTTGCGCGCCTCTAGCCTGAAAGTTTCAGTTGGCGCGAGGACCGAGGCGAAAAAGCGCAAAATAATGCCGGACAAAATAAATAGATGTGAGCATTTTGATGAACCGGAAAAGCCGAGGATGGGAGTTGAACCCACAACCTACGGTTTACAAAACCGTTGCTCTACCAGTTGAGCTACCTCGGCACAAAACTGCGTTTGTATTGTAGATACTACCATTTTCAACCGGCGCTGGTAAAACTTTCCGCCCCGCCGGTGTCCATATAGGTGTCCATCCAGAGTCCAGCCGCGCCATATTGTCCCGCAAATGGCTGTTGGAGAGGTGCGCGTAGCGTTGCGTCATAACCGGCGTAGAATGCCCCAGGATGCATTGAAGCGCGGGTAAGTTACCTGTGCGCATAATGAAATGGCTGGCGAACGTATGCCGCAAATCGTGAAAACGGAAGCCGCTTATTTCAGCCTTTTGCAGGGCCTTGTCAAAACAGCGACGCAGCGTGATTATCGGAAGGTCAAAGACACGCTCGCTGGTATGCGGCATTTCAGACAGCAGGGCATATAGTTTTTCAATTATCGGGATTTCGCGCGCCTTGCCGGATTTTGTTTCAGTCAGATATATAAGCCGCTGGTTAAAGTCCACATCAAGCCATTTCAGATTCAGGATTTCCCCGCGGCGCATTCCCGTTGTCAGGGCGCAAACTATAATTGGTAATATCCTTGAATCGCAAACCAGCAAGAGTTTGCGTATCTCATGCTCGCTCAAATAGCGGAGCCTGTGCGGATTTTCCTTCTCTAACCGGGCAATGCTGCCGGGGTTTTCACCATGAAACAGTTTCCAGTCCTTCGCCCGGTTGAACACAGCCCGCAAAACCGCATGATACCGGTTGGCGGTTGCCGTGCTGGCGTTTTGCTTGACCGTGTTGCGCATCTCCTGCACCATTAGCGGCGTTATATCCACCAGCCTGCGGTTGCCGAACATGGAGACCAGCTTGGCAAGTCGCAATTTCATGCTGTGGCCGGACTTCTTGTATTTGGCATGCTGCTCCCAAAAAGTGTTTGCCGCCTCCGCAAAAGTAATAGGGATGCTTTTGCGTTCCGGGAAGAATTTCCCTTCGGCGACTTCGGACTTGCGCTTGGCCAGCACATCCTCGGCAAGCCGGTGGCTTGGGCCGACGCGTTCGCGCATACGCTGTCCATTCGCGTAATAGTCAATCCACCACACGTTTTGCCGTCTGAAAATGCCCATGACACACCTTAGATTAACGGTCCATAATCATCAATAGCAGAAAGCTCAAGAAGCAGCGCTTTCCCGCTGGGCGCTAATCCAACGGTCTATCGCGTCTTTCTCGAATCTAAGCGCCCGCCCTATATGCACCACGCATTCCGGCGGGATTTTCTTCATGCATACCATCGTGTACAGGCTTCCTTTCGAGATGCTCAAATATGCCGACAGTTCAACTATATTCAACAGTCGTTTTTCCATATAAGTTTGTCCTCCACTTGTTGCGAACTTCATTGTAAGGTCGCCATCCTATGCCTTCATAGGAGGTTTTCAGCGTATGGCGCGTTTCACGCATAAGGCGACGCCTGTTTCTCTCGGCATAGCTTTTTGCCTCCTGCTCATTCATACGACAATGCGCGGAAAACTGTCGGATGGCACATGATTGCCGACGGGGAACAAACCTCCGTTATTCCTCCGTGATTTAAGAAAGCCGCGTTTAACGCCAAAATAGGGATAGGGCTGAAGACACTTCCGAACCTTGGTTCGGAGGTGGCGACGATGCGTTCTTCAGCCCTGCGGTATGGCGGTGCGTTTGACAATTGGGAGGTGGCGGTAGCCAAAAATGTGGCGCGCGGTTTCCTGGAACAATGGAAGTGTCTTCAGCCCGAAGACTTTGATGACCTGACTCAGGAAGCCCTACTGCATTGGCTGCAAAAAAGAAACAAGTATCGCGCCGACAAAAATTGCAAAAAAACCACTTTCATGGCGCGGGTGGTGAAAAACAAGCTGCGCGATATACTCAAAGCCAGATATGCGCGAAAACGCAGGCCGCAATCCGGGCAGGAACTGCGCCTGTCCCTCCTTGCCTCGGAAGATGAAGACGACAGCGCAGCGCTGGAAAACACCGTCGAAGATATCGCTGCGGCACGGCGGTTAACCGGCATTGAACTCAAGTTGGACATGGCGACAATGACCGGCAAGCTTTCGCCGCGCCAGCGTTTGCTCTGCAAAATGCTTGCGGGCGGGGTATCTATGGCGGAGGCCAGCCGCCATCTCGGCATACCGCGCGCTACGCTCTATGAAGAGCGGGACCGAATACAGTCCATCTTGTTCGCCGAAGGCGTCGGCGATTATGCGAATTAACCGACACTTTGACGCCGCTTGTCGTATGCACTGGGGAAGTCAAACCCTGCAAACGGAGGCGGTATGAAGGATATTTATATTTTCCATCTGGGCAAAGGCGCAGCGCCCGAGTACGCCGAGGCACAGATGATACTTGCCGTGGTGGCGGTGGAGTGTCTGCTGGGCAAGGCCGCTGTGCGCATAGGCGTGCGCTATGCGTTGAACCGCGGCAAGAACGCGATGGTGATTGAATCCACCAACGAGGCTGGCGAGGCGTTGGCGCGGGTATTCACCGGCTTTCTCATCCGCGTTTTCGGAGAGACAGCGTTCAAAGTTGAACATACCAGTATCGCGCCCAAGGCAGGTGCGGCGTGATACTGCGCGAACGACAGAGGACATTTGTTGAGCGCAGCGTCGCGGCCTTGCGGGAACGCGGTAACACGCTGGGCATTGCGCCTACCGGCGCGGGCAAGAGCGTCATGCTTGCGTCTGTCGTCGGCAAGTTGGCGGAGCGGGACGGAGCGCGGGCTTGCGTTTTGGCGCATCGCGATGAAATCACGGCGCAGAACATGGACAAGTTCCGCAGGGTAAATCCGGAAATGGCTGTTTCCGTCGTGGATTCGCGCGGGAAATCATGGTCCGGCAATGCGGTGTTCGCTATGGCACAAACGCTGGTCCGCGAGCGTAACCTTGAACAATTGCCGCCGTTGGATTTGCTGGTCATTGACGAAGCTCATCATGCACGCGCGGAAAGCTACCTGCGAATTATTGAAGCTGCCAAGCGCCGAAATCCAGAACTGATGGTTTATGGCGTTACCGCAACGCCAAATCGCGGCGACGGCAAAAGCCTGCGCGACATCTTTGATAATTGCGCCGACCAGATTACCTTGTCCGAGCTTATCGCATCGGGGCAATTGGTTCGGCCCCGCACCTTCGTCATAGATATCGGTGTACAGGATGGACTGAAACATGTCCGGAGACTAGCCGACGATTACGATATGGCGGAAGTAGAGGCCATCATGGACCATACGCCGCTGACCGAGGCGGTCGTCCGCCACTGGCGCGAGAAAGCCGGTGACCGGCGCACGGTGGTGTTTTGTTCGACAGTGGCGCACGCGACGCATGTAGCGGGAGCGTTTGTCGCGGCGGGCGTGAAAGCCGAATTCATTACCGGCGAAACTTCCGACAATGACCGTGCGCAAATATTCCATCGGCTTGATACCGGCGAAACGCAGGTGCTGGTCAATGTCGCCGTAGCAACGGAAGGCTGGGATTGTCCGCCGGTGTCTTGCGTCGTGCTTCTCAGACCATGTTCGCATAAGAGCGTGATGATTCAGATGATAGGTCGTGGCCTTCGCAAGCTGGAACCTGACCGCTATCCTGGACTGGTAAAGACGGACTGCGTGGTGCTGGATTTCGGGACATCGGCAATCATGCATGGCTCTTTGGAGCAGGCCGTAGACCTTGAAACCGCCGAGCATCTAAAAAACCATGAAGCCCCGATAAAAACTTGTCCCGGTTGCAAAGCAGAAGTTCCGGCGGCAAGCCGTGAATGTCCGTTCTGCGGTTATGAATTCATGGCAAAGGATGAGACCAAGCCTGAACTTGGCGACTTTGCTATGGCGGAGCTGGACCTGCTCAAGCGTTCGCCGTTTAAGTGGTGCAACATCAAAGATGATGGGGCGGCTGTCATTGCCACGGGTTTTGAGGCATGGGGCGGCATATTCCGGCAAGGCGAGCGGTGGTGCGCGCTTGGCGGCATGAACAAAAGCCCGGCAAAGCTGCTCTGTGTCGGTGAAAGGACGGCCTGCCTTGCTTCGGCGGATGACTGGCTCCGTCTTAACGAAACTGAAAATACTGCACATAAATCCCGCCGATGGCTGCATCAGCCACCGACGGAAAAGCAAATATCCCACCTGCCGCAAGATTGCAAAACATTCCCGCAGACGCGCTATGAGGCCGCCTGTCTGCTATCGCACAAATTCAACCGGCAGAGCATTCAGCAAGTTTTGAGGAGGGTATCATGATGCTGGAACGCGCATTGGCTTACGCGGATTTGGGCTGGGCGGTGTTCCCGCTTTTGCCGAACAGCAAAGAGCCGCTTACTAAACATGGTTTCAAGGATGCGAGCAAGGACCCTGCCGTCATAAAACGCTGGTGGATGGAACATCCGTCGGCAAACATCGGCATAGCAACCGGCGTTATCTCGAACCTTGTCATTGTTGATGTGGACGTCAAAAACGGCGCGAAGGGTTTTGAATCGTTGGCAATACTTGGAAAACTGCCGACCACGCTTGCAGTCCAGACACCAAGCGGCGGGCAGCACCTGTACCATGTGGTCCCCGGCCCGCTGCGCTGCCGGATAGGGCTGCTTCCGGGCATAGACATCAAGGCCGATGGCGGTTATGTGGTGGCCCCCGGCTCAACGATAGACGGCAAAGCCTATGAATGGATTGACGCCGAAGCACATTTGGTTATGCTGCCGGATACGATAACCAAACTTATGTCCGCAAAAAAGCCAGCAAAATCGCTCAACACGGGCGAGCCGATTACCGAGGGCAAGCGCAACGATACGTTGGCGAGCATTGCGGGCAGTATGCGGCGGCGCAACAAAGGGCTGGCCGAAATAGTCGCCGAGCTTAAAGATGTAAATGCCAAGCGTTGTCAGCCGCCGTTGCCCGATAGCGAAGTAGAAACCATAGCCAGAAGCATTTGCAATTATTCGGCTGGCGTGGCGGAGCAGGACGAAGACATCCGTCCGCCGGGCTTCACGGATGACGCTTTGGCGCTTGAGTTTACCGAACGCTACGCCGAGGATTGGCGTTATGTGGCTGCTTGGGGTTATTGGCTGCATTGGGACGGAAATTGTTGGCGCAGGGAAAACACGCTCAGGGCTTATGACTTGGCCCGGCTTGTCTGCCGGGGAGCGGCGGCGCGTTGTAACAAAGCAAAGATAGCGGCAAAACTTGCCAGCGCAAACACTGTGGCGGCAGTGGAACGGCTTACCCGCGCGGACAGGCGTCATGCCGCAACCACCGACCAATGGGACCGCGACCCTTGGCTGCTGAACACAAGATCCGGCGTTGCGGATTTGCGCACAGGCCAAACGCGCACGCACGGTCGGCTGGATTATATGACCAAGCTGACCGCCGCAGGCATCGCAGATGAACAGGCGAAACCTGAACGCTGGTTGGCGTTCCTGAACGATGTCACCGACGGCGATACAGAGTTGCAACGTTATCTGGCACGGATGGCGGGTTACGCATTGACAGGCGTAACCACTGATCACGCGCTGTTCTTTCTGTATGGTACCGGCGCGAACGGCAAATCGGTATTTTTGAACACGCTGGCTGCTGTGCTTGGCGATTACGCAACCAACGCGCCGATGGATACTTTCATGGAAACGCGCACGGATAAGCACCCCACCGATTTGGCGGGGCTTCGCGGCGCAAGACTGGTGACTTCCATAGAAGTGGAAAAGGGGCGGCGCTGGGCGGAAGCCAAAATAAAATCGCTGACCGGCGGCGACAAGATATCCGCGCGGTTCATGCGGCAGGATTTCTTTGACTACAAGCCGCAGTTCAAGCTGCTTGTCGCGGGCAACAACAAACCGTCCATCCGCGATGTGGATGAAGCCATGCGACGACGGTTGCATCTTGTGCCGTTCACCGTAACCATCCCTGCCGAGAAGCGTAATCATGCGTTGCCGGAACAGTTGCTTGAGGAATGCGACGGCATCCTGCGTTGGGCTATAGATGGGTGCCTTGAGTGGCAGCGCATCGGGCTTAATCCGCCGCCTTGCGTATTATCCGCCACCGAAGAGTATCTGGAGTCCGAGGATGCTCTGGGCCGCTGGATTGCTGAGGAATGCTTTCAAAATCCTAGGGCAAAAGAAGGAAGCGATGCGCTTTACCAGTCTTGGAAGGCATGGTGCGAAAAGAACGGAGAATACCTTCCTTCGCTGCGCAAGTTCTCGGATGAGCTGCATAAACGCGGGTTCAAGCGGGCGCGCTCGGAACGCCAACGGTTCTTTCAGGGCATAGCGCTAAATGGCACGAAAGTGCAGGAGGACCTGCTATGAAAAAAGCTGGTTTACCAATACAGGCTGACGCACCTGACGCATGCTTACGAAACACCCGTTACGCGCGCGCGTCACGCGCCCGCGCATACGGCCTATATGTAACGCTGCGTCAGCTGCGTCATTGTATTGTGGAAACACTTTGGCACGGGCAAGGCGCCCCCCCGGCATACAAGCAGGAAAACATGGAACATCAGCGCGAATTATCGCATTTGGGGGTAGGCCTATCAAATCCTCCCAGCTTTTCCTCCCAGCTTTTCGATTATAGACCGCGCTAGGCCCACGCGCACGCGCGTGCAAAATTCGCATAGGGGGGTGGGCTTATTACATTCGCCCGCGCGTTCGGGGAACTACGACGGAATAACGCAAATTTAACGGGAGATAGCATATGAGAGGCAGAAAACCAAAGCCCACGGCGTTGAAAATCCTGCACGGCACGCAGAAATGCAGGATTAATTGGCGTGAGCCGAAACCCGTCGGCCCCATCGGTGAGCCGCCGGATTGGCTGGACGATGTTTCTAAGAATTACTGGCGCGGCATAGTGGCTGCGATGGGCAAGACATTCACAGCCGCCGACCGTGGCGCGTTTGAAATGCTCTGCAAATCTTATTCCCGTTGGAAACAGATGGAAAAAGAGCTGGAAGCCAAAGGTACGACTTATTATCCCTTCGGCGTGCGCGAGTTTGTTATCGGCGGTGTAACCAAGCTGGTAGGCGAAACCCGCCCGCGCCCGCAGGTAGCAATCATGCGGCTGTATTACAAGCAATACTGCCAACTGTGCGCCGAGTTCGGCATCACGCCTTCCGCGCGGACAAGGCTTGTCGGCCCCGGTACATTTGTAGGCGAGGACAATATTCAAGACGAACAATTCGGAGAGGACTTATGACAAAACAGGAAATGCAGGAACATTTGAAAACGCTGGGCTTAAAAAAAACCTTCAAGCCCTATGCCGAACCGGAAACCGGCACGTTAATGCTAGCGACAAGACATCCGGCGCAAATCGTGGACGGGCTGTTGCGCGGCATTGAAATCTGCCTGCAGGGCAAACTGTTTCGTGTGTGGACAGCGCGCAAACGGCTGGCGAACACGCTGGCAAAACAGCATAACCTGCGCGTTCGCCTTCTGGACCGCGAGGCAGAGCTGTGGGTTCCGGTAGAACTGGCGGACGCATTATTCTCACGATTTGGTGCAAAAATCAAAAAAGCTTGCTCCATGAGCCAAGAACAACTGCAAGCACATTGCGCTAAAATGCGTTTGGCGCATAAAATCCCTTTGTAGAAAGCACTTTCAGCCCGCCAAATTGCGCGGCAAGGGGTAGATAGCCTAACCGAGAATTGTCTGTCGCAAAGTATGTGTTTATCGCGTAATGTGCGGCAAAGTGCATAACCATTTACAAAGTTATTGGAAGAGCGAAAGCTATTCATGCTTATTCCTCGTCAGAAATGCAGCCATTTTGCCACAGGCAGCTTAGCGAAATTCAGGGCACCCCCCTATGTGAATTATGGACGCGTTTGCGCGTGGGCCGGGGACGGTCTAGAGGCAAAAAGCCCAGAGGAATGATCCCGGCTACGGGCTGTTGCCAATCCATTAAGGTTTTCTTACTCGGTGGGACCAGCTTGGGTACGGATGGTAGTCCCGCTCGTCAAATGTGCCAATCCATTAAGGTTTTCTTACTCGGTGGGACACCAGCGTCGGGGAATCGCCCACGTCAAGGGCGGTGTGCCAATCCATTAAGGTTTTCTTACTCGGTGGGACTCACGGCGTTATTTTTCGCAATTGCGTGGGTTGTAAGTGCCAATCCATTAAGGTTTTCTTACTCGGTGGGACGGGGATAAGCTGCACCTCGGACGGCAGAGCCGAAACGTCGTGCCAATCCATTAAGGTTTTCTTACTCGGTGGGACTTGTTGACGGTATGTTAAGCGAGGCAGCGAGAGTATTGTGCCAATCCATTAAGGTTTTCTTACTCGGTGGGACATATCTTGGGGCCAATTAAACTCAACATATTTTAATACGTGCCAATCCATTAAGGTTTTCTTACTCGGTGGGACTATTATTTTCCGCATTGAGATTTACCAGAGGATAAGTGCCAATCCATTAAGGTTTTCTTACTCGGTGGGACTTCTCGTTGTATTTGTTGAATTCTTTTGGGGAAACCAGTGCCAATCCATTAAGGTTTTCTTACTCGGTGGGACTAGACACAGAAAACGAGGCTATTACCGTCTACATGGGTGCCAATCCATTAAGGTTTTCTTACTCGGTGGGACTAAAAATGTTCTATATGTGACAATAGAAAACGAAAAAGGTGCCAATCCATTAAGGTTTTCTTACTCGGTGGGACTGCGGAACTGGCGTATAGCCGGTATCCGCCTCAAATAGTGCCAATCCATTAAGGTTTTCTTACTCGGTGGGACTTGTCGTATCCCGGACATTTCCAGCAGACGATGTTTGTGCCAATCCATTAAGGTTTTCTTACTCGGTGGGACCGCACTTTTTTTGGTTTTGAAGAGCCCGACGGGCAGGTGTTATCAAAAAGCCCTGTTTGCGAGCACCGCTATCTCCTGCTCTTCAAAAGCT
>Ga0265297_10000316_pt1 | contig 157032 bp, 133 predicted proteins | sample Munlanlwell13791_FD_192502 | JGI IMG/M metagenome (GOLD analysis project Ga0265297, IMG submission 192502) | Leachate microbial communities from a municipal landfill in Southern Ontario, Canada - Leachate well 137-91 | ecosystem: Engineered > Solid waste > Landfill > Unclassified | place...
TCCGCGCCACCCCGCTTTTTTCATGCCTGGAATAGGCCATTACTTATGCAGGTGTCAATAACGTTCACGATGAGCTGCATTTGGGGCGGGAACACCGTCCGCACCGCGGAGCAGCTCAATCGGAGGTTAGGCGCGCTTCCTTGCGACCAGCGGGTACTTCTCCGGGTTCTCAAGCGACTCTAGGTCGAGATCCACATCAAGGTCCGGCCAATAGAGATGGGACCGATTCAGCAGTTTGACATTGTAGACGGCGGAGATTGCGGCATCCCTGAACCAGGGATAGTCCTGGAAGGGGAGATGAAACTCCCTCCCTTTGGCAAAGAGCCAGATGCCATGCCTCGAGATGTCTTGGACCTCAGCCCTTGAAGTGCTTTTTCCAAGCAGAAATGATCTCATCCTTTCGCCTCTCGACAACGTCTTGTAGCTCCTTCAGTGCTCGCGGGGAAAGCCTATAGCTGTGGCAAAGAGACACAATCGGCTCGATCCAGAACTTGGCCTCGCCCTCCGGGCAGGAAACGTGCACGTGCAGCCGGTTTTCCTCACGGGAGAAAAAGAAGAACCTGTAGCTCTTGTAGCGAAAGACCGTCGGGCTCATGCAAACACTATTATACCAGCAATTTGGGTGTAACCCATGCCCGCCGACGCTTTTGTCGCCTATCTGCCCGATTGCTCACTCTTTCTCAGCTCGTTCCCTCAAAACCTTGTGGCACGTTCCGCATCTTGCCTCCAATCCCGTCCAAAGGAGAAAATTTGCCAGGGGAGTCGCCTGCAAAGGGAACGGCTCAATCGTTAGTCTCTTCCTGCAACGCGGACAGCGCATGGAGAAGATTTGCATGAAGGCAAATGCGGCAGCGCCGCAGGCGATAGCAGACATGATACAGAGAGGCAGAAGATTTTCGATGTGGACTAGTGAGAAACCAAGCATGATTGTTCCGGCTAATAACATCGCGAAACCGAGCGCAGATTGCCTCTTGGTTTTCCTCATCGGCACTCAGGTCCGACGCTTTCTCCCGAAGAACGGGCCTCTCCCAGTTGCTCTGCTCTCGTTAGCCTAACGTTCACGATGAGCTGCTATTGGGGGCGCGAACGGCGTCCGCACCGCACGGGGCAACTCTAGCGAAGGTTAGGTCGCGCACTTCGCCGTTACCCCCAAATTCTGGACAAAGACCGATCAAGCTCCTTCCTCGGGACGATACGGAGGATATACAACCCGTCATGGCCTATTCGGAAGATTGAACGGTAGTCGCCCGTCCTCAAGCGGTAGAGATCCTTGGCGCCTTCAAGCTTCTTGACTTTGGGCGGTCCGGGGAAATGGGCGCTTCCCGCGAGGGACTCGATGTCAGAGAGGATGTTCACCTGGTCGCGCCGCGGGATAGCCTTCAGGTCGCGTCGCGCCCGGGGAGAGAAGAATAGACCGAGGCTAGGCATCCCGCAGGCCTAGTTCCTTGCGAACATCCGCCAGACTCCGCCAGCCCTTGCGCCGCCCTTCATGTTCCGCAGACTTCAGGCCTTTGAGGAAGGAAGCGCTGTTGAGGACGATATCCTCGATCTCATCCTCGGACAAGGGAAGCAGCAGCGCTTTCGGCTTTCCGCGCTTGGTCACGACGATTCTGGCGCCATGTTCGACCTGATGAATGGCCTGGGGCGTGCGTGAGTGGAGTTCGTGGATGTTGATGAACCTCAGCATGTAATCTCCTTGTGTCTGTTTTGTGACACAAATAGTATAACCCCAGCCGCTCCAGGTGTCAAGGGCGTCTTTCTTTGGCTGTTGATCATCACGCTGGCGACCTAACGTGCGCGCTCAGCCGCCGTTTTCCCCGCGTGACGAAGGAAACGCGGGGCGGCTGTAGCGAAGGTTAGGGACCTCCTCGCTGAGTCGTTTCGCTGTCCTCTCCAACCACGTAGCATCCGGCCCCCACAGCAAACCAAGCCAAGATGAACTGAAGGTATCCCGTTGGCCCCTTCGCTGGGAAGAATTGATACCAGCCCTCCACAACTCCAGAGGCCCAGACGATGGCGCAGATACAGATACAAAGAAAGGCCCTTGAGCAGATTCTGACGAAAATCTCATTGATGGAGCGTGGATGGGTGCTCGCCATCACTTGGCCCAAAACCACCCCTGTCGCAGCCGAGCAAGCGATAATCATAGGGATGATTGGAAGCCCTATGAGTACGATAGCCATGCTGCGCTCGCCGTGCATGGAGAACCGCAGCAATAGCATGACAAGCAAAACGGCGAGGCCGGATAACGACATCCCCCAGACGATCCGTCTCTTCGACTTGTCGACAATGCCTCCCGGCAATCCTATGAGGGCTCCCTGGATGAAGAGCCAAAGAAAAGAACTAAGAGAAACATGCGCGGTGCCCCAGGACTTGAAGTCACTGAGTCCGATCACGAAGCCGAGAACGCTTCCAACACCGCCAAGAACCATCTTAAGAAGCTGTTTCACGCGTTTTCTAACACGGTGTCCCTAACGTTCACGATGAGCTGCTATTGGGAGCGCGAACACCGTCCGCACCGCGGAGCAGCTCAATCGGAGGTTAGGCTTCCTCATTGTGTGAGGGCCTGTCTCTCGAAATTTGCGATGACTGTCACGTTCTCCCGTTCGACCTCCGAAAGCTCTTCAGGCCGGAATCCAGGCCGCGGCTTGTACCATGTGCGAGATTCAAAATAGTCCCGCAGCCCCTGGTCGTTGAATATTCGCCCATGGCGTGCATAGATCTCATTCCGAAGAACACGCAATTGGGACGCAGACCACATCTTGAGCGTGTCGGTATCGATTCTTGTCTCTGCCCATTCGAAGTGATTCGGCTGGAGCAAATCGTCCCATGGCTGAGTGCGACCGCCGAAAGCAATGGTCAACGCTTCCAGGGGCCCCGGCTCAAAATCTGGGACGACCCAGGTTAGTTCGTTGCGTTTACGAATGACCCTCTCTGCCTCTATTGATGAAAACGGAGAGTCACGAGGACGAAGATTCAGCCTGCAACTATCTGGGAAAGAAAGAGAAAAGGTACTCCTGCCGATGGAGCTATTCCAGGAACTGCCTGTCCCGAGTTCATACCGGACAAAGAGAGGACCCGTCGAATAATGTCCATATGGGGCAGTATACCTCACAGCCGTAGTGGTTATCTGTTTGGATGGGAAGAAGACTTCCTTGACCTTCCATTTTCGCTCCATCCGCGCTTCGGGTTCGAGCTCGTTGGGGTAATCCGTGGCGTTGACTTTCATGCCATTAACGGATGTTTCGAAGTCGATGAAGTCTTCGACATGGAGCACATCGCCCAAGGAGGTTTGGGGGAAACCCATTGTCACGTGAGTCGATGCCGCATCGTTATAGAATGTAAACTTGGCCTCGACAAGGTAGTCCTTATCCCGAAGGTCTATGCGGACGTCCTCGCCGATCATTCGGATGCTTGAATGCTCTTCGAGGATGCTTGCAGTTCCCCCGGCGACTCTCACTGCTGCATCATCCGCAGCCGCCCATGCTGTCGGTAAGAGAACCATCGTGCCTGTCAAAAGCCAGGAGGTTGGTTTCATTCCACCAGTAAGCCTAACGTGCGCGCTGAGTTGCTCTAAGGGCGCGAACGTTGTCCGCACCGCACGGGGCAACTCTAGCGAAGGTTAGGTGCCGCATCCGTCGGCCCTTGCACACCATAACTGTTTGATCGCCTCAGGGGAAGCTCCACCCGCAGAGGCCTGAATCTGGACCCGCATGTTTTCGTTTCCCCTCACGTCACGGGGCCATTTCATCTTCGCTAGAAAATAGCCCTGGGCGTTTGTGCTGACGGAGGCCTGGGCTGCGTCGCACCATTCCAGTTCGTTTGTGCGAATGAGAGAAGCGTGTACCGCGACGAGTGCCCCGGCAATCGGATTCTGATCTGCGTCGGTAATCCGGCCATGGACGGTCCATTCGGCTGAGACTGTTTTGTATTGCCAGCGAAAAGGGGTCGCCAACACATCGTATGGGACAGTAAACACTCCCACAATCGTATCTGCGAGAAACGCGACAGCCAGAACGGGGATTGCCCGCTTGCCAGCGAATTGCATCTCGCCACACATAGTGTTTCTTCCGCCACAGATCTTCTTCCAGGCCGCCTTACTCGTCTTGAGTTCGAAATTGGGCCGGTTTTTTCGCACCACATGGGTTTCGACTCTGGGCGAAGAGATAACCAGAGAGACCGCTCCGCTCGATTGCGCCATCGCAGCAGACGGCGCATTGAGGGCAATCCCCAGGATTACAGCACCCCGCATGTGTCTCACAACAATGTGCACCTAACGTAAGGGGTCAGCGGCCGCGGCAATGGGAGAAGCCGTTACGCCGCGGCCCGCTGAATCCGATGTTATACGGTGCCACCTGATGTTACCCGTTCGTTGGCCGCACCGTTGGACAGCCGCCCCGTTCCTCACTGCTCCGTCCTCAATTGCCCCGCCAGAATTGATGATTGCAAGAACGCCGGCAACCCTACAAGACAACGCATCACGAGAAACAGCAGCCGTATAACGTGACGCTGAGCGGCAATGGGGCGGGAACATTTTCCGCACCGCAGCGCCGCTCAAGCGAAGGTTATGCCGACTCACTCAGTCGCCTCCTTGCTAACATCCGGTGTACAACAGACACACGGGCACTTCGCCCTCCAAACTTTGCCGTGAGACGTTTCCCCCGGTGAGCATGGCCGCTGGGCCACTCTCCCACCCATCTCACGGCACTTGTCAGCGGTCAGTAAGTCGGAGCGTCCATCGCGATAGGCAAAAGGTACCAGCCTGGCCACAGAGAAGCACGTTGACCGAGCCTGAACCTGTGTTGAGAAATTGGGGAGGATTGAAATTTCAACGCAGTGTCTGGAAGATTCGTAAAAATCCCCCCCATAGACTCCGAGGTGCGTCTGCCCGTTGGCTTCGAACATTAGGTTGATGGCCGTTGCGCTGTGTGGTTTAGGAATGAGTCTGATGGCAGCGTCCGGTCTGAGGGTCTTCGCCGTGAAGACATTGAGCTCTGTTTGATATACATGAACATTTTCCAGAGCAGCTCCTGTTCGATTGAAAACAGTGACGACGGTGCTCCCAAAGAAAACGCTATAGGCAGTCCACGCCAGGATCAATAGGAATGGCATCAGAACAGCCGTGGTCCGCATTGCCCGGTCGATCTTGCCACTTCTACTAATCGGCATAACGTTCACGATGAGCTGCTATTGGGAGCGCGAACGGCGCCCGCACCGCGGAGCAGCTCAATCGGAGGTTATGCCCCATGTGGACGAAGTCGTAGTTCCTGTTGGATCCTTTCCGACAAGAACATCTTTAGGAGAGACTGATAGGGGACATCTCTCTTGTTCGCCAACAGCCGCAGTTCCTCAAGCATGGACTCCGGGAGGCGAAGAGAAATGGCCTTGAGCGAGGGCCTGAGGTTGGAAAAGATAGCCCGCTTCCCTTTTTTCCAGTTGACGTAGTCCACGGAATCGTGAGAAGCCCAGAAGGCCTGCTCTTCCTTCTCGTTCTTGAACTTGGGGATTCGGTTATTCTTCATGGCTCCTATAGACCTCCCTCTCCGCCTTGCTCATGTCTCGGGCCGAGATTACCCGAACCAGATTCCGGCGAGCGGTGAAAATCAGGAGCAGCAGCCGGTCCGAGTCCGTCCGCCCAAGCACGTAGAAACGCGCCTCCGACTCTGAATGCTCTTCGTCCGGCGCGACGACCAAGGGCTCATTGAAGAAAACCTGTTCGCATTCAAACGGGCTGACCTTATGCTTCTGCCAGACCTTCTCCGCGTTCGACTTGTCCCAGTCAAAGCCGACGTACTTGGAGAAGTAATCCTCACTCACCATGATAGTATATGATGGTAATATACAGTTGTCAAGGTCCTGGATGGCTTACGGAGCTTCGCGCCTGGCCCTAATTCTGTGGGCATAACGTGCGCGCTCAGCCGCCGTTATCCCCGCGTGACGAAGGAAACGCGGGGCGGCTGTAGCGAAGGTTAGGTGTTGAATGATTCGACCTCTCTCCTAGTACGCACGCAACTCAAACTCGAGTGGGGCAGAATTCGCGATCCCGACCCAAATTCGCTCCTGATGCAAGACAAAACCGAGAGGACTTACGCTGACGCCTGCCTCCTGATGGCCCTCTTTCCCGCTACCGTACTCGGCGTAAACACGATAGAAGCCCGGCTTACGAAAGTCAAATCTCCGCTCCTCGGGGGATTTCGGAGAATCTGCAGTATGCATAAAAGCCAAATCTATGGTCTCTTGATACGCTTCTCCTCGTGGCAAACAAATGAAGTCACTTTTCCGCCACATCTTTTCGACCCGTAGACCAACAAAGGGCACGATTTCTCCCGTAGCCGTTTCCACTCTGAATCCCAGGGATTGCTGGTCGGCGATGCTCTTCTTCACCCACAGTTTGTATCTTGATGAGTTCCTAATTGTCACCGTTATGGGGATAGAAGAGCCAATCTTGAACTCCCGCGCAGGGAGTGACAAGTCAACGGTGATTCCGGGCCCCGTATAGGTGCAAGAACTACAAAGCATCACCCATGCGAGTAAGAAACAAACAATAGTCCAACTAATCCGTTTCGACATCTTCCCGTTGATACACCTAACGTGCACGATGAGCTGCTATTGGGGGCGCGAACGCCGTCCGCACCGCGGAGCAGCTCAATCGGAGGTTAGACCGAGTGATTCCGTTAATCATTCGTCTTAACATCTTTGGTCGGACTTTTCGATCTCCCCCACCACCATGTTCGACCCAGAAAATGAATGGCAATCTTGCCTTCTCGGCTTTCCAGGTCCCTTTGTTCTGGAGTACTCCATGGCCATCTTGCGCTAGACAACTTCCAAAGGCCGACGAAACCAAGGGCTGTTATTGAGAGAACAATAAGGATTACTGGCCAGCCTGAAGCGAACAAATTGCCGGACCTGAGGCGGTCCGGGAACAAAGACAGGGAAATTAGAATGCCAATGACTATCGAGGCAACGACGACCACCATCGTGGCCAGCATGAATGTATCAAAAGACATCCCGTAGCAGCTTGGCTCCGCCGGAGCACTTGCCTTCGGGTCAGGCTTGCTTGTTGGATCGTGGTCCATCAGTTCATTCTTCGGTCTAACGTGCGCGCTCAGCCGCCGTTTGCCCCGCGTGACGAAGGAAACGCGGGGCGGCTGTAGCGAAGGTTAGACACCCCCAAAACGAGCGATTATTGACTGACATGCAGCCAAGATTTCCGCCCTAGCAGCGTCTTCAATGTCACGTACCTCTTTTTGCTTTTCTGCGAACGCCAGCGAGGCCCAATTGTTCCGCTGATCCTCAAGCGGTAGATGGTCCGTTTCTGAGTCGAGTCCGCCGAATTTACAGAAGTCGTTATCAGTCCTCCAGTCTGGGACCAAGGCATGTCCCAATCTGACGAGCTTTCGGCAGCCCGCGATGATTCCAATCTCGCCGTTAATCATTAGGCGGGCCGTTTCAACGGCTTCCCCTCGCTCGCGTTTGATTGCTTCCGACTCGCCGTGCAAGTTCATGGTCTTGGTGTGTCTAACAATCAATGGGCTGTTCGACTGAGCTCGGGTTTTCCTGAAAAGGCGACTCCAGGGATTCTTTCGTCAAAATCATGCTTTGTCGCGAAAAAACGTCAATATTATTCCCGCAAACGCTGCACGAATCTGCAGTGTTTGCCCCGCCTCCAAGAAACATCATACCACGAATTCTATCGCTATGCGCGAACCTTTCCGGAAATACCCGCATCCCCGCGTTCCCGCAAACACCGCAGCCTGTACAGCCTTTGCATTCACAGCCGGTCCGCCGGGCTTTGGACTCCTCTGCCGCCTTTGTTGAGTACGTGCGTGTAGATCATGGTTGTGCCCAGGTCCTTGTGGCCCAACAGCTCCTGGATCGTCCGGATATCGTAGCCCTCCTCCAGAAGGTGGGTCGCGAAGGAGTGTCGCAGCGCATGGCACCCGGCCGTCTTGGTGATCCCGGATTTCAGCCGAGCTTCCTTGAACGCCCTCTGCAGCACGGACTCGTGCAGATGATGGCGGCGACGCTCGCCGGTCTCGCTGTCTATGTAGTGGCTCCAGGCTGGGAAGACCCACTGCCAGCCCCACTCCTTGCCGGCGGTCGGGTATTTCCGAGCCAGCGCTCCCGGCAGAAGGACGTTGCCCAGCCCATGGGCAAGATCCTCTTGATGCTGCCGCTTCACCCGCTCAAGATGCTTGAGGAGCGGCTCTCTCGCGGAACCCGGCAGCATGGTGTAGCGGTCCTTATCCCCCTTGCCGCCTCGGACCAGGATCTGGTTCTGCGAGAAGTCGATATCCTTGACGCGCAAAGAGCAGCACTCGAGCAGGCGCAGGCCGGCGCCGTAAAGGAGCATGGCCATGATGCGAGGGGTGCCGTTCATGCATCCCAGGACGCCCCGGACCTCGTCGCGGCTGAGCACCACCGGAAGTCTCTGCGGACGCTTGGCCCTGACCACGTCCTCCACCGGGCCCAGGTCCTTGCCCAGGACGTGCTTGTAGAGGAACAGCACGGCGTTCAGAGCCTGATTCTGCGTGGACGCGCTCACCCGGCCCTCGGTGGCGAGGCTCGAGAGGAATGCGGCGAGTTCGGGTTCGCCCAGGTCTTCCGGCCTCCGGCCGCCGTGATGCTCGATGAACCTGCGGGTCCAGCCCACGTAGGTCTCCAGAGTCCTGGGGCTGTAGTGCAGGGCTTTTATCTCCTGGGAGACTTTCTCAAGGAGGCCTGATATCCAGTCTCCGGCTGCGGGAGCGGACACATCCGCCTTGATCGGATCGCCTGCGAAAAGGACGGTCAGCCTCTCGATCATCCAGCTCGCAGCGGGGACCGTCCAGTACTTCTCCTGGGGGTGCCACCGCCGGCCAGGGATGGTCCGCATCTTGGCCACGCGCTCGGCGGAATAGGGGAAGCGCACGATGAAGTTCCCTGCGCCTGCGCGGGTGATGACGATGCTCTCGCCGGAGTCAGGCATAGCAGCTACCTCGCCCGGTAGCGCGCCTTAGAGCTCGCAACACGCCAGACTGGGTGCTGAGACCGGTTGTGGGCTGGAAAGAAGCCGATGCGCACAAAGACATTCCGTCAAGCGGGCTCATCCTAGTATTACGACCGAGGACGGAAAAAGTTCCCTCCATTTGCTTTAATCCACCTATGCTCAGCCAGACAACAGACCGCGTCCTAAGACTCCTCGCCGCGCTCTGGCGCGGCTTTTGGGTGTACTTCCTCGCCTCGGGCGTGTGCTGCATGGCCGCCTTCGTCCTGGCGGAGGGCGTCAAGCAGAGCATGGGCCTGAGCTACCCCTATCCCTTCGTTCTCCAGGCGCCGACCAAGGTGGCTCTCGGGCTCTGGCTCGGCGCCTTTGCCGCGGCCCTGGCGGCTTCCATGCGTCACGGCGGCTCGGGCTGGGGCTGGGGGACTTTCTTCGGGATCTTCTCCGGAGTCGGCATCGCCTTCGGCATCCTCCGCGTGCCGGTCATCGCGGGCGGCTATCTCCCCGCTTTCTGCTACGGCCTGCTGGCCATCCCCTTCGGCGTAGCCGGCGGCCGCATCGGCGACTGGGCCGCCCGGGAGATCCAGAGCGCCATCCAAGCTCCTCCGGACCTGACCCCCAGGGTCGAGGCCCTGGAGAAGAGGATCGCGGTGCTGGAAGCCGCGTTCCAAAGCAAGCCGACGGTGCAGCCATGAAGGACGGCCGCATCACCAAGCACGAGTACTACCTCAACATCGCCAAGGAAGTGGCGCGCCGGAGCACCTGCCTGCGGCGGCATTACGGGGCGGTCATCGTGAACAACGACCAGATCGTCTCCACCGGCTACGCCGGATCCCCGCGCGGGACGGCCAACTGCTCGGAGATCGGCACCTGCCTGCGCATCCAGCTCCATGCCAAGCGCGGGGAGCACTACGAGTGGTGCAGGGCCGTGCACGCGGAGCAGAACGCCATCATCCACGCGTCCCGCTTCGACATGATCGGCGCCACGCTCTACCTGGTCGGCGTATCGCCCTCCACCTCCCACATCATCAAGGGGGCCGAGCCCTGCAAGATCTGCAAGCGCATGATCATCAACTCGGGGATCGCGAGGGTCATCGTCCTGAACCCTTCGAGCTCTCTGCGCGTGGAGTCCGTCAAGGGCTGGATCCGCGGGAACATGGGGGACTTCAAGAAGGTGCGCGGGAAGCTCATCCCCGTGATGCCGCGGGGCTATTGAGATCGGACCCGGATAACCCCGACGTCGGACGCGGGATTCTTCAAGTCCACGTGGATGCGTCCCGGCAGCTCAGCCCGCATTTTCTCATGGGGCACGCGCAGGCAGAGGAAGTAGTCCCCGGCCGACAAGCGGTCGAATTCGAACGTCCCGTCCTTGCCCACGGCCCGGGAGTCCACGATGCGGGACGCGAGCAGGGCTGGATCCGCGGGCGGGAGGCTTCCGGCCTGGAATAAGAACAGGCCGACCCGGATGCCGTTTGCGTCCGGCGCGCTGAGCCTGCCTCGGACGACCCCTGGAGCCGGACCCTGGAGGCGGAGCCGGCCCTGGGCCAGATTCCGGCTGTGATTCTCGGGCAGATGGAAGCCGTAGCTCGAGAATCGCTCCAGCATCCGTTTGTTCTCCTCGGTCACCGGAGCCCGGTTCGCCAGCCAGGAGACGCGCTGCAGGGTCCACAGCATGGGAGGCCCGAACCCGGGGCCCAGGCCCCCCAGGACCTCGTCATAGAGCGAGGCCATGCGGCCGGGCTCCCATAGGGTCAGACAGATGGAGGGGATGGCGTTCAGCGCCGCGTTCCTGAACACGCTGGCGCGGCCCCGCCCAGAGAGGAAGCCGGAGAGCAGGGCCAGGTTCTCCTCTTGCGCCGGAACCGAGCCGGAGTCCATGAACCCAGTGTAGTGCGCATCCAAGGTCCAGGGATGCGCGGCCTTCTCCCCGGGGAGAAGCACGTAGGCTCTCTTCATGAGCTTGCCCTTGAGCCCGGCTGCGCTCCACAGCCCCGGCTTGCCGTAGTCATGGCGGCCGGCGTAGAGCCTGAGCAGGCCGAAGCCTGCTGCCAGGGCCGCGCACAGGCCCAGGGGCAGGGCCGCGCGCTTCAGACGATCAAAGGGGGGGGCATCGTCGGCTCCTACGGCTGCGGCCAAGCCAAGGGCCAAAGATAAGCCAGCCGCGCCTATGAGGCAGCAGAGGAGCAGGTTCCTGAGCACGCCTCCGGCAGCCACCTCGGCTGAGAGCGTCCAGAGGTCCACGTTGAGCGTGAAGAGCAGCCAGAATAGGTCCTTGAGTCCGTAAGCCACTCCTGCGGCCCCCAGGCCGGCCAGGGTCCCCCACGCGATGCTCCGGGCAGCGCGCTTGGGGCGTAGGATGAGCCAGGCAGCTCCCCAGAGCAGGGCCCCGCAGGCCGCATAGACTGCGGCGGGGGCGCCCTCGGTCAGGGCGCAGCATCCGGCCTGGAACGAGTCCAGGATCAGGCCTATCCCGAAGAGGGCGGCCATGCCTGAGAACGCCGCCGCAGCCCAGGCCTTGAGCGGCTTAGGGGTCTGGAGGAATGGGAAGGTCCCGAGCTCCGGAGAGATGCGCGGGGCTGCCAGGAGCCAGGAGCTCGCCGCTGCCCCCAGGAGGAGCAGGGTCCAGAGCCAGTGCGCTTTGCGCACGAACACGCTCAGGAGCGCCAGGCGATCGAGGTCCGCGAGCATGTCCGGAGGGGCGATCATGCGCGCCGGATCCGGGATGGCGAGCGACATCAGCGTGACGCCGGCGATGAAGCCGATGACAGCGCCGCAGACGGCTTGGAGGGAGAGGTGCTTTAGGATGTCCCGGCGCAACTAATTCTGGGGGATCTTCGCGTCTCCGAGCCAGAATAGGTCCACGGAGAAACCGCAGCCGTCCTTGTGGCACTCGGCCCGGATCACGTCTTCGTCCTGCTTCAGGGCGCCGGTCTTGAGCTTCTCCCCGCAATTGGGGCACTTGACTTGCTTGAGCGCCACGTTCTCAGGGAATGGTTTCGCCATGGAGATATTGTACCTCAGAGGGGGCGGCCCGGCTTGTGACAAAGGACCCCTGGCCGCCCCCTGTCTAAAGACCTACTTAGTTCAGTTCGACGGCCAAGGCCAGGGCCTCTCCTCCGCCGATGCAGATGGAGGCCACGCCCTTTCGCAGGTTCCTGCGCTTGAGCGCGTTGATGAGCGTGACCACGATCCTGGCTCCGCTCGCGCCGATGGGGTGCCCCAGGGCCACGGCTCCGCCCTGCACGTTCACCTTCTCCTTGGGGATGCCGGTCAGGCGCATGTTGACCAGGGAGACCACGCTGAAGGCCTCGTTGATCTCGTAGAGGTCCACCTCGTCCTTGGTCCAGCCCACGCGCTCGAGCAGCTTCTCGATCGCCTGAGCCGGGGCTGTGGTGAACCACTCCGGTTCCTGGGAGTGCCCGGCCCAGCCCAGGATCGTCGCCACGGGCTTCGCGCCCAGCTTCTCGGCGTGCTCCTCGGTCGAGAGAACCAGGGCCGCCGCCCCGTCGTTGAGCTTGGAGGCGTTGGCGGCCGTGATGGTGCCGTCCTTCTTGAACGCGGGCTTAAGCGCGGGCATCTTGGCGAAGTCGCCCTTCTTGGGCTCCTCGTCCTCGGACACGCCATCCACCGGGCAGATCTCGGTCGCGAACGCGCCGCCGGTCTGGGCCTCGCGGGCCCGGGTGTAGCTCATGACCGCGTACTCATCCTGGTCCTTCCGGGTGAAGCCGTACATCTGCGCGCACATCTCGCCGCACAGGCCCATGTGCTTGTCCGAGTAGGGGTCCACGAGCCCGTCCTTGAGCACGGAATCCGCGAACTCGCCGTGCCCGAGCTTATAGCCTGAGCGCGCCTTCTCCAGAAGGTAGGGCGCCCGAGTCATGGACTCCATGCCGCCGGCCACGGAGACCTTCGAGTCGCCCGTGAGCAGGGACTTGGACGCCATGATGACGGCCTTGAGCCCTGAGCCGCACATCTTGTTGACCGTGGCGGCCGAGGCCTTGGCCGGGATGCCGGCGTAGATCATGGCCTGCCTGGCCGGGGCCTGTCCCGTGCCTGCGGAGAGGACGTTGCCCATCACGACCTCGTCCACCGCTTCGGGCTTGATGCCCGCCGACTTGAGGGCTCCGGAGATGGCGATGGAGCCCAACTGGGGCGCGCTCTTCTTGGAGAGCCCGCCGAGGAAACTGCCGATGGGCGTTCGAGACGCCCCGAGAATGACGACTCTGTTCATGATCCTCTCCTTATTCATAGATAGCCGAGCTTCTTGGCCTGCTCCCGGAGCCCGCTCCGGTGATCAGGGTGAGCCACGGCGATGAGGTTCTGGGTCCGCTCGCGGACGGTCCGTCCCCTCATGTAGGCGATGCCGTGCTCGGTCACCACATGGTCGCAGTGCGCCCGGTGCAGGGTCACGGCCGTTCCCAAAGGCAGGGTCGGGACGATGGTGCTCACTGTCCCGTTCTTGGCCGTGGACTGGCACGCGATGATGGATTTCCCTTGGCCGTCTGCGCCTTCCTTGGCTCCGGACGCGGTGTCGGTCTGTCCGCCGGTGCCGGAGTACTGGTTCGTGCCGATGGACTCGCTCGCCACCTGCCCGGTGAAGTCCACCATGAGGCAGGTGTTGATGGAGGTCATCTTCGAATTCTGCCTGACGACCGCCGGGTCGTTGACCCAGCGTCCTTTGCGGAACTCTACGGACGGGTTGTCGTCGAGCCAGTCGTAGAGCTTGCGGGATCCCATCGCGAAGGTGCAGATGAACTTGTCCTTGCCGAGGGCTTTGCGTTTGTTCGTGACCACGCCCATCCTGTGGAGCTCCATGACCGAGTCCACGAGCATCTCCGTGTGCACGCCCAGGTCTTCCTTGTCCTTGAGGGCCAGGGCCACCGCGTTGGGGATGCCGCCGATGCCCAGCTGTATCGTAGCCCCGTCCGGCACCAGTTCCGCGATGTTGCGGCCGATGTCGAGCTCCACCGCGGTGGGGTTCGGGGCCGGCAGGGTCGGGACTTCCTGGTGGTTCTCCACGAAGTACTGCACATCCGAGACGTGGACCGCCGTGTCCCCGAAGGTCCGGGGCAGGTTCTCGTTGATCTCCAGGACCACGGTCTCGGCCGCTTCCAGGATGTCCCTCTCATACGTCACGCCCAGCGAGAGGGATACGTAGCCGTGTTTGTCCGGGGGAGTGCAGGTGCCGAAGAACACCCCGGGCTTCTTGGCGTGCATCCGGTCCAAAGCAGCGCTGTGCAGCATGTTCGGCACGTAGGTGACCGTGCCGGTCCCGGCGGCCAGGGCCGCCCGTGCTCCCGGAGCATGGAACCAGGAGCAGAGCTCGAAGCGGCCCTTCATCTCGGGCCGCATGTAGAACTCGTAGGGCTTGAGCGTGAGCACCGAGAACACCCTCACGTCCTCCACCTGCTCCGCGGCGAGGTGCATCGCGGACATCAGGCCTTGGGGCTCGGACGCGCACTGCGCCACGATCACGTCTTGGCCGGACCGGATCTTGGCGACCGCGTCCTCGATGCTGATGAGCTTGTCCCCGAGCCTTCTTTTAAGGAGGCTCGGCCGTGCTTCTGTCATGACCGGCATATTAGTAGGTCATGGCCATGCAGGCCATGGCGAAGCCGCCGCCCGAGGCGCAGAGCACGAACTTCTGTCCGCGCCTGAGCTTGCCCTGCTCGATGGCGTCATGCAGGGCCATGGGGACGCAGGCCGAGCCCGTGTAGCCCCACTTCTCCATGATGGTGTGCGTGCGCGACATGGGCAGCCTGAACTCCGCCATGACCTCTTCTATGGTGACCTTCCGGATCTGGGTGAAGACGTAGAGGTCGATGTCATGGGTCTTCAGAGCCGCTTTCCCCAGGGTCTCCCGGATGAGCTTCGGCCAGGCGTCCTTGTTGAGCGTGGGGGGGTACTTCTTGAGGATGCGGACCTTGTCCCTGCCCGAGGCCACGAGCTCCGCGCTGGCCTTCTCCGCCGAGCCGCCGCCGTAGATGCCCATGTAGTCCCAGTACTGCCCGTCCGCCACCAGGCGCGAGCACAAGGTGTGCCGCATGGAGTCGTCGCGCTGCAGCAGGACCGCTCCGGCCCCGTCGCCGAACAGGGGATAGCAGACGTTGTCGTTCGGGTCCAGGAACTTGGACATGGCGTAGGTGCCGATGACCATGGCGGTCTTGTACTGCGGGTCCGTGTGGATGTACTTGGTCGCGATGTCCATGGCCGTGACGCTGCCCGCGCACGCGCAGTTCGCGTCGAAGGCCGCGGAGTTCGTCAAGCCGAGCTGGTGCTGGACATAGGCCGCCGTGGCCGGGGACAGGAAGGCCGGGGTGTCCGTGGCCACGATGAGGAGGTCCACCTGCTCGGCTTTGAGCCCCGCCTTCTCCAGCGCGCGGCGTCCCGCCTTGACCGCGTGGTCGCCGGAGGACTCGTTCGGCGCGGAGTGGAACCGGGCCCCGTGGCCGATGCGGTCGTACACCTTTTGGAGCTGTTCGCGGCCGAAGCGCTTGAACATGTCCTCGTTGGACACAAGCTTCTCCGGCAGGTGCATGCCTGTGGCGATGATCTTGGGCATGAGGAGTCCTCCCTTTATAGAACCAGCCCGCCGTCCACACCCAGCACCTGGCCGGTGATGAACGTGGCCTGGTCCGAGGCGAGGAACAGGTACGCGTGGCCGATGTCCTCGGGCGTTCCGAGACGCTGCATCGGCGTCTTGTCCTTGATGGAGTCCAGGATGTTCGCGGGCACGGTAGCCAGCATCTCGGTCATGGTGAAGCCCGGGGCCACGGCGTTGACCGTGATTCCCTTGCGGCCGAGCTCCTTGGCCCAGGTCTTGGTCATGCCGATCATGCCGGCCTTGGCGGCCGCGTAGTTCGTCTGGCCGATGTTGCCGTAGACTCCCACGATGGAGGAGGTGTTGATGATCGCGCCCCGCTTCTGCGCGCTCATGACCGGGAGCACGGCCTGGGCGCAGTTGAACACTCCCTTGAGGTTGACGTCGATGACCCGGTCGAAGGCGTCCTCGGTCATCTTGTGGAGCATGGCGTCGCGGGTGATGCCCGCGTTGTTGACGAGCGCGTCCACGCGGCCCCACTTGTCCACGACCGTCTTGACCGCCGCGTCCATGGAGGGCCGGCTGGTCACGTCCACGGCCACGGTCATGAGGGGTAGGGTCCCCTGGGGGTCGAGGTCCTTGTGCGCCTCCTGCAACTGGGCCTCGTTCACGTCCAAAAGCGCGACCTTGGCTCCGTGCGTCAGGAACAGCCGCGCCGCGGTCTTGCCGATGCCCCGCGCCGCTCCGGTGATCATCACGACCTTGTCCTTCACGTTCATGTTCTATCCTCCATGGTTTTATGATTGCAGGATTCCGTTCCGGAACACCCGCCCGAAGAACCGTATGACATCATCGTCCGTCATGCCGTAGTGCGTCTTCACGCCGAAGAGCTTCTCCACTGGCGATATCGCGGATGGAGGTGCCGTGGAAGCCCTGCTTGCGGAACAAGGAGGCCGAGGCCTTTAGGATCCTTTCGCGGGAGGGGGCTTGGGCCTTCATATGAACGATCGTTCGTTCAGTATTGTACCATGAGGGGGGGCCGGGCGTCAAGCGCCATCTCGGTTTTTAGCGGAAGAGGAAGTCCTCGACGAGTCCGATGAAGCCTTCCGGGTCCTCGACGTTGGCGCAGTGCCCGCGGCCTTTGAGTTCCTTGAAGGAACCCCCGGGGGGGAGCGCGGCCAGGCGCCGTGAGCCCTCCATGGGCAGGACCGCGTCATGCTCGCCGTGGAGCACCAAGGTCGGCTGGGACACGGCGCGGATGTCGCCCTCGTAGTCCACGCGCTCCAGGGCGTCGAGCACCCAGGTCTTGAGCGAACGGGCCGCGCGGAAGGCGTCTTCGGCCAGCTCGACCGTCACGAAGGGGCGGAGCGCGGCGGGCCCATGGAGGGTCGAGGCGATGACCTGGGCCGCGAACGGCTTGTCGCCGGCCATCCGATGGAAAGCCTCTCTCATCCCGGAGCCCAGGGCGATGCCCTTGGCGCCGACGGAGTCGAGCAGGACCGCGCGATGGAAGGTTTCGGGCGAACGCCTCATGGCGAGCAGCGCGATGAGGCCTCCGGTGGAGTGGCCGACGACGTTGACGTGCCGCCGGCCGATGTCCGTCAGGAGGTCCACGTAGTCCCGCGCCAGCCGCTCCATGTCCATGTCGGAGGCCGAGTCCGGGTCCGGGCTGCGGCCCGAGCCGCGCCAGTCCGCGAATATCAGGGCTCCGGGCGCCTTTCCCGCTCCAGGGCGCTCCTGGAGGACCCGGAGGACCGGGCGCCACCACCGGCTGGAGGCCATGTTCCCGTGGATGAAGAGGGTGTCCTTCGGGACCAGCCCTTCATGGGTCTCGAAGTGCATCTTGAAGGCGGACCGCATGGGGTCAGTCGCGCAGGAGGTCCCGGACTCTGTCGGGCTCCCGGAGCGGATAGAAGTGGTCGGAATCCACGACCGAGAGGCGGAACAGCCCTTCCTTGTCCGTCAGGACCGTGCCGGGCCGCGGAGCCCGCGCCGGAGCCTCGATCCCGAGCCGCGTGAGCAGACGCCGCTGAAGGGCCCAGGGGAGGATGTCGTCGTGGACCGCCGCCACGGTGTGCAGCCGCACGCCCATATCGCGCAGCAGCCGCACGTGTTCCGGCGCGAAGTCCAGGCGCAGCAGGTCCACGAAGCGGCGCAACGCGGCCTCCTGCCAGCCGGGCTTCCCGGAGTTGTCGTCGATCACCCGCAGCAGCGCCTTCCGGACGGGTTCGATGTCCGGCTCCCAGGGTTCGCCGAGGTAGCGCTTGAGGTCCCTAGCGACGTCCTGGCCCCCGCTGGACAGCAGCAGGGCCCGGACCGCGTCCCAAGCCAGCTCGTCGGCGGCCGCCATGGGGAGGAGGAACGGGTTCCAGCGCGCGAGGTCCCACAAGGCGGAGCGGATGGCGTCGTTCATGTCGATCATGTCCACGAAGGCCTTGCTGACCTGGAGCTTCAGGCTGGACATGGGGTCCATGTCGCGCTCCACGCCCTCGTAGTGGGTCGAGCCCATGAACAGCGTGACCTTCGCTCCCCGGAGATAGCGCAGGGCCTCGGCCGCGAGGGGGTCGCCGCTCAGGCCCAGGAGCCGCTGGAAGAGCATGGTCGAGTAGGAGTGCAGCGCCAGGTCGACCCGGTCGGAACCCGACTCGCGCCCGGCCAGGACGATCAGGCGCGCGAGGTCGAGGGCGTCGGCGTCGAAGACGCGGGCCCCCGGGCTCCATGGGCTTGGGGGCAGGCCCCTGAGCCACAGGGTGAACTGTCCCGCCTCAGGGGCGAATCTGGAGAAGTAGGGTTCGAAGCTTTCGGCCAGGGCCAGGCCGCCGACGAACACGGTCGGAGGCTTGCCCTCGGCCCCGGCCGGGATGCGGGATTTGTAGCTGATCCGCGTCCCGCCCGACCCCGTGAAGCCGCCATGCCGCCAGGCGGCATCGGCCGCCGCTTGCACACCAGTCCGCAGGCCGGTCTTTCCCCGTGACTTGCGTCCTGTCCGTCCTGAAAAAGAAGCAGCCGCCTCGCGGCGACCGCCGTCGAAAGTCTCGAAAGCGTCGCCGACGGACCTCTCGAAACCCATGGAGGCGGAGGGCAAGCGCTGCGCCGCGGAGTGGAGCTGGTCCAGCACCGTGGGCTGCGCAGAGGGAGCCTGAGCGGCGGGGGTGATCTTATTTCCTTTATAAGAGGGGACCACCGATGCCGGCAGAAGGGCGGGGGATGGGGTGAACACGGGCTGCCGGGTCAAGGACGGCAGGACCGGGCTCATCGCTCCCGGAGCGGGGAGCAGGGGGCCGAGGTTCGGGGTCAGCGCGGACGTCAATGGAGCCGCCAGGCTGGGTCCGGCTAGGGGAAGCACCCCGCTGAGCGGAGCCTGCAGGACCGGACCGGTCTGCAGCGTCGCGGCGGCGGCCCAGGAGGGCAGGGCTGCGACGAGGATCCAGCACGAGGGGCGCGGCATCGAGTGTCAGTATACATGTGAACACTCGTTCATGTCTGGGCCGATGGGTCCTCTCCGGCCGGGAATGCGGCCCAGGCTTTTCTGGGCCCTAGGGCCCTGCGACGCTTACTTCAGGTACTTTTCCGCGTCCGTGCTGCGCGGCAGCACGTGGTCGCGGTAGTCCTTCAGGGCGCGCCTGACGGCGGCTTCGCGGAGTCCGGGGGTGGGGAAGGACGAGGAGAAATCCCGGACGAGACCGGCGAGGTGCTCGGCCATGAAGGCGTCCGCGGCCTGGCTTCCGGGCTGCACGGCGCGGAAGGCCTGGACCGCGTCGAAGAGCCGGAGGAGGGACTCCTTGCCGTCGGAATCCTCCAGGATCGAGTCGCGATAGGCGGCCGCGGCCTTGTCGACTTGCTCCAGGCGGATGGACTGATTCTCGCTCGGCTGGAATCCGGGGCTGGAGCACCAGGGCTCGCAGCCAAGTAGTCCGAGCGCGGCGAGGAGAAGCGGTTTTTTCAATATCTTCCTCTCTTGTGGTTTTTCAGGTCCTCCGCCGGCTCCAACTCCCCCCCGCAGTCCGGGCAGGAATCCTTCTTGACCGAGTAGAGCTGCTTGCAGACCGAGCATACGCTCTGCACGGACGGGTCCACGTATTCCATGAGCTTGTCGAGAGTAAGGATCGCTCCGCAGTTGCACGTGTCGCCAGACACCTCGGCGGAGCAGCGGGGGCACGGCCGGAGCCTGGGCGACTTCTTGAACACGATGCCGCAATCCGAGCATTGGGCCGCGCCTTGGGGGTTTTCCATGGCGCAGACCGGGCAAGGCCACTTCTCCACCTCCTCCGGGGCGGGGGCCGGGCCGTGCTCCGCGGCCGCCGGGGCGCACTCCTGGCACCCGGAAGCGGGGTGCTCTCCCAGGTTGAGGCCGCAGGCCTGGCAGACCGCCAGCACGCTCTGGGTCTCCCGCACCTCGCCCCCGCAGGCAGGGCAGGGCTGGTCCAAAGCGCCCCCGAGCGCATCCGGGGAGATGGCGGTCCCGCACTGGTCGCAAAAAAGAGCCTCGTCGTCGTTCTCAGCCGAGCACTTTGGGCATTGGATCATGGGGATATATTACCACAAGAATTATCCCCGGCACTTCCGGGACGGGGTGCCGGGGATGATCCCTCTAAGGCGATCAGGACCGGACGGTCTTCTTCTTGGCCGGGCTCCTTCCGGCCTGTTCTGCGTTCGGCGCGAGCTTCACCTTGACCGACTCGATGCCCCGGACGTAGGGCTCGAGCAGCTTGGCCAGGGCCGGGTCCTCGGCCATGGCCTTGCGCAGGGCGCGCAGGTCCATGCCGGAGTACTTCTCCCACACGCCCGCGGCCTTGAGCGCGGACACGACGCGGTCGTAGGCTTCCCGCTCCTTGGACTTGGTCGGCACGCTCACGTAGCCGCTCTTGCGCAGGCTGGAGACCGTGGTCTTTCCCTGCACGCGGACGTGGCCGGTCCTGCGCGAGAACTCGATGAGCTGGGAAACGTAGCCTTGCTCCTCGGCCTCGAGAGCCTCGATTCCCTCGGCGAGCTTGTCCTGGCCTTCCTTCAGCTTTCCGAGCTCGTCCACGCGCTTGGACGCGTCAGCCGCGTTCTTGGGCAGGTCCAGGGCGCCGAGCTTTTCCTTCCACGCTTCGCGGTGCTTGGAGACATCCTCGCGCAGAGCGTCCATCTCGCGCAGGGTCTTGAAGAGCCGCTTGCGCAGATTCGCCAGATAGGCGTCGTCCGCGTCGATGACCACGGACTTGCTCTTGAAGTCCCAGGAGAGCTTGGCCTTGCGGCCCTTCATGAGGTCCGGGTAGAGCTGCTGGAGCGCGAGGATGTAGAGCCCGAGCTGGTAGTCGTGCGCCTTGACCTCCTCGTCCGTGGGCTCCTTGTAGTGGGTCTTCCAGTCGCGGATGAGGACGGTGTCGCCCTGCAGCATGACCCGGTCCGGGATGCCCTGGAATTTGTAGGTCTTTCCGGTCTCCGGATCGGTCAGGGTGAAGTGCGTGCGCTTCTCGAGGAAGACGATCTCCCCCTGGTCCTTGAAGGGGTACATCTGTTCCCACTTGGCCTTCACGTACTCCATAGCCCCGCGCTTGTAGTCCGCCTCGGTCAGTCCGTCCTGGGGGACGAAGTCATCCTCCGCGGACAAGGCCTTCCACCGCTCCTCGAAGAGCTTCTCGACGTCTTTGAACGTGATGTTCTCGATGAGGCGTCCGCCCTTCATCCAGATGAAGACCTGCTCCATGGTCTCGTGCACCACGGAGCCGGCCAGGAAGTTCATGATCTTGGGGCCGGGGGTCCGGGAGCGCAGGAGGTAGTACTTGGCGTAGGCGTCCTTGTCGGACATGAACGACGCGACCTGGGTCGGAGACAGGAGGCCGGGCTCCGCGTCCGGCGCCCACTCGTCGCGCGGGAGCTTGGTGCGGGACACTCCGCCGCCTGAGCTGCCGGCCGCGTCCTCGGCCGCTTCGGTCTCGATGCCGTTGGAGAGCCCGGAGCGGAGGTCTCCCTTGATCTTCAGGAAGGCCTGATGGTCCGAACCGCCCTGGAGCTCGGCCATGCGTTTGACCTCGGCGTAGCTCAGCTCCGAGAACCTCTCCCAGAGGCCGTTCTTGCGCAGGGTCTCTCCGACCGCCTCGTAGGTGTCCGGGTCGTCGGCCTTGGCCGGGATGTCACGCTTGGAGTTGGCCTGCACCGAAAGGGTGTACTGAGAGCCGGAGAGGGAGTCCAGGCCCGCCTTCTTGGCATAGCGGGTGAGTCCGTCCTCGGTCCGGTTGTACTGCTTGCGCAGCTTGGCGAGCGCGGCCTTGGCCTCGTCGATCTTTGAGCGCACCGCGCCGAGCGCGTCCGCCGCAGCCTTGGCCTCCTTGAGTCCCTTCGGATTCTTCTCGGGCTTGATGCGGCGCTGCCACTCGTCCTTCTCCGCCATGACCCGCTCTGAGAACGTGTCGATGCCGCGCAGGATGGAGAACACCCGGTCCTGGATGCGGGCCAGGTACGCCTCGTCCGCGTCGATCTCCTGGGAGAACTCCTTGTAGTCCCACACGAGCTTGATCTTCTTGCCCTTCACGAGCTCGGGCTGGGCGATGCGCAGGGCCATGGCGTAGAGGCCGAGCTGGTAGTCGTCGCGGTCGAGCTGGTTGGAGCTCGGCGGCGTAAAATGGGTCTTCCAGTCGCGGATGTAGATGGTGTCGCCCTTGAGCATCAAGCGGTCGATCTTGCCTTTGAACTGATAGCTCTTGCCCGTGGCTGGGTCCGTCATGTTCCAGAGCACGGTCTGCTCCAGGCTCAGGACCTTGCCCTGGTCCTCGGAAAGCGTATGGAAGCGCCGGGTGATGTAGTTCACTCCCCGCCTCTTGTACTCCTCGGCCTGCCAGCCGTCCCGGGCCTGCCACCCGCCCTCCTTCAAGCCCCGCTGCCAAGAGTTCTCGTACTCGACGAGTACCTCGGGCAGGGAGATATCCTTGGGAGAGCGGCCGGACTGGACCCACTTGTACGCGTGCTCCATGGCCTCGTGCACCGCGATGCCCACCAGGAGCTCGTAGCCCTTGTCCGTGTTCGCCGCGTCCGTGACTCCGAAAAGGAAGGTGAGGGCGTACTGCTCGGGCCTGTACTGGAACATGCTCAGGCGCCAAGGCGAGACCGGCGCGTTGCGCGGGTCGTAGGGCTTCTTCTTGGCCGGGGCTTCTGGCTTGGCTTTCGGCTTCGCAGCGGGCGCGAGCTTGCTCTTGCGCGCGCGGCCGGAAGCCGCGGCCCCGACCACGTCACCGGAGCTCTCGATGCTCTTGATTCCTAGGACCTTGTCCATGAGCTGGGCGCCGGCTTGGTGCGCGTTCCCGGCCGAGCCTTGGCTCAGGCGCTCGGAGGAGAAGGCTGAAAAATCGAGTTTGGGGATCAAGCCCTTGCGGTTCGCCTCCTGGACCAGCCGGCCTCCCTCCAGAGTCCCTTCCTTAGAAGTCGGGAGCGCCGCAGGGGATGGGACCGGGGCGGTCCGGACGTTCCCGGTCTGGCGCACGGCGGGAGCCAAGGCCGCGGCCGGGGTCTGCTGCTGCGCCGCGGACGGGATCACGGACTTGAGCGGAAGCGGGACCGCCTGCTGGAGGCCGACGGCCTGGATGCTGGGGGTGAGCGCGGCTCCGTTGGGGGAGATCAGGGAGGGGGTGAGCGAGCCGAGCTGCATGTTGAGCTGGAGATTTACCGGGGCCGCGGCATTGCCCGTGACCGAACCCGCGGCGCCCATAGAGCCGATCCCGGGGGAGAGCGTCGTGGGCACGGCTTGAACCTGCGTCATGCCCCAGGCTGCAGGAGAGGCCGCCAGGATCCCGGCTTGGAGGAGCAGGAAAGCGCTGCGGATAGTGTTCTTCATGCTTCGATTATAAGTCGGACTTCGGGTCTGAGGACGAGGCTAAAGACCCAGTTCGTCGACGGATAACGGCCTAAGCATCAGTGGGCCGAAGGTAATACAGGAGCGAATAGGACTTTAGGGTTCCTGTAATAAGAAGGGGACAGGGATCGGAAGTAGGGATATTCGATCCGCGGATGGTCATCCGTGACGGGAGGGGAGGAGCCCCAGCGGTCGGCAAAAGACTCCCCAGGGCCCAGATAGAGGTCCCAGAATGCTGCGGCCTTGGCATAGCTCTGGTTGAACTCCAAGAGGTCCTTTCGGACCCGCAGGGCCTTGAGTCTGGACTCGGCCCTCTTGCGGTCGATGCGGATGGGATCCGGGCTGCCCAGCAGGATCAAGCCGGGCGCGTCCACGCGGGAGCGCCAGAATTGGACGTGGGGCATGGCATCCGCGAAGCTCCGCACCACCATGTTGAACTCGGATTCGGGGCAGGTCGGGAGCCAGACCGCCAGGAGGCCATGCGGCTTCAGGCGTTTGCGCGCCAAAGCGAAGAAGTCGCGATTGTAGAGGTTCGCGGTGCCGGCGGCGTAGAGCGGGGGCTGAGGGTCCATCATGATGACGTCGTAGCCGTCCTTCTCCACGAGCAGGTGGTTGCGGCCGTCGTTCACCATGAGGCGGGCCCTGGGGTCGGACGCGAGCGCGGCCGCGTCCGGATAGAAGAATGGGAAAGCCTCGAGCACGGACGGGACGAGCTCCACCGCGTCGACCTTCACGGGATGGCTCATGGCGGAGCGGAACGTGGTCCCCATGCCGAAGCAGATGACCAGCGCCCGCCTGGGGGCCGGATGCAGGACGAGCGGGATATGCGCGAGCAGCTTGGTGACGTTGTCGTAGCCGGACGCGCCGGCCCCGTTGATGACGAGGAAGCGCAGCCCGCCTCGGGCGTCCGCCATGACAGCGGCCTCGATGTCCTCCCGATAATAGAGGATCCTCCGCTCGCTCTGGGGAGTGCGCACGCCCCAATCCAGCATCAGGCGGTAGGGCATGTGCTCTCCTCCCAGCCGCAGCCAGGCGAAGAGCGTGCAGATCCCGGCGGCCAGGAGTACGACCGGCCGCCTCGGGCGCGTCACCGCGCTCCAGAGGAGGGCCGTCCCGGCCGCTATCCCGATGAGCACGGTGATCAGGAGGGCCTTCTGCACGTCGGCATAGGGGATCCACCAGAACCCCGCGGCCAACGAGCCCGCGATGGCGCCGAGCGTGTTCCAGGCGTAAAGCCGTCCAAGGGCTCCGGGAGCTCCGCAGGAACGCACCGCGAGCGGGAGCATGGCCCCCTGGAGCAGCGCCACGGGAAGGAGCACGGCGAAAGCCTCCGCCAGCGGCTGGGCGATCATCGGCGTGACGCCGGCGTTCTTGAAATCCACGAATCGGATCTGCAGGAGCTGGGTGAGCTCGAAGACCGAATAGGCGAGCAGGCCCAGGACCGCGCAGAGCACGAGGGCCCCGCCCAGGCTTGCCCGGCTGCCGACGCGGAGGCGCGCGGCCGCGGCGCTGCCCAAGCCCGAGCCGGCCAGGAACACGACGAGCACGGAAGCGAACCCATAGGAGGAGTTGCTGAACGAGGGGACCAGCAGGCGGGTCCAGATGACCTCGAAGGCCATTCCGCAGAGTCCCGAGACGAAAAGGGCGGCGCACTCCCAGGCCCAATCGGGAGGCCTGGTGCCGCAGGGGATGGCGTGCTCCTCTTCCCTGCGGCACGGAAGGGGTGTCGCCAGCGCGATGACGCCGGCGGCGACGCTCATGGCAAGGGCCACGGCGTAGGTGCGCGAGACCCCGAGGAACGCGAGCCCCAGGAAGGCGCTGGCTCCGGCGCCGAAGCATGCGCCGAGGAGGTTCGCAGCGTAAAGCCCGCCCACGGCCCTTCCCGGGTCCCGGTTCATCCTGACGGCCCGGCTGAGCACGGGGAACGTGGCTCCCATGAGGAGCGAGGCCGGGGTGAGCAGGCAGAAGGCGAAAACGAACCGCACCGGCAGGGGAGGCAGTCCCCAGGCTTCGATGAGCGGCATGAGCATGGAGAAGGCCCAGGGAACCGGGGCGGCGAAGAGCGCGACGCCGAGCTCCAGCCGGCCGTAGAGGCGCCAAGGCTCCTTCGTGCGCTGGACCCAGCCGCTGCCAAGCCCCGATCCCAAGGCGAAGCCGGCCATGATGGCGGCCAGGACGGTGCTGATCGAGTAGACGGTGTAGCCGAAGACCAGGGCGAGCTCCCTGGCCCAAAGGACCTCATAGACCAGGGATGCGGCTCCGGAGAGGAAGAAGACCAGGTGCTGGAGAGTCATGGCGCCGGAGTGGAGCAGCGCCGCACTTCGATGGCCACGTGGACCAGGCCCAGTCCCGTGGGGAGCAGGCTTCTGTAGTGCTCCGGCTCCTTCGGGGACGAGTCCACGAGCACGATCTCCGCGGCCTCGATCCCCGGGCCCACGGACCAGACATGCAGGTCCGCGACGCGGGCGTCACCCTCCTTCTCCAGGGACTCCCGTATCTTAAGGAGCGTCTTTTCCGGCGCTTGGAAATCCAACAGGGTGCGGCTCGAGCAGCGCAGCAGGCCCCAGGCCCACCGCGTGATCAGGACCGCGCCGAGTATGCCCATGAGCGGGTCAAGCCTGACCCAGCCGCAGTACTTGCCGCAGAGCAGGGCTCCGATGGCGAGCAGCGAGGTCAGGGCGTCCGCGAGCACGTGCAGGTAGGCGGATAGGAGGTTGTGGTCCTCATGGTCGTGATGCTCATGCCCGCGCAGGATCCACAGGCAGACGCCGTTGACCAGCAGGCCGACCACGGCGACGAGCAGGGCTTGGTCGAACCCGATGGGCACCGGCGCGGTCAGGCGCTTGACGCTCTCCCACGCCATGCCCAAAGCGAAGAGGGTTAGGAGCAGCGCGCTGACCAGCGCGGCCAGAGAGTCGACCTTGCCGGTGCCGAAGCAAAAGCGCCTGTCGTCCGCATGGTCCCGCGTGAAGCGGTAGGCGAAGACGGCGATGAGCAGGGCGGAGGCGTGCGAGCCCATGTGCAGGCCGTCGGCCAGCAGGGCCATGGAGCCGAAGACTAGTCCGGCGACGATCTCCAGGACCATGGTCAAGGCTGTGATCCAGACCACGAGCACGGTCCGGCGCTCTCCGACTCGGATCTTCTCCTGGCCGAAGGTATGGTCGTGCGTCCAGGGCTTGATGGAATGCGTGTGCATCAGCGCTTGAAGTGTGGGAGTTTATCGGGGAGCACGATGGAGAGCTCCACGAGGCCGCGGTAGCGTCCTCGCCGGTGCCAAGGGCCTTGATAGATGAGCTTTTTGCGCCCTTTTTTCTCGATGGTGTAGACGTTCGGCCGGCCTGAGCGCAGCAGGCGCTCGAGCTTGGCCCTGGCCCGCTGGGGGTGACAGGACAGCAGGTCCTTGCCGATGAGCCGTTTGCCTCCCTGCTTGGCGAAGGTCTTGGCCGCGGCCTTGTTCATCTCCAGCGCCTTCCCGCGCCGGTCGCAGACCGTGATCCCGACCGGGCACTCCTCGAGCCAAAACCCTTTCGGCATGGAGAGACGATATACAAATCTGAAAAGTATTAGAATACCCCGGTCGTGACGCCGCGTTCTCCGAGGTCGCCATGAGATTCATGCTATTGGGCAGCGGGATGCAGGGCCGGGCGTGCGCCTTCGACATGCTCCGGAACCCCAAGGTGGAGGAAGTCCTTCTGGCGGACAGCTCGGCCAAAAACCTGGACTTCGTCAAGAAGTTCCTCAAGTCCAAGAAGGTCAAGACGGTCCGGGTGGACGCCTCCGACGTAAACCGCATCAAGAAGCTGGCCGAGGGCTACGACGTTCTGGTCAGCGCGGTGCCCTACTACCTCAACCTCCCGCTGGCCAGGGCGGCACTCGCTGCCAAGACCCATTTCGTGGACCTGGGAGGGAACCAGGACATCGTGCGCAAGGAGATCGCCCTGCACTCGGCGGCGGTCAAGGCCGGCATCGGCATCCAGCCCGACGTGGGCCTGGGACCCGGCATGATCAACAACATCGCGGCGCACGGCATCGCCATGATGGAGAGGGCGGACGAGGTCCTCATCCGGGACGGCGGCCTGCCCCTGGACCCGAAGCCGCCCATGAACTATCTGCTGACTTTCTCGGAGCACGGGCTCATCAACGAGTACGTGGAGAACGCCACGGCCCTGCGGGACTTCAAGCGCGTGGAAGTGCCGGGCCTCTCCGAGGTCGAGACCATCGATCTGCCGGAGCCGCTCGGCCGCTGCGAAGCCGCCCACGCCGCCGGCGGACTCGCCACCATGGCCTGGACCTATGAAGGGAAGGTCCGGTTCATGGACAACAAGCTCATCCGCTATCCGGGCCATATCGCGGTCATCAACGCCATGAACGCCATGGGCTTCTTCAGGAAGGACACCAAGCGCACGGGAGGCATCGAGATCGCGCCGCGGACCTTGAGCGCGGCCCTGTTCCGCGAGCACTTCGAGCGGCCGGGAGACCAGGACCTGGTCGTCATCCGGGTCACGGTGCGCGGCGTGCGCGACGGCAGGAAGGCCGAGGTCGTCTACGACATGATGGACAAGTACGACCCCAAGACCAAGATGACGGCCATGATGCGCACCACGGGCTTCCCGGTCTCCATCGTGGCGCAGATGCTCGCCCAAGGCCGTATGAAGCCCGGAGCGTACCCTGTCGAGGTGGGCGTGCCTCCCGGACCCTTCATCGACGAGGCCCAAAAGCGGGGCTTCAACCTGAGCTGGAAGCTGAAGGTGTCGTGAACGCGGCCCTGGCGGGCCTGTTCCTGCTGTGGGCCATGCCGTGCCGGGCGTCGGACAGCCTGCCTGTGGATGAGGCGGGGCTGAGCGCTTGGCCCTTGCGTTCGCCCTACGGACTGCGGAATCTTCTGAAAGTCGACGAGCTGCGCTCGTCGCTGCGCGGGGGGAAGGACGGACTGGAGCTCGACCTCTCCGAGGTCAAGCTCCTGCTCGACGGCACTCCCATCGAGGGGAATCGCATCCACGGCCGTGCCCATTTCGGCGCGTATCCGTTCACCGCTGCCAGGACCGGGTTCAAGTACAAGCGCTTCGCCCGGATGACGGACATCCGGGACGGGAAGGCCGTTCTCAAGCTCGAGCGGCTCCTTGGAGAGCAGAACAGCGAGGGGTGGACTGACGAGGGTCAGCTCGTCGTCCGGATGGAGCTCTTCTATGGACAGGAGGGCAGAGACAAGGTCTTGGGAGTCTATGACATGCACGCGGCATTCCGCCGCTCCAAAGGCGGGTATGAGCGTGTCCCATGGCTCGTGGAAGGCCCGTTCGTGGCCCGGCTCGACAGCCGGAGGCCCGGGGAAGCGACGGTCGCCTTCAAGGCGGAAGTTCCGGCGGAGGTCGTTCTCGGCGACGGCAGGGTCTTCAAAGACGGCATCCTGACCGGGCTCACGCCTGATAAGGAGTACACATACCGCATCAAGGTCGGGCCCATGGTCTCCTCCGAGTACCGGTTCCGCGCCGCGCCCGAAACCGGAGCGGACGTGACCTTCGCGTTCACGGGGGACAGCCGGGAAGGGGCCGGAGGCGGACAGAAAGGCTTCATGGGCGTCAACTACGACACCATGGAGCGGCTCGTGGCTCTGGCCTACGGCCGCGGGGCGCGTTTCCTCCTGCACAGCGGGGATGTGGTCAACGGATTCACGGACAGCAGGGCGGATTTCGAGGCCCAGCTCTACGCCAGCAAGCAGTCTTTGGCCGGGTTCTGGCACGAACGGCCGGTCTACGCGGTCATGGGCAATCACGAGACCCTGGTGCGCGCCTACGACCTGGGCGGGGAATACCCCGTGGGCATGGACCGCTGGCCCTATGCCGCGGACAGCTCGGAATCCGTGTTCGACCGCGAGTTCCCGAACCCTCAGGACGCTCCAGAACCCGCGGACCCCAGGCTTCCTCCCTATAAAGGATCCGCGTATACGGTCCAGTATGGGGCCGTGCGCGTCATCGCCTTCAACAACAACCATTGGTACTCCGGGGATGCGGCGAAGTTCGGCGGCGCGCCCGAAGGCTATATCCTCGAGGACCAGCTTTCCTGGATCGAGAGGCGGCTGGAGGAGGCTGAGAAAGACGCCGCCGTGCGGCATGTGCTCCTGCTCTGCCACCAGCCTCCGTTCCCGGCCGGTCCCCATGTGAAGGACGCGATGTGGTACGGGGGTGACAATAAGGTGCGCGCGGTAAAGTTCTCGGAGGGCGCTCTGAGGCCTGAGAAGCTCGGCATCCTGGAATCGCGCAACCGCTTGGCGCTGGCTGCGGCCAAGTCCAAGAAGGTCGTCGCTGTGCTCGCGTCGCACGACCATTCCTACTACAGGGTCTACGTGGATTCCGCGGTCCCAGCCGGGATTCCCGCCATCGACGATAAGGACAACGACGGCCGCATCGCCTGGGACAAGGGCGAGCCCGCTTCTCCCCTGCCTTTGCGGCGCGGGGTCTGGTACATCGTGGCCGGAGGGGGAGGCGCGCCCTACTACGCCCGCCTGTCTCCGAGCCCTTGGATGAGCCGCGTGAAGGGCTTCACTCCGCAGGAGAGCGTGGTCCTCATCCAGGAGCGGGGGGGCGGGATGTCGTTCACCGTGCTCAACGCGTACGGCGAGGTCCTGGACGAGCTGCGGGTCCCATGAGCCTGCTTCTGTGGGCTCTATCTGGCGGCTGCGGAACCGGCCGCGCCTCGGCGGGCCCCCCCCGAGGACGAGTCGGCCTTGTCCCAGCTCATTCCTGAGAAGTGCCGCGGCATGTCCTCGGTGCCGGAAGGGGAGTTCACCTTCGGCAACAACCACGTGACAGAGACGAGCGGCCGGGGGGGCGTCTGCCCGGGCGCCTCCTTCAGAAGTCGTCGACCGCGGCCTTCCGCATGGACAAATGCAAGGTGACCCAGGGGCAGTACAGTTACTTCCTGGAGAAGGTCAAGGGCCGCAAGATCGTTTGGAAGAAGCTGTCGGAGAAATTGTTCTTCCCCGCAGATGCGGTTTGGTACGAGGATGCCCAAGCGTATTGCGAGTTCTTGGGCAAGCGCCTCCCGGCCGAGGAGGAGTGGGAGAAAGCGGCCCGGGGCGGGTCGGACGGCTGGTACTATTGGGGGGATGATTGGGGCGCGCGCTCGGAGTACGAGTGGACGGGAGACGACTCGAACCGCAAACGCTACAGCGTCGCTCTCAAGAAGCCCAATCCTTACGGGCTCCACGACATGCTCGGCATCGTGCGCGAGATGACCTCAGGGGAATGGGACAAGGGGTGCAGCACTCTCCTGAGCCGTTACAACTGCTTCTGCGGGAGCCAGTACCGCAAGGCGTCGCGCTCCAGGCTCGCCGGGGACATGGGATTCCGCTGCGTCAAAGAAGTCGAGTGAGTGCACTCAGGCGGTGGCTCGGCGCTTTGCTGATGGCGCTCCCGAAGTGGGAGCGTGTGAAACGATTCCGATCTTTCCGAGCGGACCGGCTCTCTACCAGGGGAATTCCTGAAAAATCTGGACCTCGGGATGAAAATAGCCTTATAGTATAAGCGCATCTTGAATTTCAGTGATGGCGCCATCATTGAAATTCAGAAAATGCAGCGAATGCAATGCTTTCTTCGCTTCCACCTCCAGATGAGATTGGAGAAGCCACATTTGTCTGCCGCATCGCTGGAGAAAACAGGAGGTAGCTCGGCCAGCGTATCGTGAGACTCGGGCGGAAATCTTACGACTTGCGCCGGTGCAAGTGCAGGCGAATCAGGCCGCGATCTCTTCCAGGCTCCGGCCCTTGGTCTCCTCTCCGAGCAGGACCACGGCCAAAAGCCCGACGAGCACCACGGCCGCGAACTGGGCGAACACGAGGTCCTGCCTGCCGGACCAAAGCTGGAGCATCCGCCCCACCACCATGGGAGCGAGTATGCCTCCCACCCGTCCGACGCCGACCGCCCAGCCTGACCCTGTGCCGCGCAGGGCCGTGGGGTAGTTCTCCGGCGTGTAGGTGTACACCACCCCCCAGGCTCCGAGATTGAAGAAGGAGATGAGGGATCCCCAGAGCACGATCCCGTGCGATGAGGACATCTTCCCGAACACGTAGGAGGCCACTGCGCAGCCCAGCAGGTAGACGGTCAGGGTGGGCTTGCGCCCCCAGCGGTCCACGAGCCAGGCAGCGCTGAAATACCCCGGGATCTGCGCGAGCGTGATGACGAGCACGTAGGTGAAGGACTTGACCAGGCTGTGTCCGGAGGAGACGAGCAGCGAGGGCAGCCAGATGAAGATGCCGTAATAAGAGTAGACCATGGAGAACCAGAGCAGCCAGAGCATGGCCGTGCGCTTCAAGAACGGGCCGGACCAGAGCCGTAGGAATCCGCCGCTTTGGGTCCGCGATGCTCCTGAAGGTTCGAGAGGCATCTCGCTCTGTTTGCATTCTCGCTCGATGCCCCTGACAACGGCGACGGCGTCATCCCATCTTCCGACGGATTCCAGGAAGCGCGGCGACTCGGGTATCGCGCGCCTCAGATAGAGCACGTAGAGCACCGGAAGGCTCCCGAGCAGGAAGGCCGGACGCCAGCCCCAGCGCGGGATGAGCAAGAACGCGACCACAGCGGCCGCCGCCCAGCCGAAAGCCCAGAAGCTCTCCAGGATGACCACGAGCTTGCCCCGGTGCGCTTTGGGAGAGAATTCGCTGACCAGGGTGCTCGCCACCGGGAGCTCTCCTCCCAGGCCGAAGCCCACGAAGAAGCGCAGGACGATCATGCTCCAGAACCCCGAGGCTGCCGCGCACAGACCCGTGGCCACGCTGAATATGGCGAGCGTGGTCTGGAACAGGACCTTCCTGCCGAACCGGTCGGCCAGTATGCCGACCAGGATGGCTCCGGCGAACATGCCGACCAGCCCCATGCTGCCGATGGCTCCGACCTGGTCAGGGTCCAGCGCCCATTCCTTGACGAGGACGGCCAGGACGAAGGAGACGAGCCCTGAGTCCATGGCGTCGAACATCCAGCCCATGCCCGAGGCTGCGACCATGCGCCAGTGGAAGGGGGAGAGGGGGAGGCGGTCCAGCCGTTCGCTGATCTTCATCGTTCTATGCGCTTGAGGTAGAGCGTCCTGCACAGGCCGTTGACGACTATGACGCCGGCCACGGACAAGCCGAAGGACGGGTGGCGCTTCGAGGCGAGGACCAAGCCAAGATAGAGGAGGTTTTCGGCCAAGGCCAGGCCCTCGGCCATGGAGGACCCCGTCCAGAACGCGGACGCGATCCCGCCTTCAAGGGTGTAGAAGACCGCGACGCCGATGAGGGAGGACCCCACCAAGGCCCCGGCGCGCATGCCTGGGAAGAACAAGGCCTCAAGCACGCACCAGAGCGGGACCATGTAATAGTAGGCCTTGGATAGGCTCATTTCTCCCAGACCTCGGGCCCTGCGCGGCCTCCCAGATGCTCGGCCAGGAAGCGGTCGGCCAAGACATAGAACTCGAGCCAGTTCCCAGGCTCCTCGTCCGGGAGCTCGATGTAATCAACGATCTTGCCGGCGGACTTCAAGGCCTGCGCCGTCCGCAGGCTCTCTCCCTTCCGGACCCCGAACACAGCGATCCTCTTGGGGTCGGCGATGCCCTTCTTCGCGAGCCAGCGTACCCCGTCGCTCAAGTCCTGGGACTCCACCCGCAGGACAGCGTAGCCCCGGTTCGCCAGCCATTGAGCTATGCGAGGCTCTCCCTGCAGGTCGATCACGGCGGGGAGGCTCTTGGGTTTTGCGTTCAAGGGAAGCGTCAGGGTCGCGCGCTTCCCGGCTTTGAGCCTGACCTGCTTGGCGGGAGCCAAAGTGAACCCTTCGAGTCTGGGGTTCGGGCGCTTGGGGTTGCCGAAAAAAGCTTCCAGGGGGAGCAGAGGGGTCCGGTCCGTTGCCGAAACCGGTCCGACGCATGCCATGAGGAAAAGCAACCTCAGCATGGTCCTATGATATCACATGAGACTCGCGCCGCATTCGTGATGTCTTCGTGTTTGCGCGGGGGGCCGGGCCTACACTATCGATATGGAAGGCGACCTTCAGCAGAAGACGGCAGCCTACCTGACCCACGAGCTCCGCGCTCCTCTGGCGGCCATCCAGTGCGCCTTGGACATACTCAACGAGTCGGTCGGGTCGGAGCTTCCCGAGGAGAGGCGGAACATGCTCCTCATCGCCATGAGGAACGCCCGGAGGCTCCAGGACCTCATCAACGACATCCTGGACCTATCCAGGCTCCAGTCCGGCAGGATGAATCTCTTCCCGGTCCCGTGTCCTCCAGCGAAGATACTCAAGGACGCGGTGGAAAGCCTCCTCCCCTCGGCTCAGAAAAAGGGAGTGCGGTTGACGGCCGTCGCCTCGGAGGGCTGCCCGGAGGTCTCGGCGGACTTCCGCAGGTCCGCGCAAGTGCTCGTGAACCTCGTGTCCAACGCCATCAAGTTCACCCCTGCGGGCGGCAGCGTGGAAGTGCGCGCCGAGACCGGGGTCCGCGACGACGCCGGGTACGTGGCGTTCAGCGTGCGGGACACGGGCTGCGGCATCGCGCCCGAAGACCTGAAGAAGATCTTCCGCTACTTCGTCCAGGTCGGGGACAAGCGCCGGGAGGGGGAAGGTACCGGCCTGGGCCTGGCCTTGGCGCGCTCCCTGGTCGAGCTCCAAGGCGGGACTCTGGGCGTGGAGAGCGAGCCGGGAAAGGGGACCACGTTCCGCTTCACCCTTCCGGTGCACATCCCGCTCAAGGAAAAGGAGCCGATCAGCGCGCGCCCTCGGCCCCAGTCTCGGCCTGCTTGAGGACCGAGCGCAGGTTGGCCAGGTAGCGGTGCGTGCGCACCGCGGCGGATCGCGGGAGCACGGCTTCCCGGAGCGCCTTGCGCGCCGTATCCGCGGCCTGGGCGGGCTTTCCCATGGCGAGCTCGATCCGGGCCTTGAGCTCCACGGTCCTCAGCCAGTTGTCCCCGTAGGAGTTCTCCTCCGCCTTCAGGACTTGGGCGTGCGCCGGGCCGTAATCCTTCAGCGAGTAGAGGAGTTTGGCGTAGCTGAAATGGAAGGTGAACTCGTCGGAGTACTCGGAGGCCAGCTTCTCGAAGAGCTTCTTGGCTTCCGCATCCTTGCCTCCCAGGTGCAGGGCCGAGGCTCGACTGATGTTGGCTCCCCTGGCCACGGCCCGGGCCGACCCTGACGCCATCCTGCCGAAGGCGTCGGCGGCTCTGAGGTAGGCGTCCTTGGCGCGTTCGGTCTCGCCGGCCGTCTCCAGGAGGGACGCCTCGTCGGAGTAGAGGTCCCCCAGCGTGTATTCCGTCTCGGCCAGCTTCTTCGAGCCGGCCCATCTCCGGATGCCCTCCAGGGCGGATGCCAGCTTTTTGCGCGCCGACTCCTTATCCGCGTCGAAGAGCTCCGTGACGCGGGAGGCGTACTGGAGGTCCTCCGGGAACTCATCCACAAGGCTCCGAAGCGCCTCGAGCTCGGCCGCGGAGTCCGTTTCCTGGGCGGCTTTCTTGCGGCGCGCCTCGAGCTCCTGGAGTCTGGCCTCGCGATCCTTCAAGCCCGAGAGCAGGCGGATGGCCTCGTCGTACTCCGCGCGCTCGAAGCGCCAGAGCCCCAGGCGCTTGCGATCCGTCGAGGCTTCCACCGGCTCGCGCCTGAGGCCGTACTGCTTCTTGCACCAGCGGGCCATGGCGGACGGGGGACGGTAGCCCACGAGGCGGCTCACCTCCTCGAGCTTCGGGGTCGCCACGACGATGGTGGGGTATCCCCCGATCTTGAAGTGCGCTTTCCAGTCCCACGAGGCGCCGGAGTCCGCGTCCATGAGCACGCGGACGAAGCCCTGGGTCGCGTCCTGGAACGCTTTTCCCCCGTAGACCTCCTCCTCCAGCATGTTGCAGGGGGGGCACCAGATCCCGTGGAAGCCGATGAACAGGGGCTTGTCTTCTTTGAGCGCGAGGGACGCGGCTTTCTCCGGGTCGTTGAGTATGAAGCCCGGGACCTCGGCGTGCCTCGATGGACGCTCCTCGGGTCGGGCTGCGGACGCTCGGGCAGGGGCCGAGCCTTTGACCCTCACGTCGAATTCCGCGAATTTGCAGTAGCTCTTCTTATCGTCGCACACGCTCGCGTGGACCCGGTGGGTCCCGGGCCGGAGCATCTGGCAGCGCATCACGCGCGGGCTCCGGGTCAGGAACGGGGAATCCCCGCAGCGCTGAGGCGCTTTGAGCTCGAAGTGGTGGCCGGCCGCGGGCTTGATCACGAGGATCTCATTGACGAGCAGGTCCCGGGAGGGATTGTCCAGGAGCTCCAGGTTGTATCCGGTGTCCTGCTTCTTGCAAGAGGAAAACGCCATGAGCGTCGCCGTCAACACGGCGAGTGCGGGGAGTCGGGTCATCGGGAAAGCCTAGAAAATAAGCCTTGAAAATTCCATGAACACCTGCTATTAATATCCAGCCTGTAAATCCGGATCTGCCGAGAAGGGGGTTGCGCCTTGCGTCGGCTCGTCATCGGTTTCTCGGCTCTCGCCTGCTCCGTCTGTCCCGCGTCCCTGCTCGCGCAAGACGACGCGCGGTATGATGTGTCCTACCTTTGGAGCGCGGACCGGACCCAGGTGTTCGAGCGCAAGGACGCCGTCGGCCGCATCCTCGGACCCCGCGTGGAGCGTCATCTTCGCGTGGCCCAGGTGGACGAAGGCTACGTGCTCGTCTATCTGCGCAGAGGCGACGAGGAGCGGGCCCGCATGGCGGCCGCCGCGCACACCCGGCTGCTGAATCGGCGCGGCCTGGGAGAGGCGGTCGCGGTCCCGTCCCAGCATTGGGTCGAGGTCTTAGAGGACGGGGCCGTGGCGGAGCCCGACCCGCAGAGCGCCAACGCCGCGGAAGCCGTCCAGGCGGCGGAGAAGCGGCGCATCGAGGAGCTCATCGGCGAGTACGTCAAGGAGCTGCGGCGCCAGGGCCGCCTCGCCTCGGATGAGCGAACGGCCTGGTCCGTCTATGATTTCACCACCAGCGAGAAGCTCGTGGAGATCAACGCGGATCTCAGCCTCCAGGCGGCGAGTCTCATCAAGCCGTTCGTGGCGCTGGCGTTCTTCCACGAGGCGGCCCGCGGCCGGCAGCGATACGACGACGAGGCCCGAAGGCAGCTCGAGCGCATGATACAGCACTCCAACAATCGGGCGACCAACTGGGCCATGAAGACGCTGGGCGGCCCGGCGGCAGTGCAGAGGCTGCTCAAGGGCCATTACGGCGAGATCCTGGAGAGCGTCGACATCGTGGAGTACATCCCGTCGGGCGGCCGGACGTACCGGAACAAGGCTTCGGCGGGGGACTACAGCAGATTCCTGCTGGCTCTCTGGAAAGACGAGCTCCCCGGCTCGGCGGAGATCAAGCGCCTGATGGCCCTCCCCAAACGGGACCGCATCTCCACCGGCGCGCGCGATGTCCCGGAGGACACCGAGGTCTACAGCAAGACGGGCAGCACCCGCCACCTCTGCGGGGATATGGGCGTGCTGCAGGCGAAGGGGGCGGACGGCCGTCAGTACGCCTATACCCTCATCGGGATCATCGAGAAGCGCCGGCCTGCGCGCAACTACAACCGCTGGCTCCGCGCGCGGGGGAACATCATCCGGGAGATCTCCAGTCTAGTCTACCGCGGCATCAGCCAGATGCACGGGCTCCAGGCGGCGGCCGCGATCCCTTAGTTCTTCTTCGGTTCAGGAGGCGCAGGCGGAGGGCTGGCGATCGGGCCCCCGGCTGCGGCCGCACCTTGCGTTTGGGGCGGGATGGGCATGGGCGACACCGCCGGCGAGGTCTGGGCCTGCGGCTGGGCCGCGGGCATGGCCCCTCCGCCGCTCTCCATGCTGTCCAAGGCCAGACGATCCCGTACGTTGAGCAGGTCCCGCCGTATCCTCTCCGTCTGCATGGAAAAGAGCATCGGGTCCGGGTTCGCCTGGGAGAGGGATTCTTCCACCAGCCGGGCGGCGGACAACGCGCTCCTCCAGGAGTTCAGCGACTCCGGCGATTCCACCAGCAGGGGATTGAGCTCCTCTTCCTCCAGGATGCGGCGCGACTCGCGGATCGCCGCGGGTCTCTGGGGATCCGGGGCCTGGGCGGTTTGCAGGGACTGGGCGGCCGGCCGCAGGAGGTCGAGTATCTTCCATATGCCGGAGCGCAGCCGGACCCTGCGTACTTCCCGCTCCACGTTGCGCTGGCTCTCGGTCAGGGCGTTCTGCGCCTCCAGCAGGTCCGCCTGGCGCACGAGGAGGCGCGTCTGCCGGGTCAGCATGCGCGTCTGCTGTAGCACGATGAGGGTCCCGAGGAAGGCTACGGCCACGAGGACCCAATCCCTGGGCGTGAGCTCCTTCACCGCCGCCCGGAAGCGCTCCCAGTAGGGCTGGGAGATGTCGCGCCACTTCTGGAGGTCCAGTTGCTGTTTAAGGGTATTGAGATCCATGAGCGTATCTTATCACTCTTCGGCCTTAGGTCCCATATAGGTCTTTAGACCCAGAACGGCAGTTTCCCCAGGGGCGACACTCATAGTGGGTATGAAACACTGGGCGCTTGCGGGGGCGTTGCTCCTTATCGTGGGTCCGGCAGTCGGCGAGGAGGCCACCCCGGAACCCAACAACGACCCACCCCCGCAGGAAAAGAAGGAAGAGGAGAAGAAGCCCCCGCCTCCCAAGGAAAAGGAGAAGCCGCCGGTCAAACTCGAGGATCTTAAGGACCTTGAGGAGTTGGGCGAAGAGCTCAAGGACGGGCGTACCCTCGATGCGGGGGACGCGGGCAGCTTCAAATCCCATCGGATCGGGAGTCCGAACGCCGACCCGGATAAGATCTATGTCGTGAACGGGCCGGAGAGCCAGCAGCAGCTCGAGCGTCTTTCCGAGCAGCTCTCTGCCGAGGGGAAGAGCGCGCTCGTGCTTTTCGGCCAGTTCCCGAAATCAGGCGACGGCGGGCAGCAGGCGGCGAAGCTCTTCGAGGGGCTCGGCGCTCTCGGCAGCGTGGCGGGCGACAAGACGAAGTTCGAACTCGTGGACCTTTCGCCGGGACGGGAGATGAACAGGAGCCTGGCGGGCTTCCTCGGCGAGAACTACCAGGCCAAGACCGCCCAGGGCGACTCGGTGAGGGAGTTCGTGGACACGCGCCTGCACGCCATGCACAGCGGCGAGATGCCCAAGGGCTCCGGGCTGCTGCCTGAGGATTATCAGAAGACGGACCTTGTCCTGAAAGGGCTGCAGAAGCCGAGTTTCGACGAGCGCCTGCAGCCCGCGCGGCCCGGGACCACCGCCGGGGTGATCGGCAAGCCTGGCGAAGATCCCAAGACTGCGGCGGAAAAGGCCCTTGAGACGCCCCGCGTAGATCCGTCGATCCTGCCCAAGCCGGCCGGCGCGGTCCCCCTGCCCCCCGGGAAGAGCGGCGAGGAAGTGGCGCGGTCCCTCCAGGAGAAATTCGGGAAGTCCAAGCTCCCGGACCGGGGTCTGCAGCTGCCGGACGGAGTCAAGGACGGCGGGACCATCAAGATCGGCGACCGTGAGTACCGGCTCCTCTACACGGACGACCCCGCCGGAAAGGTCGACAAGCTGTATTTCATGGTGCACGGCTCGGACAACGCGGACTATCGAAAGGACATCGCGAAGGGAGTGTCGGATTTCGCGGCCCAGCTCGGCAAGGATAAGGGCGCCGTCTTCGTGTTCCCGATGAGCAAGGGGCACCAATGGCCGGAGTACTGCCAGGGCAACGGCGACAAGTTCATCGGCGACGTGAGCTCGATCCTCAAGGAGAGCGGGCCGAACGCCAAGTGGTCCCTCTCCGCGTACTCGGCCGGAGGGATCCTGAGCCTGGCCGCGTTCAAGCACGTGCTGGCCAATCCGAACGATCCCGCGGTGCAGTCGGTCATGGGGCGTTTCGAGGGCTACCATGACGCGGACTCCATGGCCAACGAGGAGCAGGTCCAGGTCCATCGGAACATGATCGAGAGGTACCAAGACCAGAAACTCTCATGGACCTACACTCACAACAGGAACGGGAGCAACGACGGCGGCGACGAGTACAGCGCCCACTCGCCCCACCGCGCTTTGGCTAAGGAGGTTTCGTCCTTGGCCGGCCAGGATGTCGGCGAGCTCAAGAGAGGGGGCTCGCTGGAGCTGATGGTGGGGGAAAGCCTGGTCCGGTTCAATTCCGAGGGCAGCCACCACGCCTCGTTCGTGAAGGGGGTGTGGAGCGCTTTCAGCGAGAGCACCAACTCGGCCCTGCGCGCGGCCTACCAGCAGACCTTCTTCCCGGCTGTCGCCATGGCCGGCCTGCTCCAGGAGAAAGCCGCGGCCGGCCGCTGGGGCTTCGGCCTGGAGCCCGCGCAGTCCCCCGATGCGGCCCCGTCCTTCGTCGCTCCGGCTCCCGCGGCCAGGCCGACGGCGCAGAGCCCGAGCATGGCGGCCCTCCCGCCTCCTCCCCAGGACGTCCGGACCCTGGAACCCCCCAAGACGCCGTGGACGCAGCCCAAGCCCCCGCGCAGGCGTCCGGTCGAATACGACGACTGAGATATAGTATCCTCGCCCCATGCCCAGGGACTACGAGGATGTCAAACAAGCCGTGCTGAAGGACGTGGCGGAGGCCATGTGCGTGGCCGCGCGCACCGCGCCCAAGACCCGCGGTCAGGACCATCTCATCATCGCCCTGCTCAAGAAAGAGGAGAAGCCCGCCCTCATCGCGAAGATGAAGGAGCTCGCGGCTACAGACGACCGTCCTTCTCTCTCGCGCGACGCGGGCAACATCGAGGCCGCGGACCAGGTGGTCCTCATCGGGGTGAAGCGGGCCGCGCTGGGGCTCGACTGCGGGTTCTGCGGCTTCAAGACCTGCGCGGGCCTCGAAAAGTCCGGAGGGGTCTGCGTCTACAACCCCATGGACCTGGGCATCGCCTTGGGGTCCGCGGCGGCTTTGGCCTCGCGAGCGCACGTGGACAACCGCCTCATGTACTCCATCGGCAAGGCGGCGCTGGCGCTGGGCCTGCTGGGCAAGGACGCCGGCCTGGCCATCGGCGTCCCCCTGTCCGCTACCGGGAAGAATCCGTACTTTGATCGAAAGTGACCCTCTCCACCACGGAGTCCGGTTCCGGAGCATCGAGCTTCGCCGCGGCTTCCTCCTCGAGATAGCCTGAGGCGCGCATCTTCGCGATGACGCGGTCGATGCCTCTCTCGACGTGCCTCGACCGGTTCACCGGGTTCCAGCGCCTTGGGCTGGGCAGGATCACGGCCAGGGCCGCGGCCTCCTCCGGGTCGAGCGCCGCCGCGCTCTTGCCGAAGTAGGCCTGCGCCGCGGCCTCGGCCCCGAAGATGCCCTTGCCCCACTCGGCCAGGTTCAGATAGAGCTCGAAGATGCGGCGTTTGCCCAGGGTCTTCTCCAGCCGCCTGGCGATGAGCATCTCCTTGATCTTGCGCAGCGGGTTCTTGGTCGGGGAGAGGTAGAGGTTGCGGGCCAGCTGCTGGGTGAGCGTGCTTCCCCCGAAGGCGAGGCGGCGCTTGCGGAAATCCTTCTTGAGCGCTTCGCGCGTGCTCTCCCAGTCCACGCCGTGGTGCTGGTAGAAGGACCGGTCCTCCGTGATGAGCACGGCCCGCTTGAGATGCTCGGATATGGCGTCGAACTCGCGCCAGGCCATCCGCGGCTTGAACTTCTTTCCGGCCCGTTCCGCTTGGCGGCGCCGCAATTCGATGTAGGCCGTGGTCTTGGGGTTCTGTTTCTCGAGAGGGGAGACGTCCGGCAGCCAGAACACGTATACGGCCGCGGCCGCCAGGGCCGCGGCCAGCAGGCGCAGGGCTATGGCGCGGGAGAGGGGATACCTGCGTCCGTGGGGCATGGACCGGTATATTGAACGACATTTTCCTATGGGAATGCCCGGGCTCATTGGTATAATATCTCAGGTTCATCGACGGTACCGGGCAGCCGGTCCCGGGATCCCTCATATCCGACGTTGATAGGACTCCAATGATCAAGACGCGCAAGAAACTCCTGCCGCACGAATCGACCCTGCAGTCGGACGAAGACCTGCACTTCTTCAACGAGGGGACGCACTTCCGGCTCTACGACAAGCTCGGCGCCCACCTGGCCCACGGCCCCGACGGCGCGGAGGGCGTCTATTTCGCGGTCTGGGCCCCGAACGCCCAGCAGGTCTCCGTGGTCGGGGACTTCAACGGCTGGAACCGCGACAGCCACTCCCTGCGGCCCAAGAAGTCCTCCGGCATCTGGGAAGGCTTCTTCCCCGGCATCGGGCAAGGCGCGAAGTACAAGTACTTCATCCGTTCGCGCCACCACGGCTACTGCGTCGAGAAGGCCGATCCGATGGCCTTTTACGCCGAGGTGCCTCCCAAGTCCGCCTCCGTCGTCTGGGACCTTTCCTATGAGTGGGGCGACTCCGCGTGGATGGCCCAACGGGCCGCTCGCAACGGCCTGGCGGCCCCGGTCTCGATCTACGAGGTCCATCTGGGCTCCTGGATGCGCGTGCCCGAGGACGGATCGCGGTTCTTGACCTACCGGGAGCTGGCCCACAAGCTTCCGGAGTACGTCAAGAAGATGGGGTTCACGCATGTCGAACTCCTGCCGATCATGGAGTACCCCTTCTGCGGCTCCTGGGGCTACCAGAGCATCGGCTACTTCGCCCCGACGAGCCGGTTCGGGACCCCGCAGGACTTCATGTATCTCATCGACCAGCTGCACCGCAACGGCATCGGGGTCTTCCTGGACTGGGTGCCCTCGCACTTCGTCACCGACGCGCACGGGCTCGGCTACTTCGACGGCACCCACCTCTACGAGCACCAGGACAACCGCGAGGGCTTCCACCCGGATTGGGCCAGCTACATCTTCAACTACGGCCGCAACGAGGTCAAGAGCTTCCTGATCTCCAGCGGTCTGTTCTGGCTCGACAAGTACCACGCGGACGGCCTGCGCGTGGACGCCGTGGCCTCCATGCTCTACCGCGACTACTCGCGCAAGCAAGGCGAGTGGATCCCCAACAAGTACGGCGGCCGCGAGAACATCGAGGCGATCGATCTCATCCGCAGGCTCAACGAGGAGGCTTACAAGGGCCATCCCGGCGTCCAGATGATCGCCGAGGAATCGACCGCCTGGGGCGGCGTCTCCCGGCCCACCTACGTCGGAGGCTTGGGCTTCGGCTACAAGTGGGACATGGGCTGGATGCACGACACGCTGGTCTACATGCGGAAGGACGGCATCCATCGCAAGTACCACCATAATCAGCTTACCTTCCGGATGCTCTACGCCTGGCACGAGAACTTCATCCTGCCCCTCTCCCACGACGAGGTGACCCACGGCAAGTGCTCGCTCATCACCCAGATGTCGGGGAACGACGACTGGCAGAAGTTCGCGAATCTGCGCCTGCTCTTCGTCAACCAGTGGACGCAGCCGGGCAAGAAGCTGCTCTTCATGGGCGGCGAATTCGCCCAACGCGACGAGTGGTGCCACGAGAAGAGCCTCGACTGGCATCTCCTGCAGTGGGAGCCGCACCAGGGCATCCAGCGGCTGGTCGCGGACCTCAACAGGCTCTACCGGGAGACGTCGGCCCTCCACGAGCTCGACGCCGAGCAGAACGGCTTCGAGTGGATCGATTGCTCCGACTGCGACGCGAGCGTGCTCACCTTCCTGCGTTTCGGCAAGGACCACAAGAGCCCGATCCTCGTGGCGCTGAACTTCACCTCGGTGCCCCGCCGCGGCTACCGCGTCGGCGTCCCGCAGGACGGATACTGGAAGGAGATCCTAAACAGCGACGGCCGCGAGTACTGGGGCAGCGGCATGGGCAACGGCGGGGGCCTGAAGGCCGCCGCGGAGCCGGCGCACGGCAGGCCGTATTCCTTGCGCCTGACCATCCCGCCCCTGGGCGCGGTGATCTTGAGGCCGGACCAGCCGGCATCCGGAGGATAGCATGTACATCGTGATGCTCGCGTCCGAATGCGCGCCGGTCGCCCACATCGGCGGGTTGGGCGACGTCGTCTTCGGCCTCAGCAGGGAGCTCGAGATCCGCGGCAACTCCGTGGAGATCATCCTGCCCAAATACGACTGCATGCGCTACGACCGGATCTGGGGCCTCACGGTCGACTATAAGGACTTGTGGGTGCCCTGGTACAGCGGCGCCGTCCACTGCACCGTGTGGTTCGGCTTCGTGAACGGACGCAAGTGCTATTTCATCGACCCCCATTCCAACGACAACTTCTTCAACCGCGGCGCCTACTACGGCTTCCCCGACGAGTACATGCGCTTCGCCTTCTTCACCAAGGCCGCGATGGAGTTCATGCTGAAGGCCGGCAAGCGCCCCGACATCATCCATTGCCACGATTGGCAGACGGGGCTGGCGCCGGTGATGCTCTACGAGATCTACAAGCACCACGGCATGGCCAATCAGCGGGTCTGCTACACCATCCACAACTTCAAGCACCAGGGCATCGCCGGCGAGCACGCCCTCTGGGCCGCCGGCTTGTGCCGCCCCGAGTATTACTACAACCACTGCCGGCTCCAGGACGACTTCAACCCGTCGGCGATCAACTTCATGAAGGGCGGCATCGTCTACTCGAACTTCGTCACCACCGTCTCGCCCCAGCACGCCTGGGAGACGCGCTACACCGACCAGGGCTACGGGCTGGGACATACCCTGCACGTCCACACGGGGAAATACGACGGCATCCTCAACGGCGTGGATTACGACGTGTGGAACCCCGAGATCGATCACCGCATCCCCCACCGCTACAACGCGGACTCCATCCAGGAGAAGTACCGGAACAAGGAGGCCTTGCGCCACCGCTTCCTGCTGCGCGACAGCTACAAGCCCATCATCGCCTATGTGGGCCGCCTGGATAATCAGAAGGGCATCCATCTCATCCGCCACGCGCTCTTCTACGCGCTGCACAACGGGGCTCAGTTCGTGATCCTGGGCTCGAGCCCGGAACACGGCATCGGCAGGTACTTCTGGCATCTGAAGTCCTACCTCAACGACAATCCCGACTGCCACATGGAACTGTGCTTCGACAACGATCTGGTCCACCTGGTCTACGCGGGCGCCGACATGATCGTCACGCCGAGCCTCTTCGAGCCCTGCGGGCTGGTCCCGATGATCGCGCAGAAGTACGGCACCGTGCCCATCGTGCGCGCCATCGGCGGGATGTGCGACACCGTCTTCGACCGGAACCACTCGGGCAAGCCGCTCCACGAGCGCAACGGCTTCGTCTTCCACCAGACCGACTACGGAGCCCTCGAGTCCGCGATGCATCGGGCGATCGGGCTGTGGTACTCCTGTCCGGGGGACTTCCGCGAGCTCATGCGCAACGGCATGCGCTACGACTACTCCTGGAACCATCCGGGCCAGCGGTATCTGGGGATCTACGACTACATCCGCCACAAGTGACCCATGAGCGAACTCCCTGAGTCCGTCGGCGGCCTTCCGCACATCGCCGGCTCGGAAAAGCTCGTCGAAGCGGCGCTGCGGGAGAAGCGCGGCCAGGCCGTCTTCCTCGCGGACAGCCGCGTCGACTTCAGCCGCATCCGCAGCGCCTGCGCCGTCGCTCTGCACATGCATCAGCCCTTGATCCCGGCCGGCGGCGAAGACCTGCGCACGGCCCGCGTCATCAGCAACCTCCAGCACATGATGGACCATCCGAACATCGGGGACAACCACAACGCCGCGGTGTTCCACCGGTGCTACAAGCGCATGGGCGAGTTCATCCCGCAGCTGATCCAGGAAGGCAAGGAGCCGCGCGTGATGCTGGAATACTCCGGCGTCCTGCTCCACGGCCTGCGCCAGATGGGGCTGCACGACGTGTTCGAGGCCCTGAAGGCCGTCACCTGCGATCCCCGCTGCCGGCGGGCGGTGGAGTGGCTGGGCTGCCCGTGGGGGCATGCGGTGGCGCCCTCCACGCCCGTCCAGGACTACCGTCTGCACGTCAAGGCTTGGCAGCAGCACTTCGCCGGCATCTTCGGACTGGAGGCCCTGGGCCGCGTGCGCGGCTTCTCTCCGTCCGAGATGGCCCTGCCCAACCATCCCGACACCGCCTACGAGTTCGTCAAGACCCTCAAGGACTGCGGCTATCAGTGGGTCCTGGTGCAGGAGCATACGGTCGAACAGCCCGCCGACGGCTGGTCGCCGCGGCTCAAGCATCTCCCCCACCGGCTGGTCTGCCGCGATTCCAAGGGCGAGAGCATCTCCATCGTCGCGATCATCAAGACGCAGGGGAGCGACACAAAACTGGTGGCGCAGATGCAGCCCTACTACGAAGCCAAGGGTCTGGAGCGCTGGGAGCTGGCCGGCAAGCGCGTCCCGCCGCTCGTGACCCAGATCGCCGACGGCGAGAACGGCGGCGTCATGATGAACGAATTCCCGCCGAAATATCTCGAGGTGGTCCGCGAGGCCTCGGGCTCGGACACGCCGCTCATGAACGGCACCGAGTACCTGGAGCATCTCTTCTCGACGGGGATACGGGAGGAGGATCTGCCCGCGCTCCAGCCCGCCATGCAGAAGCGCATCTGGGACCGCTTCAAGCCTGGGGAAGGGCCCGAGAGGCTGGCGCAGGTCATCGAGCAGCTCAAGAAGGAGGACTCGCGCTTCCATATGGAGGGCGGCAGCTGGACCAACAACATCTCCTGGGTGCGGGGCTACGAGGACGTCCTGGGCCCCATGGAGAAGGTCAGCTCGCTGTTCTGCGAGAAGGCGCTCAAGCGGGATCTGCCCACGGACGACCCCAGGTACCGCAACGCGTTGTTCCATCTGCTCATCTCCCAGACGAGCTGCTACCGCTATTGGGGGCAGGGCGTCTGGACCGAGTACGGCCGCGAGCTCTGCAGGCGGGCGACGGACATCCTGTCCAACGATCTTTAGGAGAATACATGCCTGAGTATATCCACCACGGCCTTGTACTCAATTTCCACCAGCCGTCCGGGAACCTCGACTTCCTGCTCGACCACAACGCGTGGGAGGCCAAGGAGATCCTTTTGGCCATGGACCGCATGCCGCGCTCCCTCTGGGGCTACGAGGACGCGGCCCGCGTCCATCTCTCGCTTTCCGGCACGCTCCTCGAGACGCTCTCGAGCCCGGGCTTCCAGAGCCGGGTCTACGGCACCGTGAAGTGCGGCGACCTGCTGTGGCACCTGCAGAACACCGCGCTCTTCGAGATCCTGGGGACCGGCTACTATCATCCGGTCCTGCCGCTCATCCCGCAGGAGGACTGGCAGGAGCAGTGCGGACGGTGGCTCGGCATCGGCAGGCACCTGTTCGCGCGGCCGCGGTTCAACGGCTTCTGGCCTCCGGAGATGGGGTTCTGCATGGAGATGATCCCGCTCCTCAAGAGGCTCGGGTACCGCTACGTGCTGGTGGACAGCAAGCACGTGGAGCCTCTCGAACCCATGAGCTGGGAAGAGGTCCGCTACCGTCCGCACGTCGCCCGCCACGGCGGCGAGGAGATCATCGTCGTCGTCCGCGACCGGGAGCTCTCCGACGCCCAGGAGGCGGGCATGGACTGGGGCTGGTTCGCCCAGGAGGTCAACGCGCGGACCCGGAATTGCGGTTTCCCTCCGCTGGTGACGACCTGCAGCGACGGCGACAACGGGGGCTGGTTCCGCAACGTCAGCGGCAAGGGCAATTTCTGGGGGCACTTCTTCCGGGAGTATCTCGACAGGATACGGGCCCGGGAATGCAACATCCACCCGGTCTTCATCACCGAGTACCTGGACCGGCACGGCGCCAAGGGGCGGGTCAAGGTCAACAGCGGGGCCTGGAACACCGGCTGGCATCACGGCGCCGGCTTCGTGCAGTGGACCGGCTCGGCCCGCCAGAAGGAGGCCCTCGGCCGGGTCTCCCAGGTGAGCGGCCAGCTCCACCGGCTGGAGCGCCGCGTCGCGGACCATGACCCGTCGCAGCGCCGCCTCCTGAACGAGGCGACCTGGCGCCTGCTGCGCGCCGAGACGAGCTGCAACTTCTTCTGGGGCGAGGCCTGGGTCGACCGGTGCCACGACGACCTCAACGCGGCGGACGGCTGCCTGAGGGAGCTGGAGCGGAAGACCTCTTAGGGCTCCCGGTACCGGAAGACCTTGACCCGGAGCCTCTCCTCCGGCGTGGGGTAGAACACGTAGACCTTGTCTTCCACGGTCTCCAGGGTGATGTGGTCGTCCCCCGGGAATACGCCGTCGTTGATGACCGCTTCGTCCACCAATGCGAAGCTTCGGGCCGGGTCGAAGACCTTCAGCCTGCCCTTGCTCGTCCGGTCGCCTGGGAAGACGTTGTGGACCACGAAGAGCCGGCCCCGGTGGTAGCGGGCCCCGGCCACGTACTGCTGGTACTCCCTGTTGCGCGAGAGCGTGACGGCCCGGCCAGCGGGGCGCTTCAGGTCGTCGCTGAGCGGCACCGCCATTAGGTAGGAGGACATCCTCGGGTCTATGGGCGGCCCGTTGAAGACCGAGCCGATGAGCCACACCCGCTTCTCGATCTCCACGAGCGAGTAGACCGACAAAGAGAGGCCGCCGAGGGTCTCGGAGAGGTCGAGGTCCCACTCCCCGGTCTTGGCCAGGTCCGCGCCGAAGGCGCGCACGGTCACGCGCCCGGACTCCCAGGTCCGGGTCGCGATATAGTAGCTCCCCTTCCGGAAGAAGGGCGCCGGGTCGTCGATGATCTCGTTGCCGGGCGGCGGCGGGAATCCGCCCGGACGCCACGCGAAAGGCTTCTTGGACGCCTTCTCCAGCTTCGGGAGCCCTTTGTCCAGGCGGTACCTCTCCCAGTGGACGAAGTTGCGCTCCTCCACGTCCGGGTTGTCCGGGGTCCGGGCCGCGACGGTCTCGAACGCGCACCAAAGGCGGTCTTTACCGGCCGCCGCCACGCGCAGGTCCGTGGGCATGTTCCAGGGCTCCGGGCGCATGCCGACCGGCCTGGAATCGAGCGGGTTGAGGTCCTGGTCCAGGGTCAGGATGCCGAAGGCGCGCTCCGGCAGGAACTGGGTGTAGCCGACGTAGAAGCGCCCGTCCAGGTACGCGGCGTCCGGCCTGGACGCCCGGATCCCGGCGGGCGAGATGCTCTTGTCCAGGAGCTCGACGAGGCGCCCGGGCTTTTTCAGGGGCTTCGGGTCCCGCATCCGGCCGAGGTCGTACTTCAGTATCCTGGCCTCCGCCATGAGATAGGCGTAGACGACCCGGTTCGGGAGGTCGAAGAGGTATTTGGCCGGGATCACGGCGTCCGAGGCGGTCTTCAGCGCCTTCACGGCCTTGCCTCCCTCGATCCGGTGGAGCGTGCTGCTGAAGCGCTGTGTGGCCTCGTCTTGGACCGGCTCGTCCGCGTAGAGCGCGGACCCTTCGAAGCCCACGATGTTGAGCCCCTCCCGGTCCAGGACCCGCTTGAGCGCGAGCGTCCGGGCGTCGAATATCCGGCCGCCCAGGTAGAGCTCGTCCTGGGCGTCGTTGCACAGGAGGAGGCTGTTGAACTGGTCCACCCGGCCCGTCACCTCGGCCTCCCGCAGCCTTTTGAACGTCCTGCCGTCGAGCATGAGCAGCTTCCGCTCATCCGTCAGGAAGACGTAGAGCGCGGAGCCCTTCGGGCTGTAGGCCAGCTTGACGAAGTCGAGCCCCTTGTTGAGCGCCCGGTCCCTGTCGAACCCGAATGGTGCGAGCTCGATCATGCCGGCGGCCCGCCGGGCCTTGAGGTCCGCCACGCCCACCAGGCCCAGCTCGGGCCATACCGCGAACAGCCTCCCGCCCGCGGGGTCCATCGCGATCGATGAGAGCGAGTCGGTGCGCGGCTTCCAGGGGACGGCGAACCCGATCCTGGCCAGAAGCTTCCCGCTGGCGGCGTCGAGCACGTCGATGGAGGCGCTGTAGTGGCTCAGGACGTAGAGCTCCCTGCCGTCCTTGCCCAGGGCGAAGCCCGTGGGCCACATCCTGATCCCGCCTCCCTTCCAGACGCCGGGGCCCCAGATGGAGCGCTTGCGGGAGAGGTTGTTCTCGTTGTCCGCGAAGAGCGAGACTGTCTTCGTACGGCCGGAGTACTTGTAGAGGACGCTCCCGCCGAGGCGGTTGCGGATGTAGAGGTCGCCGGAGGGGCCGAGGAGGAGCTCGTCGATGGTGGTGCCGAGGTCGATGTCCTTGACCCAGCAGGAGTCCTTCTCGCACCCGCGCGTCCCGCGCAGAGCCTTCAGGTCGAACACGGAGACCGAGCCGTCTCCGGTGTTGGATGCGTAGAGCTTCCCGTGCCGGGCGGCCACGTCGAAGAACATGGTGTCCGGGCCGTGGACGATGGCCCCTTGTCCGACGCCGTCCCGGAAGAGCTTGATCGTGTTGTAGACCCCGTTGAGCTCCTGGTCCGCGGTCGGCGGATAGCCGCCGTACCTGCTCCCGTCATAGGAGCTCACGCCGCGCAGGTCGTAGCCGTTCCAGGCTCGGCGGCGCCTCTCGCCGTACCTGGGGTCGTCGATCGCGTCCTGGCAGGGAGCGGTGTCCGGCAGCCTTTCCACGGTCTTCGCGTCCGGGTCGTAGCGGGCGCAGGACCGCAGGGGGATGTTGAAGAGGTAGAGCCTGCCGGAGGCGTCCAGGGCCATGGCGCCCCCAGGGGCGCCGATGTCCTCGAGGCTCTCCACGCGGTCGGTCTTCGGGTCTATGACGGCGAGGGCGCGGCCGGTGAGGCCGGCGGAGACGTAGACCTTGTCCCGGCGAGAGTCGTAGACGATCATGGCCTGCTTGACCACGTTGGCGTCGAAGCCGTTCACCAGCTTCTGGACTTGGATCTCATCGAGGAGCGCTTCCGGGGCAGCGGCCGCGAGAGAAGCTCCGAGGATGACGGCGAGCGAGATCATGCCCGCATTCATGGGTCCCTCCGGCAATCCCTCGGGCACATCTCCGGGTGCTCCTGCTCGAAGTCGTCGCAGACCCCGTCGCCGCAGCCCTTGCGGCCGCGTCCTTCGGGCGCCGATTCGCGCCGCCGGGTCTTGTGCGACTGTTCCTCGGGGACCTTGCACGCGGAATGGTACGCTTGGTTCACCTGGCCGCACCCCGCGTCGAGGGATTTCTCGCCGCAGGACTGCCCCTGATAGAGGCTCTTGGCGATGGCGCAGGCGCAGCCGGCCGCGGGGACGTACTCCGCGATCCGCCGGGCGGCCTGCAGGGTCTCGGCGGAGAACCAGGTCGGCAGCCAGCGGATCTCCGCGTCCTCCGCCATCAAATCGACCGTGTAGGCGAAGAGGGCGCGGCTGCACTTGACCGCCTTGCCGAAGGCCTCGATGTAGGCGAGCTGGCCGTCCGTCTCCCATTTCCCCGTCTCCCGGTGGAGCCTGCCATCCGAGATGTTCTCCGCGGAGACGATGACGAGCTTCCTGCGGCGCACAGCCGGTTCGACGATCCGGGTCAGCACGTTGTGGTAGAAGTCCTCGGTCTGCTTGCCCACCCGGGCCTCGAAGTTCAGGTTCGGGTTGACGGTGATGCCGTCGATGAGCGGCTCGTCGAGGATCTCGGCGTTGCCGCCGAAGAGGAGCAGATGGTCGGGGTCGTTCTTCTTGAAAAGCGCCGCGTAATACCGCCGTTCGGCGGCCCGCTGGGCGTTGCGGAACTCATAGAAATAGCGCCCCTTCTGCGTCAGAACGTCCGGGCTGGCGCCCCACCAGAGGTCCGAAGGATCCGGGAACAGGAGCATCTGGGGCCCGCCGCGCTCGCGGATCATCTCCTCGGGTCGTGGCACTCCTGCTGCGGCGTCAGTCTTATACTTCCGTTTCATCCATGCTCTGAACTCCCGCTGGAAGAATGGAGAGTAGTCCGTGTACATCATGGGCTCCCTCTTGCGCGGCTCGGCGTCGCCCACGCGCACGAAGTAGATGTAGTTCGGCCCGTAGTTGTCCTCGCCGGTCGCGCCCACGCCGAAGGACCAGCCGGCCAGGGCGGGATGGCTCCGGTATCTCCGGATGACTGCCTCGAGGTAGGCGCCATAGTCGCGCCGAACCGCGTCGCTCCCCATGCTCGGGTTGTTGTAGGTGTTGCCGTAGGAGTCCGTTTCGCAGGCGTCGCACTTTTCCTCTTTGTCGAAAGGCGGGAAGCGGTTCTCCTTGAGCCACCACTCGGGGAGGCCGGGGGACATGACCGTGATGGGCATGAGGTAGACGCCCTTGCGCGCGGCGTGGTCCATCACGCTGTCCATGGGGGCGAAGTCGAGGTCCCTGTCGATGGGCTCCGGGCGGCTCTGCGACCGGTGGTCCAGATCGGCCCACCAGACGTTGAACAGGATGAGACGCGCCTTGCCCGCGGCCCCGCGGTCGATGACGGACTTCATCCGCGCGGTCCACTCCGGGTCGCGATAGGAAGGGACGCCGCTCCTTCCGGACATCCGGGGATCCGGGAGGTAGTAGATGTTCACGCCGATGGTCGCGGGCAGGGTCTTGCCGTCGATCACGAGGCGCGGTCCTTCCTTAGACCACTCCACGCGGCTGTGCGCGCCGGCCGAGGCCGCGCAGAGGGAAGCTCCGAGGATGACGGCGGACGGTATCATGCCCACATTCTAGCCATGGGGCGGACGCGTGGCCAGCGAAAAATGAGGTAAGATGCGTCGTCATGGGATCGCGGGCCAGGGCGCTCCTCCTCCTCCCGCTCTTGAGCTTCGCCGGGTCCGAGCAGCCGCAAGGCTTCGACTATGACGCGGTCCTGACCCTGGGGCCGCGGGAGCTCGCGGACGCCGAGGTCCTGGACCGGGTCTCCAGGGATGTCTTCGAGGCCTACATCGCGCGGGAAGTCCACCCGTGGCTGCGCTTCATCCCGAGACGGCATTTCAAGAGAGTGCAGGGCTGGACGCTCCCGTTCGTCCACAGCCACTTCCGCAGCCTGCGCCTGAGCTTCGCGACCGAGGACCTCGCGGGCAGGACGCGCTTCGTGCAGAAGACCGAGGCGGACTACAACGGCCACCGCGTGGAGTTCCTGAAGTTCCGCGACGGGATCCACGCGTCCACCGCGATCCGCATCGACGGGGAGCTCGTCCGCGGAGAGGGAGGCGCTTCGGTCCGCCAGTGGAGGTCGAAGGACGAGGCCGCGTTCGGACGGTTCGTGGCCTGGTTCGAGGGGCTGCTGGGCGCTCCATGATGCTCATCCTGGCGGGCCTCCTCTTCCTTCCCGCGGCGGCATCAGAGCCGTCGGAGGGGGTCGTGACATGCGCTCAGACCATCAAGGACAGGAATCGGCTGATGAAGTCCCTGTTCGAGCAGGCGCAGTCTTCCAAGACTCTTTCCCAGCGGTGGTCGAAGGAGATGCAGGACCTGCTCGACGTGTCGGCGGAGGCCGAAGTCTGGGCCGAGAACTTGGCCCTGCTCGAAGGCCGCTACGGCGAGCTCTCCGCTCCGGAGCTCGAGGCTGAGCATTCCCGGGTGATCGAGAAAATCGGATCGCTGGAGCGGCTCGCCAAGGAAAGGCATGCCGCCTTCGACGCGCACATGCAGAAGGAATATCTGACGCAGATGAAGGATCTCGTCGGGAAGCGGGGGTCGGACTCTTCGGCCCCGGCGCTCACCGACATCCAGACTTTCGAGACCGCGGCGAGGGATATCAGGGCCAAGATGCGCGATCTGCCGGCCCATGACGGAGGCGTATACCGGCAGGCCCTGCGGGCCCGTGAACGCAGGCGCAGGCTCCTTTTGTTCGGCATCTCGCTGGCCGTCCTGCTTGCGCCGGTGCTCGGCCTGTTGGCCTGGCGCTGCCGCGCCGCGGCCCGGGCGCAGCGCACGGTGCTGGGCGGGAACTTCGAGGTCAAACGGGAGTTGGGACAGGGCGGCATGGGGACGGTCTACGAGGCGGAGGACCTCACGCTCCGGCGCAAGGTCGCCATCAAGCAGATGCGCGAGGAACTCCAGCAGAGCCCTAAGGACCTGGAGATGTTCCTGAACGAGGCCAGGCTGGTGGCCGCGCTCAAGCACCCCAACATCGTGGAGATACATGGCGTGCTGCGCGACGACGGCCGGGTCTACCTGGTGTTCGAGCACGTCTCCGGCCGGACCTTGGGCGATTTGCTGAAAGAAAGCGGTAAAATGCCTGTACGCGCGGCGCTGGCGCTTTTCAAGCCGGTGGCCGACGCCGTGGACTACGCGCACGCATGCAGGATCATCCATCGGGACCTCAAGCCCGCGAACATCATGCTGACGGATGCGAAGGCGGTGAAGGTGATGGACTTCGGCCTGGCGCATCAGGCGAGCGTGACCGTGGCGCGGCTGACCCGGGCCGCGGCGTGGGGCACGATGGCGTACATGGCGCCGGAGCAGGAGCTCGGGTCGGTCTCGCGGGAGTCGGATGTCTATTCCCTGGGGGTGTGCCTCTACGAGGCGATGGCTGGCAAGCAGCCGTTCCCCGGACCGGATTTTCTGAGGCAGAAGCGGAGCAAGGCATACGAGCCTCCCTCGAAGCTGGGGCTTCCCGCCGGGCTGGACGCGGTGATGGCGAGGGCCCTGGACCCGGAGCCTGGGCGGCGCTTCCATTCCGCCGGCGAGCTGCTTGCCGAGGCTTCCGAGGCGCTATGACGATACTCCTGCTGCTCGCTTCCATTGCTTGCGCCGCGTCGGTGCGGCCCGAGGAGGAGGGGGAGGCGCTGAGGCTCGTCCAGGAGAAGAACCGGTACATGGAGTCCCTGTTCGAGCAAGCGCACTCTTCTAAGGCCGTTTCCCGGCAGTGGTCGGATGAGATGCGGGATGCGATCGGCCAATCGAGGGAGGCGCAGACCTGGGCTGAGAAGCTTTCGCTGCTGCAAAGCCGCTACGGCGAGCTGCCCGTGTCGGAGCTCGACGCCGAACGTTCCCCCATGGTCGAACGGATGGAGTCGCTGCTGCAGGGCTTCAAGAAGAGAGAGACCGTCTTGGCCGCTGACGTGGAGAAGGAATACCTGTCGCAGCTGGGGGATATCGTCGCGGGGCCCGCGCCGGGCCCTTCAGCCCCGGATTTCGCCTCGCTCCAGACCTTCGAGAAGGTGTTGAACGAGAATAGAGACCACTTGCGCGGTCTGCTGATCCATGACGGGGATGTCTACCGGCAGGCCATGCGGGCCCGCGCGCGCAGGCGCAAGCTTCTTTGGTTCGGCATCCCGCTGGCCGTCCTGCTCTTGCCGGCCCTCGGCCTGTTGGCCTGGCGGCGCCGCGCCGCGGTCCGGGCGCAGCGCACGGTGCTGGGAGGGAACTTCGAGGTCAAACGGGAGTTGGGCCGGGGCGGCATGGGGACGGTCTACGAGGCGGAGGACCTCACGCTCCGGCGCAAGGTCGCCATCAAGCAGATGCGCGAGGAGCTTTGCCAGAGCCCCAAGGACCTGGAGATGTTCCTGAACGAGGCCAGGCTGGTGGCCGCGCTCAAGCATCCCAACATCGTGGAGATACACGGCGTTCTGCGGGAGGGCGGCCGGGTCTACCTGGTGTTCGAGCACGTCTCGGGCCGGACCCTGGCCGCTTTGCTGGAAGAAAACGGCAGGATGCCTGCGCGCGCGGCGCTGGATCTTTTCAAGCCGGTGGCCGACGCCGTGGACTACGCGCACGCATGCAGGATCATCCACCGGGACCTCAAGCCCGCGAACATCATGCTGACGGATGCGAAGGCGGTGAAGGTGATGGACTTCGGCCTGGCGCATCAGGCGAGCGTGACCGTGGCGCGGTTGACCCGGGCCGCGGCGTGGGGCACGATGGCGTACATGGCGTCGGAGCAGGAGCTCGGGTCGGTGTCGCGGGAGTCCGACGTCTATTCTCTCGGGGTCTGCCTCTACGAGGCGATGGCGGGCGAACTGCCGTTCCCAGGGCCCGATTTCCTGGCGCAGAAGCGGGGCAAGGCATACGAGCCTCCCTCGAAGCTGGGGCTTCCCGCCGGGCTGGACGCGGTGATGGCGAGGGCCCTGGACCCGGAGCCCGGGCGGCGCTTCCATTCCGCCGGCGAACTGCTGGCCGAGGCGTCCAAGGCGATGGGATGAGGCTCCCGGTCGCGCTGGCGCTCCTGATCCTGGCATGCCCCGTCCAGGCCGCCGACGAAAAAGAACTGCTGACCAAGGAGATCGCGCAGGTCCAGGCCGAGTTGGAGCCCCTTGCCGCCAGGCTCGCGGAGTTTACGAGCCGGTATCCCGCCTTGACGGACCTGGGCCCTATCGAGGCGGAGCGCTCCCAGCTGCGTCGGGACCTGGAGCAGAAGGACGCCCAGATGAGGGAGTTGAAGTTGAGGTTCAGGGCCATGAGCACGGTGGAATATCTTCCGGCCCTGAAAGGGCTCCTGGTCTCCGGGAAGAAGCCCGGGAACCTTGACGTGCTGATGGAAACGGCGACCGCGGACGACCGCTTCTATCGCGCCGGCGGCGCGCTGCTGATGCCCCCGAGACAATATCTGGAAGCGGATCAGCGCGCTTTCGAGGAGGCGCGCAAGGCTTTGGAATGGAGACGGTTCATGCGCAGGGCGGGCCTGCTCTCCGGAAGCCTGCTTGCGCTGGCGGCGGCGTGGATCTTCTGGGCTTTCCGAAGACGCGCGGCCGTCCAGGCTCCAGCCGCTCTTTCAGCCCCGGCGCTCGCGCTCCAGTCGGGCCCGGCGTCCCTTTCCCCGGGTTCGGTGCTCGGAGGCAATTTCCAGATCGAGCGGGAGTTGGGCAGGGGCGGGTTGGGGGTGGTCTACGAGGCGCTGGACCTCACCCTGCAGAGGAAGGTCGCCATCAAGAGGCTGCGGGAGGAGCTCTGCCGGAGCCGCAAGGAGCTGGAGGCTTTCCTCGCCGAGGCGCGCGTCGTGGCGGCTCTCAAGCACCCCCACGTGGCCGAGATCCATGGAGTGCTTCGCGAGGGCGACCAGGTATTCCTGGTCTTCGAGCGCGCGGCCGGGCAGCCTCTCGACCAACTGCTGGAGGAGCGCGGGAAGCTGGATCTGGGAGCGGTCAAAGGGCTTTTGGCGCAGGTGGGAGCCGCGTTGGACTACGCGCACGGGCTCAAGGTCCTGCATCGGAGCCTGAAGCCCTCGAATATCCTGGTGACCGAGGCCGGAGCCGCGAAGGTGACGGATTTCGGGCTGTCCCACCGGGCGCAGGCCACGGCTGCCCGCACGAGCGGGAACGCGGGCTGCACCACGGACCCCTACATGGCCCCGGAGCAGGAGCTTGGGACCGCTTCGCGGGAAGCGGACCTCTACGCTCTCGGGGCGTGCGTGTACGAGATGGCCGTGGGGCGGCCGCCCTTCCCGGGCCCGGATTTCCTGGCGCAGAAGCGCGGGATGCGCTATGACCCGCCCTCGCAGGCGGCCGGCCTGTCCGCGGGATTCGACGCTTTCATCCAGAAGGCGCTGCAGCCGGACCCGGGCAAGCGCTTCCGCTCCGCTGCGGAGATGGCGGCCGCAGCCGGGGCGCTGGCCCTGTGGATGGCTTTCGTCCCCGCGGCCGTCTGGCCCCAGTCCGGCTCCGGCGAGAAGCGGTACGCGAGCGTCCAGGAGGCCCAGGACGACCTGCAGCGCATGACTGAGGAGCTGGAGCCGCTGGCCGCCAAGCTGGCCTCTTTGAAGTCGAGATACCCGCTCCTCAAGGACCTCGCGGAAGTGGACCCGGAGCGCACGCGGCTGCGCGGCGAGATCGAAAGAAGAAAACTCGAGATGGACCAGGTCACGCTGACCTTCAACAGGCTGCGCCGGATGGACCACACGGAAGCCTTCAAGAAGTTGATCGCCGACAAAGAGAGCATGGACCTGAACGCGGGGATCGCGCGCGTCGTGGGTCTGGAGGAATTCTACAAGAGGAACCAGACGTTCCGGGGCGATGTGCTCAAGGCCTTGGATGAGGACGCGGCGGCCTACTCGTCCGCGGCGGAAGCCATCCGAAGGAAGCGGATGATGAACCGCGGCGTCGTGATCGTCATCGCGGCCCAGGTCCTGCTGCTGGCCGTGGGCCTGCTGCTGCGCCGGCGCTACGTCCGGAGGACGATGGTCCCCGAGGTGGTCTCCCGGTCGGGCCCCGCGGCGGCCCTGTCCCAGCCGGGCTCTGCGGCCGCGGCGCTGTCGGCGCCCATCACGATCCCGCCCGGAGCCGTCTCAGCCCCCTGCCTGCCGGCGCCGGCCGCCCTGGCCTGCGACTCCGTCATCGGCGGCAATTTTCGCATCGTGCGCGAGCTGGGCCGGGGCGGGATGGGAGTGGTCTACGAGGGCCTGGACGTGACCCTGCAGCGCAAGGTCGCGATCAAGAAGATGCGCGAGGAGCTTTGCCAGAGCCCCAAGGAGCTGGAGATGTTCCTCTCCGAGGCGCGCCTCGTCGCCGCGCTCCAGCATCCGAACGTGGTCAAGATCCACGGAGTGGTCCATGAGGGGGGGCAGGTCTACCTGGTCTTCGAGCACGTCTCCGGACGCCCCTTGAGCCGGGTGGTGGAGGACTTCGGGAAGCTCCCCTTGCGCACGGTCAAAGGCCTCCTGGCGCACGTGGCCGCGGCGCTGGACTACGCGCACACGCAGAGGGTGATCCACCGGGACCTCAAGTCTTCGAACATCATGGTCACGAACGAGAAGATCGTCAAGGTCATGGACTTCGGTCTGGCGCACCAGGTCAAGGTCACCGCGGCGCGCGCGACTCGGGCCGAGACCTGGGGTACGCCGGCGTACATGGCGCCGGAGCAGGAGCTGGGCTCCGTGTCCAGGGAATCCGACCTGTATTCCCTGGGAGTCTGCGTGTACGAGGCGGCGACCGGCAAACTGCCCTTCAACGGGCCCAATTTCCTGGCGCAGAAGCGGGAGATGCACTATGTCCCGCCGTCCCAGGCCGCGGGCCTTTCCCCCGGGTTCGACGCCGTGATCCGCAAGGCCTTGGCTCCGGAGCCGGGGGGGCGCTTCCATTCCGGGGCCGAGATGCTGGCCGCGGTCGCAGCGCTCGATGCGCTCCCGCAGGCGCCGGGATGAGCGCTTCACTTCAGCCGTGATATACTATCCAGGGAAGTCCAGGAGACCCGGGGTGAAACAGATCATGATCGTCCATCTGACTGCAGCCGTGTTGTCGATCGCTCCGCTGCTCGGCGTCGCTCGCGCGCAGAGCCAGCCGCAGTCCTCTTCCCCCTCCGCGGACTGCGACCTCAACCACGACGGCAATGCGGATGAAGGCGAAAAGGCCCGATGCGGGGCGCAGCCCCCCGCCCAGCCTCTCGCTCCTGCGGCGAGCCCGCAAAAGCCAGCGGATCCGCCCGCCGCGGTCCCGGTGATCCCGCAGAGCGTCCCCGGACCCGAGCCCAGGGGAGGCCCGCGCTCGAAGCGCCAGCATCCCGGCAGGGGAGCGGACCAGCAGCCTCAGGCCCGACAAGCACCCTCCAATCCTCCCGCCGCGGCGCGGGGGAACGCCTCCGGGCCCGAGCCCAAGGGAGGCCCGCGCTCGAAGCGCCAGCATCCCGGCGGGGCGCAGCCGTAGACCCCGCACGCGCGCTCTGACGACTAGATAGGGTGGACGAGCCGGACGCCTCCCTGTAAGTCGTAGGCGGATAGGCTCCCCAAAAGGGAGTAACCCGCGAATTCTATAACTAGCAGGGTGCTGATAAACCCCTCCTGAACGGCGCCTCCCATGGCCCGGCACACGTGTCCAACGTTTTTCGGAGGGACACGGTGCCGTACCGCACCGAGCCTTCCGATATCGCTCGGCGCTCGGGCTTGCGACTTCGTCCTTTCGCTATCGCGAAAGGGCGAAGTTTCCTAACAGCCGAACGACATCGAGCCGGGGATTATCCACAGGACTTTCGGAGCGGCAGAGCTGTCCGGGAAAACCAGGAATGGGTTTGCTGCTGCTGCTTCCAGTTGCCCCGGCCTCCGTTTCCGACATTTTAGCCCTTCTATTTCCAGCACTTTTCACATCGCCCGGGCGATGTGAATAATGCTGTGTTTTGCGTCGCTTTTTTTCGAAAATGTGAGGAGTTTAACACGGATATCCCGCGCAGATGCGGCCTCGATCTGATGCTGTCCGGAATCATGTCTTGAGCAAATCTCTCTGAAAGACTCCGATTGGAAGGAAACGCATCCAGGATTCGAGATGTTGGAGGCCGTCCGACTCAGGCGCAAGCCGACCAGGCGGGCGTTCCGTCGATGATTGATGCATCCGTCGCTCACCGCCGAGCCTGGGTCCGCCCCGGAGAGCAGAATTTCCCCGGACAGATGTGTCGGAGCGGAAGTAATGGGGATAACTTTTCGTGCAACTGTGGGCGCACAGTCAGGTCCCGAAATCATGGAATTCCTCGTCGGTACACCGACGGACGACAGGCCTGGCGATATGGAGCACGACTTGTCGCCAGGCCCCTGGGGGTCCGATGCGGCCTTAACCCCGGGGGACCCGCTGCGTTTTCAAGGCTTTGTCAGCACCTGCTAGGGCAGGTGTCCGGCTCGTCCATCCTATCTGGCGGTCGGGGGACCCGCGGTCCTGCGCGGGCTACCGTAGATTTACGGACCCGACACGTTTTTAAAACTCTTTCATCTTATACTTCGGAAAGAGGGACCATGGGAGGGATGGCGCTCATCGGCTGGCTCGCTCTCGCTCCGCTGTGCTGCGTCCAGGCCCAGGAGCCTGCGGACGGCCTGTTCGGCTACATCGACCGCACCGGCAGGACCGTCCTCCCGCACCGGTATATCTTCGCCAGGGAGTTCTCCGAGGGCCTGGCCAGCGTCCAAGTCGAAGAAGGCTGGGGATTCATCGACCGGACCGGCGTGTTCGCCGTCGCGCCGCAGTTCGAATACGTCTGGATGTTCTCCGAGGGTCTGGCGGGGGTGCGCGCGGGAGCCGAGTGGGGCTTCATCGATCCTTCCGGAGCGGTCCGCATCGAGCCTCGATTCAAAGACGCGGGGGGCTTTTCCGGGGGACTGGCCCGCATCCGGAACGGCCGCGCATGGGGGTTCTGCGACCGGAACGGCAGGATCGTGATTCCGGCGACATTCGAGGATGTCCGCGGATTCTCCTACGGCTTGGCGCCGGTCCGTGTGAACGGCAGGTGGGGCTATGCGGACGGCGCCGGCAAGAGGGTCATCCGGCCGGAGTTCGATGAGGCGTTCGGCTTCTCCGAGGGGGTGGCGCGCGTGCAGGCCGGGGGGAAGTGGGGATTCATCACTCCGGAAGGGAAATGGGCGATCCGGCCGCGGTTCGACGGCGCGATGAGCTTCTCTCAAGGGCTGGCCGGAGTCCTGATCGGCGGCCGGTGGGGGTTCATCTCGCCTGAAGGCAAGACCGTGATCGAGCCGCGCTTCGCGGCGGCGTCGGGGTTCTCCGAGGGCCTGGCTGCGGTCGAGATCGACGGCCGGTGGGGCTATATCGACCGCGCGGGCCGCATCAGGATCGAGCCGCGGTACTCGGACGCCATGGATTTCTCGGACGGCCTTGCCGCGGTGCGCTCCAGGCCGCGCGAGAAGCAGGCTCGCCGGGCGGCGCCCAAGGACGTCGCGACCGCGGTCGTGGAGAAGGCCGCGGATCCCGGCGCGGCCGAAAGGGCCTATGTCAAAGGGGTCGTGTGCTATCAGCGCGGGGATTATGGGTGCGCGCGCGACCAATGGCTGCTGACCAAAAGGCTGCAGCCGGAGCACCCGGCCGTGGGCGAGTGGCTCAGGCGCCTGGAATCCCTGGGTTTCTGAGGCCGCATCCACGAGTTGGCCATAACTCCCAGGATATTGCGAAGCCCCGCGTTCTCCCCTATCCTTATCGAAGGATGTCCGCAAGGTATTGGATCCTGGAAGATGCCCAGGTCAAAGGCCCTTTCGCTCCTCAGGAGCTGCAGGCCTTGCCCTATTTCAACGAGAACAGCTTGATCCATCCCGAGGCTGAGGAGGGAGGCTGGGTCCCAGCCGCGTCGGTTCCCGATCTGGCGCTCCCCTTTATGGCCCAACCGAGCGCATCCCTCCCATCACAGCCCTCCTTGCGCGAACTCGTGGTGCTCAGCGGCCTGCTGGAGAAGACTCAACGCCTGGAAGAAGAGCTGCGCGCGGTACGGGCCGATTTTGTCCGCCGGGACGAAGAGTTGAGCAGGCTTAAAGCGCGACTCGACGTATGCGCGTGGAAGAGCGACGAGGTCCAGCGGTCCCTGGAGGGGGCCGCGGTCCGCCTCGAGTCTTCGGCGGGGATACGGGAGGAGGTCTCAGAGCTCCGGCGCGCGGAGCGGGAAAGGAGCGCGGTCATGAAGCATCTGCAGGACTCGGTCGACGCCTTGACCACGAAGCTCGGTTCCCTCGCAGCGGCTTCTCATCCGGAAGAAATCAGCGACCTCAGGGCCAGGCTGTCGCTGCTTGAGGAGAAGATGGACCTGCGGACGGCGAAAGCCTTGAACCCCGCAGCAGTGCAGGGACTTTCTCCGCGTGAGGAAGAACGGCGCGCTCCGGAGACCGTGCCTCCAGAGGCACAGCCGCAGATCCCGGAGGGCGAGGCCCCTCCCTTCCTCCCGGAGGGTGAAGTCCCTCCTTTTATCCCGTCCTGACCCCATCCGTCCCATTTATTCTATCATCCCCTACAAGATGCCCCTCCCCATCGGCGTGCTCGGCGGCGGCCTGTGCGGCCTGCTCGTGGGCAACGAGCTCAGGCGCCGCCGGACACCCTTCCTAATCCTGGAGGCTGAACCGGAGCCCGGCGGACTGGCGCGTACCGTGCGCCTGGCCGGCATGCCCGCGGACCTCGGCCCGCACGCGATCTACGGCCACGACCGCAGATCCATCTCCTGGTTCCGTTCTCTCCCGCTGCGCTTCGCCTCGCACCGCCGCAAGGTCAGGGTCGTGCATCACGGTTCGGACGGCCGCGTCCACGAGGTGGACTACCCCTTCGAGAACGGCATCGGCGACCTGCCCCTGCAGGAGAGGATGGAATGCCTGCTCGGGACTCTGGAGGCGCACGGGAGCGGCCGCACGGACTTCGCGCAATTGCGGGACTGGATCGACAACGGTCTGGGCTCGGGCATCGCCCGGCATTTCATGGTCCCGTACAACAGCAAGATATGGAACGCCCCGCTCGAGAAGATCTCCATGGACCTGGTGAGCCGGAAGATCGAGCCGGCCCCGGTCCGGACCGTGGTGGAGAGCGCGCTCGGGATCCGTTCCATCGGTCGGACCGTCCAGGCCCGCTTCCTGTACCCCAGAGGCGGCATCGGAAAGGTGGCGGAGGCCTTGGCCAAGCCCATCGCGGACCGTCTGGTGCTGAACGCTCCGGTGCGTTCCATCCGGGACCGGGAGGTCGCCACTCCCAAGGGCCGGTTCCGGTTCAGCGGGATCATATCCACCATCCCCCTGCCGGAACTCCTGCGCGCCTGCCGTCTCGACCGGCGAGGCCTGGTCGGGAACACGACCGAGTTCGTGGGGGTGACGCTCAAGCGGGGCCGGAGCTTCAAGCGCTTCGCGGACTGCCACTGGCTCTTCTTCGCCGGGCCCGAGCTCTTCTACCGGGCGGACATGATGCATGTGTTCCATGGGTCGCGGACGCAGCACCTGGTCGCCGAGATCACGCTCAAGGGCGCGGCGAGCCGCCTATCGGGCGGCCGGCGGCAGGCCCGGGTGCTGCGCGACCTGAGAAAGGCCGGCATCCTCGGCGCGGAGCGGGATGTGGAGGCGGTCGAGAGCCGGGTCGTGCGGTGGACCTACCCCATCCCGACCGTGGGACTCCCGAAGCTGCGCGCGCGCATGGAGGCGGTCCTTTCCCGTCGAGGCATCCGGCTCCTGGGGCGCAGCGGCCGCTGGGACTACTTGAACATGGACCAACTGGTCGGGAGCGTGCGGGGATCCTTCGGGGGAAAGTGAGCGGGATGGAAACCGACCTTCTTTTGGGCGTGCTCGCGCTCGGCGCCGGCCAGCTGGTCATCACCCTTTGGTTCTTGTGGCGGTGTTGGCGGCGGGCTCCTGCCGAGTGGATCCCCGGCGTCAGCGTCTTCATCCCGTGCGCAGGGGAGGTCCAGGGGCTGGAGGGCAACATCCGCTCGCTCCTGGAGCAGGATTATCCGGGGAAGAGGGAGTACGTCTTCGTCACTCCTTCGGCCAAGGATCCGGCGCACAGGTTGATCGAGAAGCTCCTCTTCGTGGAGAGTCTCCCGGCGAGGCTCCTGGCCTCGGAGCGCGCGCCTGTGGGCTGCAGCGGCAAGGTCTCGGATCTGCTCTACGCCTTGGAGAGGGAAGCCAAGGACGCGGAGCTGCTGGTCTTCGCGGATTGCGACGTGCGGGTGCGCAGGGATTGGCTGTCCTCGCTGACATCCGCCCTCGCCGAACCGGGGATCTGCGTGGCCACCTCGGCAGCCCTCCTCATCCCCGGCGGAAAGGGCTTCTGGGGGCTCATGCGTCTAGTCTGGATGGCGGCCGGCCAGCCTTACCTGGCGGCCACGCGCTGCGTCTGCGGGCATTCGTTCGCCATGCGCGCCAGCGACTTCCGGGAGCTCGAAGTGGCCAAGATCTGGGCGCGTTCGGTCATGGAGGACCTCTCGTTGAGCGCGCTGCTCGCGGGCTGGCGGAACGTACGCTTCTGCGGCCAGGCCATGCCCGTGTCCGCCGAAAAATGCGGGTTCCGGGACTACCTCGGACAATTCAACAAATGGATCCTCATGTTCCGGGTCTACCTTCCCCTGGCCTGGACCATGGGCCTTTTCATGACCCTCTTCAAGGCTTCCGTGATGTTCTGGTCCCTCACGCCGCCCTTCTCCCCCGGACTCTTCGCCGTGCTCTGGAGCGTCGACGCGATCAACCTCTATATCCTTTTCACCGGGCTTCTGCGCCGGATTCCGGACCGGTTCGAGGGGCTCCATCCGCCGTATCGGTCGGGTCTGCCTGTCTACGCGGCCCTCAGCGCTCCGCTGCTCCAGCTCACGTACCTGGTCAATTTCCTCAACTCGTTATGGACGCATGAGATCGCCTGGGGCCGCTACCTCTACCGCTTCTCGTCGGACGGGAGAGCCGAGGTAGCGCCGCGGTGACGTTTTGGCTCGTCGTGCTTGCGGTCGGCGCGGCACAGCTCGCGGCGGCCGCGGGACTCCGCCGGCGGCTGGGCGAGAAGAAGGAGCGTTCCGGCTTCCATCCGGCCGTGACCGTGCTCGTCCCGGTCAAGGGCTCCAGCCCTTGGCTCAAAGAGAACATCCGCAGCATGCTGGAGCAGGACTACCCCGGGAAGACGAGGTACATCTTCGTGGTCCCTTCCGAGCGCGACCCGGCGTTCAAAGTTTTGAACATGGCTGACAGCCGGGTGAGGGTCCTCGCTTCAGGCAGGACCCCCTCCCGCTCGAGCGGGAAGAACGCGGACCTCCTCTTCGGCCTGGAGAAAGCGGACACGGAAGTCCTGCTGTTCGCGGACGCGGATGTGCGCGTCCCGCCGTGCTGGATCAGCAGCCTGGCGAGCCCCTTGGCGGATCCGAAGGTCGGCTGCAGCACCGCGTCCCTGGTGTACGCGCCGGAGCAGGGGGGGCTCTGGTCGTGGCTCCGTTCGTTATGGGTCTCCGGGGCGCTGCTTCCCCTGCTTTCGCGTTTCCCCATCCCATGGGCCGGGTCCATGGCCTTGCGCAGGAGGGACCTGGAGGCTCTGGGCATCCCTCAACTCTGGGCCCGTTCCTTCAATGAGGACGGGGTCGTGGACCAAGCCCTGCGGCGGGCTCGGCTGCGGACCGTGTTCGTGGCCGAGGCGATGACCACGTCCGCCGAAACCTGCGGCATGCGGCAGTTCTTCGATCAGTTCAACAGGTGGATGCTCTTGTGCCGGCTCTATACTCCGTTCGTCTGGCTGGCCGCGGGAGCGGCTTTATGCGTCAAGGCCTACCTATGGCTGCGGTCTCCGCTGCTCATGGCGGCATTCGACGCCGCCTATTTCTTCCTGATCGTGCCGACATGGCGCGCCGCCGCGGCCGGACCGTTCATGCCCTGGCTCTACCTCCTCAACTTCCTGAGGTCCGCGTTCATGAGGCGGGTGCGGTGGGGCGGGACGCTCTATGTCGTCAGGGGGCCACAGGACGTGGAGGCGGTCCCTGAGGAGGCGGGCTGGCCTCCATGCAGACCTGAAGAGAGATTCTCTCTCCTCGAGGTCGTCAGCCTTCTCATGGGAGGCGCCTTGTGCGGGCTCGCCTTCTGGCCCGGACTCATGGGTTGGTGGATGTGGGTGGCCTTGGTCCCCTTATTCTGGGCGATCCGGTCCAAGACTCCCAGGACCGCTTTTCGGGGAGGCTGGATATTCGGCTGCATGCTCTGGCTCGCGGCTGTCCCGTGGATGTGGGGGACCGCGGTGCGCTTCCTGGGCTCGCATGTCCTTGCCGGGACTGCCGCCTACCTCGGAGTCCTGGCATGGCATGGGCTCATGCTCGGGATCCTGGCGGCGGCGTTCCGATCGACGAGCCGGCCATTGATCGCGACCCTCTGCGCCGCCTTGGCCCTGGAGGCATGGTTCCCGAAACTCCTTCCCATGCATTGGGCCGATACCCAGGCTGCGCATCTGCCGGCTGTCCAGAGTCTGGAGCTTTTCGGGACGGCGGGATTGTCGGCCCTGCTGATTGCGTCCAACATGGCTGTGTTCTCGCGCCGAGCCGTCCTGCTCTTGGCCGTCGGCGCCTTGGCCTTGGCCAATGAGGGCTACGGCCGTTTTCGCATGGTTCAGCTTATCCAGTCCGAAGAAAAGACGGTGCGCGTCGGCCTAGTGCAGGGCGCGCTTCCGCTGCCTGGCCAAGGCCGTGAAGAGCGGATCCGAAGGCAGTCTCTTCTGACAGGAGAAGCCTTAAAGCAGGGACCCGTGGACCTCGTGATCTGGCCTGAGACCTCATATGAGAGGGAGCTGAGATTCTGGGAGGGCGAGCCCTGGCTGGGGCCGAGGCCTTTCAAGGCGCAGGTGCAGGCGGACATTCCCTATCCGGTGACGCGGCTCCTCGGCGTCATCAGCCGGGACCCGCGCTTGCGCAACACCGCGGTGCTGGCGGACGCTTCCGGCTCTTTCCTGGGGACGGCGGATAAGATGCGTCTGTACCCCTTCGGGGAATACCTTCCGCTTTCCCGGCAATTCCCCTTGCTGCGCAAGCTCTTCAGACGAGGCCGGAGGCTCTCTCCCGGGAGAGAACAGCGTCTGCTCATCACGCCTGAGGGCGTGAGGCTGGGGGCTCTCATCTGCTACGAAGATCTTCTCCCTGAGTTGTCGGCCGGGTACGGGAAGCTGGGCGCGGATCTGCTCGTGGACATGACGGAGGATGTCTGGTTCGACTCCAAGCTCTCGCACGAACAGCACTTGCGTTTCGCCGCTTTGCGCGCAGTGGAGAACCGAAGAAGCCTGGTCCGGGCCGTTAACGCCGGAGTCACGGCCATCGTGGATCCCGTCGGGCGCATCCAGGCGCGGATCCCCACAGGGCAGCCCGGCGTGCTCGTTGGGGACGCTGTGCTCATGGGCGGGAGGACCGCGTCCCAGTCTTTCGGGAAGGTCTTGTACGTCATCGCTCTCTTAGGGCTCATGGGAATGGTCGCGGACAGGCTTCGTCGATGAAGAGACTTATCCCCAGCACTTTCGGTCCGAAAGTATTGTGGATAAGTCAGATGTTGATAGAATAGGCCCCGATGGCCGAGTTCAAGAGCATCGACATCGTCAAGAGCGTCTTCGAACACCGGCTCCACCAGTCGGACATCGACCGCATCCTGACCGCGCTCTCGGCCGCGGACCGCGAGGAGCTCGTCAAGAAGATGGGCGACCTCCTGGACCGCATCTCGGCCTTGGTCGAGGTGCACAACAAGGTCTCGGACACGCTCTCGTTGGACGTGCTCTTGCCCCGGCTCATGGACATCGTGACCGAGGCCCTGCACGCGGACCGCAGCACGCTCTTCCTCAACGATCCCGAGACGAACGAGCTCTATTCCCGCGTGGCCCAGGGCGACTCGGTCGGCGAGATCCGCTTCCCGAACAACCGGGGCATCGCGGGGTCCGTGTTCACGAACGCCAAGTCCGAGATCATCCCGGACGCGTACCAGGACTCGCGCTTTAACCAGGAGGTGGACAAGCGGACCGGCTACAAGACCCGGGACATCCTCTGCGCGGTCATCCGGCGCAAGGGAAGGGCCATCGGGGTCACGCAGGTGCTCAACAAGAAGGTCGGGACCTTCGCCGAGGAGGACCTGGCCGTGCTCGAGGCCCTCACCGCGCAGGCCGCCTCCGCCCTGGAGAACGCGCGGCTCTATGAGTCCGTGCAGAAGCAGCGCAAGGAGGAGGCCCAGCTTCTGGAGGTCACGAGCTCCATCGCCTCGGAGCTCAACCTCGACGTGCTCCTGCGCAAGATCATCGGCGTGACCACGGAGATGCTCTCCGCGGACCGCAGCACCCTTTTCGTCTACGACAAGAAGGCCGACCAGCTCTGGTCGCGCATCGCGGAGGGGCTCGGGTCGCGCGAGATCCGCATCCCGTCCTCCGCGGGCATCGCGGGCGCCTGCTTCACCTCCGGGGAGATCATCAACATCCCGGAGGCGTACGAGGACAAGCGCTTCAACCCCGCGGTGGACAAGAAGACCGGGTACCGGACCAAGACGATCCTGTGCATGCCGGTGGTCAAGAAGGACGGCAGCAAGCTCGGCATCATCCAGGTCCTCAATAAGAAGGGCGGTCCATTCGGGGAGGGCGACGTCAAGCGCCTGCGCGCGTTCTCGGCCCAGGCCGCGGTGGCCCTGGAGAACGCCCAGCTCTTCGAGGCCGTGACGAACGAGCGCAACTACAACGAGAGCATCCTCAAGAGCCTGTCCAACGGCGTCCTGACGCTCAACGCCGAGCGCAAGGTCATCAAGGCCAACGCGTCCGCCCTGCGCATCCTCAAGCTTGAGCCCGAGGCCGCGGCGGGCAAGACAGTGGCGGAGCTCCTCCCCGGGGAGCCCAACGCCTGGCTGCACAAGGGCCTGGAGAAGGTCGTCGCGAGCGGACAGGTGGACATCCACATGGACACGGAGGTCGCGCTGGCCGACGGGTCCGTGGTGTCGGCGAACGTGACCCTGCTCCCCCTGATCGACATCCAGAACGAGGCCATCGGATACATGCTCATCATCGAGGACATCACCACGGAGAAGCGGGTGAAGAGCACCATGGCCCGCTACATGGCCAAGGAGGTGGCGGAAAAGCTCCTCGAGGGAGGCGAGAGCGCCCTCGGAGGGACCGCGCAGGTGGCCACGGTGCTCTTCTCCGACATCCGCAAGTTCACGACCATCTCGGAGCTCCTGGGCGCCCGGGACACGGTCAGCATGCTCAACGCGTACTTCTCGGACATGATCGATGTGATCTTCAAGCACAAGGGCATCCTGGACAAGTACATCGGCGACGCGATCATGGCCGTCTTCGGGGTGCCGTTCCCGGGCCCGCAGGACGCGGAGAACGCTGTGCGGACCGCCAACGAGATGATGGCCGCGCTCAATAAGATGAACGAGCAGCGGGCCATCATGGGGATCCCGGAGATCCACATCGGCGTGGGCCTCTCCACGGGAGAGCTCATCAGCGGGAACATCGGGTCGCTCAAGCGCATGGACTACACGGTCATCGGAGACACCGTGAACCTGGCCTCGCGCCTGGAGGGGACCACCAAGTTCTACCGCGCGCCCGTGGTGTTCAGCGATAACACGCGCCAGCAGCTTCCCGCGGGGTTCCGCTGCCGGGAGCTCGACCTCATCCGCGTGAAGGGCAAGAACAAGCCCGTGGCCATCTACGAGGGGCTCGACCACTACGACGAGGAGAGCTTCCCGAACATGGAGAAGACCCTGGCCGGATTCGAGGCGGGCTTGGCCGCGTTCCGCAAGCGCGAGTGGAAGCAGGCGCTCTCCTGCTTCGAGGAAGCCTTCGCCGCCAATCACGAGGACGGGCCCACGCAGATCTACCTGGAGCGCGCCCGGCACTACCTGAACGAGCCCCCGAAAGGCGACTGGGACGGGGTGTTCACCATGACGACGAAGTAGCTGCCATGAGCCGCGCTTTCGTCAAGGACGACGCTCCGCAGGACGACGATCTCCCCGCCAGGCCCGTGAGCGGCCGTCCGAATTACGTCACCCGCAGAGGGCTGGAACTCCTCGAGGGCAGGGTCCGCGAGCTCAAGCGGGCGCGCGCGGACCTGCTCAAGCGGGCGGACGACCCGGAGACGCGCCGCGAGCGGGGGGTCGTGGATCGCGACCTGCTCTACTACGAGGCGCGGCTCGAGGGAGCCTTGCTCGTGGACCACTCCGGGAAGGGGTTCGAGGATGCGCGGCTCGGCGCCGCGGTCGAGGCCTCGGACGCGCAGGGGAAGCGCTATCGTTTCGAGATCGTCGGGGAGGATGAGGCGGACGCGGACGCGGGCAAGCTCAATTGGGCCTCTCCTCTGGCGGACGCGCTCTTGGGCCGGAAGGCCGGGGACACGGTCTTGTGGGAACGCGAGGACGGGAGCGTCGAGCTGCGCGTCATCTCCGTTTCCTATCCCTGAGAACTTCCTGTCGTCTTCCGGTGTCTAGTACTCGCAGGCTCCTTGACTCTCTTGACCGGGCCTGTTAAACTCAAGGTGCGCACATGACCGACGAAGCCCGCAGACCCAAGCCCCGATTCAATTGGTTCTATATCCTCTTTCCTCTGATACTCTTCTGGGTCATCATCTTGTCCATCCGGCACGTGAACCGGCCCAGCCCGGCCGAGGCGCCGCCCGCGGACAACGTCTTCAACCTGGACAAGGCGCCGGTCGAGGACCCGAAGGACCAGCCGGCCGCCTATGTCTCGCGCTTCGAGAAGGAGCTGGAGGCCAGGCAGATGCGGCCCGGGGAGGCCGGGCTCGCGGGCCTGGTGCCCGAGAATCGCGGGGAGGCGAAGAGCAAACCCGATGCGAGCCAGGTCTCCGGACTGGATCCGGCCGAGGCGGAGCGGGAGCGGCAGCTGTTGGCCAAGTACCGGGATGTGCTCATACGGCAGGACAAGGCTATCTTCAACATGACGCACGGCTACTACAAGAAATACGCCCTCGTGCGGGAAGTGAACGCGTACTTCGGCCGCAAGAACATGCCCCGCTACATGGCGCTCATCGACCAGTACACCAAGGACAGGAACCCCTTCGCCCTCTGGCGGGGCGCCGTGGCCCTGCCCGAGTTCCGGGAAGGGGTCAAGAAGTACATCCGGAATCCGGATGCGCTCCGGCTCGGGCTCAGGATGCTGGCGGACGGCCTGGAGCTCAAGCCCCCCAAGCCCCTCCTCGATGAGGGCATCCGTTTCTCCACCCACGACAATGATGTGTCCCGGTTCATGGGCAAGGATTTCATGCCCGAGATCCTCCCCCGTCTGCCTCAGGCCCTGATGGACCCCCAGATCTCCGAGGATTCCAGGCGCACCATCCGCGACCTGGCGGGCCAGGTCGCAGGGCCCGCGGCGGGAGCGCCCAACCTCCTGCCCAGCGCCCAGAAGTGACATCCGCCCGCGAACGCTACGAGGGCAAGGAGACGCTCGTCACGGGGGCCTTCGGGTTCCTGGGCGGCCACGTGTGCGAGGCCCTGTGCGGCCTCGGAGCCAGGGTCACCGCTCTGGACATCCAGACCGGGCCGGAGAGGCCCTCCCTGCTCAATAAATTCAGGGGAAGGGTCGCGATCGAGACGCTGGATATGACCGACGCCGCGGCCGTTCGAGCGCTCATCGCCTCCAGGCGTTTCTCACGCATATTCCATTTCGCCGCGTACGCCACCGTCATCGAGCGGGCCGCGCGCAACCCCTATGAGACCATCGGCTCCAATACCATGGCATGGGTGAACCTGCTCGAGGCCGTGCGGGCCTCGGGAGCGGAGCCGGAGGCGGTGCTGCTGGCATCCACGGACAAGGTGTACGGCGACTCCGGGGGGGAGGAGTACGACGAGGAGCGCACGCCGCTCAAGGGGATCGGCGTCTACGACGCGGCCAAGCTCGCCGCTGACGTGTTCTCCAGGACGTACCACGACGTCTACGGACTCCCCACGGTCACGCTGCGGCTGTGCAACATCTTCGGGCCCTTCGACTTCAACACCGAGTTCCGCCTGGTCCCCAGGACCCTGGAGGGCCTCTACGGGTGCGAGCCGATGCGGGCGCCGGAACTGTACGCGGACTCCCTGGGGCATGAGCGCGACTATCTCTACGTGTCCGACGCCGTGCGCGCCTTCCTCCTGGCCGCGAGCGAGCCGGCCTGCCGAGGCGAGACATTCAACCTCAAGGGCGTGCGCAACATCGGCACGCCGGAGATGCTCGAGGCCCTCCTGCGGACGGCCGCGGAGCTGGAGAGGGGCATCGACGCCGAGCGCTGCCGAGCGCTTGAGGCCGTGCGCGTGCGGCGCACGGAGAGGCCTTCGGACCTGCGGGTCGTGGTCATCTCCAAGCAGCATGTGAGCGGCCGGAAATTCCGCGAGGCCGTAGGCTTCGTGCCCGAGGTGGATTTCGCCGAGGGCCTCAGGCGCACGGTCCGGTTCTACCGGAGCCACTTCCTCGACGGAGCCGGCGCATGAAGGCCCTGGTGACGGGCGGGACGGGGTTCGGGGGATCGCACCTGTGCGAGCTGCTCCTCGGGCGCGGGGCGGATGTCACCGTGCTGGACCTGCGGCCGCTCTCGGACAGCCCGTACCTGGCTTCCAAGGGTCTCTGCGGCGGCATCCGGTTCATCCAGGGCGATATCAGGGACTTGGACCTGGTGTGCCGAGTGCTCCGAGAGCACGGCATCGAGACCGTGTTCCACCTGGCCGCGCAGCCCATCGTGCCTAAGAGCATCGAGGAGCCGTTCGAGACGCTCAGCCACAACGCCATGGGCACCTACGCGGTGCTGGAGGCCGCGCGCACGGCGAGCCGGCCTCCGGGGATCGTGTTCGCCTCCAGCGGTGCGTACTACGGGCAGACCTTCGAGGACCGCGCTATCCCCGAGGAGGACGCTCCGGAGGCCGCGGCGAACCTCTACTCGCCGTCGAAAGTGGCAGCGGACATCGCGGTGCGCTGCTACGCGAGGACGTACGGCCTGAAGACGGCCGCCTGCAGGTTCATCAATACGTACGGGCCAGGGGATACGAACTTCAGCCGCATCGTGCCGCGAGCCGTCAAGAACCTGCTGGAGGGCGTCCCGTACGATTTCGGGGAGCGGGACGACGGGACCACGAAGCTGACCTACCTGCACGTGGGGGATATGGCGGCCGCGTACCTCGCCTGCGCCGAGCGCCTGGACTTCGTGTCCGGACAGGCGATCAACTTCGGGACGGACCGGCCCATGACCACCCGGGAGCTGGCCGTGCTCGCGAGCCGCATGTTCGACGGCAAGGAGCGCGAGCCCGTGTTCCGCGGAGTTCGGAAGGAGCGCCAGGTCGTCAAGATTTTGGACTGCAGGAGGGCCCTTGATTTGCTCGCCTGGCGGCCTATAGTATGTCTGGAGGACGGCCTCCGGGAGGCGATCGAGTGGTATCGCCGATGGGGCAAGGCGTGAGTCCGGCGGAGTTCCCGGTCACCCGGGAGAAAGCCTACCTGGCCCATGCCGCGGTGGCTCCGCTTCCTTCCCGCGTGGTCCGGGCTATCTCGGCCTACGCGGAAGAAGCGTCTCTCAAGGGGCAGTTCAGCGTTCTGACCGAGGGCCGGGTCTCCGGGGCCCGTGGTCTGGCCGCCGAACTGCTGGGAGCGTCGCCGGAAGAGGTCGCTTTCACGTCATGCACCTCCATGGGGTTGAGCCTCGTGGCCCAAGGCCTGGATTGGAAGCCGGGCCAGAGCGTGGTCATCGCGGAGGGAGATTTCCCGGCCAACACCTATCCCTGGCTGGCTTTAGAGCGCAGGGGCGTGCGGGTGAACTCCATCCCCGCCAGACCGGACGGCAGCCTGAGCGTCGAAGACGTGGAAGCCCGGCTCGATGCGGGCACCCGGCTCGTGTCGTTGTCGAGCGCTCACTATGTCACCGGGGCCGTGCTGGACATCGACTCGGTCGGCCGCCGGCTCCGGGAGCGCGGCGTCTTGTTCTGCTTGGACGCGATACAGACCCTGGGGGCGCTCCCGTGCCCGCTGCGCCACGTGGACTTCCTGGCGGCGGACGCGCACAAGTGGCTTTTGGGGCCGGAAGGGATCGCCGTCCTGTACGTCAGGCGCGCGCTGCAGGATTCGCTCTTTCCCGCGGTGCTGGGCTGGCGTTCGGTGCGGGACCTGGACGATTACGCGAAGGTGCGGCTGGAGTTCCCGGATTCGGCCCGCCGCTACGAGCCGGGCTCGCCGAACATCCTCGGCATCTTCGGCCTGGAGGCGTCCTTGTCCCTGCTGCTGGAGCAGGGGCCGGGGAATGTCGCGAAGAGGCTCCGCGAGCTCCGCCGCTTCCTTGTGGAGGGGCTGGAGCGCAAGGGCTGCGAGCTCGCCTGGCGGGGGGAGAATGGCTGCATCACCTCGTTCCGGCGCGGGGATGAGGACATGAAGGCCCTGCATAAGAGGCTGGAGCGGAAAGGCGTCGTCGTGTCTTTGAGGGAGTTCCCTTCAGGCAAGCCCTGGATCCGCGTTTCTCCGCATTTCTACAACACGGAAGAAGAGATCGAGTGTCTTTTGGAGGCGTTATGAGGATGCGTTCCGCTCTCCTTTGCGCGGTGCTCCTGCTTTCAGCGCCCGTCGTCCAACCGAGTACGGGTTCTGGTACGCAGACCGGCGCGCAGACCGGTACGCAGACCGGCACTCAGGGCGGCAAGCCTTCTCCGAAGCAGTCGATGGACGGCGTTAGACGGTCGGTGCACCACGGCGATGCCAATGGCCTACGCCACCATTCCCATAATTTGGCGAACCATCCGCACGGCCGAAACTTCATGGACAAACATTTAGGGTTCAATCATCGAGGAGGCATCCACGGCGGCCGCATGGGCAGGCAGCCTTTCGGCGACCGCTCCTGGAGCAACAGCCAGCGCATGACGGCCGCGGGCGCTCTTTCCAGAGCCTTCCCGAATCACGCCGGCCTGCGCGCAGCCTACGCCCAGGGCCTCATCAATATCGGCGACTACCAGGGCGGTCTGCGCGAGGCCAAGATCGCGACGATGCTTGACCCCTCGGATCCCATCATCCGCTCCACCCTGGCGCAGGCGCAGTTCCACACGAACGACTTCAAGGGCGCGCGGGAGAACGCGGAGCGTTCCGTGGCCGGAGACCCGCAGAACCCGGAAGCCAACGCCATCCTGCGGCTGACGCAGGGGCGCGACGCTCCCACCGAGAACTCGATGAAGGGGCAGAAGCAGCCCAAGATGGAGGGCCACGCCGTCTTCACGAACCGGGTCAAGGGCCGCGAGAGCCCCGTAGCCCCGGAGTCCCTGCGCGCATCCTTGAATCCGACGGGCCGCGCGGCCAGGCAGATCGGGGAGATGGAGGCTCATATGGCGGCGGGCCGGACCGATCAGGCTGTCAAGGCCGGAAGGGAGGCTCTCAAGACCGCCCCGGATGACCGGACCGCGCACTGGGCCAATCTGCTCGCCTTGCTCAGGGCCCAACGCATGTCCGATGCGCTCGAGGCCGCGAACAAGGCCGTCGATGTCTTCCCCAAGGATGCCAAGCTCTACTCGGCCAGGGCCTATATCCACAACATGCTCGGCAAGCACAAGGAGGCGCTCCAGGACTCGGACAAGGCCCTCGAGTACGACCCGGTGAGCGCGCGGGCCTACCTGAACAAGGCCTGGGCCTTGGACGCGATGGGCGGCAACCACCTCGCCGTGCTGGCGAACCTCAGGCGCGCCGCGGAGCTCGACCCCCGGTACCGGGAGCTGGCCGCGCAGGCCGCGGCTCTGGCCGACGGCGAACTCGCCAGGCTCCTCGCGGGCATGGAAGGCACGCCCAGGCTGCGCGAGCTTCCCGCCGGAGGGGAGGCTTCCGGCAGGCTCGGGCGCCTGTCCGCCATCACCTTGGCATGCGTGCTGGGCGGCGGACTCCTGTGGCTGGGGCTCCTTACGTCGCCGGGCTGGAAGGACGAGTTCCGCCATTCTCTGGAGAAGTTCCTGGGACGCTCTCCCCGGGTCCTGGACTTCATGCTGTCCGAAAAGAAGGACGAGGGCCGCCTCATCGGCGGGAAGTACGAGCTCAGGCGCGTCCTGGGGTCCGGGGGCATGGGCGTGGTCTACGCGGCCATGGACAAGGCTCTCGACCGCCTCGTGGCGGTCAAGCGCATGCGCGAGGAGATCCGCACCGTGATGAGCGAGAAGCGCCGCTTCCTGCGCGAGGCGCGCGCGGTGGCCGCCCTGCACCACCGCAACATCGCGGACATCTTCGCCGTGATCGAGGACAAGGACGAGGTCTACCTCATCCTGGAGTTCGTGGACGGGAAGACCGCGAGCGAGGTGCTCAGGTCGCGCACCCGCCTGCCCCTGCCCGAGGCCATGCACGTGGCCCGGGGGGTGGCCGCGGCGCTGGACTACGCGCACGCGAAGGGCGTCGTGCACCGGGACCTCAAGCCGTCGAACGTCATGCTGTCCAAGGACGGGCAGGTGAAGGTCATGGATTTCGGCCTGGCTCGCGAGGCCAAGGACTGTCTGGACCGGCTGGCCAGGACCAACACCGTGGTCGGGACGCCGGCCTATATGGCCCCGGAACAGGACGAACGGCAGGTGGCCGCGGCCTCGGATGTCTACGCCTTCGGAGTCTGCCTCTACGAGCTGACGACCGGGAGGCTCCCTTTCACCGGGCTGGGAGAGGCTGTGCGCAAGGCCAAGCTGGCGAAGGACTATGTCCCGGCTTCCCAACTGGTCGAGGGGCTTCCGGCGTCGTTCGACGCGGCTCTTTCCCTGGCGCTGGAGCCGGACCCGGAGAAGCGGGTGACTTCCGCCATGGAGGTGCTCTCCCGCATCGATCCGGCGTACGCTAAGGAGAACGGATGAGGAGAATACTGCTTGCTTCCTGCTTTGCGTTGGTCCCCGCGCGAGCGTGGGCTTTTTTCGTGGACGCGGGCTACACCGAGACCCTGGGCAGCGGCCGCTATCACGGAGGGACCGTGTTCGTGGATCTCGGGAGCGACTTCCATGTGAAGCCTTCCTACAGCTACTACAACTCGGACACCTCCGAGGGCACCTGGCACTCGATCTCCACCCGCTTGGGCTACGATAAAGGGCCGTTGGGCCTCGGGCTTACGGCGGGCATGGCGCCGAAGAAGACGGGGTACAGCACCAAGTCCGCTGGCATGGACGTCTCCTTCTCCATCGGCTTGGGAGGGGACAAGGATTCAGGCAAGGGCTTGGGCCGCGTGACCCTGGGAGCCGGAGTGCTGCGCACGTTCCATAAGGATGTCTATGAATTCCCCGGAGGATGGCGAAGGATCGCCCCCCTGCAGTGGCGGTATCTACCCGCCAGGTCAGGGACCTTGGAGGCCACGCAGACGGACGCGAGCGCCAATGTCGCTCTTTCAGCCTTCTACAATGTCCTGAGCGTGGAGTGCACCAAGTCTTACTACAACCGGGACCTCGGCAATGCGAACGCCGTCACGAGGCAGATCGTCCGGGCGGCCGGAGCCGGCTCCACCATCATGGGCTTCCCTGAGTTCAACACCTACGCCAAGCTCGAGACGTCGGTCCTGCCGGTCGTGACTCCCTTCGTCACCTACACGCACACCACCTATCGCCTGCAGGCGCACTCCCATAACTACGGAGCGGGCGCGGACGTGGAGGTCTGGAAGGTGGTTGCCACCGCTTCCTTCGAGAAGTACCGGACCGAGGGCGCGGCGGACCAGAACTACTACAACCTGGGAGCCACCTTCAAGTTCTGAGGACCTCGATGTCGAACGGGCCGCGGATGCGGTACGCGTATCCGCCCCAGAGGATGTCCTTCCTGCCCACGGCGGAGAGCAGGCTCGTCAGATAGAGGGGCCACAGCAGCGGGGTGAGGAGGGCGCAGGAAATCCCCCGCAGGCAGCACAGCCCATAGAACATATCCCCGAGGCAGAGGGCTCCCAGGTTCAAGGCGGGGTGCTGGGAGAAGGCCGCCAGGACGTAGAGCGCCAGCTTGCCGGACACGGCAGCCAGGGAAACCAGCCAATCCGGCCAGGCGTAGAGCTTCACGTAGAACGCCCACTTGCCGAATACCCGGAAGAACGACTCCGCGTCGCAGGGGCCCGCGTGCGCCGGAGCCGCCAAAGGCGCGTAGCGTATGGTCTTCCCGTGCGCCTTGACCACGGGCGTCATAGGTGCGTCCGTGGTGATGACCCGGCTCCAGAGCCCTGCGATGTCCCAGGCTTGGAAGTCGGCTCTCCGGATGGCGTAGGAATGGCCGTAGACCCCGGGCCTCAGGTTGAAGAGGGGGGACATCAGCCCGCACCAGAGAGTCCGGAAGTAGGACCAGGGGCTTCCCGGCTCCGGGGTGTTCGTCATGAAGGCGCTGGCGACCCCGACTCCGGGCTCCTCCAGGGCCTGGATCAGGCGCGAGACCCAATCCGGCGGGACGCGCAGGTCCGCGTCCGTGTAGACGAGTACCTCGCTGTCCTGCGAGGCGTTCTCGGCCCCGTGGATGCAGTTGAGCATGGCCTCCCCGCAGCGCTTCGGGACCGCTCCCGAGGAGAGCATCCTGGCCCGGGTCTCCTCGCCTTCCGCGAGGAACGCCCGGATGGAGCGGAACGCGGGGTCTTGCTCGGATGGGGAGACGAAGAGGAACTCGACGGCTCCTTTATAATCCTGCTGGAGCATGCGGCTGATATTGCGGGTGTCTATGTTCCCCTTGCAGGGGACCACGACAGACACCTTGGGGGGCCTTTTCGGAGGGGGAAGCCTGCGGTCCCGGAAGATGCGCCAAGCCAGGAGGCCGCATACGGCGAGTTGAAGCAGGCCTTGGCCGAGGATGAGGTAGGTCAGCGGCGTCATGCCCGAAGGCATCATGCCAGAAATCATGAGGGATGGCAAATCCAGTCCCTTGAATATGGGATTCGCTATGGGTAGACTACCGCATGCTCAAAGAATATCTGACCAGCCGTCGTTTCCCCACGGATATCCTGCTCGTCGTTTTGGGCCTCGCGCTGTGGCTGATCCTCTTGTTCTTCGGGCTCACGCTGATCATGATATTCCCGCAGGCAGCCTCCAACCCCGCCACCTACACCGCCCTATTGGGCTCGTTGGCGCTCGCGGTCGGAGCCGTCTTCGCCATGGGCCTCAGGCCCCGCCTGCGGGCCGCTTTCGGCATCCAAAGCCAACCGACGGGTCTTAAGCTGCCGGTCCTCTGCTTCGGAGCGGCCCTGCTCGCCTTCGCCGCATCGGTCGCGCTTTCGAACGCTCTTTGGAACCGCAGGTTCGCAGCCCTCAAGGAGGAGTTCGAGGCCAAGGGCCTTCCGGTGAGCCTCGCCGAGTTCCAGAGGGACCTGCCGGAAGGCGATTACGGGCAGCCCGTGCTGGAGCCGCTCCTGGCGGACTTCGACAAGGAGAACTTCTACGGCGGCAAGCTGCACCCAGGGGAAAAGCTGCAGCCGTGGACGAAGAAGATCCTCGAGGAAGAGCTTCCCTTCGTGAAGCGCTTCGAGCCAGTCCTCGCCAAGCACATCCTCCCGAAGCTGCGCAGGTTCCCGGCGTACGCCAAGGTGGATTGGGTCGCGGCCAGCAAGAACCCCTGGGGCTCCCCCGTCCCCAAATACGCGGACCTCATCAAATTGGGCTCCGTCCTGAGGCTGTGCGCCGTGTCCAGCGCGTTCACCGGAGCGCCTGCGAAAGCCTGGAACTATGTGCGTTCTCACCTCGATTTCGCGGACACCATGGCTCCGGACAACTGGCTCATCTCGAAGATGATCTCGCTCGGCCTGCGCAATCAGGCCGTCAGGGCGGCGTTGACCATCATGCTCAACGACCCGAAGCAGACCCTCCCCGCGGATCTGGCGGGCCGGCTCGAGGCCGCTCTCGGCACGAATCTCGCGGCAGACGGGCTTCGCGCCGAGCTCGCCGCGCATTGGGACTCGACGCGATTTTTCAAGGACGTAACGTTCTCCAAATACCAGGAAACCGGGGGGCTCTCCTTCGACTCGAACGCCCGGCGCCCAGGCTGGGTGGAGTACGTCTTCTACAGGCTCCTCATCTCCATGGGTTTCTTCGAGGCCAACGCGAGCGTCGTCCTCAAGTCCCTGGGCGGCTTCGCCGCGGCGACCACCTGGCCTCAGGCCAAAGAGGCCATCTCCAGCGACCGGGAGTCCGACATCTACGCCGCCATCCCGGCCTGGCCGTACCTCCTCGCCGCCGTAGCCATGCCCCGGTTCGGGGACATGCTGCGCAAGGATTGGGAGAGCAAGACCTGGATCCAGCTGGCCCTGGCGTGCTCGGCCCTGGCCAGGCATCGCGCGGCCGCGGGCCGGTATCCGAGAGGCCTCGCGGACCTGCCGTTGAAGCTGATCTCCAAGGACCTGCTCATCGACGTGTTCTCCGGGCAGCCCTTCGCGTATGCGCAGACGGGGGGAGGCCTGGGCTTCGAGCTCTGCAGCGCCGGCGCCGACGGGGACAAGAAAGACTCCCGCGGCGACATCCTGTGCGTCCGGCAGGGCGGGTAGCATGGGACGCCTGAAGCGCTTCGCCGCGTATATCGCCAAGGCCCTGATGACGGCAGGGCTCTTCATCGTCTACTTCCTGGGCTTGGGATTGACCCGCGTCCTGGCCGCTGTATTCGAAAAGAGACGGGAAGGACCCGCGGACACGTATTGGCTCAAGTGCGAGGGCTACGAGCCCGATAAGTCCGAGCTGGCGAGGGGATCATGAAGAAGACCTGGCACATCATCAAAGAGACCCTCTACTTGGTCCGGAAGGAGAAATTGATGTTCCTGTTGCCGCTGCTGCTGGTCCTCGCGCTTTTGGCGTTCTTCGCGTACCAACTCGGCCCGACGGTCATCGTCTCCTTCATCTATGCCGGCCTCTAGCGGCCGCAACATCCTGGGAATCTCTTGCCACTACCACGACGCGGCGGCCTGCCTCCTCCAGGATGGGGAGATCGCGGCCGCTGCCCAGGAGGAGCGGTTCAGCAGGATCAAGAACGACCCGGCTTTCCCGATCCGCGCCATCAACTACTGCCTGCAGGCGAGGGGCTTGAGCACCCTGGACATTGACCATATCGTCTTCTACGAGAAGCCTTATCTCAAATTCAGCCGCGTCATCCTCAGCCACATGCGCGCCTATCCCGCTTCCTTGGCGAGCTTCCTGGAGGCCATGCCTGCCTGGCTCGACGAGAGGCTGGCCCTTCCGCTCAAGTTCAAGGAAGAGCTCTCGTTCGAGGGTACGCCGTTCTTCATCAAGCATCACCTCTCCCACGCGGCCAGCGCCTTCCTGGTCTCCCCGTTCGAGGAGGCGGCCATCCTGACCGCGGACGGGGTGGGGGAGTGGGCCACCACGGCCTGCGGCATGGGCAAAGGGCGCGGCATCCGCATGCTTAAGGAACTCCGCTTCCCGGACTCCTTGGGCCTGCTTTACACCGCCGTGACCACGTACCTCGGATTCGAAGCGCTCCGCGGGGAAGGCAAGGTGATGGGCCTGGCCAGCTACGGCAAGCCCGCGTATCTCGACAAGTTCCGCAGGCTGGCCGCGGTCAAGCCGGACGGCAGCTTCAGGATGGACCCGGCCTACTTCGCGTTCCACAAGGACTCCAGGATGTACAGCCGGAGGTTCGTGGAGGAGTTCGGGCCGGAGCGGGCTCCGGGGACCGAGCTCACGGAGCGGCACCACGACATCGCGGCCAGCCTGCAGGCCTTCACCGAGGAGGTGCTTGTGGCCATGGCCAGGCGCCTCCACGAGGAGACGCGCGCCGACAACCTCTGCCTGGCCGGCGGCGTGTTCCTCAACTGCGTGGCCAACAGCGCCGTCTTCGAGAAGACCCCTTTCCGGGAAGTCTTCATCCAGCCTTGCGCGGGCGACGGAGGGGGCGCTTTGGGCGCCGCAGCCTACGTCTGGCACTCGGTGCTGGGCAAGCAGAGGACGCGGAGCCTGGAGCACGCGTACCTGGGCCCCGCCTATTCGTCGAAAGAGGCGGAGCGCGCCGTGCTCGCAAGCGGCTTGAGCTTCAAGCGCCTGTCCGCGCCCGAGCTGGCGAGGCAGGTGGCCGGGAGGCTTTCCCAAGGGGAGATCGTAGGCTGGTTCCAGGGACGCATGGAGTTCGGCCCCCGCGCCCTCGGCGGCCGCTCCATCCTGGCCGACCCGCGCAAGCCGGACATGAAGGACCTCTTGAACGCTAAGGTGAAGAAGAGGGAGTCCTTCAGACCGTATGCGCCGGCGGTGCTGGAGGAGAGGGCGGCGGACTACTTCGAGGCCAAGGGCTTCTCCCCGTTCATGCTCCTGGCCGCGCGGGTGCGCGCGGAGAAGAGGGCCGTCATCCCGGCGGTGACCCATGTGGACGGTACGGCCAGGGTGCAGACCGTGAGCGCGAAGGCCAATCCCGCTTTCCGGCGTCTCATCGAGGAGTTCGACAAGCTGACCGGGGTCCCGATGCTCCTGAACACCTCCTTCAACCTGAGCGACGAGCCCATCGTCTGCAGTCCCCGCGACGCGCTGGATTCGTTCCAGAGGAGCCGGATGGACTGTCTCGTGCTCGAGGACCTAGTCGTGGACAGGCCCGTCTAGAGGGGCCTGCAGGTCCCGCAGTATCCTTTGCAGGAGCTCGGGGCTGTAATCCGGCTCCAACAGGCGCAAGGCTTCCTCGCGCGTCATCAGGCCCTCGCGGATCAGCTTGCTCATCTCCACGTGATAATGGGTGTATCCGTAGTCCCTCAGGCAGCGGTCCACGGAAAGGAAATTCAGCGCGCAGTTGGTGCTCTGCGCCGGGTAGCTGCGCTCGATCCGCCTCCAGCCGAGTTCCTTCTCGATCAAGGGGATGTACGAGGAGCTGTCCCCGGGCAGGAACCAGTGGGGGGAGAGGATCGCGCACGGGTGCCGTTTGGCGGCGCGGGAGAGCACCTCCTCCATGCTGCCCGGCAGGTCCTTGTACCTGGGATCGCCGCGCGCGTGCAGAGCGAGGAAATCCCGGGTGGCCCGCGACATGGAGGCGAACTCCGGGCCGTCGAGGCCGCGGCCGCGCGCGGACTGCGCCCGGGTCCAGCCCGCGATGAGGACCGGGATGCCGAAGCGCTCCGCGGTGCGCAAGGCCAGGCCCATGTACCAGATGGAGCAGATGTGGCAGATCACGGCTTTCGAGCCCGTGGACACGACCTTGGCGAAGAGCGGCCGCATGTGGGCGCTGCGGAAATAGAGGGAGTCCACTCCCAGCGCGGCTACGGCTCGGCGGACGTTGGCGAGGGCTTCTTCGGATTCGAATCCGTGGTCGAAGGTGAACGCGAGGACGGAGGCCTTGTAGCGGCGCGCCATGAGATAGAGCGCGGCGGTGCTGTCCTTGCCTCCGCTGGCCATGACCAGGCAGTCGTACTCGCCTTTGCCGCGGCTCTTGCGCAGCAGCTTGACGAAGTCGCTTTCGAGCAGCGGAGCGGGGCTCTGCGCGTCCTCGGCCCCGCCCTTCGCAGCGCACACGCTGCAGAGGCCGGCCGCGTCGAGCCGTATGTCCGGAGGGCTCTCCGGCAGAACGCAGCGGGTGCAGATTCTCTTTGTCTTCATGCTATTCGATCGTCCTTAAGATCGCGTCCGTGATGTTCTGCGCGATCATGCGGTAGCCTTTAGGCGTGCAGTGGCCGAAGTCGCCGGCGAAGGCGTCTATGAAGTAGTCCCAGTAGCCCGAGCGCCGGACCGCCTCTTGGAACGACCTCTCATTGTCTACGAAGACGATGCCGGACTTGTCGTCGAAGAGCTCTTCCAGGGAGCGGAGGCTGCGCATGGGGTACTGGACACAGACGAACTTCATCCCGCGTCCCAGGACAGCGTCCCGCAGGGAGCGATAGTTCCGGCCGGTGGCGGGCGCGTTCCCCTTCGGCGCCGGACTTCCGGCCTCCGCCGCTTGGTCGTACTTCCCTTGACGCATGAGCAGTTCCGCCAGCCGCATGCGGGAGATCGCGTCGCCGGGGTCGATGCGGAGGGCCTTCCGGAACATCTGTTCGGAGAGCTCCGGCTTGCGCATCTTCCCGTATAGGACCCCCAAGCGGGAGCAGGCCTGCCGCGATTCCGGCGAGAGCCTCAGCGCGGCTTGGTATGCGGCGACCGCGCGACGGGGATCTCCCAGTGTGTTATCGAGGAAATCGCCGAGGCGGAGATGGCGATGGGTGTCCCTGGGATCGAGTTCGATCGCCTTTTTGAACGCCGCCTCCGCTTGCGCGAACTCCCCTTCGCGGACGCGGCATTCGGCCAGGCTGGAATAGGCCTCCGGATCGTCGGGGTCCATCCCCAAGACGGCCCGGAGGGACTCCTTGGCGTCCCGGATCCGGCCTTCTTCGAGCTGCAATTGCGCCAGCATGAGGAGGACCGAGATATCGCCCGGTAAGAGCGTCATGGCGCTCAAGAGGCTGTCCTCCGCCTCGGGGTATCTCCCCTGCATGGCGTAGCAGTCGCTGAGCCGGACATGGGCGGGGACGGACCGCGGATCGAGGCGCAGAGCCTTCCCGAACATGGCCTCGGCTTCGTCCCATCGCGACTGGGCGCAGAACTCCCGGGCCAGGCGGGTATCGCGCGGATCGGTCTCCGGGGTCCTCGCCCGCAGCGCGTCCACCTGAGAGCGGAGCCCGCGGGCTCTGTAGAATCTCGCCAGGTCGGCGAGGATGTCCTGGCTGCGGGCATCGAGCGCCAAAGCCTTCTTGTAGGATCGTTCCGCGGAAGCAAACTCCCCGCGGGCTTCGAAGACCCTCCCCAGCCCGGCGTGGGCCCGCGCATCCTGCGGCGCGAGGGCCAGCGCCCGCCGGAACGCGGCGGAAGCCTCGGAATACCTTTCTTGACGCAGGCTCAGATCGCCCAGGCTGAGCAGAGCCGGGACGTCGCGGGGAGACGCGCGCAGGGCGTCTCGCAGCACCTTCTCGGCCCGGGTGGCGCGCCCGTGATCCTGAAGACAGTCCGCCAGCGCGGCGGACCCATGCCCGGAGCATATCGGAGCCCCCTCGCGTTCGATCCCCGCGAAGGCCGCGCGGAGCCTGGCGGCACGGCGCTTGTCGGCCGAAAGCCGCAGCAGGGCCCTCGCGAGCGCGACCGTCTTGAGCCGCGCGCTCTCCTCCGCCGGGAGGCCTCCGTAGGTCATCCACGGATTCGCGTCGTTGGAGCCCATCATCACCACGACCATATGCGGCCGGTATTCGTCGAGGTTCCGCTTTATGTTCGCGAGCACGAAATGCGACAGGGTCGCCGGCTGCGCCTTGTCGATGACCGCGAACCGCCTGCCCGGCATCCTGTCGTTGAGCATCTCCTCGAGCATCTTGGGGTAGGTCCCGGCCGTCATGGAGTCCCCCAGGCAGAGGATGCGGTAGGCTCCGCCCGCCGCGCCGGAGGTCCTGTTCCGGACATCCTGCAGCGCGGAGAATGCCAGCCCGGCCGCCCGGATGCCGGCCTCGAGGAGGACGAAGGCGGCGAGCGCTCCGAGCAGCAATGCCGCGGTCTTTCGCCGGATCACCCGCGTATTCTATCAATCCCCAACCGGGTCCTAGCGAATCCATAGGCCGCGCGACCCAATCCGCCGCTCTCCTTACGACACTGGTGCCCTCTTGCCGAGTCCGGTATCCTGACCTCGGGAGTGCACGAGGTGAACCTATGAGACTTCTCCTTCTGTTGGCAGCCGTCATGGCGCAGTCCCAGGAATTCCGCCACGAAGCCATCTACGGCCCGGATGATAGACGCGAGCCGCACCAGGTCCGCAGTTCCCGCATCCGCGGCTGGGCCGACTCCACCGTGGCGCTCTTCGACTCCGGCGACGTGACGGTCGACGAGGAGAAGAAGACCGCCGCGCTCAAGACCTCGCCTTTCAAGCAGGCCGGGGTGAAGACTCCGGGCAACCCGTGGGGAGAGTTCGTGGACCTCTGTCCGGGCGAGCCCTATCTCGGGCAGAACACGGGGGCCTTCTGCTCGGGCTCCTTGGTCGCGGAGGACCTGGTCATGACGGCCGGGCACTGCGTCAAGAGCGATGAGCACTGCAAGGGCTCCATCAAGTTCGTGTTCGGGTTCCGCGCGGGCAAGGAGGGCCAGCCTCCGGGGAGCGTGCCTTCAGACGACGTCTATTCCTGCGCATCGCTCGTGGACCGCAAGCTGGAGCGGGCCGGGGTGGACTACGCCCTGGTCAAGCTGGACCGGGCCCCGAAAGGCCGCACGCCTTTGCGCATCCGCCGAACCGGGAAGCCGCCGGTCGGGGCTCCTTTGACCGTGATCGGCCATCCGGTGGGGCTCCCCACCAAGATCTCCGGGGGAGCGTCCATCCGCAAGAACGACGAAGGAGGCTATCTGGTCGGCAACCTCGATACCTACGGAGGCAACTCCGGAAGCGCGGTCATCAACACGGTGACCGGCGAGGTCGAGGGCATCCTCGTGCGCGGGGAGACCGACTTCGTCTACGACGAGAAGAACAAGTGCGCCAAGTCCGTGCGCAAGATGGACGACACGGGCCGGGGCGAGGACGTGACCCTGGTGGAGAACCTCAAGGACTCCATCCCGGACGCGCACAAGCCCAAGCCCTTGAAGCTCGACAACGTCAAGATGCCGGGAGGTGTGCATGATTAATATCCTCGCGCTGGCGCTGTGCGTCCCGGCGGTCGGTCTGGAAGTCCCGCCCGTGGGCGAGACCAAGGCCGTGCCCGCGGACTTCGTGGTGGCGGACCTCGGCGCTGAGAGCCGGACGCTCTACGAGGAAGCCAAGGCCTGGGCCGACAAGATCATCCGGGCGGATAAAGAGCTCGACGGGCTCTATGAGTCCTACCGCACGAGCCTCTCGAACGGGGCCGTCAGGAAGATCGAGGCTTCCCGGAAGGAGAGGGACTACTACGCCTCGGTCTGGCGCTCCATCGTGGAGCCCGCCAAGGACTTCAAGGCGGATGATCCCCGGGTCACGCCCATCCTGCAGGCCCTGCACTACTACCTTGTGCCTGTGCCGGAACGGGTGCAGAGGCTCGACGCGGCGAAGACCGCCGCGGCCAAGGTCGTGGAAAGGTCGGCCGCCGCGTGGCGCGCCCAGACCGCCAGGCTCCACGAGGACGACCGGAAGCTCGTCGAGGAGTTCGGCCTCACGGGCAAGCCTTTCGCCAAGGTGGAGGAGGCTGTGCCCGCGGACCGCCGCGAGTCCAAGGAGTACATGGGCTGGGTCCGCTCCGCGTACGACAAGACCACGGAGTGGGTCAAGGCGGTCAAGGTCAACGAGAGCCTGGGCGAGCAGGTCGCTTGGGTGCGGGTGGACTACCAGCAGCACTCCAAGCTGGTGAAGACGCTCATGGAGAAGAAGCTCGGGACCTTGGCCGTCACGGAGTACGGCGGACTAGCCCTTCCCGGCCAGGAGATCCGCTAGACCGCATTAAAAGTTCAATGGAACTTAGGCGGGGGTCCGCTCGTACTTGTTTGTATGGGCAGGCGCTGTCCCGGGAAGGTCCCTGTGGAGTCTTTTTCGTCCTCCTTACAGCCGTCAGGATCAGGGCAAAAGTCTTCTGTAGGCAGGTCACGATGAAATGATGAAAAATTCTAGGGGCATGGGTCGGACCGTTCGAGAAAGAAGTCCCCGATCCCGCTTCAGCCGGGGGGAAGCTGTCCCTGGATGAACGTCGCGGTCCCGGAGCCGGTGGCCGTCTCTCCGCCGCTCCCGCCGTACTGGAGGTTCAAGCCCAGGCCCGTGGCCTGCACTCCGCCTGAGTTGATGATGGTCAGCGTCGTGCCGTCGAATGCCGAGTTCGAATGGCTTGTCCCGCTGCCGAGCGTCAGGACCCCATCCCCGGACATGGGGAACGCCTGGCCCGATGTGATGTCTGTCCAGGTCTCGACGAGGGGCCCGTCCGTGAACGAGATGGAGCCGCCGCCGTAGGTCTTGGTCAGGAAGCAGATGCCCATGGTATAGGAAAGGTTCCCGCTGCCGCCGCCGCCGACTGGGGCGGCGACCAGGAACTGTCCGTCGCAGACGCCTCCAGAGCATGTGTAGGTGCCGTTTCCGGAGAAGTACCCTGTCCCGCCGGAGAGGTTGTTGTTCAACTGGTCCCATTGGGCGATCCCGTCCAGGATGCCGCCCGCGGTCTGGGACAGCTGGGTCACGGTCTGGTCCGCGTCCGTCGCCACCTCGCCGATGCTGCCCGTATCCTCGAGGCTCGCGAGCGAGTCGGCCGTTCCCGCGCCCGCGTCCTCGGTGACGGACCCGCCGGTGTCGCCGCCCGGGGGAGTGGAACCGCCGCCCTCGGAGCCTTCCGACGGCTCGGGAGTGGTGTCCAGGCTCGGCTCGGAGTCCGCCCCCCCCTCGTCCTGCTTCACGCCCTCCTCGGCCTTGACGCTCGCGATGATCTTCCCGAGCTCCTTCAGGTCGAAGGGCTGCGTGGGCGTCGCGCCGAGCCCGCTGATGAGGGAGCCGGTGTTCGGCTGGTTGAGGTCGGTCTGCGCCGGCGGGGCCCCGGGGATCGTCGGGATGCTCTGGAGGTAGACCCCCGCGGGCTTGTCCCCCGTGTCATTGTTCGCGCCCGGGCCGTAGAAAGCCGCCACCGCCTGCTGCCCGTTCGTCCATCCGCCGCCGATCGTGCCCCGGATCCCCATCGTGCCGACGGGCATCTTGATCTTCATGTTCTCGGGGTCTTTCCGCGCGACCTTGCCCGTGACGAAGCGGAACACGCCCTTGGTCACGTTGGCCGTGATCTTGCCGGAGTCGGTGAAGGGGTCGTAGACGAACTCGTCGAGCGTCATCTCCGTGTTCGGGCCGAGGGTGAACACGGTCTGGTCCAGGAGCATGACCTGCAACCGCCCCTCCTTGCCGGAGACGATCTTGTCCAGGTGGTAGACCGTCTTCCCGCTCGAAAGGATGCGGCCCGCGGGAGCGCCCTTCTGCTGCTCGAGCGGGTCGATGGCCAAGACCTTGCCGGTCACGGCGGCTGCGGCGCCGATGCGCACGAGCTCCTGGGATCGGGCGACAGCGGCAAGGGTCATCCACGCCGTCAGGGCGAGGGCGAAAGCCCTTTCCATGGAGGTCACAGAGCAATGATACGAAATTCAGCGCCGGATCCGACGGTAGATTGCGTCGAGCCTGGTGATGGCCCGATGATGGAGAACCCCTCCTCGGCCCGCCGTGCCGCGGGACCGGGCCTCCACACCCTCTCCTGAGGATGCCCAGTCCCATGGCCCATCCGTGCCGCGGATGCGGTACGGCACCGTGTCCATCTGGAAGACGTTGGACACGTGTGCCGTGCCGCGGGAGCGGCACTGCACTGTGACTCCATTACTTTCTGTCGGGAAGCATCTTCCTATCAGCCTCCCAACTCGTCTATCTTCCCGACTCCCTGCATGAAGCAGTGGTCCTGGTTGCCTTCCTCGTAGCGCCACGCGCCGAACCGGCCGATGGAGTGGATGTCCAGCTTCTCCAATTCCGGCTGGACCCGGGCAAGGAGCCCGTCGCGGTCCAGCGTCGGGAGGGGATACCCGTGGCGGATGCGGCGGTGCCAGCGGTCCACGATGTCCTTCTTGGACCGGATGATGCCCGCGCGGATGAGTCCGCGCACCGGGTCCTTGAAGGCTCCGCTCATCTCGACCAAAACGGACCAATGCGGGGAACGGGTCGGCACGTTGTTCGGCGAGAAATTCGAGAGGATCTCGACGCGGTAGAACGCATACCGCTTCTCCGGGAAATAGATCCAGAATTTTGGAGCGACAAGCTCCGGGGGAGCCCCGCGTAGACCCAGACCCACGATGTGGATGCTGTTATGGCGCAGGCGGGCCGCGGCGCGCTTCGCTCCCTCGGACAGGCCCCGCACGCGCTGGGCGAAGACATCCAGCGGGGAGGTGTTGATCAAGACGTCGTAACCCAGCCAGCGGCCGTTCGCGAGCCGGACCCGCTTGGTCATGGCGTCTACGGAGACCACGCGGCTCCGGAGACGGATGCGGTCCCTGCCGATGCGGTCCGCCACCGCGTCCCAGACCGCTCCGGTGCCGCCTGTCCGCGGGTACCGGAAAGTGCGATTGCCCCCCCAGGCGCGGTCGTCCTCTCCTGAGCGCACGTTCCGCCGCACGCGGCTCGGGTCCATGGCGGCCACGCGTCCCGCGACCCAGGAACTCCCCAGCCGGCTCAAGGGATAGGACCAGAGCTTGCGGTTGTACGGGAGCATGAAGGCCCGGGCTATGCCAGAGCCGAAGCTCGAAAGCGCCCATTCTTCGAACGAAGGCGAGTCCGTTCGGACCTTCCGCGGGAGCGTCCGAAGACAGGCCCTCAGAACGGAAGGCGGAAGATGCCGGATGTTGTACTGGAACGGGTAGGGGATGAAGCGTCCGAAGGCCCAGACCCAGGCTTCCCGGTCATGCTCGAGCCAAGCCTTCGCCGGCATGGCCTTCGCGAGAGCCGCGTCGAAGTACTCGTAGTGGGAATACTCCACATGGCCGCCCATGTCCCACAAGAAGCCCTTGGAGTCGACCACGCTCGAGGAGAGGCCGCCGACCCGGTCCTCGGCCTCGAGCACGAGGAAATCCTTGCGCCCGAGTTCCCGCAGGCGCCAGGCCGCGCCCAGTCCGGCGGGCCCCGCTCCCAGGATGAGCATCCTCATGACGGCTCCTTGTCCGTGAGGATCACGCGCATGAGGTCGTTGGCGTCCTGGTGCTCGGGGTCGATCTCCAGGGCCTTCCCCAGGCCTTCCAGGAGCAGCGCCTGGTCCTCCAGATCCAGGCCCAGGCGGGCGACCCGCATCCAGAGATCCGCTTCTCCCGTGGCTTGTGCGGCCTTCTTGAAATGGCCGACCGCCTCGCGGAGTTCCCCGCGCTTCTGATGGACGCGGCCGAGGGTCTCGTGGGCATCCCCGCGCCCGAGGCGGACCAGCCGCTCGCCCAAGGCGAGGCAGCGCCGCGCGGACTCGGTGGAGCCGGTCTGCTCGAAGTCCGCGTACGCGGCCCGCACGGCCAGGTCCAGGAACTCGGCATCCTTTGGGCGCTCCTTGAGCCAGGGCTCCAGGGTCTCCAGGGCCTTCGCCGGCGCGCGCTCCTGGAGGAGGACTCCGGCCAAGGCGAGTCTCGCGACCGGACTGCGCGGAGCCGCCCGGATCCAATCCTCGGCCCATCGTCTGCAGAAGAGCCGGCGCTGGAAGTCCTGGGCCGAAAGGACGCCGAGCCGCTCTCCGTCCGACAAGGGCGTCTTCCGCTGCGAGAGGTAGCGGCTGAGCAGCAGGCCGGATCTGCGCTCCGGGTCCAGGAAGTCCTCTCCCTCCGGGACGAGGCGGACATCCGACGAAAGGTACGCGGCCTTCGGCGCTCCGTACTCCAGCAGGGGCCTGCGGACGGCGTTCACCTCTCCCGCGCCGGCCCAGGAGCGCACCGTGGCCTCGGATGCGGCCTGCAGGGAAAGCAGCGTAGCCAGGCGCGTGATGCCGACGCGCGAAAGGTCCTCGCGCACGGCGGGCTCCATGAACCGGGACTCCAGCGCCGCGAGGTCCGGCTCGAAAGGTTGATCCGCTCCTAGCAGGAGGATGTCCTTGGAGCAGGTGTACCAGAGCGAGGCGTGGCTGAACGCGGAGGAGAACGTGCGCAGCACCAGGCGCAGGGTGGCGTCATCCATCTCGTAGATGTGGAACCATTGGACCATGAGGCCGCCGGGAGCCAGCCGCGCGCGCGCGGCTCCGTAGAACTCGGCGGAGAAGAGGTTCCCGATCCCGGCCATCCAGGGGTTGGACGGTTCGCTGATGATGACGTCGTAGCGCTCCCGGCTCCTGCGCAGGAGCATGCCGGCGTCCGTCACATGGAGCCTCGTCCTCGGGTCTTCGAGGGGGCGGCGGTTGTTCTCCGAGAAGAAGGCGCTCCCCTTCACGACCGCCGGCGAGATCTCCGCTACGTCCAGGCGCGAGAGGGGATGCGTGAGCGCGGAGCCGGCGGTCACGCCGCTCCCCAGCCCGACCACGAGCGCCTTGTCCCGCCGCGGGGCGAGCAGGAGGGGGAGTTGGGCCAAAAGGACCTGGGTACGCATGTCGCCTTGAGAATCCGAAGCGTCGGCCTTTCCGTTGATCACGAGCGAGCGCGTGTCTCCGGGGAGCCCCACCACGGCCACGGTGGCCTCGCGGTCGTCCTCATGGGAGAGCAGCGTGAACCTGCGCATCATTTTCCAGTACCCGTGGAAGCCCAGCTCCGGGAGCGGGGCCAGCCTGCCGGAAGAGAAGGCGAAGACGATGGGGTCCCAGGACCCGATGGACAGGTGCAGGACGAGCAGGCACAGGCCGAGGGCGGCGGCTCGCAGTGTCCGCAGGAGGATCGCGGCGACGGCCAGGTTCGCGGCGATGCCGGCCGTGAACAAGCCGCGCAGGCCGAGACCCGGCAGCAGCCATAAGGAAGCGGCCATGGCTCCGGCCACGTTGCCGAGCGAGCCGGCGCCGAGCGCCCAGCCCAGGCCGGAGGCCAGGCGCCGTTCGCTCCGGGCTGCGGCGCGGCAGGCCAGGGGCAGCGCCATCCCGATGAAGGCGCCGGGCGGGAGCATGAGAGCCAGGCACAGCGCGAACTTGAGGCCCTCGTGGAGGTAGAAGCCCGCGCCGGTCTTGGGCAGGACCGCGCTGATCCTGAGGAAGACGTAGGGGAGTCCTTCGTAGAGAGGCAAAGTCAGGATGAGGGCTCCCGCGATCCCGAACTGAGCGTACGCGAAGAGCCTCCAGGCGGGGACGGAGGGACGCCGCTTCGCCAGGAGCCAGCCTCCCAGCGAGAACCCGCACAAGAGGGCGGCCAGCATCACGCAGAAGGAGTAGACCGAAGAGCCGAGGGTCAGGCAGAGCAGGCGCGTCCAGCCCACCTCATAGGCCAAAGTGAGGGAGCCGGAGACCGCGACGAGGCTCAGCAGCAGCGGCAGTCCCGGCCCCCCGGCGTCCGCGGGCTCCTCGGCCCGATCCGCCCGCACGGGCTTCCCCAGGCGGCTGGCCAGGCCCGCGAGCGTCAGGTCCAAAGCCGCGGCGGCCCAGCACGCCCTGTCGAGCCCGAAAAGAGGGATGAGGAAGAACCCGGCCGCGAGAGCGCCGGCGGCGGCGCCGAGGGTGTTGAGGCAGTAGAGCCGCGAGAAAGAGGCCGTGAGGCCCGGCAGGTCCGGAGCCGCGGCGCGGCCGAGGCAGGGCAGGATGCCTCCCATGAGGAAGGATGAGAGGAGCATGAGGGTCAGACCGCCGGGCCAAGCCATGGCCCAGGGAGCGAGGAGGCCCAGCAGGCCGATCCCGGCCTCGAGCGAGGCGTAAAGCCGCAAGGGGATCTCTTCGCGGTCCGCCAGGGGACCGAGCAGGGAGCTTCCGGCGGAAAGCCCCGCCAGGAACACGGCGAGAGTCGTCGCCTGCGCCAGCGCGGTGCCTCCCAGGGTCCAGGCGAGGTGCTTGGCCCAGAGGACCTCGTAGACGAGGCCGGTGAATCCGGACAGCAGCGCGAAGAGGGTCACTTGAGACCGCTGTAAAGTTGAGTAAGATTATACCCTACCGTGACGCTCCGCCAGGTCTTGGAGAGATCCCGTTCGGTCCCGCTCCTCTGGGGTCTCTACTTCGTGCTCAAGCTCGGGCTGCACGCGGCCGGCTTTATACAGCTGGCCGCCGGATGGGACCTGCTGCTCTTGGCCGTACTCGTGCTCAGACCTTCCTCCAAGTTGCCGCGCATCTTTTGCGACGTCGTCTCTGTCGTCGCGGCCGCATGGCTGTTCTGGTACGAATCGCTGCTTCCCCCCATGGACGAAGCCGTCCCCTTCCTCCTGGATCCGCAGCTCAGGCCCTCGAGGCAGTATGTGCTGCGCTTCCTGAAGGGCCTGGCCGGGCCGTGGGTTGTGATCGGCGCGCTGGGCTTGGGCTTGGCCGCGGCGGCAACTCGGAAGGTGCGGGTGCACTGGACCCCGGCTGTCGCTGCCGCGCTCCTCGTCGTCCTATTCGTCGTGCGCAGGCCCGACGGCAGTCGCTTGACCGCGGAAGTGGAGCGGTTCTACGCCGAAGAGTCGTCGAGGCGCGTCCCGGTCCGTGCCGGCGGGGCGGATTTCGATGTGGTGTTCGTCCATGTCTGCTCCTTATCCTGGGAGGACCTCCGGGCCGTCGGGCTCGATTCCCATCCTTTCCTGGCACGCTTCGATATCCTGTTCGACCGGTTCAACACCGTCACTTCCTACAGCGACCCCGGCAGCATCCGGCTTTTGAGGGCCTTCTGCGGGCAGACGAGACACGAGGCGCTCTACAAGGACGCCCCGGCGGAGTGCTATGTCATGGACCGGCTTCAGGCGGCAGGGTACCGGACCTTCACCGCGTTCAACCACGACGGCCGCTACCAGGGCATGGCGGGCAAGGTTGTGAAGTACGGGAAGGCCGGGCCCGTGATGGACGTGTCCGACCTTACCTTGGAGCGTCTGAATTTCAACGGCGCGCCCATCTATGGGGACTATGAGACCCTGGCCAAGTGGTGGAGGCTTCGGCAGCGGACCGGCGGCCGGCGCGCCGCTCTCTACTACGACACGGTGTCCCTCCACACCGGAGCCCATCCCGCGACGCGCAAGGACTGGTGGAAGGAGGAGGCTCCCAAGCGCTATCGGAGATCCGTGGAGGGGCTCTTCAGCGAGATCGAGAGGTTCGCCTCCCTCGTCGAATCGTCGGGCCGGGATTGCGTGATCTTCTTCGTGCCGGAGCACGGCATGGCCTTGTCCGGCAGCAGGCTGCTCGCGCCCGGACTGCGGGATCTGCCGCTGCCCAGCACGACGGTGGTCCCGGCCGGGGTCCGGATCATCAGCGGAAAAACGCGTCCGTCCACGCACCGACGCGTGACCGAGCCGTCGAGCTACCTGGCGCTGGGCACGCTCCTTTCCTCATACCTGGCGCATCTTCCTTTTAAAGGGGGAGAGGCGCTCCAGGAGCTCCCCGCGACGAGGTTCGTCGGGGAGAACAGGCGGATGATCGTTCTGGAGAGCGGCGGGGACCTTTACTTGTGGTGGATGAACAAGAAGTGGGTGCGCCTGCCGAGCCGGTGCCGCTGACTCAGCCCGGCGGATAGTCCTTGGCCGTCTCTCTTCCGTAGAGCACCCGCAGGGCTCCCTTGGCCAAAGCGATCATCTCGTTCTCGCCCGGGTACACGGTGAGGCCGCAGCCCAGCCCGGAGAGGTACTTCGCCAGGAGCTCGACCAGGGGCTTGCAGCGGGCCATGCCGCCGGTGAGGATGACGCGGTCGAGCGGCTTCCCCTCGAAGGCCGGGAGCAGGGACGCGGCGCCTTTTGCCACTTGGTAGGCCAGGGCGTCGAAGACCTCGCAAGCCTCGGGGTCGCCGGCCAGGACCCGGCGCTCCACCTCGCGCAGGTCCGAGGTCCCCAAAAGGTCGATGAGCCCTCCCGCGCCCTTGATGAGCTTCTTCACTTCGGCGAAGGTGTGTTCCCCCGAGAAACAGAACTCCGCGAACTGGCCTTGGGGGAGTCCCCCGGAGCGCTCCGGGCTGAACGGCCCCTCGCCGTCCAAGGCGTTGTTCGCGTCGATGTAGTGCCCCTGGCAGTGCGCCCCGACGGAGATGCCTCCGCCCAGATGGCAGACGATGACGTTGAGCTTCTCGTAGAAGGTCTCTTTTTCGTGCGCGTAGCGGTGCGCGGACGATATCTGGCTCAAGGCGTGGGTGATCACCCGGCGCCGGATGGCTTTGATGCCGGTGATCTTGGCGTGCGTCGGCGCTTCGTCGACCACGATGGGGTCCACGATGAACGCCGGCTTGCCCGCCGCCGCGGCCAGTTCGTGGGCGATGAGAGCGCCAAGGTTCGAGGCATGCTCGACGCGGCCGCCGGACCTGAGCTCCTGGAGCATCGCCTCGCTCACCCTGTAGGTCCCGTGCGGGATCGGCTGCAGCAGGCCGCCGCGGCCGCATACGGCGTCGAAGCCGGCGGGATCGATCTCCTGCTCCTTGAGCGAAAGCAGGACCGCCTCGCGGCGCATGGAGTACTGTTCCGTGATCCTCTTGCCGGCGAACGGGGCCAGTTCCTCGGGAGAGTGCTGGAGTTCCTTCCGGTACGTCTCCCGGTCTCCCTCGTAGACCGCGATCTTGGTCGAGGTCGAGCCCGGGTTGATGGCGAGCACGCGGTAGCGGCGGAAGAAGGTGTCGCGCGGTGTGGTCTGCCAAGCGCTGTCGCGGACCAGGCGGACGAGCGCGGCCTTCACGGCCAGGCGCACGTCCTCCGGGCTGCAGTCCCTGGCCAGGTCCACGCCGCGGGAGCCGATCCCGCAGACGACGGTGAACTTCTTGGCCTTGGGGAAGCTGGAGGAATAGAGGTAGTAGAGGAGGTTGCCGGTCTCCAGGTTCGGGCAGATGATGACGTTGGTGCCCCCGGCCAGGCCCGCCTCGCCGTAGAATTCCGCCGAGCGGTGGGAGATTGCGGCGCTGATCTTGACCTCTCCTTCGATCCGGATGCTGCCGTAGCGCGGATTCGCGCGCACCTGCTCGGCCAGGAGGTCCGGGACGAGCCGCATGGCCTGGCGGATCATCTCCGGGGACGGGCCCTCGTCGGAGCCCTTGTGGGAGTAGGAAACGATCGCGGCGTGGATCTCGGCCAGTTCGCTGTCCGGGATGAGGTCGCGCGTGACCACGCAGGTCTGCACCGCGACCTCGGCCAGGCGGTTCGGGGTCATGGTGGCGTTCACGGCCACGTCGCCGAAGATCACGATGTTGTGCGGATAGTAGTCCTTCGGGGTGTCCGGCAGGACGAAGACCCCCGCCTCGCTCGTCACGGGCTGCCGTGCGAGCAAGGACAGCATGGGCCTGAAGAACCGCTTGGGATTGTACTGCGCGCCTCCGACGACCATGTCGGCATGGCCGAGGGACGTGGCGTAGATGCCGAAAGTCCCGGCCTCGTTGACCGCCGCGCGCGCCTGCCGGGAGAACTCGTCGGTCAGGTCCTTGCGCCGACCGATGTCCACGAAGGCGCTCTCGGAGAGGGCGAACTCGATGCGGGTCGGGTCCACGTGGCGCAGGGACTGTGATGCCGCGGAACGGACGTCCGCCTCGCTCGCCAGGAGCACGGGCTTGATGAACCTCGCCAGGTGGCAGACCGCTTCCAGGACGCGCGGGTCCAGGGGCTCGACGAAAATCACGGTGGGCCGGCTCTTGTTCGCGGAGAGTATCTCCGCGTCGAAAGTCGCTTCGATCTGGAACATTATCTCGGCTCCCCCTTGCGGTCCTTGAGGAAGGATGCCAGCGCGATGGACAGGGCCTTGGTCATGGGCGGGTCCGTACGGGAGGGCAGGATCACGGGCACCCGGGCTCCGGCCACCAGGGCCGCGGACTTCAGCCCCGCGGCGAAGTAGGTGATGCACTTGTAGACCGGGTTGGCGGCGTCGAGGTCGGGCAGGACCATGATGTCCACCTCGCCGGGCACTTCTCCGCCCGTCACGCCCTTTTCTCCGGCCAGCTTGCGGTCCAGGGCGATGTACACGTCGTAAGGCCCTTCCACGACGCAGTCCTTCAAGCGGCCGTCGCGGCTCATCCGGGAGAGCTCCGCCGCGTCCACGGTGCTCGGGACCTTCGGGTTCACCTTCTCCACCGGGCAGATCACGGCCACCTTGGGGCGGTCCGTTCCGAGCTCGCGCATGAGGCGCACGGCGTTCTCGATGATCTTTTTCTTCTGCTCCAGGGTCGGCGAGATCAGGATGGCGGAGTCCGTGACGGCGAAAAGCTTGGGGTAATGGGCGGTCTCGAAGAGCACGAAGTGGGTCAGGGTCGCTCCCTCGGGGACCAGCCCGGCCTCCTTGTCGAGCACCGCTTTAAGGAAGATCGCGGTGTCCACGAGCCCCTTGACCAGGAAGTCGCCCCGCCCCTGTTTGAGACAGGCCACGGCCTGCCGGCACATCTCTGTCTTGTCCAGGCAATGCACCAGCTCGAAGCGGTCGAGTCCGAGCCCGGCCTCGGAGGCGAGCGCGCGCATGCGGCCCGTATCGCCGATCAGGACTCCCCCGGAGATGAGTCCGTTGTCGTCCGCGATGCGGACGGCCTCGAGGATCTCCGGCGTGTCCGCTCCCGGGGAGACGATCCGGTTCGAGCGGCCCCGGACCAAAGACAGCAGCTCGTCGAAGTTCTTGAATCGCATGGAGCTTCCTCTTGTTGAGGATTATATATTTCTCAAAGACTCCATGTACCCGTTAACGCGCCCGACCTTGCGCAATCCGGAGGATATGTTAAACTGAGCAAGAGGCATGAAAAAGGTCGTCATCGTCCTTGTCTCGGTCTTTTTGTTCGCCGATGGGTTGGCGCTCCTCGTCTGGTGGACGCATCCCCAGGGAGCGAGGAAGATGGGCTTCTCCGGCAAGCTGCCGCTCGGCTTGGAGGTCATGCTCCCCTACCGGAAGGCGGCTCCGGCGCCGTCTCCCGCGTCCGCCGCGTCCGCGGGCGCCAGCGCGTTCCCTCTCGACGCGAGAGGGGTGCCGGAGGTGCCGGAGGCGACGGCGGCTGAAAGACCTTCCGGGTCCGGACCCCAGACCCCGGGCGGGGACGCGCTGGGAGGGCCCGGCGGGTGCAGGGGCTCTTTGGAGTGCAGGAATTACTGCAGCGCGCCAAGCCACTGGGCCGAATGCCTGGCTTTTTGCTCCAAGCACCCGGACAGGTGTCAGTCCGAAGAATCCCCGGCCGCGACCGCCGTGCGCTCCATGGAAGAGGCGCAGGGGCCGCGGTCGGACATCCCCATCAGCGGAGTGCGCCGACCGGGCCGGGGCGATGCGAAGGCCCACGACCCCGCGGCCTTGGGCGGATGCCGGGACATGGAGGAGTGCTCCGAGTTCTGCTCCAAGGAGGAGAACCGGCAGGTGTGCGACGCGTACTGCGCCAAGCCCGAAAATCAGCAGAGGTGCGGCAAGAGCAAGCAGATCCTGCAGGAGCGCGGCGTCATGCCCGGCCCGGAGGGCGGACAGGGAGAGGGCGGGAAGTAGGTCCGGCCCGTCTATTCCCGGGGAAGCAGGGCCCAGCCCAGGCCCGCGGCCGCGGCGGCCTTGACGAGGTCCACACCGATGAAGGGCAGGACCGCTCCAGCCAGGGTCGCCTGGAGCCCGGTCCCCATGAAGGCGGCGAACTGGACCGCTCCGGCCAGGTGGATGGCCGCGACTCCGCAGACCATGACGCAGAACAGCGGGACCGGCTTGCGCAGGCTCGGCAGCCTGGAGAGCGTGCCCACGAGGTGCGCGGCGAGCACGAAGCCCAGCAGATAGCCGCCGGTGGGGCCGAAAAGCGTCGGGATGCCGCAGGAGAAGCCGGCGAACCAGCTCATGCCGGAGCAGCCGAGCCCGATGTACATGAGCTGGCTCAGCGCCCCGAACCTTGCGCCCAGCAGGGCTCCGGCGGCCAGGACCGCGAAGACCTGGCCGGTGAGCGGGACCGGGGTGAAGGGGAGCGGGATGCGGACCTGGGCCATGAGCCCGGTCAGGCAGGCCATGCCGAAGGCGAGGCCGACGCGGGCGGGCCACGGGAGTCTTACGCTGGTCCAGTTCAGGGTCTGAGCGATCGCTGTCATTCCATTCTCCTTGAGGGGGGAGATGATAGCACGAAATCCATCCCCCGTGCATTGTGTAGAATGGGCGCATGATCGACCCCAAGACCCTCACGGTGCTCGTGACCGGGGCCTCCTCCGGGTTCGGGGAGGCGACGGCCCGGCGTTTCGTCAAGGAAGGCAGCCGGGTCATCGCGGCCGCTCGCAGGGGCGAACGCCTCAAGAGACTGGCCGCGGAGCTGGGCGGGCGCTGCCAAGCCGTCCCGCTGGACGTCCGCGACAAGGCCGCCGTGGACGCGCTCGCGGCGTCGCTCCCTTCGGTCGACGTGGTCGTGGCCAACGCGGGGCTCGCCTTGGGCTTGGAGCCCGCGCACGAGACCGATCCCGAGGACTGGGAGCGCATGGTGGACACCAACATCAAGGGCCTGCTCTACACGGTGCGGGCCTTTTTGCCCGGGATGGCGGCCCGCAGGCGCGGACACGTCATCCTCATGGGCTCTATCGCGGGGGATTACCCTTACCCCGGCGGGAACGTCTACGGCGCTACCAAGGCCTTCGTGCTCCAGTTCGCCCTGAACCTCCGCGCGGACCTGCTGGCCCGGAACATCCGGGTCACGAACATCGAGCCCGGCCTGGCCGAGACCGAGTTCTCGCTCGTGCGCTTCCACGGGGACGCGAAGAAGGCCGCGGGGCCCTATCAGGGGCTCAAGCCGCTCGTGGGCGAGGATATCGCGGAAGCGGTCTTCTGGGCCGCGACGCTGCCCGAGCACGTGAACGTGAACCGCATCCAGCTCATGCCCACGGCCCAGGGCTTCGGGCCTTTCGCGGTCCACCGGGCTTAAAGAGCCGCTGCGGAGCGCTTCCTTCCTTCGTAGACCGACAGTTCGGCGTAGCCGACGGAGCGGGCGAGTTCCCTCGCCTTGTCGAAATCCCGAGTCAGGTGCTTGGGATGATGCGCGTCCGCGCTGATGAGGATCGGGATGCCGCGCTTGCGGACTTCCTTGAGGATGTCGGGGCTCGGGTAGGCTTCCCGGGCCGCGTGGTGCCAGCCCGCGGTGTTGAGCTCCACGGCCATGCCGGCCTCGGCGATGGCGTCCAAAGCATGGTGGGGGATGCCGGCCGTGCGGAAGCCGAAGCGCTTGGGATAGTCCAGGTGCCCCACGATGTCGAAGAGACGGCTCTGGGCCATCTTCGCGATGCGGTCCCAATACACGGTCCAAACAGCGTCTCGTTCCGCGGGGGAGAGCTTCTCCCACAGAGCCCGCCCCTTATCCACCTGGAAGTTCCCGGCGAAGTGCACGGAGCCGATGACGTAGTCGAAGGGGTGCTTCTCCAGCAGGGGGCGCAGGGCGTCTGCCGTCTCCGGGAAGAAATCAGCCTCCAGCCCCAGCCGGACCGACGGCAGCTCGAGGATCGCCCCGACGTAGGAGCCGAGCCTCTCGACGGGCATGGACCAGTCGCACTGCCGTCCGTCCGGGTGCAGGGTCAGATGGTCGGAGATGCCGAGCTCGTCCAGCCCGGCCGCCGCGGCGGCCTCCGCCATGGCGCGCGGCTCGGCGCTGCCGTCGCTGAGCCGGGTGTGGTTGTGGTAGGAGGCCAGGGTCATCGGCGGCCCTTGAGGATGTACGTGGTCATGCGCCCCAGGCCCTTGATGTCGAGCGGGCCCCGCGCCTCGAGCTCGTAGCGGCCCTTGAGGAGTTCCCGGGTCGCCTCCGTCACCTGGATGCGGCCAGGCAGGCCGTGAGACTCCATCCGGCTGGCCGCGTTGACCGTGTCTCCCCAGAGGTCGTAGACGAACTTCTTGAGCCCGATGACCCCGGCCACCACCGGCCCGCTGTTGATCCCGATGCGCAGGCTCAGGCTGGTGCCCAACTCGCGGTTGCACTCGGCTACGGCCTCGCGCATGTCGAGCGCCATCTCGGCCAGGGCCTGGGCGTGGTCCGCGCGGGGGATGGGCAGGCCGGCGCAGACCATGTAGGCGTCGCCGATCGTCTTGATCTTCTCCACCCCGTGCTTTTCGGCCAGGGTGTCGAAGCGCGAGAAGAATTTATTGAGCATGCCCACCAGCTCCTGCGGCGGGACGCCGTGCGAGAACGGGGTGAAGCCGGCGATGTCCGCGAAGAGGATGCTGGCCTCGGCGAAGCCGTCCGCGATCGCGCCCTCGCCTCCCTTGAGGCGCTCGGCGATGGGAGCGGGAAGGATGTTGAGCAAGAGGCGCTCGGAGCGCTCCTGCTCCGCGACCAGGAGCCGGTGCTTCTCCTTCAGCGCGGCCTGGGCCTTCTCGCGCTCATCGCTGAAGTAGCGCATCGCGATGAAGGCCACGGTCGAGACCAGGAGCACGTTCTCGGCCGCCAGCAGGGCCCGGTCCAGGGAGGAAGCGAGGAGGATCAGCACCGCGTACGCGGCGAACCAGGGCACGGAGCCTCGGGCCCCCTGGAACGCGACCGCGCACAGGGGGCACAGGAGCGCCCACAGGGCCGCGCCTCCGGACGCGGAGAAGCCGCCCGCGGTCCACTGGACGATGACGGGCACGAGCAGCAGGGACAGGAGTTGGATCCGCAGGGCCCAGGCCGGCTTCCGGGTCCATCTCAGATGCGCGAGCGCGGCCGCGCTCAGTCCCGAGTAGGCGAGCACGGCCGCGGCCGGGGTCTCCATGCCCATCGAGCGGAACGCCAGGGCTCCGCACAAGCCGAGGGCCGCGCCGCAGGCGCACAGGAAGACGAGCAGGGTCTTTCGGACGCGTTCGTCCGGGGAGTCCTCGGGCAGGGCCGCGGAGTCGTCGATGCGGGAGATCAGGTCTTTGATGATCTTGTTCATGACTTTCCCATGAGTATGCCGTGCTGGCGCAGGCGCGCCGCGTCCGTGCGCGCCACGGGGATGGCTTTGCCGTCCGGATCGATGCCTGCGTGGAACATGGCTGAAGCCACGGTGCCCGGGGTGGGGATGAAGCACTGCACCTGCTTGGGCTTCCAGCCCCGCGCGGAGAGCCAGCGGGACAGGGACCGCATGTCCGCGTCCGTGCAGCCCGGGAAGGCGCTGATGAGGTAGGGCAGGATGTACTGCTCCTTTCCCGCCGAGCGCGAGACGCGCTCGAACACGCTCAGGAAGCGCTCGAACAGGCTGAACGCGGGCTTGCGCATGAGGCGCAGGACCCGGTCCACCGAGTGCTCGGGCGCGAGCTTGAGCTGTCCGCCCGTGAACTCGCCGACCAGGGTCCGAAGATACGCTTCGCTCCTGAGCGCGAGGTCGTGCCTCACCCCGCTGGCCACGCGCACGTGCTTGACTCCCGGGACGTTCCGGAGCGCCTTGAGCAGGGAGACGAGAGCCTCCGGGTCGTCCTGGAAGCTCGGGCACACCGCAGGGGTCAGACAGCTGGGCCGGCCGCACTTCTTGGGATCGCTCGCGCAGCGGGCTCCCCACATGTTGGCGCTCGGCCCTCCGAGGTCGCTGATGCTCCCGCGCCAGAATGGGGACCGGGCCAGGCGGCGCGCTTCCTCAAGGATGGACTCGCGGCTCCGGGACGAGATGCGGCGGCCCTGGTGGAGCGCGAGCGAGCAGAACGAGCAGCCGCCGGCGCAGCCGCGGTGCGAGGTGAGGCTGGCCTGGATCATGTCCACGGCCGGGACGGCCTCCTTGCAGGAGGGATGCGGCAGGCGCGTGAACGGCAGGGCGTAGAGTTCGTCCATCTCCGCGGTGGAGAGGGGCTCGGCCGGGGGGGCGAAGACCACGGACCTGGAGCCGCAGGCTTGGGTTGCCCACTCCCCGGACCGCATCTGGCGCTCCAGCAGGAGCGTCGCGGCCATGAGCTCCTTGGGCCGCTTCTGGATGTCCTCGAACGAGGGCAGATGGATCGCGCCGTCCTTTTCTCCGATGAAAGCCGTTCCCGGGATGCCGGACAGGGGCTCCTTCTTCTGGAGCCGCCGTGCGGTCTCGAGTATCGCGCGCTCGCCCATGCCGTAGACGAGGAGGTCCGCCTTGCTGTCGAAGAGCAGGGGCCTGCGGATGGAGTCGCTCCAGAAATCGTAGTGCGCCGCGCGCCTGAGCGAGGCTTCGATCCCGCCCAGCACCACGGGCAGGCCCGGGAACGCGTTCTTGAGCAGGCCCGTATACGCGATGCACGCCCGGTTGGGCCTGGCGCCGGCCCGGCCTCCGGGCGTGTACGCGTCGTCATGGCGCTTCTTGCGGAAGGCCGTGTAATGGGCCAGCATGGAGTCCAGGGCTCCGGAGGCCGCGCCGGCGAAGAGCCTGGGACGGCCCATGCGCTTGACGTCGTCGGTCGTATCCCAGCGGGGCTGGCTGATGATGCCGACGCGAAAGCCGTGCGCCTGGAGCCGGCGGCCGAGCAGGGCCGCGCCGAAGGAGGGATGATCCACGTACGCGTCCCCGCTTACGAGCAGGACGTCGAGCTCGCCGTCCAGCTCGGAGCGAGTCGTGGGGAGGAACTTCACGGCGGAGATGATACCATTCAAAATGAGTATCATACGCTGTCATGGAGTGGGATCAGCGCCGTCTCTCCTCGTTCGTCATCGCCGCGGTGCTGGCGTTCCTCCTCTACCAGGACTGGAAGATACTCGGACCCTTCCTGGATCCCCTGATCTGGGCCGCCGTCTTCGCCCTGGTGTTCCGGCCCATGCACAAGTGGGTCGAGCGCCGTATGCCGCGCAAGCCCGGGGCCGCGGCGTTCACGAGCGCGGCCGTGGTCATGCTCGTGGTCATCGCGCCCCTCCTGCTCCTTTTGGGCTTCCTGATCCAGGAGTCGGCCGCGCTCTACCCGACTGCGCAAGCGTGGGTGGAAAGGGTCCGGAGTTCCGGACTGCCTTCCCTGGAGAGCGTCCTTCCCAGGCCCGTCCTTTTCCTCCTGGCCAAGGCGGCGGAGTTCGAGATCGACCTTCAGGGCGCCGCGCTCAAGACCCTCGCGTTCATCGGCGAGGCGCTGGGCGGGATGGGCGCCTCGGTCGCGAAGAACACCATGGTCCTCCTCTTCGATCTCGGCATCCTCGCCGTCAGCCTTTTCTTCTTCTTCAAGGACGGGGAGGCGATCGCGGCCTGGGTCCTGGCGCTTTTGCCTCTGGAGAAGGCGCATAAGGACCGCCTCCTGGCCCGGATGAACGACACGGTGACGGCCGTGGTCCGGGGAGCGGCGGCGACGGCCGCGGCCCAGGGCTTGTTGGCCGGCGTCGGGTTCGCTTTAGCCGGGACTTCCCTGCCCGTGTTCCTGGGCTTCGCAACGGCGCTCTTCGCTTTGGTCCCGCCTTTCGGGCCCGCCCTCGTCTGGGTCCCGGCCGCCCTGCTCGCCTTCACCCGCTCGGCGTGGAGCGGGCTGTTCCTCCTGCTGTGGGGGATCTTCGTGGTGAGCCTGGCGGACAACGTGCTGCGCCCGGTGCTCATCGGGGGCAAGGCGAAGCTTCCGTTCCTGCTCCTGTTCTTCGGGATCCTGGGCGGGATGAGCGTCTACGGCTTCCTCGGGCTGGTGCTGGGGCCCCTCTGCTTCGCCTTGACCCTCGCGGTGTTCCAGATCCATCGCGAGGGCGCCCGCTGAGCGGTCCTATCGCAGATCGATGATGAGATGGCTGTGCATGACAAGCACCGACCTGTTCTTTTGCGCCAACGCAAAATTTACCATGGTATTTTTTGCGTTGACGCAAAACTTATGGTATCTGACGAAACAGCGCGTTTCGAGAACCTTATCGCTTCGCATCTCCTAAAACTGGTGCACTGGCCAGCAATGGCAGCCGGGTCATTTCCGCGAATAAGTTTCTCTCGGCCTCGGTGTAGCATTAGGGATCGACGCTGATTATCATCCCCACGTGCTCGCAGACCCATCTACAGGAGAGCATTCTCCTATGAGCCATCATGGGCTAGGTCGCGGGATTCGGGCGGGGAGCGGCGAGTCTATCGGCCGCCGCGCAGGATCAGCTCGACGGCCTTTTGCAGCAATTCGTCTTTCCCTTCGCGGAACCCTTTGAGAGTCGGGAACATGGCCACGTCTACCCTTACACCCTCGCGCTGCGTCTCCGTCCGGTCCGGATAATACGCGCCCAGCGCTGAGAACGCCGTGTATATCCCTCCCGGCAGATAGAACACCGCGATATTCCCATCGGCTCCGGCGGTCGCCGACCCGAGTACCGTGACATCGGGGGCGCTTTGGAACGCCATGGCGGCCGCCTCGCCGGCGCTCTTGGTCTCTTCGTTCACTAGGACGACCACCTTCCCTTCGTAGTGGGGGCCCGGGGTGCCCCCGTTCTGCACGGGGTCTGTGAAGGTGAAAAGCCCGGGATGCCGCACCCCGCTGCGTGTGATGAGGAGGAACGGAGACAAAGCCTTCTTCAGATAGCCTCCCAGGGTGAAGGCGATATCATCGGCCGGATAGCACCGCAGATCGATGACCATGCCTTTCGTCTTCGCGAAGGCTTTCTGAAGCCCAGGCAGCTGCGGATTCTCGAACTTGCCGGCATAGACATAGCCGATGTCGTCCGCGAGGACCTGGTAGCCGCTGGCGGCGAGCCTTTCGTCGAAATCGGGCAGGTCGTCCGCCGACATGTCCAGATCCTCGTAGCGCGGCAGCGCGAGCTCCAGCGGTCGTCCGCCATGCAGCAAGGCCACCCGCACCTTGTCGGATGGGCCGCGCAGGATCATGCGGGCGGCATCTCTGAGCTGCCGTGCACGATTTGAAGCGGGCACCAACGGGAGCATCCTGTTGAGGCGTTCGGCGACCGGCTCGCCGTCGATATGGGTGACCACGTCTCCGCGGGACACTTGGCTCTGCAGCCCGCCGGCCTTGGCATAGAAGCGGTTCACGACCATTTTTCCTTCGATGAACTTCACGTTGAACGCGGGGTGATACTTGCCCCAATAGGCCTTCATCGCCTTGTTGCTCTTCCGTATACCGGCATGGCCGTCGTTGGTCCTGGCCATCAGCCGCAGGCAGGCGAGCGTGTATTCCGCGGCATCCCTGGCGTCCAAGAATGACGGGATAGACTCCGAGAGCACCTCGGTCCAACCCTCCCCGATGAGATGGCGGTATGGGAAGAAATACTGTATGAGTCCCCAGTAGCGGTATAGAGCCAGAAGCCTCAACCCAACGCCGGGGTATTCCGACTTGGCGTACGAGTCTTCGTTCGTGATCAGGGGGCTGCCCGTCGGCCTATCGGCGATATAGTGATTGGATGTGATATTGGTGCTTTCCAGGATATGCCTCAATTTGGCAGCAAGAGAATCCGGCAGATAGCCCTGGACGAACAGATCTCCGTAATCCGGCTGCAGCTTGATGCTTGATCCGCTGATATCCGGCGCAGGGACAACGGGGATTTCGACTGCTGGCAGCCGATCAACCCATCTTTCCAGCTCTTGCGTCCATGCGGTCCTGTCTTTGGCGGCCAGGACAGCGGGCAGTTCGCGGATGAGTTCGGCATCCCAGTCATACTTGCCGGCCGCGACCGCAGGGTGGTGATATTTCAGGAAGACCCACAGTTGCCCCAATGCGGACAGGGCTTCCATGCTCTGCTGCGTGGCGGGGATGGGGATGCCGGTGTCGATATCATTGGAAGGCGCCTGTTGACCGGCTCGGGCGGTGGCTATCAGAGCGGCGCAGCCGCATGCCGCAAGAACGATTCTTCGAATAGGATTCACGATGGTTTTTAAGTCTATCTCTTCTGCCGTCATGGTGCAAAACAAGGAGGGAGACAACGGGTCTCCGAGACGATTGCTTTAAGAAAGGCGATGGCGGGCCAGGATTATCTTACGACTACTGGTTCCGTAGCAACAATAACAGCTGATATGTTCCCCTCGGCCCGCCGTGCCGCGGACCGGGCCTCCACACACTTTCCTGAGGATGCCCAGTCCCATGGCCCATCCGGGCCATGGGAAGCGGCACTGCACTGTATCCCTCTGGAAGACGTTGGATACATGTGCCGTCCCTCTCCCACCCGCTCCTGCTGACCCCGTCGCATACCGCCCCGCACCTATTCTATCATCCCCAGGTGCTCTCAGCCTCATCAGCCGGGAAGCATTCTATGAGCCGTTATAATTCTATTCGGAAAGGAGTATCGTAATATGGACTTCAAGCATAGATATGCGGTCTCGAACGGGGAAGCTTATTTCCCTTCCCGGCCAGCGGAATACGTTTCGATGACGAGACGCATTATCCGGGACGGGTACTTCGGTCTCTTCGCCGAAGAACGCATCCCGAAAGGGAGCGTGATTGGCCGGTCCGGGGGAGTATTGGTCACATCCGCTGCGGACGCCCCGCCAGGGAAAGACTACGCGGCCCTCGTCGCCGAGGGTCTCCTGGTCGTCCCGCATGATTACGACAACCCCGGACTGCTCGACTCGCTGAACCATTCCTGCAGGTCGAATGTCGCCAGATACGGCGCCCTGCTGTTCGTCGCGAAGGAGGACATCCGCGCCGGCGAGGAGATGACGATCGACTATGCGCCGCTCACAGCCGGACTCCCGGAGCGATGGGAGATGTCCTGCGCCTGCGGGCAGCCTGGATGCCGCAAGCTGATCTCGAGCGAGGAATGGCACGATCCGGGCCTGGCGGCCGCGCTGTGGCCCGAGTGGCTGCCCTTCATCCAAAGGAAGATGCTCGAGGCGGGAATTGTCTAGGGTGGAAGGCCTGAGGCAGTTCTTGCCGCTGATCCCCGCGCTTCTCCTGTTCTACATCCTGCGCGGCCATCCCTCATGGATGTCAGCCGCGAGCGTTTCATCCGAGCTCGCGATTTTTTTCCTGCTGGTCCGCCGACGCCTCCGTGGGCGAGGGAACGGAGCAGAATCATGGCTGATCGTCGGCTATGCCGCCGTCTGCTACGCGGACATAATCTACCATCTGGACTACCGCAACCCCGCTCACGAACAACTCCTTTCCTTCTGGTCCACCGAGTCCTGCTATACCGTATTCATGCTCTGCCTCCTCGGGGCGTTATGGTCGAGGTATTCCTCCCTTCTTCGCGGGAAGGCCACCGCTTTCATCGCGGCGGGCACGGCGGCGTTCTATGGCGGCCTCTCTTGGGTCTATGTCCTAATGCCGTTCTATTCGCGGTCGCCCGCTCCGCATCCTTTCCTCGTCGTCAACAGTACGGTCTACGCGGTCCTTTCGGTCCTGGTCGTATCCAGCCTCATCCCCATCATCGTCAGAATCAACGATCCGAGGCACCATCTCTTCTGCCAGACGGTCCTCTTCGTCAACATCGTGGATTTCACCCTGAGGTATGGGATCGCCTTCCCGCAGGTCTCCGGGAGCATGTGGCTCGGGCATGGCTGGGAACTGGGGATGGTCCTCGTATTCTCGCTGCTTGTCCGCGACGATGGCGCCCTATTCGACGGAGAGGTCCCTTCGACGGGTTACTTCAGTCTTCGGGCGATCTACGCGATCGCCGTATTCGCGGCCTTCCTGACGTTCGTGTCGGCGATGCATCTTTCCAACATCTACCGCATCGGGGACGCGTTCCAACTGGCGAATGTGCTGGCGCTGGCTTTCTGCATCTGGCTTATCGCGAACATCATCGGGGTCGAGGTTTCCAGGAGCGTGATGTCCGTCAACGCGCTCCCCGTCCTGCGCGACGGCCGAGTCGATGGTGGGCTGCACCCCCAGTTCGGGTTCCAGCGGATCCCGCGCCTATCCAAACTCTACGAGTTCGATCGTATCGTCGGCTCCTACAACGCGCTGATAGGGGAGTCCAACGCCCTGTTGAGGCGATATATCGAGCGGGAGAAACTCGCGCAGATCGGCGAATTCGCCGCCCAGGTCGCCCATGACATCCGCTCCCCGCTGGCGGCGTTGGACGCGGTGCTCAAGGATGTGTCGCATCTGCCCGAGGAGAAGCGCATCATGATCCGCAGCGCCGCGGGTCGTATCCGCGACATCGCCAACCACCTGGTGGAGACGCATCGCGCGAGAGGCGTCTCGGCCAAGGCGGACGGAGAGCAGGATACGGAGGTCGCCAGGACGGTCAGCGTGGAGCTCCTTTCCTGCCATCTGGACGCCATCCTTTCGGAGAAGCGCCTGCAGTTCCGCAGCAGGAGCGGCGTCCAGATCGAAGCACGGTATGCTGCCGACGCCTACGGACTTTTCGCTGAGATTCCGCCCGCGGAGTTCAAGCGGGTCTTGTCGAATCTGATCAACAATAGCGTGGAGGCCCTGGGGGGAGAGGGCTCGGTTGCCGTATCGCTGGACTTGCGAGACGGGGATGTGCTTATCGAGGTGGTGGACAGCGGCGAAGGCATAACGCCCGAGGTCCTGAGCAGGCTCGGGCAGCGCGGAGGGACCTATGGAAAGGCCGAGGGATCGGGGCTTGGACTTTTCCACGCCAAGACCTGCATGGCTTCCTGGGGTGGGACTCTCGCCATCGCCTCGCAGGTCGGCAAAGGGACGACTGTAACCCTGAGGCTGCCGCGGGTCCCGGCCCCTGACTGGTTCGTGCCCCGCCTGGAACTCGCTCCCAGGGCGTCCGTCATCGTGCTGGATGACGACCCCAGCATCCATCAGATTTGGAATGGGCGGTTCGCCTCGGCGCGCGTCAAGGAGCATGCGATCGATGTCCTGCACTTTTCCATGCCCGACGAACTGCGCAGATGGGCGGAGCGACATCCTGACGTCGCGAAGAGCGCCCTGTATCTGAGCGATTACGAGTTCCGGGGTTCCCGGGAGACAGGTCTTGACTTTGTAAAGGAGTTCAGCCTCGGAGACCGCGCCATATTGGTCACCAGCCGCTTCGAGGAGAAAAACATCTTGGAGGTCTGCCTGCGTTTGAAGGTGCGGATGATCCCCAAAGGGCTGGCGGCTTTCGTGCCCATCTCCGTAGCCATGCCTCCGCAGGCTCCGGACGCCGTTCTCTTGGACAACGACGCGCTGGTCCACATGACGTGGAAGATCGCCGCGGAGTCCGAAGGGATTCGGCTTTCCGCATTCCGCTCGCCGGAAGAGTTCCTATCGGCCTGCGACTCCTTTCCGAAGGATACCCCCATCTACATCGATTCCGAGTTGGACGAGGGGCGGAAAGGGGAGGATGTCGCGAAGGGGCTGAATGCGCGGGGATTCACTCGGCTTTTCCTGGCGACGGGGTATGACCCCGAGACGCTTCCTCCCATGCCCTGGATCACGCGAGTCGTAGGCAAGGATCCTCCCTGGGTTGACGCCGGAGGGTGACACCGCCCTTGTTTCTGCCAAGGCTGGCGGTGACCGTAGTAACGACTGATATGTTGCGCTCGACCCGTCGTACTGCGGGACCGGGCCTCCACACCCTCTCCTGAGGATGCCCGTCCATGTTAGCGCCGTTGTGTAGTTCCCCAGATATCGCCAGTCTGTAGAGCCTCAGTCACGCCGAGGAAGACCCCTGGTGCTCTCGGCCCTATCGGCAGAGTAGGTCGCCAGCACGCCGCCGGGGTGATCGGTGACGTAGCGGCCCGTCAGCACCAGCCGGCTGTCTGTCAAGCGCCAGCTACGGCCGCGGTAGAAGACCATGTCCACCAGTCCGGACTCCGCCGGCGGCGCTTCCTTGAACCCGGCCTTCGTGATCAGGGCGTAGACCGGATTGCCGCGGCCCGAGTTGAAGTCCCCGCCCCAAAAAACGTCGCCCGCGGGCAATCCATCCAATTTCTCCAAGATGCCGCGGACCTGCTTCTCATGGTTCTCCTGCGTGAAGGGCGTGGTGAGGTGGCAGGTCACGAACCATAGGCCCCCGGCCCGGACCGCCAAGGCCCGGGAACCGCCGGGGTTGGGGATGTTGTCGATGGCGTCGCCGCCCGGCACCCGGCAGCCCAGCGGCTTGCTCTCGGTGATGGGGAACCTGGAGATCACCCCGATATTGAACTTGAAGAACACCGGCACCCCGAAGGCCGGGACTTGTCTGAAGGAATACCCCAATCTGTCCGCCAAGAATCTCACGGCATCCCCTTGCCCTATCCCCTGGACGGCTTCCTGCACCAGCAGCACGTCGATCCGGTTGTCCCGGGCGAAGTCGGCTACCGCCTGCAAACGGGCCTTTCTAGGGGCGTTCCAGTCGGCGCAAAGGTTCAAGGTGAGCACCTTCAGAGAGGGCTCCCTGCCGACGGCGTGGATCGGCCCCCAGCCGATCAGCCACGTGCCGACAAGGAGGCGGAATGCGGTTCTGCTCATGCGGATCCGGCCGACGCTATTCTATCATTGAGCCGTTCCCTATCAGCGGGATAAAGCGGTAGAATACCCGTCTCAAGCCATGATCCAGCAGCGCAAGGCGGACCACCTTCGCATCTGCGCGGAGCAGGACGTCGAGTTCCGGAAGACCACGCTCCTGGAGGACGTCCAGCTCGTCCACACGGCGCTGGCGGGGCTGTCCCTGGACGGGATCGATACCTCGACGCGCTTCATGGGCAGGCGCATGAGAGCCCCGCTCATGATCAGCGCCATCTCGGGCGGGGCCGGCGAGGCCTCGTCCATGAACCGGGACCTGGCCAAGGCCGCCCAGCATCTCGGCCTGGCGTTCTGCCTGGGGAGCCAGCGGCCCATGCTGGAGGATCGGAAGTGGACGGCCTCCTACCAGGTCCGGCGCTACGCTCCGGACATCCTCATCCTGGGCAACCTGGGCATCCAGCAGGCGGCGGTCACGGATCTCGGCAGGCTCGAGGGTCTGGTCGCGGACATCCGGGCGGACGGTCTGGCCATCCATCTCAACCCGGCGCAGGAGCTCGCCCAGCCCGAGGGAGACCGGAGCTTCCCGGACGGCTGCGGGGTCCTCAGGGCCCTGACGCGGCGGCTCCCGGGCCGGGTCATGGTCAAGGAGACCGGCTGCGGCATCTCCCGCGAGGTCGGGCTCAAGCTCAAGCAGGCCGGCGTGCGCGTGCTGGACACGGCGGGCGCGGGCGGGACCTCCTGGCCCAAGGTGGAGAGGATGAGGAGCGCCGCGGGGCAGTCCTGGCTCGACGAGTGGGGCATCCCGACGGCCGTCTCCCTGTGCGAGGCCGCGCCTCTGGGCTTCGAACTCGTCGCCTCCGGCGGGCTCCGGTCCGGCCTGGACGTGGCCAAATGCCTCGTCTTGGGAGCGGATGCGGCGGGCATGGCCCTTCCGGTGCTGCGGGCGTACAGGAAGGGAGGGCATAAGGCCGTGGTCGCTTTTCTCGAGAAAGTCCTCTGGGAGCTCAAGGCCGTCATGCTCCTGACGGGCGCGAAGGACATCCAGTCTTTCAAGAAGCAAAAGCCGGTCATCACAGGAAGGCTCAGGGAATGGATAACCAGCAGAAGAAGAAGGTAGCCCAGCTTCCGGCGCAAGAGGAGAAGATCCGCACCTCGCGGTTCCCCGGTTTCTACAAGCTCGACGTCTACGAGCGCCTGGACAGGCTGGGCGACTGGTTCCCGCTCTCGACCCGGGAGAAGTTCCTTTTGAAGGCCGAGACCCTGACCGCAGAGAAGGCGGACCTGATGGTGGAGAACGTCATCGGGGTCTTCGGCCTGCCCCTCGGGGTGGCGGTCAATTTTCGCATCAACGACAAGGATTACGTCATCCCCATGGCCGTGGAGGAGACCTCGGTCGTGGCCGCGTGCAGCCACCTAGCCAAGCTCATCCGTGAGAACGGGGCCCTGGAGGCCACGGCGTCCCACGCCATCATGGAGGGCCAGATCCAGCTGGTCAACGTGCCGGACCCGGACGAGGCCTGCCGCCGCATCGAGGAGGCCAAGGAAGGGCTGCTCAAGAACGCCAACATGCAGGACCGCACCTTGGTCTCCCTGGGCGGCGGGGCCAAGGACCTCTATGTCCGGCGCGTGGACACGGAGAGCGGGCTCATGCTCATCGTGCACCTGGCCGTGGATGTGATCGATGCCATGGGCGCCAACGCGGTGAACACCATGATCGAGGCCCTCGGCCCGGTCATCGCGGACATCGCCAAGGCCGAGGTCGTCTGCAAGATCATCACCAACCTCTGCGACAAGGCCCTGGTCAAGGCGCGCTTCCATATGAAGGTCGACTCCCTGAAGACGGCGACGTACACCGGCAGGCAGGCGGCGGAGAGGCTGGTCAAGGCCTACCATTTCGCGGACGCGGACCCCTATCGCGCCGCGACGCACAATAAGGGCATCATGAACGGCATCGACGCGGTGCTCATCGCCACCGGGCAGGACTGGCGCGCGGTGGAGGCCGGGGTGCACGCCTACGCCGCCAGGACCGGGCGGTACCGCTCCTTGTCCAAGTATCGGATCGACGGCGACACCCTGCACGGCGAGCTCGAGGTCCCCATCGCCGTGGGGGTCGTGGGCGGCGTGTGCAAGCTCCACCCCGGAGTGGAGCTCCTGCTCAAGATCCTGGGCATGCCCTCCCGCCGGGAGCTGGCCGAGGTCGTGGCCTCCGTGGGCCTGGTGCAGAACTTGGCCGCGCTGCGCGCCTTGGTGACCGAGGGCATCCAGCAGGGTCACATGACCCTGCACGCCAGGAACGTGGCGTACTCCGCGGGCGCCATGGGAGACCTGGCCATCACGGTCGCGGACCAGATGATCCAGGAGGGGCGCGTGCGCTTCGACCGCGCCAAGGAGATCATCAAGAAGATGCTCTCCCATAAGGTCTCGGAGCAAGAATAGGCCCACCCGTGCTCGCCCGGGCCCCATCGAAACTCATCCTTCTGGGCGAGCATTCCGTGGTGTACGGCCATCCCGCCGTCGCGGTCCCGCTGCGCAGCCCCATGGCCGAGGCCGAGGCGGTCCGCGCCGAGGGCCCGGTCCGCGTGGACCTGGAGGACCTCTGCTTGAGCTGGACTGTCGGGAAGAAGCCCGAGGGACGCGAGCTCGAGGCGGCGGCCAGGATCGTCGAGCTGGCGGGGGTTCCTCGGACGGGCTGGAGGCTCTCGGTCCGCTCGAAGATCCCGCTCGGCTGCGGCATGGGGAGCGGCGCCGCGGTCGCTACCGCGGCTTTCCGGGCGATCTTCGGCTGCTTCGGGATCGCCTGCGCGCCGGACAGGCTCTCCGGCCTCGTCTACGAGGTCGAGCGGCTGCACCACGGCAGCCCGAGCGGCATCGACAACACGGTCGTGGCCATGGAGCGGCCCGTCCTGTTCACGAAAGGGAAGCCGCCCGTGTTCCTGAGCCTCCCGGAGGAGCCCTGCCGTTTGGTCGTGGGCTACACCGGGATCCGCCACAGGACGGCGGAGGTGGTCGCGGACGTCGCGCGCTCCCGTTCCTCCGACCCCGCCTCCTTCGACGCCATGTTCAGCGAGATGGGAGCCGTCGCGCGCCAAGGCGCGCAAGCCCTGCGAAAAGGCGATCTGAGGGAGCTCGGCGGGCTCATGGACCGCAACCAGGGTCTGCTGGCCCGCATCGGTGTCTCCTCTCCGGAGCTCGATCGTCTCATCGCAGCGGCGCGGTCCGCCGGAGCCTTGGGCGCCAAGCTCAGCGGGGCGGGGCGCGGCGGGTGCATGGTGGCGCTCGCGGACGGACCCGAGCTGGCGGGGAGGTTGAGGGCGGCGCTGGAGGCGGCGGGCGCGGCGATGGCGATGGAGTCGGAGGCGCTGGAGGCGGAACATGGCGAGAAGACAGCGTAGGGAAGCTTTGAGGATAACGGACGACCGGATACCGCCGCCTTTCAGCGGGCGGTACGTCGTCGCTATCACAGGCGCCTCGGGCGGAGTGATCGGCATCCGCTTGGTCGAGGAGCTGCTCAAGCGCGGCTGCGAGGTCCACGCCATCGTCACCTCGGCGGCGCGCGAGGTCCTGCGGCACGAGCTGGGACGCTCGTTCCGGGTCCCTTCGCAGGCGGTGCTGCACGAGGAAAGGGACGCTCTCTCGCGCCTGAACAGCTCCTCGTTCATGGCGGACGCCATGGTGGTCGCTCCCTGCTCCTTGAAGACGCTCGCCGGCATCGCCTGCGGCTACGCGGACAATCTCGTGGTCCGGACCGCGGACACCGTGCTGCGCACCGGCCGGAGGCTCGTCCTCGTGCCGAGGGAGACCCCCTTGTCTTTGTCCGCGCTTGAGAATATGGTCCGCCTGCGCAAGGACGGCGCGCTCATCATGCCTCCGTGCGCCGCGTACTATCATCGGCCCAAGAGCGTGGATGCCATGACGGATTTCTTCGTGGGCAAGATCCTCGACTTGCTGGGGATGGATAACTCCCTCTACGCCCGGTGGGGCCAGGAGGGCGAATGAGGGGCCCGAGGGACCTGCGCTCGATCCTCGCCGCGTACGAGCGTTCCGGCCGGCTTAGGAAGCTCCGGCAGGCCTTGGACCCGTATCTTGAGGCCGCGGCCGGGATACGAGAGGCCGAGCCTTGTCCCGTGCTCCTGGAGAAGCTCGGGGTGGCCGCGAACCTCCTCTCCACGCGCGATGAGCTGGCGGCGCACCTCGGGGTGGACCCGGGGAGGTTCCTGCCTGAGATCTCGAAGATCCTCTCGAGGAAGCCCGCGGGCTTGCGAAAGGCCCAGGGGTGCTTCGGCCAGTATGAGCTGAAGGCGGACCGACTGGAGCGCCTGCCCGCTCTCACCTACTACCAGGGAGACGGCGGGCCGTACGTCACGGCCGGGGTGTGGATCGTGCGCGACCCGGTCTACGGGCGGAACATGTCGTATCACCGCATGATGCTCATGCACGGACGGCGCGCCGCGGTCCGCGTGGTCGAGCGCCGGGGCACGGATACGGCGCTCAAGAACTCGGGGGGAAGGTTGGAGGCCGCCGTCTGCATCGGGGCCCCCGCCCATGTCCTTTTCGCCGCGTCGCTCTCTCCCGCCCCCGGGGTCGATGAACTCCAGCTCGCCGCGAAGTTCGGGGCGGTGGAGCTCGTCCGGTGCAAGACCGTGGACCTGGAGGTCCCGGCCGGATGCGAGATGGTGCTCGAGGGGGCCTTCACGGGAGAAAAGGCGCCGGAGGGTCCCTTCGTGGACATCACCGGCACCATGGACTTCGTGCGGGAGCAGCCCGTCTTCGAGGTCTCCCGGGTGGCGTGCCGGAAAGACCCCATCCACTACACCATCGTCCCGGGCCGCGCGGACCACCGCGTGCTCATGGGGATACCGAAGGAGCTGGACATCTACCGAGGGGTGAAGGCGGTATGCGACTGCCTCGACGTGGCCGTCACGCCGGGAGGCTGCTGCTGGCTCCACGCGGTCGTGAAGATCCGCAAGCGCAAGGGGGACGACGGGAAGAAGGCGCTTCACGCCGCGTTCGCCGCGCACCGCTCGCTCAAGGGCTGCGTGGTCGTGGACGAGGATATCGACATCCGGGATCCCGGCCGGGTGGAGTGGGCGCTGGCCACGCGCTTCCAGGCGGACAAGGACATGCTCGTGCTCAAGGGCATGCCCGGCAGTTCGCTCGACCCTTCGGCCAGGCACGTGAAGGGCAGGGGAAGCGTCGGCGCCAAGCTGGGGTTGGACGCCACGGTCAAGTCCCTCGACCGCGCTCTGTTCCGGGTCGTCGAAGCATGAGCCAGGGGAAGGGCGCCGCCAAGGCCATGGAGATACTCACCGCCCTCGGCCGCATCTACGGGGCTCCGGACATGGTGGAGGTGGGCTCGGTCCAGGTCTCCGGCATCTCCTACAAGAACATCGGCGAGCACGGCCTCGCGTTTCTGGAGGAGTGGGCTCAGATGGGTTCGAAGGCCGTGGTCCCCGCTGCCATGAACCCCGGCGGCGCGGACCGCAGGCTGTGGAGGAGTCTGGGCTGGTCCGCGGAGTTCGTGGAGAAGCAGGAGCGCGTCATCCGCGCGCTCGAGGCTCTCGGCATCAAGCCTTCCCTCACCTGCACGCCCTACCACGCGGGGATGGTGCCTTCCCGCGGCGAGCACATCGCCTGGGCCGAGTCCTCGGCCGTGTGCTACGCGAACTCCGTGCTCGGCGCGCGTACGAACCGGGAGGGCGGTCCCTCGGCCATCGCGGCCGCCCTGACCGGACGCACCCCGAGGCACGGTCTGCATACCGACGAGGGCAGGCGGCCCACCCGCGTCATCCGGGTCGAGTGCGAGGTCCCCAGCGCGGCGCATGCCGGCGCGCTGGGGACGCTCATCGGAAGGGCCGCGTCCAAGGATGAGAGGGGCGGCGTGCCGTTCCTCACCGGAGTGAAACCTCCGAACACCGCTTGGCTCAAGGCTCTGGGAGCCGGCATGGCGGCCGCGGGGTCTGTCGGCCTCTTTTATTTCGAGGGCACGCCTCCCGAAGGCCTCCCGGAGACCCGCGTGGAGAGCCTGGAGGACGCGGTGCGTTCCCTCTCGACGGGGAGCGGGAAGATCGATGTGGCGGCGGTGGGGTGTCCCCACGCGTCTTTCGAGGACCTCGAGCGCATCGCGGCCATGCTGGGCAAGGGGCGCGTGAAGACGCCGCTGTGGATCTTCGTGTCCGAGGCGGTGCGCGCCGAGGCCGCGGCAGGACTGGGTCCGGAGCTCGAGAGCCGCGGGGCCGTGCTCGTGGCGGACACCTGCATCGTGGTCGCTCCGCTCAAGGACCTCGGGATCCGGCGCGTGGCCACGGACTCGGCGAAGGCGGCTTTCTATCTGCCGTCCCATCAGGGAGTGTCCGTCCGCTTCGGCCCCCTGGAGCGGGTCGTGGGGGCGGCGCTGCGGGGAGGCTGGGATGCCTGAGCCCACGCTCAGGGGCCGTGTGATCCGCGAGGGGACGGCCTCCGGAACGGTATTGAGGTCCGACGTCCCCATCGGCTTCTTCGGGCATCTCGACCCCGCGACCGGCGTGTACCGGGAGGCGGGCCATCCGCTCGACGGCCAGTGCGTCAAGGGCCGCGTCCTGGTGTTCCCCAAGGCCAAGGGGAGCACGGTCGGCTCGTACATCATCTACGCCTTGAAGAGGAGCGGGCAGGCCCCGGCCGCCATGCTCATGCAGGAGTGCGATACCATCGTGGCGGTCGGAGCCATCATCGGCGATGTGCCGGCCGTGGACCGGCTCGACATCGCGAGGCTCGAGGACGGGACGCTCGTCCGGGTCCGGGACGGGGAGGTGTTCGTTGGGCAAGATTAACGTCTTCGTGAAGCTGGGCGGGTCCTTTATCACGGACAAGAAAGCGGCGGATTCCCTGAAAGTCCAGCGCGTCGTTTCCGCGGCGCGCATGATCCGCAAGGCCCTGGACGATTCTCCCGGAGCCGGGGAAGAGCTGTCCCTGGTCCTGGGACATGGCGCCGGCTCCTACGGCCACATCCTGGCCAAGGAGTACGGGGCGGTGTCGGGCGTGCACCCGAAAGCCGGCTGGGAGGGCTTCCACAAGATCCGGGATTCCATGGCGGACATGAACCTGCGTTTCGTCCGCGGCTGCCACAAAGGCGGGCTCTTCCCCGTCACGGTGCAGCCTTCGGCCGTGGCCTTGGCGAAGAAGGGCGCGGTGGCGCGCATGGACTTGAAGAACATCACGGAGTTCATGCGGCTCGGGCAGATCCCCTTGATCCACGGCGACATCGTGCCGGACTCGGAGCAGGGCTTCACCATCGCATCCACCGAGGCTCTGCTGGCCGCGCTCGTCGAGCACATCCATTTCGACCGCATCGTGATGGTCTCGGACACGGACGGGGTGCTCGACGCCGGGGGGGGCACCATCGAGCGCATCGACCGCCGCAACATCGAGTCCGTCGGCTCTTTCCTCGGCGGGTCCGGCTCCCCCGACGTCACCGGCGGGATGCGCGGGAAGGTCGAGGGGCTCTTCTCCCTCGTATCGTCCGGGAAGGCTGGCGAGGCCCGCATCCTGCGCTGCGTGGAGGAGCCCGAGAGGCTCTGCCGGGCCATCCTCGGGCAGGGCGGGGGCGGGACCCTCATCGCGGGAACCTAGCCCTTCGCTGACGCAACTCCAATAACCGCTCAGGACCAGATCCCATCCGGGACCTAGGTCAGGACCTAGGTCCTAGGGCCCAGGCGGATTTGGGCCGATGGCTGATTGCGCGTTCCATCCATATAGCGCAAACTGCAGATATGAGGGTCCTGCTCTATGTTATCTGCATGGCGGCGTCGGCAGCCTCAGACCCTCTTGCGGCCTTCCTGGAACGCCATCTGGACGCTTCTGCCCCCCTGCTCGCCTATCTGGATAGCAACGGCCATCTGTCGGACGCCAGGGTCATGGGGGAGGGGGCGGGGGAATACCTGGCATTGGAGATGCCTCTCTCCGGGTCCGCGAGGGCGGTGCTTGTCTACGCCCCGGCCGGGAGCGAGATGGGCTCCGGTTCGCAGGAAAACCTGTTCGCGGTGCGCAACGACGGCTCCGGACGCTTGAAGTTGGTCTGGGTGGATACGGGCTCGAAGGAGCTCACAAGGGAGGAGTTCAAGAAGCGCATCCAGGCCAGCCTGGTCGACGCCCGGAAGCCGCAGGTCCTCGCGGTATCCGAGCGGGAGCAGAAGGAGCTTCAGGTATTCGCGTCCGAATCCCAGGGGCGCAGCGTCCGGGCGGCCGACGGGCTGATGCGGGATCTGGGCGGGGATTTGCGGGACTCCCTTGTCGACGTCCCCTTGGCCGCCGTCCGTCAGCCGCTTTCGGATGCGTATATCGCCGGGGCGCGGTATGCCGAGAAGGGCGGCCGTTTCTACAACGACAACGGCCGGGTCGTGGGGGTGCGGGCCTACGTGGACGGCGAGCCTCGCGCTCTGGTGGGACGGGAGGGGATGTATCTCGACAGCAAGGGGCGGGCCGTGGGCCAGCGCCTGCCCTTCGGGGACGGAGAGGCGATCTTCTATTTCGGAGACAACCCGCCCAGGTCCGACGGTTCTCCGACCCGGGCGAGCTGGATCGGGGATTGGAAGGTCATACTGCCCGGGAGCGCCGGCTCGCCCGCGGTGGTGGACTACAGCCGCGTCAATCCCAAGGACATCCGCGTGCGCAGCGTGGAGGTCCCCGCCGGGGCCGGCAAGTCCAGGGAGAAGCAGGAGAGCCTCATGCCCACCGGCCGCTGGACATTCGGCGGATTCGTCCCGGATGGGGGCTTCCTGGGCCCGGACGGGACTCGCTACCGCATGCAGCTCATCGAGTGGCAGTACGAGGGCACCGATGGCGAGGACGAGGACGGGAATCCGATAAAGGTCATGCGCAACGCCCGCAACTGGAAGCTCAAGCCCGTCAAGTAGTCGTCTTATCCACGATGCGGCGCTTCCGCATCTCCCACACCTCTCTGACGCTGCCGCGGCCGAGCTCGTTGATCCTGGAAGTCGCGGATCCCTCGCTGTCGCAGACCTCCATGGACCCGTCACTGAGGACGAGCAGATGCTTGCGCGGGGCGTCCGGGAGGCCGTACTTGATCACCATGGGGTCTTCTGGACCGCCGCTATAGGCGGCGTCGATGCCTGCCAGGATCTCTCCAGGCATGGCCAAAAACGGCTTGATCTCGAGCCCTGTCCTGAAGTGCAGGTCATCGATGAGAAGAACGTCCGTCGGATCGGCCATAGCCACGAAGAGGCGATCGCCCTCCCTCGCGAACGGCAGGACCCAATGCCCGCGCGCCGCCGCCTCCGGTACGAGCTTGACCGTTTCCGGTCCCAGGGGCATGCCGGCGATGTCGACGGCCTCCACCTTCCACTCGTCCTTCAGGGCCCCGAGGAGAGCGTCCTTGCCCAGGAGCCCCTTTTTGAGGAGCGCCGTTTGGAGGGGTTCCCCCGATAGGCGGACTTCCGCCTCGGCCAGCTTCAGCTTGTCCTCATCAACGAGCTTGCGCTCGCGGAGTATCTCCGGCAGCGTCTTGCGCTTAAGCGTCATGGCTCTTGCCTCCCTTCGGCCAGCTCGGCCTGAACCTCGATATCGACGATCTTCTTCTTGACCGCTTCGGCGTCCTGCGCCGCGGGGTCGGCCAGGAGGTAGAGCCTAAGGCTGCGGATCGCCCCGGCGTAGTCCCCTGTCTTCTCCAGCAGGAGCCCCAGGTTGAAGTAGCTGGCCGCCCACCACGGCGCGATGAGCAGGGCTTCGACCATCTCGTCCACGGCGGGCTCGTAGCCCGCGGCGTCCGAGGCGCGCTTCATGAAGGCCATGGCGCGGTCGGAGCGGTAGCTCGCCTGCTCGGGGACCGCGGGGGGAGGGGCCATGCCGAGGGCGAAGCGGATGACCTTCTCGCGAAGCCGGAGTTCCTTTTCGGTCCCGGGTGGACAGGCTCGGATGGCTGCGGCGTAGCGGCTCAGGGCCTCCTGGGGCTTGCCGGCCTGGACCGCCGCGTCCCCGGCCTTCTCGGCGGCCTCGATGTCGGGCAGGCTCCGTTCGAGCTCCACGTCGGCGTAATGCTTCGCGGCGCGTTCGCGTCTGCCTTCGGGGCCCAGGCGCAGGGCCTCCTCCAGGAGCCGGACCAGCTCGGCCTGCGTAGCCCGGGCCCTGGCCTTGGATACGCCGATGCGCTTCTCGTCTTTCGCCATGTCCAGCAGGGTCCCTCGATCCGTCATCCCCGCGATGCCGTGCTGGCTGGTCCAGACGTAGGAGCCTTCCGGGTCCGCCCCGTAGTCCAGCAGCACGCGGGCTGCCTCGGGGTGGGCGTGGCGGACCGCGGAATAGAGGGCTCTCTCTCCCATCTGCGACGGCTGATCCACGCCGGCTCCTTTCTCGAGGAGCAGCCTCACGATCTCGGCGTCGCCGCCGAACGCGGCCGCGACCAAAGGGGGGCGGCCGAAGGGCTTGTTCACGAGCCGGACGTTCGCTCCGCGCTCGAGCAGGAGCTTCACGGTATCAAGGTGGCCTTGGGACGCGGCCGCGTTCAGCGGCGTGCCGCCCCACATGCCCGTGACGGGGTCGTAGAGCAGGATCGCTTCCCGCCGGCGGACGTTGACGTTCGCGCCCTGGTCGAGCAGGAGCCGTACCTGCGCCGTGTCGCCGTGCGCGGCGGCTTTGATGAGCGCCGACGAGCAGCCCGCGCACAGAGACAGCAAGACGATCGGCAGAAAACGGACCATCGAAGGCCTCCAGCCAGATTATACCTTCCTGGACCCGCTCCGCGCTCCGATCCGCATTTCTAGACTGAGAGTCTTGTGGATAGAAGTCAGGGAAAAGGCGAAACCGCCAATTATGGCATGGGGGACCGGAAGCTATGATGTTGGCCAACGATCGTACCCATGATGCGTGCAGGGAGATCGCTTATGAGTGCCCGCGAAGTCGGCAGCCATCGGTGTTTGTCGCCCGAGGACGTGAGTGAGATACGAATGACTCTGGGCGGCAACGTGCGGCGTCTGCGCAAACGTCGGGGCTACACGATGGAGGACCTCAGCGATATGGCGGGCATCCACGTGACCTTCCTCGGATACATCGAGTTGGGCACGAAGGCCCCGAGCCTTTCCACGCTGGTACGGCTTGCCAGGAGCCTCGAAGTATCCGCCGCCTCTCTCGTGGGCGGCGTCCGGTGAGTTATAAGAAGCTGCGCTTCAGGACCGAGGAGGAGCGGCAGGTCTACGCCATGAAGTTGGCGATGGAGCGCGTGGAGAAACTCGAGCCGTCCGTGATCGAGAAATGCGGCAGGGAGCGCCTCCTCCATGACTTCCAGCAGGAGATCCTGCTGGAACTCCCCCTGGTGAGCCGGGCCAGGGACCGGCTTTAACGGATCAGAGCCCCGCCAAGCAGTCCGTCGCGCCCAGAGTGAGAGAGCCGTCCCGGAGACGCCTCCGGATAGGCCTTACGCCCGAGCGCCGTTGGGTCCAACGGGCCTTGGAGCCGCGGCGCGGTTTCGCATATCCTATCCGCGTTCGCGCATGAGGAGAGCACTAGCCGCCGTCCTCTCCGTCGCTCTGCCATTGGGCCCGTCATCGTCTTGGGCCAACGTGGTCCAGAGCGCTGTTGCGCCGTATGCCGGGACTCCGGCGCAGCCCCTGGTCCTGGCCGCGCCGGGGACGAGCATCGGGCAGGGCGTGTCCGCGGCGATGCTCTTCTCCCCGCCGGGACTGCGGCTCGGCGCGCCGACGCTCGGACTCCCCTCATCGCCCGGCCTCACGCTCCCGGACTCTGCCGGCCTTCAGGGGGCGGCGCTTCCCGTTCCCGCCGTCCGTCCGGCCGCAGCGGTCAAAGCCCCTGTGCAGGGCAAGCCGACGAAGACGGCGTCCGCTGCTCCCGTCCGTGAGAGGGTGGCCGCGCTGCGGACAGCCCAGTCGGAGGACGCGGTCAGCCTCAAGACCGCGGGGACAGAAGGCTCCAGCTCCATCGCCGAGCAGGGCTTCGCGCGCATCCTCGACGTCGAGACTCCGGTCGGAACCGGGCTCGAAACATCTGCAGCGGATGCGCCGGTCGTCAGCCGGTCCCCCTGGCTGGGCTGGCTGCGGCCCGCCCCGCTCCTTGAGACTCTCTCCGGGAAGGGCGCCGATGTGCCGAAGCCGGCGCCTGTCTCCGGCCTGCGCACCTTCCTGGCGGGCACCGCCGTTTTTAAGATAGGCCAGGACGCCATGGCCATCGGCATGCCGCTGCTGGCCCTGACCGCCTTCGGCTCCGCGAGTTGGGCCGCCCTGTTCGCCGTGTCATGGACGCTTTCCCAGGCCGTATCCAGCTCCCTGGCCGGAGGGATGGTCGACCGCAGGTCCCCGGTCAAGATCCTCTCCTGGGCCATGGCCCTGCAGGCCGTCGCCATCGCGGTCATGCTGGGGTTGTTGTGGTCGGGGCTTGCCAGCCCCTACCTCCTGCTCGCGCTCTACGGGCTGGCCGGAGGGCTCCTCGGGGTCTCGGACACCGCCCGCCAGGTCATCCCCCCGCGGCTCGTCAACGGCGACGAGCGGGCGCTGAAGTTTTTGAACGCGAAGACGCATACGGCCTATGAGATCGCGGGAGTGACCAGCGCCGTCCTCGCCGGGCTCTCCATCAAGTTCCTGGGCCTGCTGCCGACCCTCATGATCCATCCCCCGGCCTATCTGCTGGCGGCCTTCTTGTTCTCCCGCCTGCGCTTGGCCGCAGGAGCGCGGCTGCAGGCGCGGCAGGCTCTCGCGTCGCGCCCGCTGCGCGACTTCCTGGACGGCGCGCGCACCATGTTCTCGCGCCCGATGTACCTCTGGTCCATGGCCGCGGTGATCGTCCCGCTGGTGATCCACAAGATCTTCGAAGGCCTGCTCCTCCCCGTCACGGCCAAGGTCCTGCTCTCGGACCCGTCCGCCGCCGCCTGGCTCCTCGGCGCCTCCAATTTCGGAGAACTCCTGGGAGCCCTCGTCCTTATGAGGGTCTTGGCTTCCTCAAAGGCGGGTGAGAAGCAGCATTCCCACTACTGGGTCCGTATCATGGGGTTGGGGCTCTTGTCGCTGTGGTCCCTGGCTCTCACGCGGGACATCTGGATCCTGCTCGCCTTCGCCGTGGTGAAAAGCCTCACCTGGATCGCCAGCGATCTGAGCCTGCGCTCGAAGCTGCAGAACAGCATCCCCGAGGACCGCCGCGGGCGCGCCCTGGGGTTCATGAACACGCTGGCGCTGGCGAGCATCCTCGCCTCCTCGCTGGGTGTGGGGTTCCTGCTGGATTCCATGGCGCCGCTCGCGGCTCTTTATTGGATCGCGGGCGGGATCAGCGCGCTCGCGGCCGTGATGCTGCTGGCCGCGCGGCATCTGCGGCCCGGCCGAATATAGCTGTATAATCGTCTCAAGATGAGGGAGATCGCCGCAGCCGCGGTCGTGCTCGCCCTGTCCGCTGCCCTCGCCTACGGACGGGCCGGCGGAGGCGACTCGTATTCCGGAGGGGGCGATTCCTTCTCCAGCAACAGCGGAGGAGGGGATTCGAGCTTCAGCTCGGACCATGATCTCGGCAGCGGTTCCCGCAGCCACGGCGGGAGCGGCGGAGGCGGCGCGGACGGTTGCGGGCCCTTGATGTTCTTCCTCATAGGAGGCGGGCTCTGGGTAGGGTTCTTCTCCCTCATACTCTATACGCAGAGGAAGGACCGTCTGAGGCGCCGGCAGGACCCGGTGGCCGTGCTCGCGAAGCGGCCGGCGGATGCCCTGCTGAAGAGGGGCCTGGCGGGTCTGAAGCAGCTCGATCCCGCGTTCGATCCGGGGGCTTTCCTCGAACGGGCCAAGAGGGCCTTCCTCGCGGTCCAGAAGGCTTGGAGCGACGGGGACATGGCCCCTGCGCGGGCCTTCGTGTCGGACGGGATCATGGAACGCTTCACCATCCTGCTCGACCAGCAGCGCGGCGACGGCATCCGGAACCTCATGGACCAGGTCCGCGTCATCGAGGCGAGGATCCTGCAGGCCTCCGCGGGCCCCAGGTGCCACGCTCTCCACGTCTCCTTCCACGCCTCGGCCGTGGACCAGTACTTCTCCATCAAGACCCGAGAACGGGTCCGCGGGCTGCCCACGCCGCAGGAGTTCGTGGAGGTCTGGTCCTTCCTCCGCCGTCCCGGAGCCAAGACCCTGCAGCGGCCGGGGCTCATCGAGGGGGCCTGCCCCAACTGCGGGGCTGCCCTGGAGCTGGCGGACGCGGCCCGATGCTCTTCATGCGGGAACTGGGTCAACTCCGGCGAGTATGACTGGGTCCTTTCCGAGATCACTCAATCCTGCGAATGGGCGGCCCGTCACGACTGCGGGATGCAGGGCTTCGACGCGCTGGCGGAGTCGGACCCCTGGCTCGACGCCCAGTTCCTGGAGGACCGCGCGTCCGTGGCGTTCTGGCGCTGGCAGCAGGCCCTGCGGCTGGGGGATCCAGCTCCCTTGCGATGCGTGGCCACGGAGGCGTTCTGCCGGGGATTTTCCGCGGAGCCGGCGGAGAAGCGGCGGCACTACCGCGATCCGGCGGTCGGGTGCGTGGAGGTCCTCGCCTTCGAGACCGCGGGAGGCCGCGAGTACTGCCACGCGATGGTGCGCTGGTCCGGCCGGGAGCACCGGGCTTCAGCCGGTCCGCGTACTCCCGGAATCCAGGTCCTGTGCGAGCATGTCTTCGTCCTGGAGCGGCGCCAGGGGGTCAAGACGGATATGAGGGCCGGACTCTCCTCGCTCCGGTGCGCCTCGTGCGGAGCGCCGCCCTCGCAGCGGGACGCCGCGGCGTGCGGACAATGCGGCACCCCGTTCAACGACGGGAGCAGGGGCTGGGTGCTCTCCCGCATGGTATCCCTTCACGACTGGTCGGCTCCGACCCAGGCCCCTCGCGCGACCGGACGGTCCAGGCTCTCCCCGGCTGCCGCGCTGTGGTTCCTGGCCTCGGCCATGCTCGCGGACGGCCGGAAGGATGCCAAGGAGATGGCGCTCCTCCGGCTCTTCGCCCGGAGGCGGGGCGTGCCGGGGGAGGAGCTCCGGGCCGTCCTGGAGGCGGCCGAGGCGCGCAGGATCGAGTTCGGTCCGCCCAAGTCGTCCGAGGAGGCGGGGGAGCTGCTCGAGGGCATGATCACCCTATGCCTCATCGACGGCGAGCTCTCCGAGCCGGAGGAACGCCTCCTGGTCGCGTTCGGGGGGAAGCTCAACGTCTCGGCGGAGATGGTGCTGGCTCTCGCCAGGAGGAAGCGCGAGGAGTTTCGAAGAAGGCTGACGGCTTCGGCTCAGTAGCCCTGGAAGCTCTCCGTCACGATCCGGTCCTGCGGGAATGAGAGCTCCTGGGCGAGTATCTTCCTCATCGCGTCCACCATCCCCGGCGGCCCGCAGACATAGAACCGGCGTTCCAGGAAGTCGGGTATTTCTTCCCGGAGGAGCTGCGCCGTGACGAAGCCGGACCTTCCCTTCCACGCCGGTCCTGGCTTCGCCAGCACATGCACCACCCGCAGCCTCGGGCAGCGCGCCTGCATCGCGTCGAAGTCGTCCTTGAACGCGATGTCCTTCATCGTCCAGTTCCCGTAGAGCAGGACCATGTCCGCGTCCGCTTTCGAATCGACGAGATGGGCGCAGATGCTCCGGATCGGGGTGATCCCGATCCCGCCGGAGAGGAAGGCGGCCTTGGGATGAGCCGGATCGAAGGTGAATCTCCCCATGGGGTACCGGATCGTCACCGGGTCGCCGGGTCTGAGCTCATCGAAGGCTTTGGAGAAGTCGCTGGAAGTCAGCTTCTTGGTGAACTCGATGTAGCCCTTTTCCGTGGGCGAGCTGGAGATGGATAGGAAGCGCTTGAGCGAGGGGTCGTGAAGCGTCACCGCCAGGAACTGCCCCGCTTGAAAAGGGATGTCCCCTCCTGTTTCGACCCGGATGCTCTTCACGTCCGGGGTCCGGGGGATGACCTCTTTGACTTTGACGGTCGCTTCCCGCGGCATGTCAGTAGATGTTCTTCATGTCGACCCGCGAGCTGATGATGCCGGAGTAGAAGTGGATGATGCTCCAGCCGATGTAGAGGCCCACGAGCACGAAGATGACGGTCGGCAGCATTTGGAGCGCGGTCTCGAGTGCGGCCCGGTTGCGCTCTCCGGTCATGAAGGCGAGGTGCTCGAGTTCGCGCTCGAGCTTCCCGCTGGCCTCCCCGGCCTCGAGGCAGTCCATCTCCTCGTCCGTGAACAGGCGCAGGGGCTGGAGGGTCTCGCAGGCGCTCATCCCCTTCTCGGCCCGGAGCAGGCTTTCCTGCAGCCCGGGGTCTTCCTCCGCCAGGCCGGCCGCCCGCGCGGCCAGGGATACGGCGCGGGGGAACCCCAGCCCGGAAGCGACCAGCATGGACAGGAACCGCGCGAAGTCCTGCCCCACGATGGAGCAATAGATCGGCGTCCACCGGAGCAGGTTCGGCATCCTGGCCAGCAGGCGCGGCAGATACAGGAGCAGGGCGATGCCGGCGTAGATCGGGACGAGGGTCAGGGCGACCTCCGCGAGGTAGGGCGTCATGCCGGAGGTGAAGGCCGTGCGCACGCGCAGGGCGAAAGGCGCGAAATGGACGAGGAAGAGCGGGTAGGCCAGCTTGGGGAGCACCCCGAGCCAGAACTTGCGGCGCTCCTCCAGGGTCTCGGCGATGGAGGCGCAGACCTTCTCGAGCCGGCCGGAGGTCTCGCCCACGGCCACGGCCTCGGTCTGCCAGAGGGGGAAGACCCCGGGACGCTTGCGCATGGCGTCGGCCAAAGAGGAGCCGGATTCCACCTCCTCGGCGAGCCTGGCCAGGCACGAATCGCTCTCGCGATTCGAGAAGGTGCGCAGCGCGCGGCTCAAGGGGACGCCGGCCTGGCAGGCGTTGCCCAGCGAGCGGAAGAGGCGGATCCGCCTCAGGGCCTTCATGCGGTCAGCCGGTCCAGGGCGCCGATGAACTCCGCGCAGTCCGCGTAGCGCTCCCCGGGCTCGGGCCGCAGGGCCTTGGCCAGGGCCGGGTCCAGGTCCGGCGGGAGTTCCGGGGCGATGAAGCTCGGGGCCGGGTACGCCATGGAGCGCTTCTGGGTCCAGTGCTCGGACGCGACGAAGGGGAAGCGGCCCGTCGTCATCTCGTAGAAGATGATGGCGAGCGCGTAGAGGTCGGACGTGGGCACGGCCGGCCCGGACTCCTGCTCGGGGGCCATATAGAGAGGCTGCGCGGTCATGGTGGCGCCCGGGAGCGTGCCGCTGGTTTTCCGCAAGGCCTGGCCGAGGCCCAGATCGACCAGCTTGGCGCGTCCCTTGTCCGTGATGAGGATGTTGCGGGGGGTCAGGTCCCCGTGCACCTGTCCCCGCGAATGCGCGTAGTCCAGGCCGGCCGCGACCTGGCAGAGGAAGACGAGGGCGGAGGCGATGCTGATGCGCCGGCCCTCTCCGAGGAACGTGCCCAAGGGCTGGCCTTCGAGCCGCTCCATCACGAGCACGACCCGGCCGTCCGATTGGAGGACGTCCTCCAGGACGGGCAGGGCCGCGTGCTTGACCTCCCGCATGGACATGGCCCACGAGGAGAACTCGGACAGGCCGGGGCTCCCTCCGTGCAGTTCAGGAGACACGGTCTTCAAGAGGACGGTCTTCCGGGTGAGTTCGTCGGCGGCCAGGCAGACGCTGCCGTACTGCCATTTTCCGGCATCGGGGCCGGGGCGATAGCGCTCCGCTAGCATGTCAGGACAGGGATAAAATAGCAAAACTCAGGACTTAGGTGTGGCCGAAGGCTTCTTCTTCAGCTCGTAGTATCCCTTCCAGAACGCCAGGGCCGCGAGCGTGAAGCCGATGTTCACCACCAGGAGCGCGATCTTGAGCGGGAGCAGGTCGAAGAGGATCCCCACGCCGTAGCTCCCCGCCATGATGAGGGCGAGCTCCAGGGCCATGAGGAAGCCCATGGCCTTTCCCGCGGACTCGTTTGGAAGCTTGGACTGGAGGAACGAGGTGACGCTGATGTCGCTCGCGGTCCAAAGGAGGCTGCGGGCGAGGATGAGAGGGAGGATGGGCCAGACGTTCCCCACGAGCGATGTGGCCCAGACGGTCAGTACGCCGAGGGCCATGGGACGGACCCAGTGGTAGGGGGACCGCTTCTTGGAGGCCGCGTTCTGAGTCCCCATCATGACCTGCAGGAGCAGGAGCGCGCCGAGGAGCTCTCCGAGGTTCGAGGCGCTCCCGATCCACGCCGCCTGAGCGGGGACCTGGAGCACCGTCTTGACGAACATGGGGATGACCATCTGCTCGAACACGCGGTGCACGACCATGGGGCCGAGCACCATGAGCGCGATCCAGCGGAGCTCTTTGCTCGCGAACATGATCTTCGCTCCCGCCTTGATGTCCGAGACGATCCGCTGGAGGTAGGACCCCGACGTGACGGCCGCGTCGGGCAGGTGGGGTCCGGGCTGCGGGGGGGCGGACGGAGCCTCGCCCAGCTTGAGCCGGTAGTAAAGGAAGGCGGCCAGGAGATAGGCGGGCGGATGGATGAAGAGGGCCGCCGCGAGGCTCACCTTGCTGATGAGCAGGCCGACGAGGAGGGGGGCCAAGGTCCCGGCGATCTCGTACGCGATGTGCGTCTTGGCGTTGAACTTGCTCAGGACCTTGTGCTCCCGGCCCAGGATGCGGGCCGGGATGCAGTCGCGGCAGGTGAGGATGACCCCCATGGCCGCTCCGGAGAGCGCGTGCAACGGGAGGATGGTGAGCGGGGTGGCGGCTCCCGTCAGCAGCAGGCTGATGACGCCCGCGACGATGGCCGCCTGCCCGACCAGGGCGGCGGCGAGCACCTTGTTCACCGGCTTGCGGTCGATGACCCCTCCCGAGACCATGCTCGCCAGGGTCATGGCGGTCCCCCAAGCCGCCGCCATGGTGGCCATGATGACCGCGCTGTTGAAGGTGGTGAGCACGATGAGCGGCATGGTGAGGCTGACGGCCTCCAGGCCGACCTTGAACACGCCGGTCGCGACCAGGGCCCGGCGCGAGGACTCCTTCTTGCGCGCTTCGTCGATCTTGAGCTCCTGCTCCTTGATCTGCGGGCCGGTCGCCGGGGAGAGGCTGCCGGCCCGGTGCCCTGCGGGCTCGTCCCACGCATACGCGGTCCCGGGTTCGGACAGGGACACGCCTCCGTCGAAGACCTTGGTGAGCTGCGCCTCGAGCTTGGCCGGGGCTTCCGTGTCCTTGGATCCCTGCAGAGCCTTGATCTCTTCGACCTTCTTTTCCAAGGCCGGAAGAGGAGAGACGGCGCCCTTCGGGGACAGCGGCTCCCGAGCCGCAGCCGCGACAGGCCGGGCCTGCTGTCGGGCCGGTGAGAGCGTTTGGAGCGGACCAGCTCCTAGCGGCGAGGCGGTTTGTACGCGAGGCAGGCTCAGGGTACTCGGAAGGAGGGTCCCGGAGAGGTCCATCGCTCCCAGAGAGTTCTGTCCCAACGACGGCCCGAACATGGGCACGGGCGCGACCACGCCGCCTGCCCCGGCTTGCACCGCCTGAGCGATGGTGTTGGCGGCCGCGGGGTGCCAGGAGGCGAATATGAGAGACGACGCGAGCAGGAGCCTCACCCGCAGGTAGTATAGCCCGGACCCTGGGACAGCTATAGCGGCTTAAGCCCTATGCAGGGGCAGGCTTCAGGCCTACGGACGGGTGGGCCGCAGGGCTCTTAAGAAGGTGACATCCGGCCTATGCGCCTAGCAGGAGCCTTTCCGCCTCAGCCTCGAGCTCCCGGAGCGGGGGCGATCCCGCGGATTACACGGGTACTGCAGAGATATTATAGCATCCCCTCAGCGAGATGAAGCGCGCCCCCCTGGCGTTCCTGGCGCTGGCCCTGGGCTTGGCCGGCTGGTTCATCGCATCCTCCGCCCCGGTGTTCGACGAGCCGGCGCACCTCGCCAGCGGCTACTCCGTGCTCCGGACCGGGCGCTACCGCAACGAGGTGATGATCCATCCTCCCTTCGCCGAGGCTTGGGCCGCTCTTCCCCTGCTGGTCCTGCCGCTGGAGGATTTCTTCTCGCACCCCGACTACGCGGATTGGCGCATCTTCCACCACGCGGACCGTTTCCTGTACCGCAACAGGATGCCGGCCGCCAGGATCCTCGGCGCGGCCCGGGCTTTCAACCTCCTGACCTGGCTGCCCCTGGTCTTCGCCGTCTTGATCCTGTGGTCCCGCCGCATCGGCGGAGAGCTCGCCGCCGTCTCGGCCGCCGGGGCCGCGGCCCTGACCCCGGCTCTGCTCTCGAACTTCTCCTTGGCCACGGCGGATGCGGCGCCCGCCGCGCTCTGGTTCGCGTCCTTCTGGCTCCTTCGGGAGTCGACGCTCTCCTCCCGGCGCGGGGAGACCCTCGCCGCGGCCGCGGGGGTCTGCGCAGGGCTGGCCGCGGCCTCGAAATTCAACATGATCCTGCTGATGCCGACGGCCTTGGCCCTGCTGGCTCTCCAGGTCCGCGGCGACGGACGCCGCTGCGCGCGGCTCGCGGCCTTGTTCTGCCTGTGTTCTTCGGCCGCGCTCGCGCTCGTCTACAGGGTCACCTACCTGCCGCTCTATTTCCAGGACCTCGCCGCGGCCTTATCCGAGCTGAAGGGGGGGCGGGCCTCGTTCCTTTTCGGCCGCCATCTCTCCACCGGGCATTGGGCGTATTTCCCGACCGCTCTCTTGGTCAAGACGCCTATCCCGGTCCTGGCCCTGTGCTTCGCGGGTTGTTTTTTTAAGACCCGGGAGGCGTTCTGGATCTTCATCCCTCCCGCGGTCTATCTGGCCGCTGCCATGGCTTGCCCCACCCAGATCGGGATACGGCACCTGCTCCCGGTCATCCCGTTCATGCTCCTTCTCGCGGGCCTGGGTGCGGCGGAGCTGTGCTCGCGCAAGCGCGGGAAGACGCTCGTGCTCGCTCTCGGGCTGTGGGCCGGAGTCTCGGTCGGCGCGTCGTCTCCCCATCTGTTGGCCTATTTCAACGAGGCGGTGGGCGGACCGGCGCGGGGTTATCGCGTGCTCGTGGATTCCAATCTCGATTGGGGGCAGGCCCTGCCGGACCTTGGGCGGTATCTCCGCCGAGAGGGCTCCCCGACCATCTTCCTCTCCTACTTCGGGACGGCCGACCCGGCCGCCTACGGGATCCGGTACGTGCCGGTCCTGTTCCCGCCGCATGTCGATCGGCCGGGGAACGCGGAGGGATGGGATGCGTCCGGGCGAGTGCTGTTCGCGGTCTCGGCCACGAATCTCCAGGGAGTCTACTTCTCGGACCCGGGCCTGCTGGGGTGGCTCAAGAGCCGCAAGCCGGTCCGGACCTTCGGCTACTCCATCTTCCTTTACGACCTTGCCGACGATGCGCAGGGGCAGGCGCTGCTGGTCCGCCTCCTGGCGGACCCAAGGGCCTAGGGGAACGCCTCTCCTTCGGCCCATGCGGTAGGAGGCCGGAGGCGCAAGACTATGTCGGGCAGATGACCTACGGAGTATTGCTGTCCGCATGCCTTTTCGCGAGCGCGGCCGAGAACGGGGCCATGCTCGAGCTCTCCGCGCTCGGGACCCCGCAGGCGGCTCCCGACATCGTCGCCGTCGCGCCCGTGCCCCGGCCGCGCAAGCCGGGCCTCACCCTCCTGCGGGCCGTGGAGCCTGTCCCCGACTACTCCATCAAGATGGTCAATGTCATCCATGTGGACCCGGCGAACTACGAGGTCCGCGCGGTGCTGGCGCAGACCGTCCTCCATAGGAGCAGGGCCACGCTGCCTGAGATGATGGCTGCCGTGCCCGAGGCCATGGCCGGGATGAACGCGAGCTTCTTCTCTCTCAAGGACGGGGGCTTGGTCGGCTTCTTCATGGAAGGCGGGAAGGTGAAGAAGTACCAGCCGCATCCCTCCATGGACCGCATCTTCTTCACCCGCGCGGACGGCACGGCGGGAGTCTCCTACGGCACCGAGCTCGACCCGAAAGGCGTGGCCTCCGCCGTGTCCGGGAAATCCTCCTGGGACCAGGAGAGCCCTTCCGCGCGGACGGCCCTGTGCATCGACTCCGGCGGGCATGTCCGTCTGGTGAGCGCCTATCCGGTCAAGACGCTCGGCTGGATGACGGAGTACCTCCGGACCCGTGAGACCTGCTCGAAGATCGTGCACCTCGACGGCGGCGGCTCGACGCAGACCGCGTTCCGCGGCCCCGGCGGGCTCTCCATCGGCTGGGAGAGGAAGCACGCCTGCGAGAAGCCGCAGCGCGAGTCTCCGGCCGAGTGCTTCCGCAAGGTACCCGCGTTCCTGCTGGTGCTGCCGAGGCGGTGAAGGCCGTTTGACTGCCTCCTAGGAGGTGGTCTAGAATGGTCCTGCTATGTCCGTCCGTCTGCTGGAAGCGGCGCGGTCGTCGATGAACGACTTCTTCCCGACCCTGCCCTGGAGCATCCGGCTCAGCCGCTCCGGGCAGAGCCGCGTGATCGGGCAGGGCCCGGAACGCCTGGAGATCGCCTGCCGCACCGACGCCCCTCTGCGCTCGCTCGCCCGGGCGGACCTCTCGACTTTCCTCGACCAGTACGTCGCGGGCGAGGCGGACCTCAACGGCGACATGTACGCCTTCGTGTGCACGCGCAACCACCTGCGGCGGGACTCGGACTGGAAGGTCCGCTTCAAGGTCTGGATCCGGCACGTGGGCACGATGGCCTTCCCTTCGTCGGTGCGCGGCAAGCTGATCGCGGTCTCGTCGCACTACGACCTGCCCAACGAGTTCATCCTCTCCTATCTGGACACGCGCACGCGGGCGTACTCCTGCGCCGAGTGGAAGGACCCTGCCAACGTGGCCGTCCCCTACGACGAGCCCCTCGAGGACGCGCAGCACCGCAAGTTCCTCCAGGCCGCCCAGGCCCTGCAGGTCCAGCCCGACGACAAGTTCATAGACCTGGGCTGCGGCTACGGCTACATGACGCACCTCGTCGAGACGGAGTTCGGCTGCAAGGACGCCTCGGGCATCACCCTCTCCAAGAACCAGGTGGACACCGGCTACTCCAGGAACCTCAAGCGCATGCACTACCGGGAGCTTCCCCCGGAGGGCCAGTACGACAAGATCTACACCTGCGGCATGGTCTCGCACCTCGACCAATCCGAGATCCGGGTGTTCTACAAGCACGCCTACGGGCTGCTCAAGCGTGGGGGGTTGTTCTGGATGCACGGGATCGTGCCGCCGGCCAACGACTACGGCATGACCAACTACAACAGCTTGTCCGGGACGTTCAGCCAGAGGTATGTGTTCCCCAACCACTTCCAGTTCCCGGTATGGGTCCACCTGCGGGTCATGGAGGAGACCGGCTTCAAGGTCCGCGAGGTGCGCTACAAGTACGGACACTACAATAAGACCCTGCGGGACTGGTACCGGCGCTTCCTCGAGAACCTGCCCAGGACCCGTCCCCTCATCAATCCGGTCATCGAGCGGGCCTGGCACCTCTACTTGACCTACGCCTCCTCGGTGGACGGCAAGTACAGCATCATCAAGCAGATACTCGCGACCAAGGATTAGGCGTCGAGATAGAGGGTGTGGTCTTCGGCCCGCCTCTCGACGACGCCCCTGCGCAGGCATGTCCAGGCCACGCACAGGATCACCGCCAGGGCCAGCCACTGGGAGGGGGAGAGGACCGGCCACAGCAGGTTGCCCCGGTAATCCCCCCGGAAGAATTCGAGGAAGAACCTCATCGTCGAGTACAGGAACAGGTGGCCGAGGAACGCCATGCCGTAGCGCAAGCGGCCTTGCCGGATCCTCGGCATGACCCAGTAGGCGAGGAAGACGAAGATGGCGAGCTCCCCGGCGCCCTCGTAGAGCTGGACCGGGTGCAGCGGTACTCCCAGGAGCTCCGGGGCGACGCTGCTGGCCGGGTCCGTGAACGCCACGCCCCAGGGCATGCAGGTCGGGCTTCCATGGCAGCAGCCCTGGAGGAAGCAGCCGACGCGGCCGATGCCGTGCCCGAGGGCTCCCGCGGTGAGCCAATAGTCCGCTACCGGGAGATAGGTCCGCGGGCGGTGGGAACGGTTGTAGACGATCTGGAACAGCCAGCCTGAGACGATCGAGCCGATCAGCCCGGCGAGCACCACGGAGCCGGTCTGCCAATTCCGCCATATGAAGCCGGGATCCTGGAGGATATAGTCCCTTTCGACGATGTAGAAGCCGATCCGGGAGCCGATCACAGTCCCGAAGAAGAGCGTGTAGGCCAGGGCCCAGAAGCTCCGGTCGTCGAGTTGGATGTGCGGGCGGTTGCGCATCACCCAGAGGAGCCCCAGGAGGTACCCCGAGGCCACGAGGATGCCGTAGGGGTGCAGGCGCAGGCCCAGGATGTCGAAGTAGGGCAGCATGAGCTGCCAAATGATACCGTTCAGCGGAGCTTTCCGCCAGGGCAAAGGTGTGCTCCTTACCCTGCGGGAAGTGCCGGGGGTAAGTGTTTTCGGCCCACCCCCTTGAAATTCCCCCGAAAACCGTCTATAACTATGCGTCGGTGACCGCCGAGAGCACAGCTCTCGGGGGTCCTTTTTTTTATCAAAGGAGGAACGGATGCTTTCGACCGTCGTGGCCCTGGCAGTCGGGTCCTTCGTCTTCGCCGAAGCGCCGCGGGACATCGGCCGCAGGATCTGGCTCAATGAGAGCAACGGGTCGGAGCAAGGCCTCGTGCATTGGAACAAGGGCGAGGCGTTCGCCTCCATGGGCATCGGCCATTTCATCTGGTATCCGGCGGGGCAGAAAGGGCGGTACGAGGAGACGTTTCCGCGCTTGGTGGAGTTCATGAAGGCGCGCGGCGCGCGGCCTCCGGCGTGGCTGAAGTCCGGGCCCTGCCCTTGGCCGGACCGCGAAGCCTTCCTCGCGCAGGCGAACGGCCGCCGGGCGAGGCAGCTCAGGCGCTTCCTTCGCAGGACCGTGGGTCTGCAGGCCCGCTTCATGACCGAGCGCCTGCGGACGGTGCGTTCGATGCTGGTCATGGCCGGGGTCGGAGAGCGTTTCGACGCGCTCGCGCAGAGTCCTGCGGGGCTCTACGCCCTCACGGACTACTTGGATTTCAAGGGCTCCGGATTTTCTCCCACGGAGCGCTACAACGGCAAGGGCTGGGGTCTGCTCCAGGTGCTGGAGAATATGCGCGGCGACGGCTGGGGCAAGGCCGGGGTGCAGGACTTCTCGCGGGCGGCCGCCCGCGTCCTTCGGAGCAGGGCCCTCAACTCCCCGGATGCGGAGCAGGAGCTGCGCTGGCTCGCGGGCTGGAAGCGCCGCGTGCGGACCTACCGCTAGGCTGCGGAGCAGCCTGGCCCCGAGCGGGTATTAGGAAGTGCTTCAGCGAGTGGGCTGATCAGCGCGCTTTCAAGGCCGCCAGGGTCTTGAGCACCACGGACTCGTTGTCGGACAAGGACTCCATCTGCACGAAGAGCTCCCGGACGACCTCCTCGTGCGTCACTCCGGTCACGCCGGAGCCCTCCAGGAGCAGGCGGGCGTAGCGGGCCGCGCGGTCCACGAGCTTCCCGTTCGTCGGGTTCACCCAGGTCATGAGGTTGCCCATGTAGCGGTTCATGCGGCCCATAAGGAGGGTCGAGTGGATGTTCAGCATCATCTTGAGCAGAAGATGGTCGAAGAGCTCCCCATGGCCGGAGTTGCGGAAGCGTTCGCTGTGCTTGCGGAAGGACCATAGTACGTCCTTGCCCTCCCGCGTGATGGAGAACTCCAGATGGTGCGCGCCCGGCAGCACGCGCTCCCGGTAGGCCCGGGCATTGTCCCCGAAGTCGAAGCCGAGCAGGTACTCCAGCGTGGTCTTCGGGTTGCGCGCGGGCCAGCCCAGCACGCGCGGCTCGCGCAAAAGCAGCTTGCGCCACGCCTCGATGGGGGTACGGCAGCCGGGGAGCATGATGTAGGACAGCGAGTGCTCGTTGCGCGGGAGCACCTGGTTGTTGAAGGGGGGGAGGCTGAAGGTCGGTGAGCGCTCCGTGGAATCCGTGAACACGGTGATGGCGTACTCGTCCGCCGTGTAGAGGACCCGGTCGTTGGCGTGGTAGGCGTCCGCCTCCAGGCGGATGAAGGGCTCCAGCCGGGATATGTCCAAAGAGAGGGTGTGGGCGATGAACTCCTCCAGGCGCGCGTCCTTGCCGGGGAACAGGGCCAGGCCGATGCCCAGCATGAGCACGGTGGAGGCCTGCATGCGCGTGCTGCCGGAGAGGGCCATGGGCCCGACATACAGGCAGATGGAGCGGATGCCCGGGTTTTGCAGCACCCGGCGGGAGCGCTCCACCTCGCGCAGGAGCACGTCCTTGGGGTTGCAGAACAGGAAGAAGGGGGGGCGCTTGGAGACGCGGCAGGCCTCTTCCGTGGCTCCGATGACGAACGGCGTCTCGCCGCCTTCGGTGGACGAGACCAGGAGGTCGTTCTTGCCGAAGCCGAGCCCGCGGAGCTGCTCCGCCCCGTATTCCGGGAAGTCCTCGAAACCCTCCAGGGAGTGGACCAGGGCCACATCCCCTCCGGCCATGAATCCGACCACCGAGTCCCGGGAACCCTCTCGCGCGGCGCGTCTCCAGAGATACTCCAGGCTCAACGAGAGGCGGCCGGTCGCCCCGCAGCCGCAGAGGAATACCCTGCCGCCCGCCTTGAAGGTGTCCTGCACCGCGGCCGTGAGCTCCGAGACCTCGGGAAGCGCTCCCCGCACCGCGCGCAGGGCGTCCACATCCACGCTCAGGAGCAGCCGCGCGGCTTCCTTCAGGTCCGAGCGCGCCAGCTCCGAGAGGTTGCGCGTCCTCGGGTGGCAGGCCTCGGTCGGCAGCGTCCCGAGCTTGTAGAGGTGGGCGGTCTTGAGATACTCCTCCGCGCGTTCACGCGGCCCGGAGTTCCGGGTCATGGGTAGAACCGCTCCAGGGAGGCGGTGCGGACGAACTCCTTCTCCAGGCCGAACATCTGGGCCGTGAGAAAGCCCACGTCCGCGAGCGTCCTTCCGGAGGGGGGCTTGAGGCCCAGGCCGCGCGACCCGACGTGTTCGGCCAGCAGGAAGAGGGGTTCCTTGTTGTGGTACCCGTAGTCCTCGCGGTGGAGCATGCCGTGGTCCGCGGTGATGAGGAGCAGGTCGCCCCGGCGCATGCGGCGTTCGATAAGGGGGAGTATCCGGTCCGTCTCCGCGAGGCAGGTCAGGGCTCCGTCTACGTCCCGCGTGTGGCCGTAGAGGCTGTCCGTATCGACGAGGTTGGCGAAGATGAACGTGCCTTTCGGGCGGAAGACGGAGCGCGCCGCGTCCAGGGCGTTGACCACTCCCTGGACCGAGAACGGGTTGGTATCCTTGGCCTTGGGGTGGACGAAGCGCAGCCCCAGGCCCGGATCGAGGAAGGCCTTGGAGGTGAGCTTGATCTTCTCGTGATACCGCGTGTTCACGAGCTCGCTCGTCTTGCCCACGGCCACGGTCCAGACGTCGCGCTCGAAGAGGATGTCCACCAGGGTCTTGGACCCCAGCGGCAGCACCGCGTCGTGGCGGTTGGCCGTGCGCACGAGCTCTCCCTCCGGGCTGCGGACATAGGCTCGGCCGATGGCGCGCGTCATGGGGACGGACATCTCGAGGGCGAGCGCCAAGGCCGCGTCCGCGATGCGGTGCTGCTCCGGGACCGGGATGACGGCCTCGTCCATGGCCAGCTGGATGACGGGGTCGCACTTGCTGGAGTAGACCACGGGCCGGCCGGTGCGGGAATGCTCGGCGGCGTTGCGCTCGATGGCGTCCATGCCTCCGGCCATCTTGTTGAACAAGGTCTTGCGGCCGATGCGTTCCTCGAGCCTGCGGATGTACTCCGCCGAGAAGCCGTCCGGGAAGAGCGAGAAGGTCCGGCCGTCCAGGACGCCGACCATCTCGCGGTGGCCGATGACGCTGTCCGCGGAGGCCGAGGCCTGTTCGACGCGCGAGGCGTTCGCACCGCTCCGTCGTTTCCCCAGTTTCTCGGCCGCCGTCGGGCTCAATAGGTTCGCCAGGCCCAGGCGGCAGAGGTTGGGCAGGCGCAGCGGCGTGGTCCGGCGGGAGAGGAGGAACTCCAGCGTCGAGAGCCCTACCGCGTCCAGCACTAGAACTAGTACGGTCCTAGGTCCGCTTCGCATGAGGCCCTCCGCATTCCAGGTAGGATAAGACGGCTCCGGCCATGCAGGCCATGGAGCCGGCGGCGGCGCCCCAAGCGCCGATCCTGGCGGGGAACGCCGTGCTCGTCTCTCCGGAAGCGAACGACAGCAACAGCGACGCCCCCGCGATGACGAGGCCTGTTCCCAAGACCGCGAGCAGGACGATGAGCCCGACCCTGCCCGGGCGGAGCCGCACTCGGAGCAAAGCCCGGCGGGCCGCCAGCAGGAGCCCGGCCCAGATCCACCAGGACAGGACCCGCTCCCAGGACAGCTCCCGGGCGTAGCGGACAGCCTCGATGACGGGGGCGAATGCCGTCCGGAGGAGGGGCTGCTGTCCAAGGCGGCCGGCTGTCAGGGGGAGCACGTCTTGCGTGCGCCTTTCCCGCAGTATCTCGAGCACCACGTCGGCGAACTCTCGCTTGGGCGTGCCCGGCGGGACGCGGAACGCGGTCCAGGTCCGCCAGGCGCCGCTCCAGCCGTGCCAATCGGAGGAAGAGACGAGGTGCAGGCCATGCTTCGACTGCGCCAGGAGCATGGCGGCCTCGGCGTCCGGATTGGGGACGGGATGGCCGAAATTGGCGATCTCGAAGCCGTCCACTCCGGCGGAAACGAGGCGCGATACATCCGGCCCTTTCAGCTTCCAGGACAAGGCCAGCACCGCGCCCCCGTCCGGGAACCGTTCGTTCGGCCGCCGCGCGGCCGCGACGAACTTCCGCGCGTCGCGCAGGTCCTCCGGCTCGATGCGCTTCCTGGAAAGCGTGGTCCCCAGGCCCAGGAGATAGCCGCCGCCTCTCTCGCGCAACTCGACGCCCGGGAGCACGGCGGGCAGCCCGGGCGCCGCTTCGGCGAGGTCCAGGGCCTCATAGGACCCGGAGCTGTCGTCGTGTTCGGTCACCGCCACCACGTCGCAACCCCGCGCCGCGTGGAGTTCAAGGTTGTCCTCGGCCGAGACGATGCCGTCGTGGGAGGCCAGGGTGTGGGTCTGCAGGTCCGCGATGACCGTGCCGGGGGCCTTGGCTCTCAGGCGCCAGCTCGGCAGCGGCACGAGCGCGCAGAACAGCACGTAGCATGCGAAGAGCCCGATCGCCCACCCGCAGGCGGCGAGGGCGCGTCGAGTAGGCCTCACGACGAAGAGGGGGAACAGGGCGACCCAGACGAGGGTCGAAACGGCGGCCAGGCGGTAGTCAGGGGCTCCGGCGAGCGCATGGAAGGGGGCGGCGAAAGGCTCGATCGCCGAGGCCGTAGCCGGCATCTCCAGGACGAAGCCGTCCGCTCGGGCTCCGCTCCTGGGGTCGAACGGACCGGCCGGATCCCCGGGCAGGGCGGCGAGCGCGGAGAGCAGGACCAGGAAGAGGAGAACGGCCTTCCAGGGCACGGGGACGCATCACCTCCTGGCGAGAGCGCGCACGACCGCGGCCAGCTCCGGGAGGTGGATCGGCTTGGGCAGATGCATCTGGAATCCGGCGAGGATGATGTTCGTCCTGTCCTCAGGGCGGGACAGGGCGGTCAGGGCCGCGGCCGGCACGTCGCCTCCCTGTTCCGGTCTCAAGGCGCGGATCCTGCGGATGAGGGAGATCCCGTCCTCTTGCGGCATCAGGATGTCGCACAGCAGCAGGTCCGGCTTCTCGTTCTGCAGGGCCTCCATGGCGTCGGCGGCCGATGCGGCGGTCCGCACCCGCGCTCCGCAATGCTCGAGCGCGGCTTGGAGCACGTCGCGGGTCCCCGGATCGTCGTCCACCAGGAGCACGCTCAAGCCCTCGAGGTCCGGGACGAAGGCCGGTCCGGCCGGCCTTCCCTCCGGAGGCTTGTAGGCCTGCGGGGTCGGGGCGGGCTCGGCGGGCTTGGTCAGGGGCAGGAACACGGTGAACTCGGCGCCTTGGCCCGGTCCGGGGCTCGACGCCTGCACGGTGCCCCCGTGCATCTCCACCAGGTGGCGGACGATGGCGGTGCCCAGGCCCAGGCCTCCGTGCTCGCGCGTGAGGGCGTGTTCTCCCTGCAGGAAGCGTTCGAACACGTGGGGCAGGAACTCGGGGGCGATGCCCATGCCGGTGTCCGTGATGCGGACCTCGGCCTTGCGGGGGGTCATCCCCAGGCGGGCCGTGACGCAGCCGCCCTCGGGGGTGAACTTCACCGCGTTGGAGAGGAGGTTCCAGAACACCTGCTGGAGCCGGGCGGAGTCGCCGGCCACCCAGACCGGGTCGTCGCTCATCTCGAGCTTCAGCTTGATGGACCGCCCCGCCGCAGCGGGACGGGCGACATCCACGGCCGCGGCCAGGATCGCGTTGATCTCCACGGACTTGACGTCGAGCCGGAGCTGGCCGGTCACGATGCGGGAGACGTCGAGCAGGTCCTCGATGACCTGGGCCTGGAGCTTCATGTTGCGCTCGATGGAGTCGAGGACCTGGCTGAACTCCCCCGGGGGCATCTGCTTCGAGCGCAAAAGCCAGGTCCAGCCGAGCATGGCGGTCATGGGGGTGCGGAGCTCGTGCGACAGGATGGCCAGGAACTCGTCCTTGGCTCGGTTGGCGGACTCGGCGTCCACCCGCGCGTCGCGCTCCCGGCGGAGGAGCTCCTCGCGCTCGAGCTCGACCTGGCGGCGGCGCGTGATGTCGATGGCCACTCCCATGACCCCGTCCGCCCGGCCGGCGGGTCCGGATTGGGGCACGTAGTGGGTCTCGAAGTAGAGCCCGCCCTCGCGCACGATGTCCGTGACGGTCTCTCCGTTCAAGGCGCGGCGGATGTTGCGCAGGACGCGGTCGTTGTCGGCGTAGAACTCGAAGATGGAGCGGCCGATGACCTCGCCGGGCTTCAGGCCCAGCCCCTCCAGGCCCCGGCCCTCGGAGAGGGTGAACATCCCGGTCTGGTCCACGGCGAAGAGGACGACCGGCACGTTCCCCACCACGGAGCGCAGGCGATGCCGCACCCCGCGCAGGGACTCCTCGATGCGGCGCTGCGCCGTGATGTCCTGGATGATGGCGAGCAGAAGGGTGCGGCCCTCTCCCTGGACCCGGTGGAACACCACCTCCGCGTCGAGGAGGCTCCCGTCCTTGGTCTTGTGGCGCCACGCGCCGATGCCGTGCAGCTCCTCTCCCCGGGACACGGCGGTCAGGGCCTGAAGGCGTCCGGACTCTTCCTCGGCATGCAGGTCGTGCATGCGCAGCCGGAGGAACTCCTCGCGGGAATAGCCGTACTTGCGCTCCGCCGCGGCGTTCACATCCACGTAGCGCAGGGTCTGGGCGTCCACGACCCAGACCGGCTCCGGCGAGGCCTCGAAGAACTCGCGGTACGCCGAGAGCTTGGACTTATCGGCGGATGGCTCGCGTCTCATGGGATACTCGGACGGAGAAAGGGTACCTTGGGATTCTATGAGTTATTGAGGGGGGGGGTCAACCGCGGCGCGCCGCTTCGTGAGCAGGTACGCCAGGAGCGCGAGGCCCGCCCCCGCGAGGGCGAGGCCGATCCGCCGCCAGACCAGCTTCTGACGCTCGACCGCGAGCCTGGCTTCGAGGGTCTTGAACGCCGATTCCTCCTCCTCCAGCAGGGACAGGCCTTCTTCAAGGAGGCTCTTCGCGCTGTCGGAATAGTGCTGGAAGACCAGCGTCTTCCCCCCGGACGTGTCCTTCTTCCCCCTTCTCATGGACGCGACGGTCCGCGCCACTCCTTCGTAGATGAGCATGCGGTTGGCGTCGATGAGCCGGTGTCTTCCTTTGGAGACTTTATCGAGAGCTGCGTGCGTCCGCCCGCGCAGCTCCGCGCGGCGCGCGGGGATCTCTCCGGGCTCCTTGGCGTCGCCGTACCCGCGCATGAGTTCGTCGAGCTCGAAGATCAGGGGGCGCAGGTCCGCTACGCTGGAGTTGAGCTCGGCCATCAAGGCCTCCGCGGGGTCGGCCGGAGGGGTCTTGTCCGCAGCCGCCGCCAGGCTGAGCAGGAGCCAGGCCGAGAGGAACGTCCGCATGGGCTCCACGCATGGTAGCATACAGCCCGGCTCGAAAGGCCTAGGAGTTTGTACAGGCCCTCGGCTCCACCCGGAATATCCCCTCTCAGCCGTTGCCGCGCGCCGCCCGCGGGGCTATCCTCGTCTTGAAGTCCAGGAGGTGGCCCATGGGATGCCTGCTCGCCTCGTTCCTTCTTCTCAGCGGTCCCGCCCGCGCGGCGGGGCCGGATGCCTTGAGCCTGTCGTACGCGGGCGCCGCGGCGGCGCTGCGCCAGCCCGGCGGGCCCGCGGGTCTGCCGGCCGTCGGGGAGGCGGGCCCGGCTCAGGGAGCCGACGAGCGCTGGCTCCAGGTGGCGGTGGCCGAGTCCAAGAGCGGCAAGAAGCCGCCCTATCCGGACGGGGCGTCCGTCGTGGACCAGCTGCGCTGGTGGGACCGCAACTACAGCTCCGTCACCACCTTCTTCTACTCCTGGCTGTGGGTCCCCAACATCGTGAGCAGCACCGATATCAACGCGGCCGCACGGCGCTATCATGAGTGCGTGGCCGAGTTGGGGGGGCGGCCGAACGCCGAGCAGAAGGTGCAGCTCCTCATCCGCGTGGTCCGGGAGCGCTTCCGCGGGACCGACAACGTCTGCCGCCATCACGCCGCCCTGTTCTACTACACGGCGCGGCAGGTGGGGCTCAGCGACGTGGAGCTGCGCCAGTTCGTGTCCAAGTACAATTTCAGGGACGACGGCGGGCACTGCTGGAACCGGATCACCATCGACGGCAGGCGCTTCGTGGTGAGCTCGGACTGGGAGACCTACTACGAGGATAGCTGAGGAGCGGCCCCGACGATTTGATAGCATACTCCTCGGACGCCTCATGAAACGCCACAGGAGCGCTGCCGAGGGCTACGGCGATCTGCCGAGGCTCCTGCGCGAACTCCGCGAGAGGACAAAGGAGCTCCAGTGCATCTACGGCATCTCCCGCATCCGGGATACGCCGAGGGCCACGATCGAGTACATCTTCCGGGGCATCGTGGATATCATCCCGAGTTCATGGCAGTATCCGGACATCGCATGCGCCAGGATCGTGGCGGGAGAGCGGGAGTACCGGACCGCGAACTATCGCCCCGGACCGGACGCGCAGGCCTCCGACATCCGCGTCCACGGCAAGAAGGAGGGCTTCTTGGAGGTCGTCTACATCGAGAAGAAGCCGCCCTCGGACGAGGGTCCCTTCCTGGCCTCCGAGAGGAAGCTCCTGGACGTCATCGCGGAGCGCATGGGCAGGATCATCGAGCACCGGCGGGCCGAAGACGAGCTGCAGGCGTCCAACCGCAGGCTCCGCGAGCTCCTGGAGCACGTGCAGAGGGTCCGGGAGGAGGAGCGGCGCCGCATCGCCGGCGAGATACACGACGACTTCGGGCAGATCCTGACCGCGTTCAAGATGGACATCAGCTGGCTTTCCAAGGAGCTGCCGCGGGACTCCGAGGCACTGCTGGCGCGGGTCCGGTCCATGTCCAAGCTGGTGGATAAGGCCCTGCAGGACGTCAAGGGGTTGGCCTCGGAGCTGCGTGCGCCGCTGTTGGATGATTTCGGGCTCTGCGCTGCGGTGCTGCACCATGCGGAAGAGTTCCAGAGACGCTCCGGCATCCGGTGCGATGTCCGTCTCGAGCCTAAGGAGATGGAGCTGGACAAAGACCGCTCCGTGCTGGTCTTCCGGATATGCCAGGAACTGCTCACGAACATCCTGCGGCACGCGCAGGCCGCGCGGGTCCGCGTGCGGCTGGTCAAGAAGCGGGGGGAGGTCCTCCTGGAGGTCCGCGACGACGGGAAGGGCTTCTCCACACGCCAGGGGCGGGACTACCGTTCGTTCGGGCTGCGCAGCATCATGGAGCGCGTGGACTTCTGGAAGGGGAAGGCGGGCATACGCAGCGCGCCGGGCAAGGGGACCACGGTCTCGATCCGGTTGCCCTGTTCCAAGGAGAGAGGGAGTGATCCGAGTCCTGATAGCCGATGACCATCCGGTGGTCCGCCGCGGCCTGCGCCAGATACTGGAGGCGACCGCGGACATCAAGGTGGCGGATGAAGCCAGCGACGGGCAAGACGCCCTGAACAAGGTCTTCAAGAACGAATACGACGTCATCCTCCTGGACATCTCGCTGCCGGGCCGCAGCGGCCTGGAGGTGCTCCACCAGCTCAAGTCGGAGCGGCCTCGGCTTCCGGTGCTCATCCTGAGCGTCCATCCCGAGGACCAATACGCGGTCCGCACCATCAAGGCCGGGGCCTCCGGCTACCTTACGAAGGAGAGCGCGGGGGACGAACTCATCGCGGCCATACGCACCGTGGCGCGGGGCAGGAAGTACATCCGTCCCTCCCTCGCCGAACGCCTGGCCGTGGAGCTGGAGACCGGGGCCTCGAAGCCCCATCACGACCAGCTTTCGGACCGGGAGTTCCAGGTCCTGCGCATGATCGCTTCGGGGAAGACCGTCAAGCAGATCGCGGACGAGGTCTCCCTGAGCACAAAGACGATCAGCACCTACCGGGCGCGCATCCTCCAGAAGATGGGCTTCGCGAACAACGTCGAGATCACGCGCTACGCCGTGGAGAACAAGCTCATCTATTGACAGGGGTCGCTCCGGGCGATTGCGTGTAGTCCTTACCCCTACAGAATAATGCGCCTGCCGCTGATACCGGGAGGCAGGCCGTCTGGTCCATAATATCCATGAAGGCGGGAGGATGGATATGATCGGGATCGACGTGAAGTGCATGTTCTGCGGGAAGTCCCTGATGTGCGAGGCCCGGCCCATGGAGGCGCGTCCCTCCATCCGGGTTCGGGTCTCGCAGGGGAAGGCGCGGGGGAACCTCTACATGAGCTCGCGCTACGAGAGCGCCGTGACGGAGGCGGACGTCCCGCTGGCGGAAGGGAAGACCGCGAAATTCTATTGCCCCCATTGCGAGCGGGAGCTGCGGGATGCGCGGACGTGTCCAAGGTGCCGGGCTCCGTTGATCCCCATGGAGAGCGATGGCGGCGGGATCGTCCTGGTCTGCTCGCGCAAGGGCTGCAAAGACCCCCTCGTCGAGTTCGAAAGCCTGGAGTCCGAGATCAGGGAATTCTACGATACGTACTACACCTTCGTAAGGTAGCCGACGGACCGGACCCCGCGTCTGCGCAGCGCATTCTCTTAAGGCGACCGAACATCCTGCGCGCCTACAATAATTGTAGGACAGAAGTGTTCTCTGCGAGAGTAAAACATGCTACCATGGCTGACATGCTGATTATTCAGCATTCAAGTCATGCATAATCACGGATTCGCTTCAAGAGTCCGTCTGAGTCCCGTGTAGGGCAAAAATGGACTCTTCGTTGCCTAAAAGCACGCAGACCGAGGTATTCCAGCCCATGAATCTACAAGCGCTCCCCAAAATCATCAAGAAGCACAGCGACCGGCGCGGCGGGCTCATCGGCCTGCTGCAGGACATCCAGGAGGAATACGGCTATCTGCCGGAGCCTGCCCTCCGGGAGGTCGCAGCCAAGACCGGCCGTCCTCTCATCGACATCTACGGGGTGTCGACCTTCTATCGCTGCTTCAGCTTGACACCCCGGGGAAAGCACCTCGTCTCGGTGTGCCTGGGAACGGCCTGCCACGTGCGCGGGGGCGCGCAGGTCGCGGCTGAGTTCGAGCGGCGCCTGGGGGTCCGTCCGGGGGAGACGACGAAGGACGATGAGTTCACATTCGAGACGGTCAACTGCCTCGGATGCTGCGCGACCGGCCCCGTGGTCGTCATAGACGGGAAATACCACGGGCAGGTCAGCGTCCGCGATGTGGCGGCCCTGATCAAGGGCAAGGGCCCCGACGCGGCGAAGCCCGGCAGGCACGGCGGGAAACACTCGGAAGAGAGGAACCACGGATGATCGAAGTCCACCTGAGATGCGTACATTGCAAGCGTTCCCTGATGGACAGCGAAGCGAAGATCGATTCGCGTCCCTCCATCAAGGTCTTGGTTTCCGACGGAAAGCAGAAGGGGCGTCTCCACCTGAGCTCTCTCTACGGAAGCTATAAGGTCCATGAGCCCTTCGACATCAAGAAGGGCTCCATCGCGAGCTTCTTCTGCCCGTACTGCAAGAAGGAGCTCAAGGGGCATCGCGTCTGCGAAAAGTGCGGGGCGCCCATGATCCCGCTCGCGCTCCAAGAGGGCGGCCTCGTTCAGATATGCTCCCGGCGCGGGTGCAAGAAGCACCTGATCGAGTTCGAGGACCCGGAGGCGGAGATCGGGGCGTTCTATGCCACCTACTCCACGTTCGTCAGATGAGCGCGAACGAGGATTGCGGCAAGATCCGGACTGTCGCCGAGTACGACGCCCTGAGGCGGGCCGTTCTGGAGCGCCAGAGCGCGTTCAAATGGTGGGTCAGCATCGGGGACATGAGCTGCTCCGCAGCGGACGCGAAGGCGCTGGAGTCGGCGTTCCGCGGCGAGATCGCCAAACGCGGGCTCAAGGACCAGGTCGGCCTCCGGCTGACCGGCTGCCACGGCTTCTGCGCGCACGGCCCGATGCTGGTCATCTCCCCGGAGGGCATCTGCTACGAGCGGGTCAAGCCCGAGGACGCTGAGCGCATCGTCTCCGAGACCATCCTCAAGGGGAACGTCATCGAGGAGCTCCTGCACACCGATCCCAAGACGAAGCAGAAGTTCCGGTACGAGCGGAGCATCCCGTTCTACAAGCGGCAGCGCCGTTCCCTCCTGAACGCCAACAAGCTCATCGACCCGAACAGCATCGAGGACTACATCGCGATCAACGGCTACGAGGCCCTCGTGAAGGTCCTGACGCGCATGAGCCCCGAGGACGTCATCGCGGAGATCAAGGGATCCGGGCTCCGCGGCCGGGGAGGCGCCGGGTTCCCGACCGGCTTCAAGTGGGAGTTCTGCCGGAAGGCCAAGAGCGAGGCCAAGTACGTCATCTGCAACGCGGACGAAGGGGATCCCGGGGCGTACATGGACCGGAGCGTCATGGAGGGCAACCCCCACAGCGTGCTGGAAGGCATGATCATCGGAGCCTACGCCATCGGAGCGAGCGAGGCTTATGTCTACATCCGCAACGAGTACCCCCTCGCGGTGCTGCGCATCCAGGAGGCGATCCGCCAGGCCGAGGCTTTCGGCTTGCTGGGAGAGAACATCCTGAAGTCCGGATTCAGCTTGAAGGTGCATGTGGAGAAGGGGGCCGGGGCGTTCGTGTGCGGCGAAGAGACGGCCCTTATCGCGTCCCTCGAAGGCAAGATGGGCATCCCGAGGCAGAGGCCGCCTTTCCCGGCCGTGAAGGGACTCTGGGGGAAGCCCACGAACATCAACAACGTGGAGACCTGGGCGAACGTCCCTCTCGTCATCAACCGGGGGGCGACGTGGTTCTCCCAGTACGGGACCCAGAACAGCAAGGGGACCAAGATATTCTCCCTGGTCGGCAAGGTCCGCTACACCGGCCTGGTCGAGGTCCCGATGGGCACGACGTTCCGAGAGCTCATCTATGACATCGGCGGCGGGATGATGGACGACCGGGAGCTCAAGGCCGTCCAGATCGGAGGACCTTCGGGCGGCTGCATCCCGAAGGGCCTCATCGACCTCGCCATCGACTACGAGAGCCTGACCGAGGCGGGCGCCATCATGGGTTCGGGCGGAATGATCGCCATGGACGACCGCACCTGCATGGTGGATGTGGCGCGCTACTTCATGAACTTCCTGAGGGACGAATCCTGCGGCAAGTGCCTCTCCTGCCGCGAGGGGACGCAGAGGCTCTACGAGGTGCTGACGGACATCTGCGAGGGAAAGGGCAAGGAGGGGGACATCGAGCTCATCTCCGAGCTCGCGACCACGGTCAAGGACGCGTCGCTCTGCGGCCTCGGCCAGACGGCCGGCAACCCCGTGCTCTCCACGCTGCGCTACTTCCGCAAGGAGTACGAGGAGCATATAAAGGAAAAGAAATGCTCGGCCGGGGTCTGCAAGGCCCTGGTGCAGTACGAGATCGACCGGGAGAGCTGCGTGGGATGCGCGCTGTGCCGGAAGAGCTGCCCGCAGGACGCGATCCGCGGGGAGCTCAAGAAGCCGCACAGCATCGATACGGCTAAGTGCATCAAGTGCGGGATCTGCTTCAGCGTATGCAGGACGAAAGCGGTCCGCATGGTCCAGGCGAGACAATATGCCACATGTGAGAATTGACGGGTTGGATCTTGAGGCCGAGCGGGGTTGGACCATCCTCGACGCCGCCCGGTTCCTGGGATTGGAGATCCCGACGCTCTGCCACGAGGACGGACTGAGCCCCTATGGGGGTTGCCGCCTCTGCCTGGTGGAGATCGGGAAAGGGCCCCGGGCCAGGCTCGTGACGGCGTGCACCTATCCCGTGGAGGAGGGTCTCTTCGTGAGGACCAACTCCCAGAAGGTCATCCGGACGCGCAGGATGAACATCGAGCTGCTCCTGGCGTCCTGCCCGAGCTCGAAGACGATCCAGGACCTCGCGGCCCAGTTCGGCGTGCAGAAGGTCCGGTTCAAGGTGCGGCATGACGACTGCATCCTCTGCGGCCTGTGCGTGCGGATGTGCGAGGAGCAGATGATGGCGAAGGCCATCGGGTTCGTGAATCGGGGCCACAAGAAGAGGATCACGACTCCCTTCGACGCGAAGTCCGACGTCTGCCGGCGCTGCGGCGGGTGCATGTACATCTGCCCGGTCTGTTCCTCGAGGTGCCAGGGGCCGGAGGCGTCCAATACGGTCTGCGGTTCGTGTCTGTCGATGCAGCCCACGTGCGTCGAGGTCTACGACGACTATCAGTGCTACCTCGGGCCGACGGGATCCTGCGGGACCTGCGTCCGGAAGGAAGAAGGGACCGCCAAGAAGGCGAAACAGTCGCCGATCAAAGAGAAAGTCACATCAGGAGGAAAGCGAGAATGAAGGTCAACAGGCTCAATGCCAGCGCTGCGACTCTGACCAAGAACAGGACGGCCGGCTCTGTGACGCCCAATAGCGGGTTGTGCGTGACTTGCGTGGACGGCTGCATCGGCATGTGCGAGGTGGGGAAATCCGCCATCCGCAGCCACGAAGTCATCTATCCCCAGCCCTTCGGCATCATCACGACGGCGGCCGAGAAGGAATATCCGGTCAGCTTGGCCGACTTCAACATCATGGGAACGGCGGTCGGCGCGCACGGGATCGAGGAGGACTCGGACAAGGCCATCTTCCCGAACGTGAAGCTGGAGGTCAAGTTCGGCCGGGCGCCGCAGATCAAGTTCAAGCTGCCGGTCGTGTTCGGCGGCCTCGGCTCGACGGACATCGCCAGCAAGAATTGGGAGGGCCTGGCCGGCGGGGCGGCCCTCGCCGGAGTCGGCTTGACCGTGGGCGAGAACGTCTGCGGCATGGACATGGACTCGACCATCAAGAACGGCCGGGTCGTGGACTCCCCGGAGCTCGCCCGCCGCGTGAAGCTCTTCAAGCAGTGGCAGCGGGGCGGCTACGGCGCGGTGATCATCCAGGCCAACGTCGAGGACGGGCGCCTGGGCGTGCAGGAATACGCGATCCAGAAGCTGGGCGTGTCCGCGGTCGAGCTCAAGTGGGGGCAGGGCGCCAAGAATATCGGCGGAGAGGTCAAGATCCGCAACCTCAAGAAGGCCCAGATCCTGAAGGAGCGCGGCTACGTGGTCCTGCCGGACCCGATGAACCCCACGGTCATCAAGGCGTTCGAGAAGGGGACCTTCACCGAGTTCGAGCGGCACTCCCGCGTGGGCATGGTCAGCGAGGAGAGCTTCATGAAGCGCGTCGGGCAGCTGCGCGACGCCGGAGCGAAGCATGTCTTCCTGAAGACGGGCGCGTACCGGCCGGCCGACCTGGCCCGGGCCGTGAAGTTCGCCTCCAAGGGGAAGATCGACCTGCTCACCGTGGACGCGGCGGGCGGCGGCACGGGCATGAGCCCCTGGAAGATGATGAACGAATGGGGCGTCCCCGCGGTCGAGCTCTACTCCCTGCTCTACCAGTACTGCGACCGGTTGGCCAAGAAGGGAGAGTACGTCCCTCCCATCGCGGTGGCGAGCGGGATCGTGTTCGAGGACCAGATGTTCAAGGCCCTCGCGCTGGGCGCCCCATACTTCACGATGGTGGAGATGGCCCGGGCGCCGCTCACGGCCGCCATGGTCGGCAAGACCATCGGGAAGAAGATCCAGGAGAACGAGATCCCGGTCTTCGTGGAGCGGTTCGGCAACAACGTCGAGGAAGTGTTCGTCGAGGCGCACAAGCTCAAGGAAGAGCTCGGCAAGGACTTCGAGAAGGTCCCGCCGGGAGCCATCGGCGTGTACTCCTACCTGCAGCGCTGCGCGCAGGGTCTGCGGCAGCTCATGGCCGGGGCCCGGAAGTTCAGCCTCGAGCACATCAACCGCGACGACATCGCGGCGCTGACCCCGGAAGCCGCCAGGCTGAGCGGCATCCGCCAGGTGATGGACGTCGACCGCGAAGAGGTCGAGAAGATACTGAACAACTAGCAGGGAACGGCAAGGAAGAGCGCCCCGACGATCCCGTCGGGGCGCTCTTCCATTAGATGTTCAAGGGGGCAGGGACTCGGCTTTCATGTGCTTGCTCAGGAAGTCCACAGGGTCGTAGCAGTACCGCCGCAGCAGGCGGATGGACTGTCCATGGGAGCTGACCTGTCCCTTGTCCGCGTAGCTCTTGCGGATCTCCAGGTGGAGGTGGTTGTGCCTATAGTGGGTGCGCCCGAGCATGGCTTCGTCGAAGAGCCTCCCGATCCTCGTCTCCGGTGAGACTTCCTGACCGACCTTGACCGGGATGTCCTGCAAATGGATGTATTTCGAGTATACGGGGCGGCCGCTTCCCGGGTCGTGCTTGATGACCACCGTGCCGGTCAAGGCCCTGAACGACAAGCCCACCACACGGCCCGCGGCGACGGGGTAGACTTCCTCTGAAAAGTCTCCCCGCAGGTCTACCCCGGCATGCCTGCGAGCCGCCCGGCGCGAGGCGCGGTAGTCCCCGAGCTGGCCCACGACCCGCTTCTCGATGGCGCCGATGGCCTTGCGCGAGCCGCCCATGAACGGGGAGTACCATCCCTTCACCGGCGGAGCCGCGGAGGGGCACCCCGCCTGCGTGAGCCTCAGGGTCGTCCCCTTAGCGCTGACGAAGAGGAGCGAGCCCCCGTCCGCCCCCGCCGTGACCGGAACGGCCCGTCCCCCCAAGGACATCCGGTAGACCCCCGGCCCGGGAGCGGCCTCGCCGTCCGCCGCGGACTCGCGGACAAGGCGGACGTCGGTGTGGGCCTCGCTGCGGAGCCGGAACTCGTTGCCCTTGACCGCGATCTCCGCGCAGAACCGGCTGACGGACTCGCCCTTCTCCCCGATGTCGACGAGGTACTGGTCCCCGGACGGTTCCTGGCCGAGGAGGAAGACCGCGGAGAGGAGCAGGAAGATCTGCATGCCGTGGATGATAGAAAAGTGGGGCGGGCGCGCGCGAGCGGGCGGATTCATAGCCTGAACCCTTGGGGCCTTATGTCCCTTACGTAAAATTCGCCCGCATCTGGAAGACTGCGGTGTTGTTCCTCTTGAAGAATACGAAGTGCATAGACCAGGCTGAGGCCGACTATCTTTGGAAGCGGTACTTGAACGGGTTCAACCTGAACGGGGAGACGCAGGATTGGGTCTATGATTTTGCAGTGTCCAAGCGATTGGCCCAGTATGTCTTGAAGCCGGCCATGGCTGAGTCGCGCGTGGTGTTCTACGACTCGGAGAGGTCGAAGGTGTTCTATGTGGGGAGGGGTCCGAAGGATCCTGAGACTCGGAAGAGGCGGAGCATGAGGATGTGCATGGACTCAGCCGAGTTCCTGGCGCGCCTGCTCGTGCAGGTGCCCCCGAAGAGGCAGAAGCTGGTGAACTATTACGGGTTCTACTCCAACAAGGTCCGGGGGATGTGGGCGAAGAGAGGGTTTCGGTTATCGACCTTGGTAAAGCGGATCAGACGATTGAAGCGAGAGAGGACCTGGAGAAGCCAGCTTTGGCGGGTGTATGAGGTGGATCCTTTGAAGTGTCCGTCGTGCGGTGAGGAGATGGTGGCGCTGGACTTGGTGTTCCCGCCGTTCTGTTCGATACTGGCGCAGGCGCCCTAGAAACTGACAATCGTGAGTGTGTTACCTCGGCATCCGTGGGTGCCGGGGCGGTCGTGTTGGATCGCTATCGTGGAAAAGCACGGCCAACGTAGTAACGATAACGGCCTTTATGTTCCTCTCGATCCGCCGTGCCGCGGAGCGGCACTGCCGGGTACAAAATTAAAGTCAAGACTTAATAATGTACCACCGCGGCCCGTCTCACCCGTCTGGACTAAGGGCTGAACGGCCCCACGGGAGCATCTTCCTATCCGCCCCCTCCTTCATCCTTCTTGCCCTCCAGGAGCTTGTCGAGGACTTTGAGCAGGGCCTGCGACGCGGTCTGCGCGGCGATCTGCTCGAGCATCTTCTTGCGTTCGATCTCGTCGTACTTCCTCTTTTCCCACTTCAGCTTGATGGCCTCCTGCATCTCCATCTTCCTGCGCTGATAAGACAGATCCTCCTTCTTTTCCGCGATCGAGATGTTCCTGCCATCCTTGGCGCTCGTGAGCGAGATGCGCTCCGCTTCCCCGCCCCTGGAGAGGTCGCCTCCAGCCGCGGAGGACTGTCCCGAGAGGGCGCTGCTATTCACGCCGGGGATCTGCGTGTTGTCCTGGGATATCCCTCCGCCGGGAGACTGCAGTATCTTGCCGTTCTGGAGGAAGCCGCCCGACGCGGCGCCTCCCGCGCCTCCCGTCCCCGAGCGCCAGGGCTCGCGAAAATCCGTGGAGACCCGCATGCGGGACAGGTTGGACCTCTCGTCGTTCCTGCTCGGGAGGATCCCGTCGCGCGACGGCGGTGGCAGCGAGAGGATCGCCGAGGCGCTCGACCCGCTCTGGGACCCCGATGAGAAGCCGCTGAGGCCCTTGGCCAGCCTTCCGGCCGGCGTCGAGCGCCGCACCGAGGCGACCCCTCTGGCTACGCCGCGCTTGGCCGCCGCGGAGAGCGCGTTCTTCCATCCGGTCGGCTCAGGCTTGCGAGGGGGACGGGGCTCGGGCTGCGGTTCGGGCTCCTCCTCCTTACCGTCCAAAAAGCGGAGGATGAGCGAGGTCGGATCGGAGGCGTTGAGGGGAGAGATGTTCGGCCCTCCCGGGGCGACGCCGGAAACGCCATCGTCGAACACGGACGTGTCGCTCAAACCTTCGCCCCGGAAGTTGAGTCCGGAGGTGAGAGTCCCGCGGTCGCCCTGGGGCGACATGATGAGCAGCTCGACCATGGGCGCCAGGAGTAGAGCGGAAAAGCCGGCGATGACAAGGGCGGCGTCCCTGTATTTCGAGGAACGAAAGCCGGAGGTAAAGGGACTCGCCAGCGGCGGGACGACGGCGAAAGGGGTCGGGGCGGCCTTCGGGACAGGCGGCTTCCTATTCCGTTCCATATCCATCCCCCTCGCCTGGATCCCCATCCTCGTCCGGAGGCTGCCGCTTCGTGCCGGGGGCGGTCCGGGAGGAACGGGATACCCTCGAGCGCCGGTCGACCAGCTCCGGGGTCAGCCCATCCTTGGAGCGCTCGCCGAGGCGCCGATGGTTCAGGTCTTCGAGCTTCTCGTCGCCGTCTCGGGCGCTGGCGTAGCTCTTGGCGTCCGCTTGCTTTGCCGCCTCGAACGGGCCCTCGAGCTCCCGCAGGAAGCCCTGGGCCTTCTGTATCTCGGCTCTCGCCTGGTCCACGACGGCCTTCTTCTGAGACCCCGCCCTCTCGTACGCCGGCTTGTACCCGCTCTTCAGCATCATCGCTGATTCGATGACTTTCGGCGTGGTGGAATTGGCTTTCGCCTTCGCCTCCTGCGTCTTCCGGTTCGCATCGGCGACATCCTCGACGGACTTGCCCAGACCGGATTCCGTCGCCATCAGGTCTTTCATCGCTTCGCGGACCCGGAAGGCCTCGTCGATCGTCTCCTTGAACCGTTCCTTCGCGTTCTTGATGACTTTCTCCGAGGAGATGCCGGCGCGAGCGCTGGCGCTCGCGGCGCGGGGCGCCGTGTCCAGCCGGGTCCGAGCCAGGCTCTCAGAGGCGGCTTTGTCCAGCTTCAGGGCCCTCCGCTGGCGCCGCTCCATCTCGCCTAGCCGGACCTTCGCCCGATCGAACGCTCCCCCGGCCTCGTCCACCTTCGCGGCGGCCGACCGCAATTTCGAGCGCAGAGGGTCGATCTCCGACGCCAGATCGCTCAACGCCGCCAGCGGGGAATCGTCCGGGTTGGAGCCGGCTTCGGGAGGCTCCTCCTTCATCTCGTCCACGGCCTTTCCGAGCCCTGCTCCCGCTTCCAGCACCCGCCCCAGGCCCATGTGATTCTCTTCGACGACGACCTGGAGCTTCTCGTTGACCTCGACAGCGATGTCGCGGGCTTCCATCAGCAGCGCGACGCCGCGCCGCAGGTCGGCGTGGCCGTCCCGCATGGCCCGGCGGGCCGCGAGCGAATTATCGAGGATGTTCTTGCGCGGGGCGTCGGAGCCGTAGTCGAGCTCGGCGACGAGCCTTTCGATGAAATAGTCGATCCCCGGGACCTGCTTGCCGCGAACGCCCTGGTTCGTGATCAGGTCGGCGATGAGATTGGCGCGGTCGATGAGGGGCTTCCCCAGCGGTTGTTTCCCCGCGACCTCGGGGTCCTTCTCCTCCTTCCGGGTGTCGCCGAGCGAGGGGACGGAGCGCTCCAGGGCGGGGCAGATCGAGGCGCCCAGAAGGAGCGCCAGGACGGCCAGCGCATGGATCCTCGCAATCATGACCATTCCATATATGCCCCGGCTCTCTCCCAATGTCAAGGGTTGTGTCAACCCGGCTGGACTGAGGCCGGGGGCAGAGAAATTCGCGGAACTTTTGCGGGGGTCTGCGCGTACTTGTTGTATGGGCAGGCCCTGTCTCGGCAAGGTCCCTGTGGAGTCTTTGCTCCGGTTCAAGAGGGAGAAGCCTCTTAAAGATCCGGAGACTCCGTGTAAAAGGGCCTATGAGCCGAGACAGCCTCATAAGAGCCGTTTGCGCGCCTTGGTCGAGAAGGAACTGGACCGCGTACAGGACCTGTGGGAGCGCTTCTCGTCCTCTCTGGGCCCCTGGATGTTCCGCTATAGGGAAGCTGCCGAGCGCTTCCTGGGCTGCGGCATACTCGCCAAGGGATTCGCCCATTTCAAGTGTCCCGACTGCGGGTATTCCCTGAAGGTCGCGTTCTCCTGCAAGACGCGCCTGTGCCCTTCATGCTCCCGCAAGAGGATGAGCATCTGGAGCGAGTGGCTGGCGAGCGAGGTGCTCCTGGACCTTCCCCACAGGCATTGGGTGCTGACCGTGCCCAAGGAGGTGCGCGGGCACTTCATCAAGAACCGGTGGCTCTTGAACAAGCTCTCGACCACGGCCGCGAACATGCTGATGCGCCAGATGGCGGTGCGCTGCCCCGAGGCGGGGTGCGTGCCGGGGGTGGTGGCCGTGGTGCAGACCTCGGGGGACACGCTGAACTTCAACCCGCACGTGCACATCATCGCGACCACGCATTGCCTGAGTCCCTCCGGGAGGCTGTTCAAGGTTCCGTACATCCCGTACGTGAAGTCCTCGCGGATCTGGAAGACGGCGGTGCTGTACCTTCTTAAGAACACGAAGTGCATAGACCAGGCCGAGGCTGACTCCCTCTGGAGGAAGTACTTGAACGGGTTCAACCTGAACGGGGAGACGCAGGACTGGGTGTATGATCTGGCGCTGTCCAAGCGCCTGGCGCAGTACGTGCTCAAGCCGGCCATGGCCGAGTCGCGGGTGGTGTTCTACGACGCGCAGAGGTCGAAGGTGTTCTACGTGGGCAGGGGCCTGAAGGACCGGCAGACCGGGAAGAGGCGGAGCATGCGGATGTGCATGGACTCGGCCGAGTTCTTGGCCAAGCTGCTCGTGCAGGTGCCTCCGAAGAGGCAGAAGCTGGTGAACTACTACGGGTTCTATTCCAACAAGGTGAGGGGGATGTGGGCGAAGAGGGGGTTCCGGCTATCCACGCTGGCGAGGAGGATCAGGAGGCTGAAGCGTGAGAAGAGCTGGAGGAGCCAGTTGTGGCGGGTGTACGAGGCGGACCCTTTGAAGTGTCCGACGTGCGGGGAGGAGTTGGTGCCGCTGGACCTGGTGTTCCCGCCGTTCTGCTCGATGCTGGCTCGGGGGCCTTAGAAAGAATTCGATGGGAGACTTCTACCTCGGCATCCAAGGGTGCCGGGGCGGTCGTGTTGGACTGCTGTCGTGAAAAAGCACGGCAACGTAGTAACGATAACAGCTCATATGTTGCGCTCGGCCCGCCGTACCTCTCTCCCCCGCTCCTGCTGACCCCCTCGCATACCGCCTCACCCCTATTCTAT